>ENA-OVFU01000885-OVFU01000885.1-human-gut-metagenome-genome-assembly--contig:-NODE-885-length-16476-cov-6.905852_pt1 | contig 16476 bp, 10 predicted proteins | sample MGYA00237764_ERZ505407 | MGnify/ENA primary metagenome ERZ505407 (study PRJEB26158, sample SAMN06016366) | human gut metagenome | biome: human gut; feature: ankylosing spondylitis patient; material...
AAGGGACTGCCATAATGGCAATCCCTGCTGTAATCAGTAGTCCTGCGACCACTTTCCTTATGCTCATAGAGTTTCACTCCTATCTTTTCCTGTTTCTGTCTGGCATATAGATTCCCTTATCCTCTGCAACAATACCCGCATTTTCTATTCTGTCCTCAGACTTTTCTTCGTCCGGTCCGCCAAGATCTGCATCCATAGCCTTTGCGTTCTCAAGGTCAAGCTGGGCATTTAATTCATACTGCCTTGCAAGTTTTTCTTCCAGTTCTGCACTATATGCAAACGGCTTATCATACTCCGCCTTTGAAGCCTCAAGGTCATTCTGGTACTGTTCAATCTTCTTTTCCAGAAAATCAACATTTTCATGAAGTCCGTTGAACAGGTTCTCCAGCTTTACCATACTTCCCACCGGACTTGTGGAAAGTTCTGCCTTGTATTCCGTCTTTCCACGAAGCACCATATAGTTGATACTGAGGAAATTCTTTTCCACCAAAAGCTCAAAGCCGTGGAACTTACCGACTGGAGTGGTTTCGCCTGTCTTACATTTGCTGATTGCTTCAAGCATTACGGTTCCACCATCCACTCGCTCTGTATAAGTTGCATTGCCTATGGTAATGGCAAAGTCCGGGTTATCAATCAATTCCTTATCCCTTGCCTTTATATCCTCCCTTACATTGGCAAGTTTTTCTGTCGCAGTTTTGATGAGTTTTGGATATTTGATCATAAAATTATCCTGCAATCCGTATCTCTGATTATCATACGACGCTTTTAAGAGCTTTAATCTCTGGACATCATTGTCAACCTCCATCTTTTCCCTGATTAAAGGGTTGCCTGTCGCAACCGCCTTAATCTCCGCATAAGAAAGTGTTGCCTCATCAATGTCCTCACAGCTTCGGCTCACTGCCTTGCTTGTCATAACCTGACTGATGAAACGCTGCTTGTTTTCCACAAGTGACCAGTTGTATGCATCAAAGGTTTGTTTTGTAACATATCGGTAGATTGCCACCTCATCGTTTTTATTTCCCTGTCGGATACCTCTGCCTTCCCTCTGTTCAATGGAAGAAGGCTTCCACGGGCAATCGACATGGTGCATTGCAACAAGGTGTGTCTGTACATTAACTCCGGTTCCGCACTTATCTGTCGAACCGATAAGGACTTTTTTCTTACCTGTCCTCATTTCCTTAAAGAGTGCATCCCTCTGTGCGTCTGTTTTTGCATCGTGAATAAATGCTATCTCCTCCGCAGGGATACCATATTGGATAAGTGACTCCTTCAGATAATCATAAATCGTAAAGTCCTTGTCCGGTCCCGGTGTTCCAATATCCGAAAAAATAAGCTGACAGCCTATATGACCATCAGCATTTCCTTTTACATATTCTTTCCAGACATTTTCCGCTACCTTATTGAGCTTTCCGTCCGGGTTGTTCGGTGCGTCCTTATCAATCAGTCTTGCGTCTGTTCCAAGAAGTCTTGCTTCGTGCGTAATCTTTAAGAAGTTGTCAACACTTGGATCAACACCCCCGCCCCTTATCCTTTCTGCCCTTACAACAAATTCTTCCATTACCTGCTTCACATACCAGTCCGGCTCCGACTCCACGATGATAGGCTTGCCGCCACGCAGAGCTGGCACATCAAGGTCAAGCATATCCGCTGTCTGCACATCGGCAACCTCACGGAAGATGTTCATAAGCTCCGGCAGATTGGTAAACTTATTGAACCTGCTCTTGAAACGGAAACCACTGCCCTCAACCGTAAGCTCCAGTGCCGTTGTTACTTCTCCAAAGTTAGCCGCCCACGAGTCGAAATGATGAATTCCCATCTCCTCAAGTGCCGATTTCTGCAAATAAAGCTGCATAACATACATCTCACACATTGTGTTGCTTATCGGTGTACCTGTTGCAAATACAATTCCCCTGCCATCATTTATCTCTGATAAATACTGGCATTTAAGCTGCATATCCGTTGACTTTTTAGCCCCACTACTGCTGATTCCCGACACATTATTCATCTTTGAAAATGTGGCGAGGTTCTTAAAATTGTGTGCTTCGTCTACCATAATAGAGTCAACACCCAGCTCCTCAAAGGTAATGAGGTCATCTTTCCTGCTCTCATCGGTCAGGGATTTAAGCTGTTCCTCCAGCTTTTTCTTCTGGCTTTCCATCTGCTTTACGGTCCAGCGTTCCCCGTTCCGCTCCTTCATATCATCAATCGCATAGGTGATCTCATTTATCTGTTCATTAAGCATTCGCTCCTTTCTCTCTGCCGAAATTGGAATTTTTTCAAATTGCGAGTGCGACATAATGATGCAGTCATAATCGCCTGTCGCAATCCTTGACACAAACTGCTTTCTTCGGCTCTTTTCAAAATCACGCTCCGTTGCAACCAAGATGTTTGCTGACGGGTAAAGCCTTAAAAATTCACTTGCCGTCTGCCCGATAAGCGGCTTTGGCACTACCATAATTGTCTTATTGGAAAGTCCGAGTCTTTTCTGTTCCATACACGCAGCCATCATTTCAAACGACTTTCCGGCTCCGACGCAGTGGGCAAGCAGGGTATTTCCTCCCATAAGGATTCGTGCCACCGCATTTTTCTGGTGCGGTTTTAATTCAATCTCAGGGTTCATTCCTGGAAATTGCAAATGGCTTCCGTCATACTCACGCAGGCGGATATTATTGAAGGTTTCATTATAATATTCCACATACTTCTGTCGGCGTTCCGGTTCTGCAAACAGCCATTCCTTGAACTTCTCCTTGATCATATTCTGCTTTTCCCTTGCAAGCATTGTCTCATTCTTATTGACTTCATAATGGTACTTGCCATCACCGTCATCAATCCTGTCCCTGACAGTGACTGTTTTTAAGTTCAGGGTATCCTCAAAAATAGAATAAGCGTCCATTCTGCTTGTACCATAAGTTTTCGTTGCAGCCACGGAATGTGATATTGTCAATATTGGTTTACACTTTTTTCACAAGGATGTTCGACTTTATGCTGCCTCTTGTAGTGAAGTATAGTATTGTTGCCGCTTAACCATCGGAGGTAGTCCACCATTAGCAGAGCAGATTCTCCGATTATTCCAATAACTGATAAAATATCTCCAAATAAGAGTTTTTAACTGTTCTACAGTCATTGAGGTGGCGTCGTAGCGTCCATAAAGTAATTCTTCTTTGAATCGTGCCCACATACTTTCACATCTTGCATTGTCATGGCATCTGCCACCGGCACTGTTCATACTTTGAAGAATGCCATATTTATTGATTGCGTTACGGTACAACTCGCTAGTATACTGTGTACCTCTGTCACTGTGAAGAATGGCACCCCGGAGCATCGGATATGCTTTATAGGCATTATCTAAGGTTTGTTCACAAAGGGTAGCTTTCATATTCGTATCCATAGCCAGACCTAACACTGCTAAATCGTAGCAGTCAAAGATAGCTGAAACATACAGTTTTCCATCGGAAGCCTTTATTTCAGTCATATCTGTAATACACTTTTCGAGAGGTTTCTCAGCTGAAAAGTCCCGCTTAATTAAATCATCTGATTTCCGAGCTTCTTTATCTGCTTTGGTAATACCGTTAGGCTTACGCTTCGGTTTATGAGTAAGACCAATTTCTTCCATGACACGATAAACAGTTCTCTCACCAGGAATGTCTACTCCTTCCGGCTGTTTGAGCTGCAACGCCTGATACATACGGATCCTTCCATATGTATCATTGCATTCATCTTCTCGGCAAATAGCAACCATCGCATCTGCCAACGGCTGATATTTCCAAGGAGTCGCTTTTGTTTTTAGATATTTATTGAATGCCTGTCTGGAAACATGAAGTGCTCTGCAATAAAAAGAATTTTTACCCTTGATCCTGCCGTCATCCGTTTTGATTGCAATAAACATTAATCTCTGTTTTTTGCTGACTTCCGACGGCTGGCTGCGAAAAAAGCACTTGCTTCCTCAAGAAATTCATTTTCTTCCTTTAAACGACGGATTTCCTTATCCTGCTCTTTCACACGTTTTCTGAGTTCGATAAGCTCATCATTAAGTGATAAAGCATTTTTAGGAGTATGGGATGCTTCTGAAGCGCTAAGGCGTCCTTCTTTAAATGCTTTTACCCAGCAGTAAATCGTGCCATCTGGTATGCCCAGTTCTTTAGCTGCTTTGGCTCCGCCTATTTCCTGAGCAAGCTTAACTGCCTGTGCTTTGTATTCGTTGTCATAGGTTCTTTGATTTCGTGCCATAATGTTTTCTCCTGTTCTCGTATTGATTATATCAAAATCCTTGAGAATGTGGTGTCAACTTTTATGATACAACATCAATGTTTATCCATACTTTTATTTTCAATGAACCATTCCATACTCATTTTATTCAAGTGTACCTGAATACCGGAATTATAATACTCTGTTCTGATTGCCCTTGCCCTCTTTGGTGTATTAAGCAGCTCATAGATAAACTGCTCATAATCAAGCGGCTCAATCCAAGTTGTACCAATCTTTACATCAATATCCGAGGCTTCAATCCATTCCGGCTGAACTTCCTCTAGGGCTGCGGCATTGGCGGCAAATCTTTCTGCCTGCGGATTATCGGTATCCGCCGCCATTGCCTTTGCAACACGCAGCTTATCCCTTACATTTCCCGACAGATATTCGTCTGCTGTCTCCCAGCCTGCGTCCGGGTTATTTTCATTGTAACGGTCAGGATTAAGAAATATAATTCCATCAAGTTCCTTTATGAGAGTATCCCTGTCTGCTTCATAAATGGAGAGCATATAAGGGATATTTACATATCCAAACTCATTGACCGATACATTAAGAGCCTCTACCGCAGTTTCTACCCTGTCCACCACGGACTTTGCCTTAATCGTCTGCTTATAAAACATATCAGCCTTCTTCACCTCCCCGTCCTCATTTACTTCTTCAAGACTGCAAAGAAGCGGATAATCGCTGTCATCCCTGAACGCTGTACGGTTTGCTTTGGAAGTGATTGCTCCATACTTTCCAACGAATTTATCATATTTTACATTCAAAAGCTGCTGTTTATCTGCAAGCTCCTCATCACTACAGCCCTCCATCTGGATATCAATCAGCTCTCTTGTTATCTGTCTGATTTCATCAAGGCTCTTGATACGCTCCTCTGCTGTCGGTGATACTTTCTGCCTTACCATCTCTGAATTTTCCCTGTAATAAAGTTTTCCTTCAAAGAATGTGTAAGTATAATTTCTGACATCCGGATCAGCGGGAATGACTTCCTCTGTCTGTTCCTCATTATCTGCCAGTCTCTCAAAATCTGTCATCTGTGCTCTGATGTTACAGATTGCCTTATTGAGTGCTTCATACAGATTGAAGTTCTCATCATTATTCACACAGACGGTATATCTGCTGTCCTGTCCGAACATCCTTGTGTCATACTGCATTGTACCAAGCATCATCTCCGGGTGCTCTGCAAAATAGGAATTGACTGCTATGCCATCACCTGTGACACCAAGATGTACCCAGTCAGGCTCTATATCAATTTTTCGCTCTCTTTTCTGTAAAAAAAGAATGTCCGCAGTCACCTCAGTTCCTGCATTATCCTTAAATGCAGTATTCGGAAGTCGGATTGCTCCCACAAGTTCTGCCCTCTCAGCCAGATACTTTCGTATAGTCGGATTGCTCTTATCCAGTGTTCCCTTTGTGGTAATCACTGCAACCATGCCGCCCGGTCTTGCCTGATCGAGTGCTTTTGCCAGAAAATAATCGTGAATACGGAAGTTATACTTGTTGTACTTTGGATCGAATATCTTATAATCTCCAAATGGCACATTTCCCATAACAACATCAAAAAAGTTATCCGGATATGTGGTGTTTTCAAATCCCGTAATACTGATATTGGCATTCTGGTAAAGCTGTTTTGCAATCCTTCCTGATATGCTGTCCAGCTCCACTCCATACAGCTTACTTTGCTGCATTGGTGCTGGCATACTTCCGAAGAAATTGCCGATACCCATAGAAGGCTCCAAGACATTGCCGCCTTTAAAGCCAAACTGCACAAGTGCTGAGTTAATACACATTGCAATCTCAGGTGAAGTATAAAAGGCATTATTTACGGTTGCTCTTGCGGCACTGTATTCCTCATCGGAAAGAAGTTCTTTCAGTTCTGCATATTCTCTGGTCCACCCTGCATTATTCTCATCAAATGCCTGTGACAACCCGCCCCAGCCGACAAACTTTGATAAAACCGTCTGCTCCTCCTGTGTTGCAAGTCTGTTTTCTGCTTCAATCTGCTTTAGTGTACAGATTGCATCAATGTTCCACTGGTATCTGGTCTTTACACCGCCCTTTTCTGTTTCCCACAGGTTATAATGGAAATTGAGTTTTGTCTGGTCTTGTGTTTTTTCTTTTCCACGCAGACCTTCCGCTGGCGGTAATACTTCCTGTGCAGGTGTTTCAGGGGCAGCCTCCTGTGGTTCGGTATCATTCTGCGAAATATCTGCCGATACATTCTTATCCTCATCAGAAATTATACGACCATCCGTGTCAATCTTGGTATTCAAGCCATATGCAATCGCCCGTTCTCTGGTTTTAAGACGGCTTTCTCTCACACTGTCCTCAATATCAAAGAACTTGCGGTAAACAGGATTCATCTTTTCCCTGTCAATCTTATTTTTTATGGTCTGATAGATTGCCTTCTGGTCCTCTCCACAGTAAAATGGCTGTTTTACCATATAGGATAAGATTTCATATACCTCACGCCACGATACGGTATCCCCTGCCCTCTCTCCATTTCTGTTTTTGTAGCTTACTTTCACATCTGCACTGCTTAAAGTGTATTCTGTGAGTCCATACTGATTATTGCAATATGCCTTTCTCTCACCCTGAACATTTCCCATCGCTATCTCACAGATCAGTTCCAGCTTATTCGGCATAAATGCAAAATCCGATTGCACCACATCCATAAGGAAAGCACGGAATGGTGTGTAACAGCTACATTCTGACACAAGTATCTCAATGGCATCTCTTAAATCTTCATCCATTGCAGCTACACGGTCAGCATAATCAATCGGCTTGATATACCGTAACTCAGCCGCCTTTCTGTTTACAGCATAACTGTCAGGCTCATCAGGAATAGCATAATCATCAATTTCTGATTTTTCCTCCTGCGTATCAACTTCACGGTACTCTGCGTCAATGACTTCATCATCTTCACGAAGTCCGTCCATTGCAAGCTCATCAATACGAGGTGTCTCCGACTGGTATTCTCCGGTAAGGATAAGTACACCGATTTCCTTTTCGACATTCTTCCACGAAACATATCCTTCTACTTCTCCATCTTGATCTTTCCATTGGATACGAAGTCCCGAACCGTGAAATGTGTCATACCCGTGCAAGCCCAGACCGTCAAGCGGCCAGCTTGCACCACCCTGACCATATTCTGCCTTGATACGCTTTGCTCTGGTTCCTGCGTCTATCTCTGTCTGATAGATTTCACACACCCTGCCTTTTCCACCGACAAAGCCAGTTCCTTTCATAAGTATCTCTTTTACATACTCACTTGGTACACTCTCTGCTTTCTTTGGATTAAGGTAATTATATTTTCCGGCAAGGGCAGCCTTTTTATCCTCCTCGAACTGACGCATAAATTCATTGTGTCTGGTTTCCTCCGGCTGCTTCACACCAAAACTTGCCTGCCCGTTTTGGTCGAAAAAAAAGGAAGCCTGTGTATATTCGGCTTCCTTACTGACACCCAATGAGTTAATCTCATCAAGCTCTCTATTTAATTCTTCCTGTGTTTCTAATGAAACTTCATCACGATCTGGTGGAGCACTACTTCCTCTGCCTGCATCTTCGCCTGCTCTCTTATCTTCCACATCTCCATTGTCGATGACGGATTCTGTGGCTTGTGCTTCATTAGATACTGTTCCTCCAACTGATCGTAAAGCTGGTTTGCTTCCTCCTCTACTGCCGACATCTTCTCGTACATCTTCCCGAATCTCATCAGTGTCTTGTACCTTGCCGGTTCGTTCTCCAGAAGATACTTCATTGCCATTCTCCCGTATCTGCCCAGCTTCGTTAAATCCTCTGTCTCGTCCGGCATTGTCAGCTCCGGATACAGCAGTCCGTCCACTTCCTTGTAAGTCATTGCTTCTAACATATGATATTCTCCTTTCGCTCTCAATCGTTTGTAAATTCCTACTAAATTCTCTAAGAACACTACAGGAGACATCGCATACAAGGGAACCAAGACGGTAAACTATCTCCTCATCTTTGATATTTACAATCTGACTGAAATCCTGTTCTTGCACAGATAAGTCAAATCCACATCTCGTCCCTACAGCATACATAACACTGGAATATACTAACTGCTCCATATCGCTATCCTGCTGTAAGCCCTTGCGTTTTTCGTTGAATTCCTTTATCACACTACCTGATAGCTGCATTAGTTCGGACATTCTATCCCCGAACTCCTCTTTTATTATATTCCAAACATTTGTTCCTGTAAACTGTTTTAGCGTATTTTTTAGTGATTCCCTGTCATCGCTTTTATACCGCTCCATCTGTCCTTCCGATACCAGAAAGTCTGCATAACTTTTCAGGTTTTCCCCCTCCAGATCCCAAGTCAGCTTCACATTCTTTCCGCCTGTATCACTGATATCGAAAATATATCTCATACGGGGATTAAGTGCCCTTGAGGGGAAGATAGCACAGCCCTTTGCTCCACGCTTTACATATCTTCCCACTTTCTTCCAAGTGTCATAATCTGCCATAAGGGTACTTTTCTCCGGTGATCTCTGAGCTGTTACCATAACGATATTATCAAATTCATAGCGATATAACTGACCAGCAACTTTTAATACATCTTTCCAGTTCTTTTCAGAACGGGTGATGTTGCTGATTTCTGAATCATATATCGCTTTGACCTTCATATCAACACTCATGTGTCACCCTCCTTTTACTTCAGTAATTCTGCAAACATTTCCTTAAAGAGCTTTGACTCCTCCCCGTCAAGCTCAATCACAAATTCTGCATCAACCGCCTGTCTATCACATTTGCCCTTTCCTTTTACAATCTTTCGCATAATCCTGAGAAGCACATAACACTGCTTTGACTTGGCTATGCTCTGCTTAAAGGCAAGTCCGTCGCTGTCAGCCGACTGCTGTGTCTCATAGACAATCACATTCAGCTTTCTGCTGATTTCCTCAACTTTCTCATATGGAATACTGACAGACGATTTTACCTCTCCCGGTCTTTCCCATTCCTTATGAAGTTCGTTTAATAAAAATTCCATATCCTTAATAACTGCTGTCTGCTCATTTTTCATCGTGTCTTTCCTCCATTTTCCTTTAATGAAGAAGGGAGCTGTTCTTCGCTGTATGGCGAAAAATCAACTCCCTTCATATCCTCCGCATCAAGGACTATCTGTTCTGAATAATACATATCCATTGCCTTGTTTATGGCATCGTCAAGTGACTCTGCCTTTACTGTCTCTACCCTTGAGAGAACTTCTTTTATCTCAATATCAAATTCTTTTTCCATTCGATATCAGCCTCCAATTCCATTTTTCCTCATCGGCTCTTTTTTTCTTTTACCTGTCTTTCCTTAAAACCTTCATCATACTTTCCATCTTCAAGCCTGTCATAAAAATATTCCTCCTCTATCGTTCCAAATTCCTTATACATCTGGTGCAGGAAATCATTCTGCATATTTTTTGGAATATCATCATCCTTTGACAAATCCTGATAAAAATAAAACTTCTGCTTGAGTTTCGCCCTGTAATCATAAACATCTTTTATCTTTTCAGGTGTCCCGTATTCTCTTTTATATGCCTTAAAGTTGGTCTGCGAAAGTGTGGACCCAAGATAAATCCCGTGCTCCCACGATACCCCAATCGTTGTGTTATCCTTTGTTGGCTCCTCGTCTTTCGGATATCGCTTATACTCTGTTGCTCCGAGAGCAATCGTGAGAGAGCCGCTTTTCATATCCATTACCACAAGATTGCGTGGAGATAATGCTTCAAGTACCATATAATCGTGGTCATTAAAATTATGAAATGTCTGCCCTCTTTCAAATGTCCTGTCGCATTTTTCATAATGCAGGATAAAGTCATCTATCCAGCCTCTATCCGTCATTCCAATCTCATCCATCTTTGTAATACACTCTGGGGAACTTGTTGCCTTATCAAAGTAAAATTTCTTTGAATCATTATAATATCCTTGCAAAAAGCGTCCCAGTTCCACATCATCTCTACAGAATTTTGCAAAAACTGTAACATTTGCTGCCCTGTAATACTCTGTAAAACCTTCCGCAAGCGTTCTTCCAAGAAGCAGCATCTGATCTGCAAGCTCTGACATATCATCAATGGCAACGAACTTCTTATAATCTTCCAAAGTCATAAGCATATTTCTTTCTGTTCCCTTATAATTCTCCATTACAAGAATCATATCTTTTAAATCCATTCTTACCTCCTGTTCCAGAGAGGACTTTCGCCCTCTCTGCCAATTTTCTATGGTCTGCCAATTACTACAATTTTTCCGACACTTGCCACATCACGGTAAACTACGCCCACTCTTTCATTCAGGGCTTCTACCACCTTGCCATTGCCGACATATACTGCCACATGGCTGATATTCTTATATCTTCCGTTGTTTGTGAAACTGTAAAAGATAAGATCACCAGGCTGCATTTCATCATAAGATACGGTCTTTCCTGCTTCATCAAGTCCCTGTGCTTCTGCCGCTGCTGTAGTTGCTCCTCCATGACTGATATTCACACCTGCATCCTTCCATGAATAATACGCAAGTGAACTGCAATCATAATAATTGCCACTATCTCTTAATTCCTGACTGTAAGGATAACCCACTCTGTGAAGGGCATAAGAGCAGACTGCTTTCTGCCTGCTATCTGTAATACCACTGAGGATTGCATTTATTTCATCCTCTGTCATGGAACTTACTCCGGGGCTTCCACCGCCTCCACCGCTTCCACTTCCAGCATATCCAAGCTGTCCCATAAACTCAGGACTCATGATCTGCTCAAGCATTTCTACCTGATCAGAATTAAATCCATAAACGGAAATCATATCTCTGTATGATTTGAGCGTAACATTTACATACAGTACCGACTTCGTAACAGTTGTTACATTGCCATCTGCGTCTGTTTCCTCCACATCTTTTGTTCCACTACTTGTAGTATAAGAACACATATCATTTACTACAGTCTGCAACCACCCCTTTGATATATCATTCATAATTGTTGCAGTATCGCCTACACCATACTTAACCATGTAGACCGCCATAATGTCGTAGTAGTTACTTGGATTTTCATCCATTCCCTCATAATCTACATACACCAGTTCGCCAAAGTCATATCCGGTATGTTCATTCACTTTGGTATTCACATCACGGTTAAATTCAGACACATAAGCACTTGTAACTGTCTGCACTGTATCTCCTGACTCCAGCGGCGGTAAAAATAAGGCAAATGGTGAATTATAAAGAATCGCTATCACAGCAATAACCGGAACTGCAACGATTACCACTAAAAGAACCAACAGCAAAAGTACAAGTCCGATAATCGGAGCTGCCGCCTTTATCCAAAGAACTGCCTTTTTTACAATCAGATCTTTTACCAGTTTTATAACACTGTCCGTCTGATTTTCCTGTTCTTTCATCTTATCCAGAAAAAATTTAATCTTTCTGCTACGGTTCGCTACTTTCACATCCTTCGCCTCAATAGATACACCTGTGGCATAGCCTGCCGCCATGCCGACTGCTGTACCTGCTCCCGGTGCAACCGCTGTACCTGCCGCTGTGGTTGCCGCTTTTGCCGTAGTTTTGGCAGTTTCTTTTGCAGTGTTCTTAGCAGTTTCTTTCGCTGCTGTCTTTGTCGTGTCACCGGCAACCTTTTTTGCCGTATCACTGGCAGCTTTCTTTCCAATCTTTTTTGCCAGTTTCTTTCCTGTTTCTACCTTCTTGATACGCCTCTTTGCTTCGGCTGCCGCTTTCTTTCTGAAAAGTGACGCTCCCCTTGAAGCAGTTCCCGTAACCGGACGGCTTACTTCATATGCAAGATAAGCTGCCTGTGACACTTCCTGCCCGCCTTCCACCTGCTCTGTAACTGCTCCAGCCGCAAGTGCTCCCGTTCTTCCTGCTATATGAAGATTGGTATTCTTCGTCTTGATAGAAGTATTGGACTCCCGTATATTTCTCTTAAATTTTGAAGGTTCCTTTTCTTTCTTCTCTGCCTGATGAATGGTACTCTTACGATAAGACTTCTTTTTACCTGTATCATTTATCTTTGCACTGGCAATTTTCGGACCACGCTGTACGGTGTAAATGTTACTGCCCTTAATTTTAGCCTTCTTCGGTTCATGCATATGAATCTTAGCTTTTTTCTTAGTGTGAATGACCATAGGCTTGTCATCCACTTTTTTTATCTTCAATGTTCCCACCTTCTTTCTGTATCCTTAAAAAAGGTAAAAAAGTAGCCATCCGGAACTTAGTCCAAATGGCTGATACATTGCAATTCTAATCAGCAAATTTTGCCTCCCTTTTCTTCTGCTCCGCAATCTTTTCGTGGATATTGGTGTTATACAGTCTGTAAAGGTCAGTGTCCTTGCTGATCTGGTTATCAAACGGAATTACCACGGAACCACACTTGATAAGTCCCATTCCCGATGCAGTATTGGTTACGAAACGAAGCTGTGCCTCTGATACACCGATAACCTCTGCCATCTTGGAACTGTCTGTATTCGCCTGCTTTAAGAGTGCAACAAACTCAGAGTTTGCAAGCATTGTAGTGGCGGTGTAGTTCTGTAAAAGGTCCACGACGTTCTGGGTGATACCCGTGCACAGTCCACCTTGTTTCCTCACCTTCTTCCAGAGCTGCTGTAAATATTTTGCAGAATACTCCGAATTAAGCAGGACATGGAACTCATCAATATAGAGCCATGTTGCCTTGCCTCGCTTACCATTCTCAACAATTCTGTTCTGAATGGACTCCATCATAACAAGCATTGTGATAGGACTAAGCTCCGTGCCTAAGTCCCTGATACCATATACTGTGAATCGGTTATCTACATCAACATTTGTCTGGTGGTTAAAGATATTGAGGGAACCATTTACAAAAAGTTCCAAAGACAATGCGATATCCTTTGCTTCGTCCTCCGGCTGTTCCATAAGGATATCGTAGAAGTCACTCATTACCGGAATATACTTTTCCCTGCCCCTTGCGATGTCGATATACATCTTTCTCACGCAGCGGTCAATGATTGATTTCTGTCTGGAATTTAAGCTGTCCCCGATACACTGCTCACAAAGACCAAGCATAAATTCCCCTTTTTCCCTTATCATTCCCTTTGAATCATTCGGATCAAGACTCCACACATCCATCTCAAGCGGATTTACATAATTGTCCGTGTATGTGGACATATTTACCACGGTTCCACCATAAGTCTGTGCAATATCAAAATATTCGTTCATCGGATCAATGACGATAATCTCATCATCTCCCGACAAGAATACGCTGCCCATTTCCATCTTACAGAAGAATGATTTGCCGGAACCCGGCACTCCGAATACAAAGCCATTTCCGTTGATGAGCTTCTTTCTGTTACCGATATTTACATTCTTACTGATCTGGTTGATACCGTAATAATTACCTGTGCTGTCATTCAGTTCCTGCACATTAAACGGCATAAGCACCGCAAGCGACTGGGTAAGAAGGGTACGCATTGTTTCCACCTGTCTTACACCAATCGGAAGTGCCGTGTTGAGTGCTTCCCTCTGCTTTAAGTAGTGTGTATCAATCGTACAACTGTTACGCTTTCCGATTGTTTCTACTGTTTCGCAGACACTCTCAAGCTCCTTCTTACTTTCTGCCATAAGGATAATGGTAACTCCTACAAAGAAAAGACACTGGTCATTCTCACGGACATCATCCATAATTGCCTCAATCTCTTTTTTCTCCGTTCTCTTTGCATAAGAGATTTCTGTGGAGAAGTCATTGTTCTTATTACGGACTCTCTGCTGCTTGATAATATCCGACTCAATACCAAGATATTTCTTCTGAAGCACCTTTGTGGTCAAATCCTTTGGCACAGGCACTACATCAATACTGGTAATGGAGTGTACCGGAAGGGAAGTAATCTCATTGATAAATCTGTCAGATAAACTGCTGGGATACTTCTTAATGAAAAGTGCCTTGCAGTATTTACTCTCGTCCTCAAAATGGTCTGGGAAATATTTCACCATACCATTACATAAATCATTCTTAAAATCTGCTCCGACCTTCTTTGCCTTTTTGATATCAAAATCAAAACTGCCCTCATCGCCAAGATGGTAATAGTCATAGAGCACTTTCAGCCTTTCATTGCCGTTAAGCGGCACAATCTCCGCCCCCAGTTCAATGAAAGCCTTGTGTATTGTTGCCTCAAGTGTGGCAAACTGTGCCTTTGCCTCCTCAAAGTTCTTTCTCTCAATCGTGATCGTCAGGTATCTTTCCTGTTCAATCCCCTGTCTGCCCTCAATAATCTTCTCCTCAATAATGTCATTGTAGATTCTTCGGTAATTATTGAAGCCATCGTTTTTCTCTGTAATAAGAACCTTATCACGGAGGTCCTCCATATTTTTGTTCTTATTGTTAATCGTAATCTTATAATTACAGTCCAGCGAATTTAAGAATTTGCAGTATCTTTCAAAAATGCCGATCTGCTCATCCTCCGTTGCCGTTGTGTAATTGATGTCCTGAAAGCGGTAACACTTGGAATACTTATTCCTGCTTACTTCAAAAATACCGTTTTCAGCCACCGCCATAATCTCTATGGTTTCCTGAATGGATTTAGGTGTCTTATACAAAGGCTCACTCGCCTTCTTTAATAACTTAAATCCGTCTGTAAATAAACCCATGTCTCTAACCTCGCTTTCTTATAATGAAAGCCCGCCGGGAACTTCACCCTGCGGGCTGTGTTCCCGACCTTGCGGTCAGATACTATTCGTTTCTAATGCATTGCCTTATATGCTGCAATGCCTGCTACTGCCGCCACAATGACTGCGACAAGTCCAAGCAGCATGTTTCTCGTCTTTTTCTTCATTGCTTCAAACTCCTCCTGCTTCTTTACAGCCGAATCAGCTGTTACAGTCTCCGGTTCAGCCTTTCTGCCTTTCTTCTTTACCTGTTCATTCTGTTCTGCTTCTAACTGCTTTATTGCAGGCTCTCCCTCTGTTGATACATAGGTAAGTGCCCTGTTTCCAAACATAAAATGCAGTTTCTTTCCCATATACTCGTAGAAATTCATCCCGTTAAAGGAATAGAATCCGCCAAGAGCAATCGGTGCCACACATGGAATTGCCACATAAGCAGAACCAGTAAGACCGATATATTTGTAAAGAAGAAGGACAATACCGCCACCAACCACTACACTTGCAATGGAAAATATAAGCTGCCTTGCAGTAAGTCCCATCGCAACCGATTCCTGATAGCGGTCAATATCCTTGTTTACTTCGATTACCATTGTCGCTTCCTCCTATCTTGATAAATCCTTTTTCTCCGGCTTTCTTGTCATTCCAATATTCGCCTCATACTTATCCATTCCATCCGGACACAGTTCCCTAAGCTTGTCTACATTGAACAGATAAAGAGGATATTCACAGAACCCGCTCCTTTGCGTGAATCCAGTAAACTCTCCAAGGTCGTTATCTGTAATAAACTTTTCAATATCCGGCATGTCATTCACATTCAGATATCCGCAGTAATTTGGTGCTGCAACCGACAAATTCACAGTCACATCCCCAAAAGGCTCCTCATATCCATCTTCATTACACATAAGACCGATAAACATTGCCCTGTTATTCATATACTGCTGGATATCAAATGTCACCTGCGTTTCTCCGGTTATACTTGAATTATAAGTAACCTGTTTCTTTTCATTATCCATTTCTACCTCCTTCTATAATCCAAATGCCTTGCTTGTAAGTGTCTGTGCACCCTTCACGCTTCCAACAGTCATTGCTATCGTAAATGTCATTTCACACAGATATATAAGCGTCTGTGCCCAGTCAGCATAACTTCCTGTAAATGCCGGAAGTCCTGCATTGATAAATGCATTACATACCACAATCGCAAGTGCCATCGTTACTGCCTCAAACACACACGAAAGAAAATATTTGCAGTAGGTAGCCATTGTATGACTGACCATTCTGTTTCCTGCCATCGTGGAGCAGGCAATCGCACCGAGCGGCACAATAATCAGTATCTTTAAGAACCTGAAATACACTGTGTAAATGATGAAAAATCCACAGATAATAATGATGATTGCAAGCAAAGCTGTAAGTATCAGCATTACCAGACTTTCACCAAATCCGAGTCCCTTAATGATGTCTGCCTGTGTACTGTCAATGGCAAGCTGCGTCGTTGTCCCGGCAGATATAAGTCCCACCAGATTTCCTATGGAAGTAAAAAACGCTTTCATAATCGTGACATTATTTGCAACAAACCATTCTGCAAGTCCCAGTCGGA
>ENA-OVFU01000910-OVFU01000910.1-human-gut-metagenome-genome-assembly--contig:-NODE-910-length-16083-cov-3.163152_pt1 | contig 16083 bp, 14 predicted proteins | sample MGYA00237764_ERZ505407 | MGnify/ENA primary metagenome ERZ505407 (study PRJEB26158, sample SAMN06016366) | human gut metagenome | biome: human gut; feature: ankylosing spondylitis patient; material...
ATGAATATCTAGGGGCGGTCGAATATTCCCGCGATAAATATCAAGGGAATGACTATGCCGGCGTGGTTACGGGATTAGCTTGGACGGCTGTTGGTGGTGAGATTCTTTTCGTGGAGTCGAGCTTAAGTAAAGGTAAGGGGTCAAAGCTTACTTTGACCGGGAATCTGGGAGATGTGATGAAAGAGTCTGCCATGTTGGCACTTGAGTATATCCATGCGCATGCGGCTCAGTTTAATATTAACGAGGAGTTGTTCGAGAACTGGAATGTGCATGTCCACGTACCGGAGGGGGCGATCCCGAAAGACGGACCGAGTGCCGGAATAACGATGGTGACTTCTCTTGTCTCCGCCTTTACTCAGCGTAAGGTGAAAAAGAACTTGGCTATGACCGGCGAGATCACGTTGCGTGGGAAAGTGCTTCCCGTAGGTGGTATCAAGGAGAAGATCTTGGCGGCTAAACGTGCCGGGATCAAGGAGTTGATTCTTTGCAAGGAGAATGAGAAGGATATCAATGAGATCAAACCGGAGTATTTGAAAGGCTTGGTGTTCCATTATGTGAGTGATATTCAACAGGTGGTAGATCTTGCGTTGCTGAGAGAAAAGGTGGATAATCCCTTGTTCTGATAACGACTTTTTAGGCATATATAGGTGTGGGCTTATACGTATATACGTGTAGGCCCATATTAATATCGGTGTAAGCCTATACGTATATACGTGTGGGCCTACGCCGATATAGGTGTTTTTAAGGGAAGCGTATACTTCTATTTAGAGCATTTCCGTAGGAATTCCAAGCTGTTGCGTATCTCTTGGATATCGGATTTGAAATCATCGTACTCAATGGAGATAAGCCCGTTGAAATGCTGACGCTTCAGCTCGTTGACGAACGCTTTTACCGGTAAGATCCCGGTTCCCCATGTAGCGTCTTCCATCTTGTCGGTGAGGTCTTTCAAATGTGCCACCTTGATGCGTCCGGATAACTTCTGGAGATTTTTGAGCGGATCTTCACCCACCCGTTTCCAATGGCCGATATCGGCGCATACTCCCATCAAGGAAGAACGGCCTTTCAGCGCTTTCTCTACCACCTCGGCACTTGCGTAAATGCATGGACTCGGATGGTTATGGATCGCTACCTCCATATCGTACTTCTTGGCGAGGGATTCGATGTAGTCTAACTGGTTTAACTCCGGTTCGACAGTCACGATATGCGCGCCTATTTTATGAGCGAACGCGAAGAACTTATCCCATTCCTCGTTAGTCCCATAAGAGGCTACACCAAAGGCGATCGGCTTGATTCCCCTTTTCTTGAACTCATGGCGTAATAAAGCGCAGTCGTCATCGCTCAAGTCGTAATTTAAATACGTCTCTTTTGGGAACGGAGCGCCCAATTCTTGGAAAAAGAAAGCCTCCGCATACCCCATGCCCAGTTGTTGGGTCTTATCCAAGGTCTCCATCAACGTAAGATTGTGGAAAGTCCAAGTCTGTATACCCACCTTCCAGTCCGCTTTTTGCGCCGCCAGCTGTACGGCCTGCCCAAGGAGCATGACCGTACATAGTGCTAATATAATATATCGTTTCATACTTATACCGGCATTTCCGGAAGGCTCCAGCCTTCACGATAGGTATGTCTGATATATTCGTTGGCAGCCTCTAGCGCATTGAACTCCGCGTATTTCGTATCGAAATAGGGGTGACCGTCTATCACCTTGAAATCATCGCTGGTTACGATCTTCAATACGTCGGAAGAGGATATATTGGTGAAACGCATGTTTTGGGCGTCCCACATCAATTTCTTGTTCAAGCCTTGCAGACGGATCGCTAATACACCCAATAGCACCATCTCGTTGAATGGTCCGGAATAAGCGAAGTTGGAAGTTCCTTCCACACGGTTCTCCGGCGATTCTTTACAAGCACGGATCCAGTCTTGCTCATGGAAACCGTCAAAGTATCCGGTAGCGTTCGGGATACGGCGCAAATAGGGGGTTACTTGAGGTACACGGCCGGATAATAACCGGGAGTTGAAACCTCCGCAATCGCAGATCAACGTGTCTTTAGTACCTACGAAGATACATCCACCCAAACCGTCACGCATCATATCTACACCATCCGGTAATAAGTCCGGACGCTGAGGAAGCATACCGCCATCGTACCAATATACTTTCACTTCCGGCAAGGCTACCTTTGGAAGATTGTCACGAGCCGGGAAGCGGAATTCTACCACCTCCGATTGAGGAGCGGATTCCGTATTGATCTGGGTAGAACGGCCTTGTACACGATCCGGATAACCTAACTTCAAGGATTGGTAAACCGGGTCGAGTACGTGGCAAGCCATATCTCCGAAAGCTCCGGTTCCGAAATCCCACCATCCACGCCAGTTCCAAGGGGTGTAGATCTCATGGAACGGACGCATGGCGGCCGGGCCGATAAATAAGTCCCAATTCATCGTCTTCGGACAACGTTGTTTTTCGGTTGGGCGCTGTAATCCTTGCGGCCAGATCGGACGGTTGGTCCATGCGTGTACTTCTTTTACTTCACCGATCTCTCCGTTCCAGATCCATTCGCATAATTGACGGACACCATCGCCGGAGTTCCCTTGGTTACCCATCTGGGTCGCTACCTTATATTTAGCGGCGAGTTTTGTCAATAAACGGCTCTCGTAAACAGAGTGGGTAAGCGGCTTTTGGCAATATACGTGTTTACCCATTGTCAAGGCCGTGGCCGCGATCGTGGCATGAGTATGGTCCGGAGTAGCTACCATGACACCGTCGATCTGGTCGCCCAACTCATCGAACATCTTCCGCCAGTCCCAATAACGTTTAGCGTCCGGGAATTCCTCGAAGCAGTTCTTCGCGTATTTCCAGTCGATATCGCAAAGCCCGATGATGTTCTCGGTTTTCATGCCGACCAAGTTCGGGTGGCCTTTACCACCGATACCGATACCGACAATATTCATTGTATCACTTGGTGCCTTATGGCCTAATCCAGCGATCGTTTTAGAGGGAACGATTGTTAGACCAGCTGCCGCTACGGCTGCTTTTTTCAGAAAATCTCTTCTTGATTCCATGTTGTATAATTTGTTTTTTAGTAGTTGCTGTTAGAAATTGAAACAGGAGGTTACCATTCTATGATCTGAAGGGTAAGGGGAGACTACCACGTCCGAGGTGGCCTCGCTTTCGCCTGTGATAAATGAGTCTGTTACCTTACATCCGGAATATAGTACGAAATCCAGACGGTCTAGTATTTCTTGTTCGCTAGGAACGGGAGTCCATGTATAGCCGGGTGTGGAGACCTCGTCCGGATGGATTGTCCGGTAGGAGTCGTTCATCCCGATCTCAGAGAAAGCCTTGGTTGCCGGCCACTCCACCTTGATCTTGTGGATACCGGCATCGGCGGCCCGTTGTGTCCAGTCCAAGAAAGAAGGCTCGTTAAAATCTCCTGTTAAAAAGACAGGATAACCTTCTTTCATGACTTGCTGTATATCCTTTTGATAACGAGTTACTTCTTCACGCCGGGCCTCGTTGGCGAACCGGACAGCTTCCTCCTCGGTATCGATAAACGGATAATCGCCATAAGGAATCCCATTCAATTGATAAGGCTGATACGGGATTATAATATAGATGGCAATTAAACATCCAGCAGAATTTGTCTTTGCCTACCTGTATCTTCACCCCGTAGCGGGAAGCCGTACTGTCGACGACCGGATAACGAGATAAGATATAATGTCCCTCCCCTTGGTTGAAAAGGTGGAAACCTAGGGATTCCGCGATTTCCGGTACATGATCGTGCTTGATGCCGTCTTCTTCATAGATATGCCCTTCTTGGATTCCTACGATATCCGTCTGGCTAGCCTCGATCACTTTCGCTGTCTGGCTAGGGGGAAGCTTTCCCCCTAGGGTATTCAACCAAATATTGAAACTACTGACTTTTACCGTTGCCGGCTTGTCGCTACATGCGCTCAATGCACAACAAAGTATGGCTACGCAGCATAAAATTTCACTTATCTTCCTCATGTTTCTCTGGTATTTACAGAAACAAATATATTAAATGTCCCGTTCTTTTCACTACTAAGACTTCTTAATTTATTTTACCATCGGCCAAGGAAACTTCGATACAAGCTGGATGCGTTGACCTGTAGCTTGTGATTTTCGGGCGGCCTCGATAATCTCTAATACGTGTAACGCATGCTCGACATTTATACGTGGTTCCGTGTTTAATGCCATGTGTTTGCTGATATCGGAAGCACCTTCTTGCCAAACATAGCCATTGGTGTCCGGAACGAAACGCTGGGGTACCGGATGATCCATCGTCGATAAGTCCACCCCGTTCGGTGCCCAGTCGTAACCTACCATATGCATATTGCCGTGTGAACCGTATAAGGAGATCGTCGCTTTCTCCTGTCCTTTACCTAAATGTCCGTATGGATCGAAATAGTTGAAACCACACTCGATATGAGAAAGGACTCCCTTTTCGTGTTCCATGATAATCATGGCATTATCTTCTTCTCGAACTTTGATCTTGCCCTTATCGTCTACGGTTCTCTCCGGGGTTACGATTGTAGTCATGGCAACAACGGATTTAGCCGGTCCCAATAATCCGGTTAGGGTAGCGATATTATAAACTCCTAAGTCGGGCATACTGCCACCTAGCGGTTCGTAGAAGAAAGCGGACCAAGAAGGACCTTCATGTCCGTAATGTCCGTGCGCGCATGCCAGATTACCTAGGGTTCCTTTATTGATTTGTTCGGCCATAAAGGCAAATTGAGGACTGTTTACAACGGCAGGCGCACCCCAGATACGAAGCCCCTTGCTAGTAGCGAGATCGTATAATTCTTTGCCTTCCTTATAGGAATTCGCCAAAGGTTTCTCGCTCCAGACATTTCTTCCTGCCATCAAAGCCTTACGGTTCAACTCTCCGTGAACCTGCATATCGGTCAATGTAAGCATCAAGTCGAACTTGGAACCGCTAAGCATATCATCGATATGCTTGTACCATTTAGGTATATTATATTGCTGGGCCGCCTTTTGAGCACGATCCGGTTTGATATCGCAACAAGCCACGATTTCTACATACGGGCATTTCGATATATGGGGAAAATATTGGGTAGATACACTTCCGCAACCGATAACGGCTACTTTCACCTTTTTATCTTCCGATTCGAATTTCTCCGCATAGGCGGAAAGGGGTGATAGTAGTGACGCGAGACTTGCCGCGGCCGATACTTTAAAGAATTCTTTTCTATTCATGGCATTGATTTCTTAATACAATTAGTCTAAATCCTTAATCTTCACATTCTTGAAATATACTTTACTTCCATGGTCCTGAAAACAAAGTTTACCGGTGGTAGAGATACCGTAATCGGGGAAAGCTTCCCATTTACCGCTATAACGACGCATCTTCCAATCTTCGGACCCTTCTTGGAAAGAGAATAGTTTTTCTCCGTTCAGCCAGTGCTCAACATATCCATCCTTGTAAAGTACCATAGAGGAGTTCCATTCTCCCGGAGGGTTCACCTGTTTGGTTTCCGGTACATACATAGCGTAGTTGCAACCCGTTTTCTGCCAGTCTTCCAATCCCTCTTTTCCGGTCTCGCTGACCCAAGGATAGTTATCGTCATCGATCAACTGGTATTCCGGGCCGGTTTCAAAAGGAGCTTTGTACTTAGGTCCTTCTTGTACGTGATATAAGAATCCGGAGTTTCCTTGCGCTCCGATTTTCCAGTCCCATTTGATCTGGAAATTATGGTAATTCTTAACGGTAACGATATCGGTACTTACCTTGATCGTAGTATCCGCTATCACGTCACCACCGTTTCCGTAGCCGACGATCACCCCGTCTTCTACCTGCCATCCCTTGACATCACCCCCGTTGAACATTTTCCAACCGGTAAAATCCTTGCCATTGAATAACAAGGTATAGCCTTCCGCTTTTTCTTCCTCAGTCAATACATTATCTTTTACTTCCGTGGATGAGGAACGACTTCCACATGCAACCATACACATCCCGTAAATGGTTACTAGAAAAATAGATACGATCTTTTTCATCTGTTAGAATATTTAGTTTGATTATCTCCTTATGATAACGCCATTTGATATGGTTTATTTGTTCATTGGCAAAAATACTGCACATAAAGGATTTGGATAATAGAGTATCTAGCTAAAAAAAATGGATTATCTTTGCGTTATTCAGTAACCATCTAAAAGTTTTGGTTTATGGCGAAAATAAAGCATGGTTTTTCCGGTCAGCGGTTGATTGTCTATCCTTTCTACATTATAGAACAAGCGTTGAACAACCCGTTGGTCGCGGACTTGGTCGTACACTCTATGGGGTATTTTCCGAAGGCGGAAAACCATTATATTGATCGTGCGTCCGGTTGTGGAGAGTATCTTTTAATTTATTGCACCAAAGGAGAGGGCTGGTACGTGTTGGATGGAAAACGATATGTCGTACCCGAGAATCATTTTTTCATCCTCCCGGCAGAGAAGCCCCATCAATATGGTTCGAGCGAGCATGATCCTTGGTATATTTATTGGGCACATTTTAAAGGGAAAAAGGCGAAGTATATCAGCGATCAACTGCAAGGGGTGATCCCGATCGACATGGATGATAATTCCCGTATCGGCGATCGTATCGCTTTTTTTGATGAACTATTGAATGTGTTGGAGAGTGGGACGGATGAGGCTACGGTTAATTACGTCAATTTAAGTTTCAATCATTTGATCGCCTCTTTCCTCTATGTGAAGACGTATAGGGAGGCTAAATTCTCCAAAAGCAAGGCGGAGAATACGTTCTTTATTAGTTTGGCGACCCACTTCATGACGGAGAATCTGGAAAATAAATTGACATTAAAGGAATTGGCCTCTCATTTCGGCTATTCGGAATCTTATATGTACAGGCTTTTCTTCAAGGAAACCGGTTATGCTCCGATGAATTATTTCTTGCATATGAAAATAGACCGGGCTTGCCAGCTATTATTACATACGAATATGAAGATCAATCAAGTCGCCTTGAAACTGGGCTTTGACGATCCCTACTATTTCAGCCGTATCTTTAAGAAGATAGTAGGGACATCACCCAAGGATTACCGGCACTCGTTACCGAAGTGAGATATTTACGATGAACCTAAACGGGAATTTAGGGCTGCCCTAAACGAGGGCTTAGGGATACCCTAAACGGGAGCTTAGGGCTGGCGGTATTTATTCCGGTCGGCTTCCGTTATTTCCCGGATTACACGGCAGGGATTGCCGGCAGCTATAACATTGGCCGGAATATCTTTGGTTACGACACTACCTCCGGCGATTACCGTGTTATCGCCAATGGTCACCCCCGGAAGGATACAGGCTTGCGCACCGATCCATACGTTATCGCCGATGGTCACGGGAAAAGCGTATTCCAAACCCTCATTACGTTGCTTTACGTCAAAAGGGTGGCCGGCGGTATAGATGCCTACGTTCGGGGCGATGAATGCGTTATTGCCGATACGAACTTTCGCTCCATCCAAGATAACGAGATTCACGTTGGCGAAGAAATTATCCCCAATCTCGATATTATAGCCATAATCGCATTGGAAAGGGGATAGGATAACGGTGTTCTTCCCTTTCTTGCCTAGAAAAGAGGTTAGAATCCGATCTTTTTCTTCCTCTTGGTCGGGGGGCAATTGGTTGTATTTGAAAAGGACGCATTTCGCTCTTTTCATCTCATCTTGAAGCTCACTATCATGATTCGCATTGTATAATAGACCTTCCGCCGCTTTCTCTTTTTCTGTTTTCATATGTCTCTTACTAAGATTTATAAAACGATGATTTGCGCGAAGATACTATTTTATTGGGAGGAGTTTATCCTCCGATTCGTATTTCCAAACCCATTTTTTCCCCCATCTCCTTAAAGGGGAACAGCTCTTCTTTGGCTAGCATTTGCTCGCAGGGATAAGGATAGGTGAGACCTAATTGCTCGTATTTATCTTTTCCCAATGTATGGTAGGGAAGCAGGTGTACGCATTTGATACGATTTTCTTTCGCCAGCATGAATATTTCCCGAAGCGTATTCTCATTGAAATTGAAACCGGGGATTACCGGTACACGGATCGTTACTTTATTAGCGCTCTTACTGGATATATACCGTAAATTCGTGAGGATCGTATCCAAGTTCGCTCCGGTTTCTTTCTGAAGTAAATCCTTGTCCGTATGTTTGATATCGAACAAGAACAAATCGATAAGCGGAAGCGCTTGCTTTATCTTATCAAGATTCACTTGCCCGCAAGTCTCTACGGAGGTATGCAGTTTCTCGTTCTTGCATTGGATCAGCAAATCCATCAATCCCTCGAATTGCGTGAAAGCTTCCCCTCCGGAAAACGTAACCCCTCCACCGGAATTCAGGTAATAATCCCGGTCACGTAAAAGGATTTCCATAACCTCGGATGAGGTAATTGATTCACCGACAAACTTAATAGCGTTCTGCGGGCATATACGCTCGCAAGCCTTGCACGCCACACAAGCCTGCCGATTAAATACCGGATAATGATCTTGGATGGAGATATTTCCCCGTGTACAAATCGCCTCGCAACGTCCGCATCCGATACATTTATTCTTGATATGGAGCAGATGCGGTTTCCTTTTCTGGGATTCCGGGTTGGAGCACCATGGACAATGTAGGGGACAACCTTGAAGGAAAACGACGGTCCGGATGCCCGGGCCGTCGTGAACGGCGAACCGTTCGATCTCCATGATTGATAACCTATTCTCGCTAACCTTATATTTATTCATCATATAATACCCTGCTTAAAAGTTCCTGTTGAATATTGGGAGATAAATCGACGAATACCGCGGAGAACCCGCTTACCCGGACGATTAGGTCCGGGTAATTTTCCGGGTGCTCTACCGCGTCTTCTAAAACTCCCTTATCTACTACAGTCACCATCAAATGGCAACCCCCTTTCGCAAAATAAGTCTTGAACAGGCTCTTGATGACAGCCCTGTTCTCGTTGAACATGGAAGGAGAAAACTTAATGTTTTGTACCGAGCCTCCATGATACTTGGCGTCGAACTTCGCCAAGGAATTCAGCATGGCCGTGGGGCCGCTTTTATTCGCTCCCCCTTGCGGATTATTGGCAGGATTCATATACATGCACGATAATCGTCCGTCGGGTGAGGCGGCGGTCCGGTTTCCCCATTCCGTGTTTAATTGGTTATTGCTGATAACGATCAAGAAGTATTGCATACCGATGGCGATACCGCGATCGCGTACGCCTTTCGCTACGAACTCGTACAAATCGTTGGCCATCGTATCGGCAGTCTCAAGGTCGTTACCATATTTATCACAGTTTAGGCAATCTTTTCGTAAAGCCTCATAGCCGTTAAAATTAGCTAGCATGGCATCATTTAATTGCCGTAACGTGTATTTTTTTTGATTGAATACCAGATCCCGGATTACCCACAGGGAATCGGAAGTGTTGATATTGCCATACGTCTCGTTTGTCCCGCCTAGATAACGTACGCCTCCGTCCAAAAGCGCTTTTCCCCGTGCGATGCAATCATCGGTCAATAGGCTGGAAAACAAGAAACTTACGTGCTGGTTCATCACCTCATACGAATGGTATTGGGCTTTGACAGACAGATCCAGATAATAATCGAGTAAAGCCTTGTAACCGTCATAGAATTCCTCGAATGTCTGATACTCCTCTAATTTCTTTAGAGGTACCGGCCCGGATTTACGTTTACCGTCAATCGGGTCGATACCATCATTCATATAAATCGTAAGTAGTTTTAGTAAATTGATGCAGATGTTGGGCGTACCCGTACTTTGTCCTTGTATCACGAACTCGGTACACCCGAAAGGCACGTATTGTTCCGCTGCTTTCTCGTCTACACGTATTCCGTACATGACGGCCGGGACGTTTACGTCGTCATTGTAAAGGGTCGGGTAAGTAGCTCCCGCACCCAAAGCGTCCAACGCTTCGTCCCAGATTTCCTCGGAGGTATCTTTATCGAAACGCAAGGTGAATTGTGGCTCTACATACCTGCAATTTTTCGCTACTTTCATGGCGATATGCAGGAATACGTCGGCCTCTTTCGGATGTTTGCGTCCTTTACCGCCTACGATGATACGTCCGTTTACGGTTGTACGGCGATTTTCAATCATGGTCCAAAGCGAGTGGATATATCGGTATGCCTCTTCGTCGGTCAATCGCCCGGACTTGAGATCGGCTACTAAATAAGGGCCTAGATAATCATCCAGACGAACGTAGTTTATAACACCGGCCAACAAAGCGAATAACCAGAATAACTGCATCGCTTCATGGAACGTACCGGGTTTCTTCTCCTTGATGTTCTCTAGGGCTTGGCAGATACGCTCTAATTCTTTTTGCCTTTTCATGTTGGCTGAAGCCATTTGCTCTCTAGCGTCTTGCTGGAGATGAGAAGCACAATCTACAAAAATATCCAGACATTGGATGCCTGCTTTGTAAAAGTTATTATCGGGTTGCTCTTTGAGTTTCTCCTGTAAATCAGAGCGAAGGCCACCGATGCCCTTATCCAATAGTTTCGGGTAATCCAGCATCATTCCGGATAGACGTGCGGTAGCGATCATCGGGTATTCGCAGTCGATGAACATACCCAATGTATCCTCGGTGAGGACCTCCTTGTTGAATTGGGTCTTTAAATCGTGATCCAACCAATAATCATATAACGCATCCACCCGTTTTCGTTCAGTTTCATCCAGTTGTTGCTGGAAGGCACGGAGTTTCTTGAATACGCAATAATGCCCGACACCCCCTAAGGAAGTTACGCATCCGAACCCGATCGGTAGGAAGTCCGTACGTCCGGCGATCAAGTCTTGATTCGTGATCTTGCGAAATAGCGTGGGGTATAAAACTTTCAGGCATTCCACTTCACGTATCTCTTTGGGTAGGGCGGCACAGGCTTTATGGACTGCCGTATACCGCTCCATGATCTCCAGTTGTACGATCAGAGGTTTCTCGCAAGGTAATTTCTTGCTGATCTCTACGTTTTGCGCCCCTTCTACATTGAAATTTGCCATATGATTATTGTTGTTAATATTGTGTAGAGACGGGGCATGCCCTATCTCTACAAGCAGATGATTTTTTAATGTTTGCTTCTTTCGGCTTCCCGCCAATTATTTTGATAACCGGTTAGTAAGTCCGTAAAACGTTTCGTGATCAAGTGCGGACGGGTGATCGCGCTGCCTACTACTACGGAATGAGCTCCGAGGAAGATACATTTCATGGCATCTTCCGGCGAGTAGATATGCCCCTCCATAATGACGTAGGCCTTGCCCTTGAAGTCACGGCACATACGGGCGAACTCCCGTAAATCCGGTTGCTCGATATGTTTGGTAGCTTCCGTATACCCATATAAGGTAGGGCCAACGATATAGGCTCCCATTTCTACGGCACGTACGGCTTCCTCATAATTGGATACGTCGGCGAAGATGATCGCTTCCGGAATTTCCTTTTTCAAGATCGGTAGCAGTTCGTATGCCGGGCGGCCTTCATGAGTGATTTGGCTCGTACAGTCCAAGGCGATAATCTCGGCTCCGGCTTCCCATACCGCTTTAGCGGCCTCTAGGGTGGGAGTGATAAATACGTCCGTATCATCGTGCCAGATTTTCCAAAGCCCGATTACCGGCAAATCCACCTCTTTTTTGATCGCCTTGATCTGCTCCGGGTCGTTGGCACGGATGCCTACGGCACCTCCCCATTGGGCGGCTTTTGCCATTTTTACGACAAAGTCTACTGAAAAAGTCGGATCATCGTGTTGTACTTGACAGGATACGATCAGTCCTCCCTTGAATGAATCTAAAAGTTCTTTCTTATTTGTTTTCATATTTTTTTTCGTTACATCGTTTTCTCTAAAAGCGCGGCGCCGATTATTCCGGCGTCATTTCCTAATTCCGCACGGATAACTTGAGGGATACCTATTTCCTCGGCGGCGAAGGTACAAGTATGTAGTTTCTCGTTTAAAGGTTTCAACAGCAGGTCACCTGCATGTGCGATACCCCCCCCTAAGATGATTACTTGCGGACGGAAGATGGTTATGAACGTGGAGATTCCGGCGGCCAGTCTACTGATATAGTCATCGACGATCTGTTTAGCGAGGGAATCCCCTTGTTTAGCGGCCTCGAAAAGAATCTCTCCATTGACTTTATTTTCGTCTTCGCCGCAAAGTTTCCATATCAAGGTGTCCTTCATGATACGGATTAATGCGGTGGATGAGCAATAAGCTTCCAAACAGCCTTTTTGCCCGCAAGTGCAGCGTTCGCCATTGTATACCAATTTGGTATGTCCAAGTTCGGCTCCCATATTATCGGATCCGGAATAAATCTTCTTACCCATGATAATTCCGCCTCCAACTCCCGTTCCTAGCGTAAGCATGATGGCGTCGGTATATTGGCTGGCCGATCCGGCCAAGACCTCTCCATAGGTCGCGCAATTGGCGTCGTTGGCTATATAAGTAGGCAATGAGATATGCTTCTTTAAATAGTCGTAGATGGGGACATTCTTCCATCCGAAACAATTGGCATGTACCAAAAGGTTCGTCTTTGGATTTACGTAACTAGGCATGCCGATGCCCCAAGAAGAGATGTCTTCCATTTGCAAGCCTGCTTTGAGAACCGCTTTTTTGCTGACTTCCGCCATGTCGGTGGTGATCTCCTCGATCGTGCGTCCGGCTTGTGTCGGTATACTCTCCTTTGCGATAATCTGGTGATTCTCATCTACTACGCCAGCGACCATATTGGTACCGCCAACGTCCAGACCGAGATAATACTTGGTGCTTTCCATCTTTGCTCTTTATTTTATGAGGTCAATAGAGTGAATTATTTGTTGGCAAAGATAGAGGAGTTGTCTGCCCTAGACAATGTGAGGTTTAGCCTAAAATAATGGACTATTTTTGCATAAGTGCTCTCGCAAGCTTACGAGAGTACTTTAGAGAAGAGGTGTTATCGAGAGGAGACTTCTGTAATAACCTTCAAATATAGTGTGACTGTGTTTCTTTATGTTTAAAGAATCATATCGTAGGTCGATTCTATTATTTTTCTCGATGATGGAGCAAGCCTCTTTTATCATGGGCTTGAAGTCTTCTTCTGTTTTATCTTTGTCTCCGTTGGCTAGGTAGATATATAATTTTTTTTCTCCTTGATAGGTTTCCGTGAACACTCGTAACCTATCAATCATCATATTTTCGCTGTATTTATAGTTCGGTGATATGGCTATAATATAAGGAAATAAGTCTGGGTGTTCCATCATCGCATAAGTGACGAATGTCCCTCCCAACGAATGTCCGACTAAAATCCTGTTATTTCCCGCATGGTATTTTTCTTGGATGAAAGGGATTATTTCATTCGTTAATGACGAGAGCATTTCTTTTCCATGTCCCGGGTTGTCATATCTTTTTACCGATAAGGAATCTGTGAAAGGCGGGGTCAGCTCACTTTGCCTGTTTGAATTAAATATTCCAACAATAATACAGGGTATGTTGGGATGTGTCAACTCGAATGTTGAACAAAATAAATTGAATGTGGGGGGATATTGTGCGTCTAAGACATAAATAGCGAGTAAAGAGTCTCTTTTAAGGCTACCATCTACTCCGCTTAAATAGATTTGCATTTCACGGGTCTCTTCAAAATAGTCTGAGTTGTAGATATATCGACTCCCTAATGCCTGCATCAAGTAGAAATCGGCTTGCGCATGTATCCGGCATATTCCTGAGAATAATACGATAAGAAAGAGAAGAACTGTTTTTGTTTTCATAAATAGTGATATCTAGAATTATGCAAATATAGCGAAAAATAAAGTCTTTAAGTATGTTTAAAAAAAGGACCGGACGATGGGTATCGAACGGTCCTTTCTTTAATCTTTATGTCGTATGCTGTTATTCAGCTTCTTTTTCAGCAGCTTCCTTTTCTGCCGGAGCATCTTCTGGGGTGAAGTCAGTGATGCCTGCGTTGATCAAGATGTTATACCAAGAGAGTAGTTTCTTGATGTCGCTTGGATAAACACGCTCACGATCATAGCTAGGCAATACCTCGGCAAAGTACGCACGCAATTGGTCTGTCGTGGCTTTGGAAGGTACCAAAGAAGCGGTTTTTCCCTCTTCTTTATTCTTTACGCTAGTCAATACCTCATGCAAAGGCACTTCTGTTTCATCCGTATAGATTGCGATATCGCCTAATGAGATTACTTTATCTTTTGCGTATGCGGGTACTCTCTTGTTATCAGTCAGCGATTCAACGATCAACATGTTTTTTCCATGGGAAACCAGTTTATACAGACCGGGTTTTCCCGAAATAGACAAAATAGTCTTCAACATAATGTTTTTTATTTTCTATTAGTGTTAAACTTCGAGGTGACAAAGGTAATAAGAAAAAGTGGAATTCTTCCGTCATGAGGACAGTTAACTTCGTTGGAGAAGTATCTTAGGTTCGTTGACGAAGTATCTTAAGTTCATTGGATGATGAAGGTAAGATGCTGTAAAAGCCACTCGTCCCGCTATCGGTGATTATTGGGATTGAAGCCAACATAACAGTTTGCCTACTTGCGGTATAAGGGCCTGTCTATTGTCATTATAGATAACATAATCGGAGCGATCTTTCTTTTCCTCGTCCGACATTTGGCTGTTGATTCTGCGTTCGATTTCTTCTCTCGAGGCTGAGTCCCTCCCCAAGGCTCTTTCGATGCGGAGTTCTCTTGGGGCATAGACCATCAAGCTTATGTCTACCACTTTGTAGAAACCGGATTCGAATAATATGGCGGATTCGATGGCGCATAAAGGGGAAGTCTGTCTCTCTACCCAAGCCGAGAAATGACGGTTTACCTCAGGATGAATGATCTGGTTGACCTGTTGTAATTGTTCCGGATTATTAAAGATGTGGGAGGCTAGAAGTTTCTTGTTCAATCCCTCATTCGTATAAATCTCCGGACCGAAAAGGGCTGTTAATTTCTCACGGATAACCGGGGAGTTATTTGTCAGCCATTTACTTTCCTCGTCCGCTATGTATACGGGTACACCGGATAACGCTAATAAAGAGGCTACGACGGATTTGCCGCTCCCGATCCCTCCTGTAATACCTATTTTAATCATGCTTATTGTTGTGTTCCAAAATAAATTCTACCTTATCTGGCAATAAGGTTGCCGTATGTACCCAGTCTGGTTTCTTGGTGAGTTTGACGGGTAGGGTACCAGATACGTTTTGCTCCAGATCCTCAAAAGGTATATGAATCGAGAACATATCTTCCGAAAGTCCTTTGAATCGGGACAAGGGCACACTGCAAGTCACTTTTACGATCGCCGGAAACATACGTACCGTATAATGTGGCGGTATATGACTGCAAGAGACAGGTATTTCCAACGTCTTCTCCGTGTACTCCTCTATCGGAATCGTGATAGATACGTTTTCCGGATCGAAGTTAACGCCGTCTACTTTGATTAGTTGTACGGTTCTCGTAATGTTTTTATTCGCTTTTTTAACTTCAGTGAAAGCCGTCTTGACCGAGGTCAACGTATCTAAGATCGCTGCGGTGGCATAAGCGTTGATCTTTTGGGGATTGATTTGGATATCCCCGGATAATTGAAAGCCGGCTTCCATATGAATATCACCATTAAAAACGACCTGTATTTCCTTATGGACCCGCTGACTGAAATCCATATCTATTTGTTGCGGATCAAAACTTTGTAATGCCGTAGTGGCTATCAATTGTTTTTGAATATCGTTCTCGATCTGCCTTTTACTTACTTGAACCGAACCATTTTTCTCCTTCGTATTCTTCATGTTCACTTCGATCGGAGCAAACGATCTTCCAAAAGTATAGTTGAGTAAAACGCTACCCTTGTCTTTTACCTTTGCGGTAATCGTTTCCACCTCAGGGGCATTAAACGCTATATCGGCAGGTACGTTCTTATACTTAACCGGAAAAACAAGTTCTATCTCATATTCCTGCTGCAAGCTTTGGAGTAGCCAGAAACCGAAAGCCAAAAGGGCGAAAAAGAAAAAGACCAAGACCTCTTTCCATCTGTCTCCGTGGAAAAAAGCCTTAGTCTTTGCTTGGATAGACTTGAAGGAATTTTGTATGTTCTCA
>ENA-OVFU01000912-OVFU01000912.1-human-gut-metagenome-genome-assembly--contig:-NODE-912-length-16067-cov-13.039908_pt1 | contig 16067 bp, 12 predicted proteins | sample MGYA00237764_ERZ505407 | MGnify/ENA primary metagenome ERZ505407 (study PRJEB26158, sample SAMN06016366) | human gut metagenome | biome: human gut; feature: ankylosing spondylitis patient; material...
GAGATACTTCATCATAAAGCACATTCCTCCTTAAGAAATGTTTGTGTTTACAGACGCCTCTGGTTGCAGGCCGTCCATAATTCCGTAATAGAATAGTAACATATTTCCGCAAAAAAAGAAAGTCCCTTTCGCCTTTTTTCTATCAAAATGCATCAAAAGTCCTCATTTGGCAGTTTTTCAGTCGATAATTTTTAGTTTTTCCGCACAAGGGTCGTCTTTGTGTTGAAAATTCTTTTCTTTTTACGTACATTTTGCCCAAAGGCTTGCATCCCACAGCCGAATCGGGTACTATACTATTATAAAGAACATGCGCCCTCTCAGGCCGCTTCGCGTCCAACTCTCCCAAAGGGAGAGCCCTTGGCAAAACCGCAAACTTTGCATGGACTGCCAAAGCCTCCCACTTTGGGGGAGGTGGCATTGCGCAAGCAATGACGGAGAGGGCGAGGATGCAAAATAAAAGGAGACAGCATTATGGAATGGACTGATATCCGCCTGACCGTGGCCAAGGCCGACGCCGACAACGCCGAAGCCGTTGCCACCATGATCGCCGAGGGCGGCATCTATATCGAAGACTACAGCGACATCGAGCAGCAGGTGGCCGAGATCGCCCATGTGGATCTGATCGAGCAGGAGCTGCTGGACAAGCCCCGCGATACCGTTATCATCCATATGTATCTGGAGCCGGGCGCTTCCCCCGTGGAGACGCTGGCCCTCATTGCCGCCCGCATGGAAGCTGCAAACATCGCCTACACCGTGGAGACCGAGGGCGTGGAGCAGGAGGACTGGCAGAACGGCTGGCGCAAGTATTACCACCCCCTGGAGATCGGCAAACGGCTGGCCGTGGTGCCCTCGTGGCAGCAGTACGACACTGACCGGGTGAAGCTGATCCTTGACCCGGGCCTTGCCTTCGGCACCGGCGGCCACGAGACCACCAGCCTGTGCATGGAAGCGCTGGACGAGCGGGTGACCGGCGGCGAGCGGGTGCTGGACATCGGCACCGGCAGCGGCATCCTTGCCATTGCGGCGCTGAAGCTGGGCGCTGCCGTGGCCGAGGGCGTGGACATCGACCCTGTGGCCGTGCGCACCGCAGGCGAGAACGCCGCGTTGAACGGCGTGCAGGACAAGCTGACCGTGCTGGTGGGCGACCTTTCCGATAAGGCCAGCGGCAAATACGATATCATCACCGCCAACATCGTGGCCAACGCCATTCTCAGTCTGGCACCGGCCGTGCCGGGCCTGATGGCGGAGGGTGCCACCTTTATTGCCAGCGGCATCATCGACAGCCGCAAGGACGAAGTGCTCGCCGGGCTGGAAAAGGCCGGCCTTGCCGTTGTGGAAGTGAAGGAGAAGCGCGGCTGGGAGTGCATCGTCTGCAAGAAAGCGTAAGGAGATTTTATGCCGCACCGTTATTTTACCACCGAGATCTCTGACGGCACCGCCACCCTGCGCGGGGCCGATGCCCACCATCTTGCCCGTGTGATGCGCGCAAGGCTGGGCGATACTGTCATTCTATGCGACGGCAACGCCGTGGAATACACCGCCACCATCACCGGCTTTGGCGATGAGTGTGTGGAGTTCCGGGTGGAGCCGGGCTATCCCAGCGCCGCCGAACCCAGCGTGGAGGTCACTCTGCTGGCTGGTTATCCCAAACAGGACAAGCTGGAGCAGATCATCAAGCACGGCGTGGAGCTGGGCGCAGCCCACATCGTGCCCTTCTTCAGCCGGTACTGCGTGGCTGCCCCCAAAAAAGAGGAGCAGAAGAACGAGCGCTACAACCGTATTGCGGCGGAAGCCGCCAAGCAGTGCGGCCGGGGCGTTCTGCCGGATGTGGCCCTGCCGCTGGCAAACTTCGGGGCCGTGTGCCGCACCTTTGCACAGTACGACCTTGTGCTGTTCTGCTACGAGTGCGGCGGCGCGCCCCTGCGCGACCTGCTGGCCGCAGCAAAGCCCGCCGATGGTGAAAAGCTGAAAATCGCCATCGTGACCGGAGCCGAGGGCGGCTTTGCCGCCGAGGAAGCCGAGATGGCCGCAAAGGCCGGTGCCAGAACGGTGGGCCTTGGCCCCCGCATCCTGCGGTGCGAGACCGCCCCGCTGGCCGTGCTTGCTTCGGTAATGACCCTGACGGGGAATCTGGAATAATGCTTTGTGCTGCCCGGCAGCGCCTGCGGGCCTTCCGGACAGCAACAAGGGGCCGCTCCCGGAAAGGAGCGGCCCCTTGTTTTTTTATTGTTCCGCTGTGCAGACGCAGGGCAGATCAGTCAATGAGACCCTTGTCCTTTGCATCCTGCCAGGTAAGGCAGACGCGCAGCTTGCTGACCGGGAAGCACGGATGGAACTTGTTGTTGTCCTCGTCGAACTTCATCAGCTCCTGCTCCACCATCCAGTGTGCAGCCTTCTGGGCATCGGTATCGTCGGCGTCAATGTCCGCATACAGGTCCTCATCGGTCATGTTCTGCGGCTCCGGCTTGCCTGCACGCTCCCAGACCAGCTCTGCCAGCTCGATGCGGTCAGACGGCAGGGGGAGGCCCTGCATGTTCATCAGACGGTAGATGCCGGTGCCGGTCTCATAGGCACCCAGGATTACAGCGCCGCCGATGATGACACCGGGCAGGACGGGGTCCACAGGGTCTACCGGGTCCACAGGATCCACAGGGTCTACCGGGTCCACAGGGTCTACCGGGTCCACGGGGTCCACGATTTCGTACACGGCTCTGACCGTCACGTTGCCTGCGGGCATATCAAAGGTCGCCTTGGTCTGGTCCTCCTCATTGGGGAATTTCAGCAGGTCATTCTGTACAACGCCGTCCACCATCACGGTCCAGCCTGCGAACTCCAGTCCATCGCCGTCATGCGCGGTCAGGGTGACCGGGGTGCCTTTGGCGATCTCGTCATTGGGGGTAAGCTCGATGACATCGTCCTCGTCCTTGATCGTTGCCGTGGCACCCTCGGCGGTCAGGGTGTAGCCGGGTGCCCGGTTGGTCAGGTAATAATAGTGGTGTACCTTTTTATACGCCACACGGTAGCTCTCGTTCTGGCCCACAAGGTTCAGCTTGTTTGCATTGCCTGCGACCGTGAGCTGACGGCCTTCTTTCGGGTCGGCAACCTTGATGGTGGCGGGGGTGGTAAAGGTATCGCTGATGGTGATCTTCTTGCCGGAAGCGAGGTAAATATCGCTGTCGTTCCCCTCAAACTCGGCGCTCTTCAGCTCTGCGGAGGCGTTTTCGCCCTTACCGAGATAAATGCCGTATTTGCTGTTTTGGATCGTGCAGTTCTCAACGACCAGCTTGCCGCCGTCCCCATATCTATAATGATAATACGACCCTGCCGGTTCGCCCGAAGAAATGGCAGCATTGTCACCCATGCACTCCACAGTGGCACCATTGACGCTCAATGTGCCGCCGTTCCATACCTTCAGTGCAGGGGACATGCATCCAGGATACTGGTTGGTGTTGGTATAAGTACCGCCGAAAAGGTTGGCGGTGGCATTAGTCACAAACACATCGCAGTAGGTTCCGGTGACATCGGCATTTGTGACGTTCAGCGTTGCATTATTGGCGACGCGCAGCGTCGGACGGTCTTTGTATACCTGGGCGTCCGGATTGCGGGAGTAAGAGCCGCCGACGACATTGACCACACTGTTGTCGATGGCGTTCAGGACCCAGCCCGCGCCGGAGGCTTTCACATAATTGAAGGACGAGTTGGTGGAATTCTGGATCCAAAACGTCGCGCTGTCGCTATAGCTGCAGTCGTAGGTGCCGCCGTTGACGGTCACATTGGCTCCATCTGTTTCAATAGCACGCGTGATGGCTTTCATGGTGAGATTGTCAAACGTCCAGCTGCCGCCGCACAGATAGCATGCGGGCCTGCTGCCACACTGCCAGTTATAGGTGCCGCCGTGAAGCACTGCGGTGCCCGTGAAGCTGTTTTCGGCATAGAAGCAGCGGCTGTAGGCGAGGCCCTCTGCCGTCTTGATGGTCTGCCCCTCAGCGTTGACGGTCACGCTCTTGGCTCTGCGGACTGTAATAAAGGCCGCACTACCCTTAGCAAAGGTCGTTTCTCCGGTGACGTTGATGACCACATCGTCGTTCTCAGCGTCGATCACGATCCCGTCCGCATAGGTACCGCTTATGGAATAAACGTTGCCATTCGCTTTAATGAAATCATTGTTGATGATGATGTCGCCGCCGGTCAGGGGGCAGGCCGCTGCCACCTCTCCGGAGGGCTCTGCAGGCGCATCGGAATTTTCCTGTGCGCTCACATTGCCTTCAAATTCTGTACTTCCCTCCAGAGCAAATGCGCTCACGGGAAGGACAGAGGTCATCATGCAGCCTGCAAGTACCGCACTGATGAGCCGTGTGCCAAACTTCTTCATAAAGATAACTCCTCTCTCGTTTTTTTCGTGCATGCAGGCTTTTTTCGCCTGCCCGCACGTTTTAAACATTTAAAGTATAGCATTTCTGCAGCAAGGCGCAATCTTCATTCTGTACGAACCTTTTGGATACCCCCCCCCCGTTTTTTCGTGCGTTCTGTAAAAAAATGGAAGAGAAAATGCTTTCGCAGCCGCAGAAAAAACAGCCCGGAACGATCTGTGGGTCGTTCCGGGCTGCTGTGTCAAAAATGGTTTGGAGCGTCAGAGCTCCAGCAGGGCTTTCTTCACATTCAAAAGGTTCTGCGGGCTCACCGAGAAGCTGCGCAGGCCCAGCTGCAGATACTGCACCGTGTTGGCCGGGTTGCCCACCGCAAGGCCGCAGATGGTCACCGGCACATTGCGCACCTTTGCGGCATCCAGCACCATAGTGATGAGCTTTTTCATGGCCTTGCTGGCCGGGCGGTAGTAGTGCTCCGCGCTGGCAAGCTCCCGGTCGGCGGCGTGGGTATACTGGGTCAGGTCGTTGGTGCCGACCACAAGAAAATCGACCCCATGCTCTACAAATTCCTCAGCGGTCAGGCAGGCAGCGGGTACGCTGAGCATCACGCCGAACTTTGTATCTTCGTTGAACGCCACGCCGCGCTCCCGCAGGTGTTCGCGGCAGCGCTCCACCACACGCATGGCTGCGTCCCAGTCCTCCACATTCGTCACCATGGGGAACATCACCCGCAGCGGGCCGCGGTCGGCGGCGCGCAGCAGCGCACAGAGCTGCGTCTCGAACTGGTGGGGCTGGCGCAGACTGTTGCGGATGCCCCGCAGGCCAAGCTTGGAAGACTGCAGGCCCTGATAGGCGTCGGAAATGGTGCGGTCTGAGCCAAAGTCGAAGGTGCGCACCGTTACCGGGCAGCCCTTGGCGGCAGCAAGACAGGAGCAGTAGAAGAAATACTGTTCCTGCTCGTCCAGAATGCGGCCCGGCAGCATCATGTAGCCGGTGCGCAGCAGGCCCACGCCCTGTGCACCGGACTGCATGGCCGTGTCGATGTCCTCCGGCCCAAAGCAGTTGGCCAGCAGCTCAAAGGGCTGGCCGTCCTTTGTCCTGTTGGGCAGAGCATGCAGCTGCCCCATCTCTTCGTTCTCCCGCTGCAGCTCGCAGATGCGGGTCTCGGCCTGCTGGCGGGCGGCAGCGTCCGGGTCCAGCGTGCACTGGCCCCCGGTGGCGTCCAGAATCACGGTGCGGCCGTCGCAGTCGTCCAGAAAATCCCGGCCCACCTGCACGATGCCCGGGATATTCATTGCCCGGGCAATGATGGCCGCGTGGCTCTGGCCGCTGCCCTCTGCCGTGATGATGCCTAAAATCATGCCGGAGGGCACGCTGAACAGGTCGGTGGGCATCAGCCGCTCTGCCGCAAGGATCACCGGGTGATCCAGCGCCAGCCACATGCGGGGGCGGTTGGTGATGATGTTGATGACCCGGCGGCTTGCGTCGAGAATATCCACGCTGCGCAGCTGCATGTAGGGGTTATCCTTCATGTTGGCCAGCTGGTCGGCGTAGCGCTGGCCCACCTGATTCATGGCCGCTGCCGCACCAATGCCTGCATTGATGCAGAAGCGCACCTCGTTCATCATGCCCTCGTCGTCCAGCATCATGCTCTGGAACTGGAAGATGGCCTGCTCGCTGGGTGCGGCACGGTCTGCCATGGATTCCAGCTCGTCCTGCGCCGTGCGGATGGCATCGGTGAGCAGCTGCAGCTCCCGGGACGGTTTAAAGGGGCCCACGGTCGTGGTCTCCACATGGTGCTCCAGACGGCTCACCTGCCCCAGCACAAGGCCGGGAGAAGCGCAGGAACCTTTATACACTTTCATGTTCGGTCACCTCCGGCAAAAGCTCGGCTTCCGGCGTGGTCAGGGTGCGCCAGACCAGCGCCTGCAAAAAGGTATTGGGCAGCAGCGCGGCCAGTGCGGCCCGCGCCGCATCGGCACTGCCCTCAAACAGCGGTGCAAAGCTCTGCATCCGTGCCTGATCGCACTTTGCAAGGAATGCATCGCACAAAGTATGGGTGGTGTAGTAATGGGCCGGGTCCACACCGGCATCTTCCGCGGCGGCTTCCAGCGGGGCAAGGTCGGCATCCTTCATCTTGGCCAGCAGCAGGGCCGCATCCGCCGTCAGGGTGACGGGGTATTTCTCCCGCACGGCCTTTTGCACCCGCTCAAATTTTGCGTGGAACGCAGCAGCGTCCGCGCAGCTCTGGGCATCACAGGAGACAGCATAGGCACACCCCCGCAGATATCCCATAGCGCGGCGGGTATCATAGTAGCCCAGCTCGATGTTGCGGCGGGCGGTGTCGGGGTCAAAGTGCAGGATATCGCCCAGCTCCCAGTAGCTGCGCACCATCACGGTGGGCAGGCCGGTGAGGTTGGGGCGGGTGATGCCCACGCCTTCCAGATCGACGCACACCAGTTCATCCGCGCCCATGCGTTTGGCAAGACCGGTGGGCATGTTGTCGCTGTAGCCGCCATCCAGAAACTTGACCCCGTCGATCGCCCGCGCACGCAGCGCCGGGAAGCAGGCAGCGGAGGCCATCAGGTAGTCCTTGACCTTTCCTGCCGGGATCTCGTCCAGCGTCAGCTCCCGGGGCTTTAAGCCCCGCTGCTCCACCGTGACAAGGCCGAAGCGGATGGGAGCCGCGCGCAGGGCATCCTCGTCCAGCACCCGCTCCACGATCTCTTCCAGCGGGGTCACATCCATGCCGCCGGCTTTCACCACGCTGCGCAGGAACTGGTGCAGGGCCGAAAGGTCGGCATCCTCCTCCGGCAGCTCCATCACATCCTTGCTGCGGATGGCCAGCCACATATCGCGGGCCGTCTCGTACTGGTCCAGCACGAACATGGCACCGTTCAGGCTGCCAACGCTGGTGCCGGTAATGATCTGCGGGTGCCAGTCCAGCTCCATCAGCGCGCGCCACACACCCACCTGATAGCTGCCCCTGGCTCCGCCGCCCGCCAGCACCAGAGCTTTGCACGGCGCTCTGCGATCATCCATTGCATCCGCCTCCTTTGATCGTTTCCGGTTTTGTTCAGATTATAGCATATTTCCAGAGAAATTTCTTCCGTTTTTTGTAAATTGATGCCTTTCTCCCGGCAAAGAAACATGGTATACTTGTCAGGATCTCAAAAGGAGGCATTCTCATGCACTGCAAGCAATGGATCTTTGATATGGACGGCACCCTGACCGACAGCATGACCGTGGTGTGGGAGGGTGCCCCCGACGCACTGCTGCGCCGCTATGGCCGCACCCCGCGGGGGGATCTGCGCGCCACACTGCTGAACATGGGAATGCAGGAGGGCGCACAGTATCTGATCCGGGAGTACGGCCTGCCGCTGACCGAGGAAAGCTATTTTTCCGTGATGCGCGAGGTGATCGCCGAATTGTACGAGACCGTGGAGCTGAAACCCGGCGTGCGCACGATGCTGGCAAAGCTGCAGGCCGAGGGCGCACGCATGTGCATCTGCTCCAACACCTGGGCCGAACAGTGCCGCACCGTGCTTACCCGGCTTGGCATCGCGCAGTATTTCTCCTTCATCGTGGAAGCGCGGGGTGTGCTGCACAAAAGCCACCCGGAGGTGTTCTTTGAGTGCATGAGCCGTCTGGGCGGTGCAGACCCCGCCGCCTGCGCCGTGTGCGAGGATGCCGTATACGCCGCCGCCACCGCCCACAAGGCCGGGTATTACGTCATTGGCATTGCAGACCGCACCTCTGCCGCCGACGAGCCGGAGATGCGCCGCATCTGCAGCCAGTTCGTGCCCCGGTGGGATGCGCTGGACTGGACACGTGTGTAAGAAAAAAGGGCCGCAGCGTGCGGTTCTTTTCTTTATCTGATCCTTCTTTGCTCTTGCATTTTGTTCGCAAGAAGAGTATGATATTATAAATAGGACTGCCCCAAGGGGGAAGTGTCCTCATTTGTGAGAATACACTCTGTGATTTTTAATATAAAGGTATAATATCCGTAAAGAGGAGACCTTCCGTCATGAACAACCCACTCGTCAGCATTATCGTGCCTGTGTACAACGTGCAGAATAGTGTTGCCCGCTGTCTGGAGAGCATTTGTGCCCAGACATGGAAGAATATCGAGGTCATTCTGGTCAACGACGGGTCCCGGGACGAAAGCTTTTCCATCTGTGAGCAATTCCGTGAAAAGGACCCCCGCATCGTTCTGGTGGACAAATCCAATTCCGGTGTGTCGGAGACCCGCAACTGCGGCATGTCCCTTGCAAGGGGCAAGTATGTGCAGTTTGTGGACAGCGACGATTATCTCGACCCTGATTTTACCGAGCGGCTGGTGACTGCTGCCGAAGCGAACAACGCCGATCTGGTCATTGCACCTTACTGGATGGTGATTCCCGCCAACTCTTCCAAGGCCACGCAGGCACTGGAAAACCTGCAGGAGAACCTTGGCATCGATGCCGAGAAAAAGCCTGATGATATCCGTGAATACGGCTTCCTGCCCGAGGGCATCTACGACCGCGATACCTTTGCCCTGCGCCTGATGGAGAAGCCCGCATCCTTCTTCTACAGCGTGCTGTGGAACAAGCTCTACCGCCGGGATATTCTGGCAGACCATCATCTTCAGTTCACCAGCGAGGTGCGCTGGGCCGAAGATCTGGTTTTCAATCTGGAATACATTTTGTACGCCAATGTTTTCGTATCCATTTCCAAAGCGGGCTACCACTATGTGCAGAACCCCCAGAGCATCTGCCACACCCAGATCAATCTGGCTTCCATCGTGCAGAACAAACTGCAGGTGTTCCGCTATTACAAGGAGCTGTACACAAAGCTGGGCCTGTACGATCAGGTGCAGCCGCAGCTGTATAAATTCCTGACCGCGTTCTCCGAGAACGCCTATCCCTCCGGTTCTCCCCAGAAGATCATCATGGACATGGCCAACCACTGGGGCTTTGGTGTTCTGGATGCTTCCGACAAGGAAAAGAAACACAAAACCGAACCCGATGCCTGATCTCCGGGCACAAAAAAAGAGCCGTGAAAGCGGCTCTTTTTTGTTTGCCATTTTACCGGTCGATCCAGCTGCGGAAGGCTTCGCGCACTGCACCCTCCCGTCCGCGCGGGATGGGAATGCGCGCACCGCTGCACATCTGCAGCTCGCCCGCTGTCAGCAGCTGTGCCGCCGCCAGATTGACCACATAGGAGCGGTGCGGCTGCAAAAAACGCCCGTCTTCCAGCAGCGGCTTTGCTACCTCGGCAAAGGACACCCGCAGCGAAAGGGACACCACATCCTCGCCGCTGAGCAGATGGAAGTGCACCACATGGTGGGTGCACTCCAGATATTCGATCTGCGCATAGGCCAGCGCCCGCAGGCCTTCGGCGGTGGCAACGGTCATTGCCGGGCCGTACTCCGGCTCGGTGGCGCGGGCAAGCAGGGCCGAAAGCTCCTGCTGGTGCACCGGCAGAAGCAGATACTGCATGGCATCCACCCGGAAAGCACTGTAGGCGTGGGCCGGTGTGCGGGCCGCAAAGGCCAGCGGAGCCCTGCGGCCCCGGCGGCGCAGCTCCGCAGCCGCCGAAAGCCCTGCCGGGGCCGCTACAGCGCCCAGCTCGATGAGATACAGGTCAAACCGTTCTCCCTCGGTGTCCCGGCGCAGCAGCGCATCTGCATCCGGCAGCTGCTGCACGATGCACGCATCCTGCCGCCGGGCAAAATATTCCATGCACTGGCGTTCCAGCCCGCTGCGCAAGGCTGCGTCCGGGCTGCATACCGCAATGTGAAATACCATCTCACATTCTCCTTTCCGCCAGCCGCCCGCCTTGATTTTTGCGCAGGGCTGGAGTATGATAAATAAAACTTTGCTGCATCGAAAAAAGAAAAAACGGAGGGACCCGCCATGCCGCAGCCGCTTGTCAGCGTTATTGTGCCCGCCTATAACGCGGCGGGCTTCATCTCCCGCTGTGTGGAGAGCATCACATCCCAGAGCTACCCGGAGCTTGAGATTCTTCTGCTGAACGACGGCTCCACCGACGACACCCTTGCTGTCTGCCGGAAGCTTGCTGCCGCCGACAGCCGCATCCGTGTGGTGGACAAGCCCAACACCGGCGCAGCAGACACCCGCAGCTGCGGCCTTGCCCTTGCCCACGGCGAATACATCCAGTTTGCGGACAGCGACGATCACCTGCTGCCGGGCTGCACCGCAAACCTGGTGGCTGCTATGCAGCGCAGCCATGCCGACCTTGTGCTAGCTCCCTACCGGATGATGGTGCCCCGCAAGGATGGCGGCTATGACACCCGGGAGTACAGCCTGCTGCCCGCCGGGGTGTACAACAAGGTGGATTACCTATGGCAGCTCACCGGCAATGCCGCTGCCTTTTACTACGGCGTGCTCTGGAACAAGCTCTACCGCCGGGATCTCATCCAGATGGCGCACATCCGGTTCGAGCATGTGGTATACGCCGAGGACCAGCTGTTCAACACCCGGTATCTGCAGGTGGCACAGCGGTTTGCCGCCATCGACGAAGCCGCCTACTGCTACATCCAGAACCCGCAGAGCGTATGCCATACGCAGGTGAGCGCGGCGGACATGCTGCGCCACCGCAGCCGGATGTACCACACCTACAAGGAAATGTGCATCCAGCTGGGCGTGTACGATAAATTCCGCCTGCGGCTGCACGGCATCTATCTGAGCCTGTTTGAAAGCCCTCTGCCCAACGGCCCGGTGCAGAAGCTTTCCGACGCATTTGCCCGCACCCACAGCCGCATCTGAGAAAAGGAGAACCTATGGAATTTCCCCTTGTAAGCATCATCGTGCCCATGTACAACACTGCCGGGTGCATTGCCCGCTGTGTCAAAAGCATCTGCGCCCAGACTTACAAAAGCATTGAGATCCTGCTGCTGAACGATGGCTCCACCGACGACACCCTTGCCGTCTGCCGCGCCCTTGCCGCCAACGACCACCGCATTGCACTGGTGGATAAAACCAACACCGGCGCAGCGGATACCCGCAATCAGGGCATTGCGCTGGCCCACGGCAAATACATCCAGTTTGTGGACAGCGACGACTGGCTGGCCCCCGATTTTACAGAAAAGCTGGTCTCCGCCGCCGAGGCCCACACCGCCGATCTTGTGATTGCGCCCTTCTGGATGGTGTACCCGGAAAACTATGTGGAGCACATCCGCCCATGGGAAAAGGCACTGCAGCATGTGCTCCAGCGCAATCCGCCCCGCACCCGGGCCTATGGCTATCTGCCTGCCGGGGTGTACACCGGACAGGAATACGCAAAGCATCTGATCCAGAAGCCGAACACCTTCTACTATGGCAGTCCCTGCAACAAGCTCTACCGCCGTGACCTCCTGCGGAAGCACAGCCTCCATTTCCGCAAAGAATTGTTTGCGGAGGATCAGCTGTTCAACACCGAATATCTGCGTTTCGTGCACACTGCCGTATCCATCCCGGACATCGGCTATTACTACCTGCAGAACGGCCAGAGCGTCTCCCACTCCAGAGTGACCACCGCCGACATCCTTTCGCTGCGGCGGCGGGTGATGCTCCTGTACCGGGACATCTACACCGAACTTGGCATCTACCCGGAAACGCGGGCGGCCATCCTGCGTTCGCCCTTTGGCGAAAACGAGTTCACTCTTCCGCCGCTGGACACCCCACAGACGCACTGCTGCAAGCTGTGACCCTATAAAAAGCACCCGGCTGCCGCCGAGAGCCGCTCTGGCTCCTGCACGGCTCCGGGTGTTTTTTGCGCTTTCTCAGCAGCCGATGGCGGCACACTTCTCCGCCAGCCAGCTGCGCTCTTCGTCGTTCAGGTGCGGTGCCAGCTTTGCAAACACCTGACGGTGGTAATCGTTCAGCCATGCGATCTCGTCCTTATCCAGCACACCGGGCAGGATGGGAGAGGTGGCAATGGGCACGAACATCAGCGGTTCAAAACCAAGAAAGGTACCGTACTGGTTATCGGCCTTGTGCACGCACACCAGCTCGTTCTCGATGCGGATGCCCACGAGGTCGGTCTCGTAAACGCCCGGCTCGTCGGTGATCACCATACCCGGGCGCATCCGGGTGGTGTTGCGGCTGTTCAGGGCATGGGGGCCTTCGTGCACGTTGCCCACAAAGCTGACGCTGTGACCGGTGCCGCAGCGGTAGTTGATGAGGTGCCGCCACAGCGGTTCCCGGGCAATGGTGTCGATCATCTTACACTCGCAGTAATCCAGCCAGACGGCCTTGGCAAGGTCGATGTGGCTCTGCAGAGTCCATGTGTAGAAGCGCTTTTCGTCCTCGGTCAGCGGGCCAAGCGGGTAGGTGCGGGTGATGTCGGTGGTGCCGTCCATGTAGGTGGCACCGCTGTCCACCAGCAGAAAGCCCTTCTTTTCCAGCACAGCGTGATCTTCCGGGGTGGCGTGGTAGTGCATCATGGCTGCGTTGCCGCCGTAGGCCGCAATGGTGCCAAAGCTTTCCACAAGGAATTTATCGTCCGCACTGCGGTACTTGTGCAGAATTTCATCCACCGTCAGCTCGGTCAGGGTCTCACCGGCAGCAAGGCGGCTTTCCAGCTCGATCTGGAACCGCACCATGGCCACAGCGTCCCGGATATGGGCCTGCTTTGTGTGGGCAAGCTCCGTTTCGTTCTTCACGCCCTTCATCATCAGCAGCGGGTCGGTGCCGTCCTTCACGGTGAGGGCAGGGTTCTGCTCCAGCACCTGATACACGGCGTAGTTCACCGTGGCGCACTCGGCCAGCACGGTCTGGGGTTCCGTCTCAGCAGCGAGGAACTTCAGCACATCGTCGTACTCCGCCAGCGTGATGCCGTTGGCTTCCAGCTCTGCCTTTGCCTCCGGGGTGACGCGGGCCGTGTTGATGAAGAGTACCGCGCGGCTGGGGGTCACATAGCAGTAGGCCATGGCATAGGGAGTGCACTCAATGTCCATGGCGCGCAGGTTCAAAAGCCATGCCAGATTATCCAGCTTGCCCACAAACTGAGCGGTGCAGCCCAGCTCCTTGAGCTTGCTGCGCAGCTGATCCAGCTTTTCCGCCGGGGAGAAGCCCGCATATTCCTTCGGCAGGATCCACGCTGGGGTATCCGGCAGGGCAGGGCGGCCCTCCGTCCACAGCTCGTCCTCAAGGTTCAGGGTCTTGATGGAAGCGCCCTTCTTTTCCAGTGCCTTTTTCAGGTCGTTCACGAGGGCCGTGCTGGCGGTCAGGCCGCACAGGCCCAGTGCTTCGCCCTCATTCAGGGCATTTGCGCAGTATTCCTCCACGGTGGGCACGCCGGGTTCCCCTATGCGCTGCAGCTTGATCTCGGTACCCGCAATTTCCTTCTCGGCCTGCACAAAATAACGGCCGTCGGCCCACAGGGCGCTCTCGGTGCGGGTGACCACGAAGTTGGAGTTCTCGCCGTGGAACCCGGAGAACCAGGTCAGGCTGGTGTAATGGCAGGGCAGGTATTCGCTGGCGTGGGGATCACCCACAGGGATCAGATAAACGGCCACGCCGTTTGCAGCCATGGCGGCACGCAGCGCGGCAAGGCGCTCTGGAACGGTATTCATGCTCATATGATTTGCTTCCTTTTCTCTCACCGGAAAGCCCGGCAGCGGTGCATTTCTGTTTGGCCTTATTGTATCATTCCGGGAAAAAGATTGCAATGCAGGGGCAGGACGGTTTGGAATGACCTCCGCTGCCGGAGAGCATCCTCGCTGGCTGGACCCTCTCAGTCAAAGCCTTGCGGCTTTGCCAGCTCCCCCGAAAGGGGGAGCTTTATTCGTGCCGACCTTCAGAAAACAAGCTCCCCCCTCGGGGGAGCTGGCGAACGCAGTGAGCCTGAGAGGGTTGGCGTCCTCTCAGCAAAACCGTCAGGTTTTGACTGAGGGCGTTCGTTCTCCCTCAAAATGCCGCCAATTTGCAAAAAAAGTTACAATTTTTTCTTGAAAAAGGCGGTTTTCCCATTGACAGCCTTGTTATAATAGGAGTGTAAGTTTTTTGAGCCAGCACTCTGCGGCTCTGTGTGCTATTCAAAGAAAGAGGCAATTGAATCATGACCAAAATCGATATTTTCTCCGGCTTCCTTGGTGCCGGTAAAACTACCCTGATCAAAAAGCTCATCAAAGAGGCCTTTGCCGGCCAGCAGGTGGTGCTGATCGAGAACGAGTTCGGCGAGATCGGCATTGACGGCGGCTTTCTGAAGGAAAGCGGCATCCAGATCAACGAGCTGAACGCTGGCTGCATCTGCTGCTCTCTGGTGGGCGATGCCGCGATCGATGACATATTGCCGCCCTCCAGGCCGACGGCTTCTATGATGTGCATATCGTTGTTCGTCAGATCCTTGAAATCCTCGGTGATGATCGCCTCTTCTTCCAGTTTTTGTATCTCGTGAAACAGATGGACCAGTGTCTCATTGATGATTTCTCTGTTATCCACTCCTCTTCCCCTTTCCGTCTGTTCTGTCCCTTCTGAACAGGGTTCCGCTCTTTCTGTCTGTATTGTATCAAAAAAGTTCCAGACAAACAATACCAAAAACTGCCTGGGAAACGGCGGATCGCTCCGTGCCGTTTCCTAGGCAGTTCTGTTATGTTTGATTCAATTACATCTGCCCTTTTTTCTTTAACCGTGTAAAACAGATCATGAAAAAGCAGATGCCGTATACGGTTGTGATCGGGGTGGACATGCCGACGAAGGTCAGGTTCGTATTCGGCAGGTGTGAGAAGAACAGCGCCAGCGGAATACGGATCAGGCAGGCGGAGGTGATTCCCTGGATCATAACCGGGATGCTGATGCCGCGGCCGTTGAAGTATCCGATGCTGCTGAACAGCACACAGGTCAGAATACATTCCGGTGCGAAACCGCGCAGGTAAGCGGCGCTCTGCTCGATAACGGCCGGATCGCTCGTGAAGATTCTGGAGATGACACTTCCACCGAAGAAACCGATGCAGAAAATCACAACTCCAAGAGAGCAGCCCGTTGCGATTGCGGTGAGGAAGCCCTTCCACGCGCGGTCTTTCTTTCCGGCTCCGGTGTTCTGTGCCACGAATGCTGACACAGACTGCATCACAGAGGACGGGATCAGCATGATGAATGAGGTCAGCTTCTGCGCCACACCGTATCCGGCGGACGGCATAAGGCCCATGCCGTTGATGATCGAGTTGATCACAAGGAAGGAAATCTGTACGGTCGTCTCCTGCAGCGCGATCGGCACACCGACGTTCAGGACTTTCTTCAGCTCGTCATGGTCGATGCGGCAGTCTTCTTTTTTGAATTCAATCGGCAGATTGCCTTTTTTCAACACACCCATGGAGGCGATGACAGAAATCAGCTGCGCCAGAACCGTCGCAAGCGCTGCTCCCGCAACGTCCAGTTTCAGCACACCGACGAAGAACAGATCTCCGGCAATATTGGCTGCGCAGGCGATGCCGACGAATAAAAGCGGCAGATTTGCATTACCGATTCCGCGAAGCACGCTGCTGATGACGTTGTACGCGATGATGATCAGAATACCGCCGGAACAGATCCGCAGGTAGAGGACGGTTTTGTCAAAAGACTCCGCCGGGACCTGTAAAATATTGGCAATCGGACCTGCGAACAGCTCCAGAATCACCGTCATGGCGATACCGATGATGGCGAACAGAACAATCGAGGTTCCCACGGTTTTGCCGGCCTTATCCGGCTTGCCCTCGCCGATGTGCTGGCCGATCAT
>ENA-OVFU01000917-OVFU01000917.1-human-gut-metagenome-genome-assembly--contig:-NODE-917-length-16003-cov-3.945824_pt1 | contig 16003 bp, 9 predicted proteins | sample MGYA00237764_ERZ505407 | MGnify/ENA primary metagenome ERZ505407 (study PRJEB26158, sample SAMN06016366) | human gut metagenome | biome: human gut; feature: ankylosing spondylitis patient; material...
AACCGTTTTCTCAATAATTTCCGTATCTTCTGCACGGGTAGCTTGCTTTCGAAGATGCTCTACTGCATCAATCAAAAAACCACCTGTACCGCACGCAAAATCTGCGGTTACTTTGCCAAGCTGCGGATTTACCTTCTCCGTAATCAAAGCGGTCAGTGCACGAGGAGTATAAAATTCACCAGAACGTCCCGCGCTCTGTAATCCCTTGAGCAGTGTCTCATAAATCACATTGAAATCGTGCAGTTCTTCCTGATCGTCGAAATGGATATCGTCCAGAAGATCAACCGCCTTACGAATACAAACACCGTCCTTCATATAGTTATATGACTCCGCCATCATATCGCGGACGATACTAAGCCGTTTAGAACTTTGAGCTGTAACAACCAGGCCCTTCAGTGTAGGAAAGAGTGTATTATCTACAAATTCCACCAGTTCGTCGCCAGTGATTTTTTCCTTCTGCGACTTACCCTTAGCCCAGTTTCTCCATCGGCAGTTCTCAGGGATTGCGCTTACAAATTCTTCCTCGTAAAGCTCCCATAAATCTTCCTTCATATCATAAACCTTGAGAAACAGCATCCATACCAACTGAGAAAGCACTTGTACAGTACCGTTTACGCCGTCGTCGTCACGCATGATGTTTTCCCAAGTCTTTATCAAATTACCAATTGCCATAATCCATTATCCTCCCGGTTAGGATGCGTAGAGCATCTCCTCAACTTCATCCAACATTTCCATATATTTTTCTCTGCCTCCAAATCCCTTAACAATGGTAGGAGGAGTACCCTTTTTGATAAACTCCGGCATGCTCAAAATCCGCATATTGGTCAGCTCATCTATGTCATATGTCCGATAAGCTTCCAACAAAAGACGGATAACGTCCTGGTTTTCCGGCGTAAATTTATCCAGATATCCAGAAGCCAGAATGCGATCAATCCGTTCGTTCTTTGTCAACGGCTCAATATCATATCCGATATAAGACAAAACATCGTAATCATCCACATTTTCTTTCGGAAGTGTTTCCTTCACATAATCAATAAAAACACCTTCGCTGACCAGTTTTTGCAGAAGTTCTTCCTTTTTCTTCTGCGCCAGCCACACCTCGCGGAATTTCTCAAAGTATGTATACATGCGGCGCATATTGTTGCGGGAATAATCAATGATAGACATTGTAATCAAATTGCCATTGGCGTCCATGTACTCAACCATTTCATTGACGATACTAACAGGAATGCCATCTACATATATTTTCTTCCGCTTACCTTTCTTGCATTCACCATCTTCTTCGCTATCATCCCAGTCCGAATTGTCGTCACCATCCCCGTTATCATTGATATCAATTCCATCAGTCTTGCCCTTTTCATCTCCTACGAAATCATCATCCGTAAACGGGTCGCTCTCACCAAATTCCTTCACAGCAACAGGTTCACCATCAAACGCAGGATCAGCAAACTTAACATAATTCTTCCTGAAATCCATGATAGTGAAATACAGCTTATCGTAATCCTCTCGAACACGCGTGCCTCGGCCAATAATCTGTTTGAATTCTGTCATTGAGTTGACCGTCCGATCAAGTACAACCAACTTCGTAGTCTGAGAATTAACCCCCGTACTCATTAGGCGGCTTGTGACTGCTACAACTGGTCTTACCTCTTTAGGATCTGTAAAGTCGTCCAGATAGATTTTATCCTCCGAACCAGATGTAATCTGCACAATATATGGCTTTTCCCCATCAATACTGTACAAATCATTATTTTCATTTATCAGTGCTGTCACCATTCTCTGCGCATGCTCAATATCCTCACAGAACACGATAGTCTTGTCAAATCGGTCAGTCTCCTTCAAAAAATCAGTGACACGCCTTGCAACCGTGGTCGTTCTCTCCGGTACGACAATCACGCGATCAAATTCCTTCTGTTCATATATGCGGTCTTCAACTGGTTTCCCGAAAATATCCAGCATTCCAGGATAAGGTCGGAAACCATTGATATCAATATCAAGATTCACCTTAAGCACTTTATAAGGTGCGAGAAATCCGTCCTGAATACCCTGCTTCAGTGAATAAGTATACAATGGTTTAGTGTCTATACCATCACCAAAGTATTCAATATTGGAAGTTTCCTCGGTCTCCTTGGGTGTTGCCGTCATACCAATCTGGATTGCAGAGGAAAAGTAATCCAAAATCTCATGCCATGAGCTACTGTCATCGGCAGATCCTCTGTGGCACTCGTCCACGATAACCAGATCAAAAAAATCACTATCATACGCCGTGTAGAAATTCTTCTCACCATTCTTCATCTGATGATACAGCGAAAGATAGACCTCATGAGTAGTATCCATGTTTCGATTCTCTATCCTAAACATTCTTTTTCCGAACGGAGCAAAATCATCCCGCATGGGCTGACTAATCAGAACATCCCGATCAGCAAGAAACAATGCCCGGCGAATTTTCTTCGCAGCAAGCAATCGCCATATGATCTGAAAAGCTACCAGCGTTTTTCCAGTTCCGGTCGCAAGTACAATTAGCATACGTTTTCTACCATCAGCAATAGCTCCCAGCACTTTATTAATCGCAATCCACTGATAATATCGCGGCTCATGCATGCCCTCACGATAGTAATAAGGTGTAGACAATAACGATTCCGCTGCATCACTCAATCCGCTTTCAGTTTTATATTTTTGCCACAAATCATCAGGAGATGGGAACTTATCCATGGGAATATAATTCGAAACATCTGTTTCCGTTCCCGTCAAATCATCATACATAGCAAATGCATCTCCGTTGGATGAGAATGCAAACGGGACTTTCATCGCTTTGGCGTAACGCCGAGCCTGCCCCATCCCACCAAGAACAGAATGGTTATTATCCTTGGCCTCTACTACAGCTAATGGAAACCATGTACCTGAATCATTATGAAACAGAAGATAATCTGCAACTCCCTTCTTATACCGTCGCGCTTTTTTACCATCTATAACAATGTGACCAAGAGTCACAAAAAATTCCATTCTTATACTGTTTTTGGCCCAGGTTGCAGTAATCGCAGGCGTAATGTAATTCAGCTTAATTTCTTCTTCCGTCATTTGAGATTTATCAATCATTACTGCACCCCTCCTTTACTTTATTTAGCAAGAAGTCTACAATATCCTGAACCTCGCAATTCAATGCAGCGCAGACCTTCGTCAGCACTTCAGTGGAAACGTCCTTATCCTTGCCTATTTGCCTCACCGAATAATCTGATATTCCCGCTAGTTTTATCAGCTTTGCCAGACCGATCTTTTCATCCAACAAACGATACATCAATTTTCTGTAGCTTACGGCCATGGCTTTACCTCCCTTAATGCCGAGTCTACTTACAATAGTTTAATTATATCATTATATCTTGGCTAATCGATGATTGTCAACGTGCTGCAACGAATTTCACCATACTAATAACAAAAGATTTTCTCTTGTTTTCTCTAATATGTTAGGTATTTTTCTATCATATTAATCATTGGTTCTTTTTTTGACATTATGATTTCCTCCTAAAAAGATATCATCATTCTACTAATAAGGCCGAAATCATATTCGAAACATCTCTACTATTTTCTATAATTTGAGTAATTCATCTTTACTCAAACCCATACTCAAACTTTACTCAGATTTTCATATGAAGTAATAGCATTCTATACTATTTTATAACAACACTATATTTGCGCCTTTAGATTTTTCCCAATGTCAAAAAGGCTGAAGCCCCGCATAAATACAGGATTTCAGCCTTTTTAACAGCTTATATGAAATTATATCAAATAAACTTTTTTATACTACTTTGAGGCGTCTCTTATTTGGTTTCGCCCATCTGCTTTGCAACTTCTTCTGCAAACTTTGCCTCTTTCTTCTGGTTTAATTCCCACATGGGACTTCCTTCTTTTGTCACAGAAAGTGTATCTTCCAGTTCTTCTATTTTCCCCCGGACTTTTTCTTCTACGTCATCATTTCCGCCATAGATCTGGAACTGCATCACTGTGTCCATGGCAAATACGGTAAAGTTCTTTTCTTCGGATCCTGTCTCTGTACGCAAAACAGGGCGGTCATTTTTGACCGCCTCTGTTTCTGCTGTTTTTGTAGATGCACTGCATCCGCATAACATCAGTGTCAGGATCACCAGACACCATTTTTTCAATTAGATTTCTCCTTCTGTTTCGGTTGCTTCTGTTTCTTCGGAAGCATCGTCAGCTGCAGTGTCTTCGGAAACATCTTCATTGGAGTCTTCGGAGTCCTTATCCTCAGATGCATCTTCCTCTGGCTTATCCTCTGCCGGCTCTTCTGCAGTATCTTCCTTATCTTCCTCAGAAGGTTCGGTTACTTCATCTTCTGCATCCTTATCAGCCGGCTCTTCCTCAGCCGGAACTTCCGGAACAACTGTTTCATCCTTTGTTTCAGGAACAGTTACTTCTTCCTGAGCCTCTTCTTTCATTTCCTGCTCATCTAAAAGTTCTTCCTCTGCTTCGGTTGGGTCTACCAGTTCGCCATCTCTTACATAGAATACATAAGAACCATATTCGCTCTTCTTACTGTAAATAGTAACTTTGATCAGATCACCTGTTTCGTAAGCATCGAAACCATCCTTAGCAAAATCAATGTAATCTTTTCCTTTTCCCATACCATCACTTTCAGGTGTTGTACCTACTTTAAACTGCTGATCTGATATAGAACCATAACTACAGCTTTCATACTGATGCTGTCCTACCATTATATAATCTATAGCACCAAGATAGGTATCTCTTGAAATATCGTTTATGGTGTCTACTTTAAGGAGTAAACGATATGCTTCATACTTCGCCAGGAAACTATCTACTGAAACTTCTTCAAAAGTGATATCCTTATCACTTTCATCGTTTCCATTATCTCCAGAATTATCTTCACCAGGTGCTGCAACTAATTTGCCTGCTTTCAGATAGAATACATATGGATCATAGTCTGCTTTAGCAGTAGAGTAAATAGTGACTTTAACCGGAGTACCGTCTGTACCAAAATCAGCAATATCAGTTGTAAAATCGATATATTCCTGCTCTCCGGTTTCTGTATTAGTGCCACCCTGCTTAAATTTATTTGAGTTTTTGCTAATATCTGGAGTACCATAAGAATATTTTACATCTCCAACCTCAATATAATCGATAGCTTTTAAGTAAAGATCTCTGCTGACATCGTTAATTTTCTCATCAGTAAATGTTAAGCGATATGTATCATAATCATCAAACCAATATTTCACATGAGCTTTCTCAAAGGTAAGTCCCTCAACGCCCTCATCTTCTCCGGCATTACCATCAGACTCAATAATTACTTCAATTACCTGGCTCTTGTATCCATCTGCTTCAATTGTGAGTTTATGTGTACCAACCGGTAATTCAGATGTATCAATGGTAATCTCTGTGTCATTTACTGTTGTGTCAAGTTCTTCTTCTCCATACTTAACAGAAGTAATTGCTTTCAGATACTCTGCATTACCTTTCAGTGTCCATTCATTTCCTCGCTGGATATTAAGCTGTCCAGTAAGCTTTGGAGCATCCTTATCTTCTGCAGGAGGAACAATTTCGGAACCAGATTTCAGAGCATATTTACCATTGCTGTTCTTTACAGCAGTAAGAGTAATGGTATCATATCCTTCTGCCTCAACAACAATTTCAACTGTATCACCTGTAAATCCAGTATCAACAGTCATACGCAGGCAGTCATTAATGCTACCGTAACCACTGTCTACAACAGAAGCTGCGAACTCATTATTATTATATCCAAGTCCAAGTAATGCCTTTGTATAAGTCACATCACCAACCGTAACAGATTTTACTGCGTCAAGATAATCTGCCAGCGCCTTCTTAGCATCAGTATCTGTACCATTCTCGAAAGTAATGTAATAGTTGGCAGGAGACATAAAGAAGCCAGCTTCCTTGTACTCCAGGCTCTTTACAACCGGAACAAACGTAACCTCAGGCTCGTCAACACCTTCTGCAACTACGATCTGTGCTGTTAACGCATCTACATATCCCTTTGCGCGAAGAGTCAGTGTATGTGTTCCAGGTTTGATGTTTCCGATGGTCAGGCTCTTCTTGTCAGCAGATATCTCATAATATGCTGCATCGCTTCCTTCATAGCCCTTTGTATAAAGGGTATCATCCTCATCTAAAACTACAGAGGTCAGATACTTTAAGAAACCGCCTTCAGAACCGGTTACATCTACTTCTGCGTCTGCATAGTATCCCTGGATCTTGCCAAAGGTTCTCTTATCAGATGCATACTCATTCTTGCCATCTGGATACTTCACAGTCAGAGTCAGTCCCTCTTCCAGAAGCTGATCATAAGTGATCTTAAATGCATTCATCTGGTATCCGTCTGCTTCTACTGCGATCTTGTATTCTTCTCCCGGTGTGAACAGGCTCTGATCCAGAGTTAAAGTTCCCTTTTCAACATCTACTGTATACTTGTCTTTTGCAAGTCCGGTCCAGCTGTCATTGATCACAACATTTTTGATAGCAGCCAGATACTGTGCATTTTCATGCTTCAGAACAACATTTTCGCCTTCCTTGTTCTGCTCTACTGTGAATGCACCAGCTGCCGGGCGGGCAAAATCACCGTTATTCTGGATCTCACCTAAAAGACCATCTTCCAGAACTTCCTTTGCAGTTGCCGGACTGTTGCTCCAGGTCACACCGGTTCTCTTGTAATCCTCAAAGGAAAGGATCTGATCGTCTTCGTATTTCTTATTTTCTACGCTGGATACATAATCGGTCCAGTCATAGTATTTTCCTTCTGCTCTGTCAAATACTGCATCCTTGATAATGTTGTACCACCAGTCTACAACTGCCTCAGACTCAGCTGTAGATCTTCCAGCTTCTTCCAGAAGTTCTGCATTTACCAGCAGGTCGGTATCAAATACCAGATTTGCAGAAATAGCGCTGCTTCCGGAACTGCTTTCGCCGGAGCTGCTGCCTCCGCCTGAACCTGTGGATGCTGTGGAGACGCCATCAAATGAATACTGGGAAATTCCCATTTCATCCTTGGATGGAACATTTTCACCATTTATTACTTTAAATCTGACAGAGGTTGCCTTAAATCCGTCTGCATATACAGTCAGCTTGTAATTGCCCTTATATTTTAAATGATCTACATTATCATTATAAAGGACAAACAGATCCTGGCTGAACAGGAACCAGTCATCGATCTCGTTTAATTCTACCGTCTCAGTTGGTCCTTCCAGAACCACACGGCTGATCGGTGTCTCAATTCCGTATACCATGTTTTCAACCTGGAAATGCAGGTTTACGCCAGACTGGGCTGTTTCCTGTAATTTCAGAACAGGTGCCTGGGCATTTACTACATGGATCGGAACAAGAGCAGATGTACCTGCCTTGGACTCTACGCGGACATAATATCTTCCGTTGTTTGTGAAATTGCCCTGTCCGCTCTTAATGGTCAGTTCGCCTACGCGGCCACTTCCATGAGCTACATCTTTTGCACGGTCAAATACAAGATCACTGTTGATGGTGTTCTTATTTTCATTGTACTCTACCAGCTGAAGGCGGTTAATTCCGTCAAACCACTCTTTCTCATCGTCGGTATTGTAATTGAACATAATGGTTACAGTTGCTTTTCCATCTTCGCTTAATTCTGCATCCGGTGAATAAGCAGGATGAGCCACCGGCTTTTCTCCAAGAGCGAATGTTGTCTTAGATGGTGAATATCTTACAGAACCATCATCTGCATAGTTGGTCAGATAGTAATCCCAGATGGATACCGGTCCGTGTGTCATGATCTTTTCAGGAAGATAGCTGTCTCCTGTGTAGATAATACCATCTGCTGCAGTATCATCTAAGGAAACGGTCTGTACCTGTGCCCCGTCATCATTGCTGCTTACAGTAAGAACAGCCGGTGCCTTTGTAACAGCCAGTTTGCAGATACTTCCATCATCAGTTACATTTGAAAGAGCTGCAGTTACATCTACGCCATCTGCATAGACCTTTGTATTGCCTGCATTATAGCCATCTTCAAATGCTACCGTGATCCACCAGCCAAGGGAATTTAACTCTGTCAGTTTTGTCTGATCCTGCTTTACAAAAACTGCTTTATTCTGGTCTGGCTGGTTATTTCCATTGTTGGAATTGTTGCCATTGTTTGTATTGTCGTTGCTGGAATTACTGTCATTGGTATTTCCATTGTTGGTGTTTCCGTTGTTGGTGTTTCCATTATTTGTATTGCCGTTATTGGCATTATTATTTCCGTTATCTGTACTGCCGGAGCTGCTGTGGCTGCTTCCACTGCCACCTCCGCCTCTTACAGTGGTCTTAGAATTGGTATCTTTTCCAGGATTACTTGAAAATCCTTTTCCAGGCACTACCTGAATGTTTCCATTTTCATCTACCCACTGTCCGTCTGCATTGACTTTGTAGCCATCTGGTGTTACACCATTTGCAAACATTTTTCCAGTGTTCTCTCCTGCTGCCGGCTCAAAATAATAGCTGCGGCCATCGACCCACTGCCATCCGGTTACTGCTGTACCTTCGGTGCTGTCTGCAGTAGTGCTGAAGAAATACCATTTGCCAGCTGCATCCTGGTACCATCCGGTAACCATTTTGCCTTCTACAGCATCTGGTGTCTGATTAAAATAATAAGTACGGTCATTAATACGGAGCATGCCGGTTGCCATAATACCTGTCTCAGGCTGCAGATAATACCAGCCACTTGCAGTATGGACCCATCCGGTTGCCATTTCTCCTGAAGGCTTTCTATATTTCCAGCCTGCATCTTCTTTTACCCAGGTTCCCGCCTGCAGCTGTGACCCGGTTGCTGCCTGTGCACCAAAAGCAGTTCCTGCCTGCAAGGATGCAGCTGCAAGAAACATGGCTAACAGTGCTTTTGTTCTTCCTGTTTTTCTCATAAGTACAAAACTCCTCTTTTGTAGATTACTGAACATGTGAGTTAATGCATACTAACTCGCATGCCGCATTAGTATACACTAACTGAAATTTTTTCGTCAATTATGAGGGGCAGTTTTATTTTGATAAAATTTTTCACCAATAAATCGTGCAGGTTATTGGAAAAATTTCCATTAAGAAAAGTTGTTATCAGTTTATTGTTATAGTTTGGTGAGAATAACGCAGAATTGGCTTAAATAAAGGATTTTTCTGAATTTGTTAAAAACAGGACAAATAGAAAAGGGACCGCTTATAGCAGTCCCCTTTGTTATCAAGAATTTTTCTCATTTTTTGAAATATCATGTCTTTTTATGACGGACATCCCAGTTGTAACCACTTGGCATCGTCTAAATAATACGTTCCATTTTTTGACGAAGGGCTCTGGTAGTTCCTTCAATATCTTCTGCTGCAAAAATACCGGATACAATGGCAGCTCCTGCTGCACCGCTTCCCTGCAGTTTTTCAATATTATCCAGGCAGATACCGCCAATGGCTACTACCGGGATCTTTACAGATGCGCAGATTGCCTGCAGCTGTTCCATCGTCATAGGGCGGGCATCTTTTTTGGTTGATGTGCCAAATACGGCACCGCTGCCCAAATAGTCAGCCCCCTGTGACTGGGCTTTTAATGCCTGTTCTACCGTTTTGGCTGTGACTCCCAGGATCTTATCCGGTCCAAGAAGTTGTCTTGCAAGACCGGCATCCATGTCATTCTGGCCTACATGGACACCGTCTGCACCACAGGCTTTTGCCAGTTTTATATTGTCATCGATCAGGAGAGGAACATTGTATTTTTCTGTGAGAGCGCGCATTTTCTTCGCCTCTTCCAGATATTCTTCCACGTTGTCATCCCGCAGTCCTTTTTCACGAAGCTGCACCATGGTGGCGCCGCCTTTTAAGGCTGCTTCTGTCTGCTCATAAAGACTCATTTTCCCGGTCCAGGCCCGGTCGGTTACTGCATAGATCAACAACTGGCTTTTGTCAAATTTCATGGTTCTCTCCTTTTCTCATATCCATCATCCACTCACAAACCCGCGCTAACGCGCTCTACTGTCTGCTATCGCAGACTGTTTGTTCGTTAATGGCCCAAGAAAAACAAATGTCTGCTTCGCAGCCGCTTGTTTTTCTTTTGGGCTCATTTCATTCATCAAAAATACTTACGATCTCGCCGTCTAAAATGCGGTTCATATTTTTTACAGCACAGAAGTTGCCGCACATAGAGCAGGTATCTTCTTTTTCCGGCTTCGCAGATGCTCTGTAGTTTCTCGCCTTTTCCGGATCAATGGAAAGCTCAAAGGTCTTTTCCCAGTCCAGTTTCTTTCTTGCCATTCCCATCTGGCGGTCCCACTCGGAAGCGCCCTTAACACCTTTTGCAATATCTGCTGCATGGGCTGCGATCTTGGAAGCGATGATGCCTTCTTTTACGTCATTCAGATCCGGCAGGCGTAAATGTTCAGCCGGTGTTACATAGCATAAAAAGGCTGCGCCGTAGGTTGCTGCGATGGCACCTCCAATAGCTGCTGTAATATGGTCATATCCAGGTGCAATGTCTGTAACCAAAGGTCCTAATACATAGAAAGGAGCGCCTTTGCAGATGCTCTGCTGGATCTGCATATTGGCTGCGATCTGGTTAAGAGGCATATGGCCCGGTCCTTCTACGATCACCTGTACATTTTTCTCCCAGGCTCTTCTTGTCAGCTCTCCTAATGTTACCAGCTCTTCGATCTGGGAAACATCGGTGGCATCTTCTAAGCATCCCGGACGGCAGGCGTCACCTAAACTGATGGTCACATCGTATTTCTGGCAGATATCCAGGATCTCATCAAAATGCTCATAGTATGGATTTTCCTTTCCGGTCATCTCCATCCATGCAAAGATAATGGAACCGCCTCTGGATACAATGTTCATAAGGCGTTTATTTTTCTTGAAACGCTGGGCAGTTGCACGGTTGATACCAATGTGGATGGTCATAAAATCCACACCGTCCTGTGCATGCATTTCCACGATCTTTAACCACTCTTCGGTGGTGATATCTTTCAGTGCCTTATGATAGTATACCACTGCGTCATAGATCGGTACAGTACCAATGATAGCCGGGCATTCAGCAGTCAGTTTTCTTCTGAATTTCTGGGTATCTCCCCAGGAGCTTAAGTCCATAATGGACTCTGCGCCCATTTTTACTGCGTCATTTACTTTCTGAAGCTCCATATCCAGGTCTTTGCAGTCTCTGGAAGTTCCCAGGTTTACATTGATCTTGGTCTTTAACATGGAGCCGATACCGTTTGGATCCAGGCATTTGTGGTTTTTGTTTGCAGGAATTGCTACTTTTCCCTCTGCCACCAGCTGCATTAACCTGGCTGTATCCATCTGCTCTTTTTCTGCTACTGCCTGAAGCTCCTTTGTAATAATTCCTTTTCTGGCAGCATCCATCTGTGTTGTGTAGTCCATTTTCTTTCTCCTTCACATAATAATATTTTTCCACAGAAGGGGTACCTGGACGGAACGTTTTCCACATTTGCTGCACAGATCTCTAGCGCATATGTGGATCATCTGGATTTGCGCAGAAACAAAAAAAACGGTCCGCCCACATAAGGAACGGACCGCAAAATATACGCACGATACGCAAATATAATATGCGACACATTATTTCCCTACGTTGGCATTACCCACATCAGGTACAATAGGTCGAAGTTCGATTACTTCCTCTCAGCCTGCTTCACAAGCTCCCTGTTCGTATTCAGAATAACATTTATTGGTAAAAATTGTCAAGTTGTTTATCAAAACACACCACTTTATGGCGCCGGATACATTGATATTCCCCTTTGGAATAACCGGCATTTTTTCTCAATAAGTGCTTCTTTCGGCTGTTGCTTTATCAGCCTTGTTGTATACTGTCTTTTTTTCTGTTATAGTAGTTAGCATTAACTTACTGTTTATTGTACTTCAGGAGGATCTTATGGAATTACGTCAGCTGGAATATTTTATGATCACATGTGAAAAAGGCAGCTTTAACCAGGCTGCAGAGTGCCTTTATACCACACAGCCCAATGTGAGTAAAGTGATCAGTTCCCTGGAAAAAGAACTGGGACGGCCTCTTTTTGAGCGCAGCAGCCGGGGGATCCACATTACCCCCTATGGTGAAACGGTCCGTGAATATGCCCAGAATATCCTGCACAATATAAGCCTGATCAACTCACTGACCGATCACAACCAGGGAAAAAAATTCAGTCTGGCCACTTATCCCAGCAATATGATCTCCCGTCTGTTGACTGATTTTTATAAAGAAATGGGAAATTCCTACATTGTAGAACATTTAGAAGGCACGGTGGAAGAGATCAGCAACCGGGTAGCCCAGGGACTTTCTGAAATTGGCATCGTTTATATTGCACAGAAACAGCTCCACCAGTTCCAGCATATCCTGTCCCACAAAAAGCTGAAATTCGTTCCTCTTGACAGCAAAGAAGCCTGTGTTTACGTTGGTCCAAAGCATCCCCGCTATCATGATGAAAGTATTGACTTTCAGGACCTTTCTTCTCTTTCCTTTGTACGGGGTGTAAGGGATTTTTTCTCTGTAGAGCACCATTTGAACCATGTGAGCCTTGGGGCGATCAGCACAGAGCAGCTCCACTATGCAGTCTATACCAACAGTGATCATCTGACTGTCAATCTGTTACTGAACACAGATATATGCAGCCTCGGCATTAATTTTCTCTATGACCAGTACCGCCAATATGATGTTCGCCAGCTTAGGATCAATAATTGTGAGCCTTTTCTCCTCATCGGCTACATCTGCCCGGATCATGCAAAATTAAGTAAAGCTGCTGAATGGTTTATCTGTCATTTTAAGGAAATTTTATAAGTTTTTTCGCCCGGTTATAACATTTTGGAATAACTAAGCCCCTCCAATTTCATTAGTAGTAAGTTTTGCCTAACCCATGTTATACTTTCTACCGTTCGCCTCAGGCGAATGAATAAACAACATTATGTTCTTTTTACAACAGGAGGAAACTTATCATGAAAAAAAGATGGGGCACAATGCTTCTGGCAGGTCTCTTAGGCACCGCCTTATTAAGCGGCTGCGGTTCATCCGCTTCTGACTCTGCATCTTCTGCTGCAGAGTCCAATCCTTCAGAAACTACCACCACAGCTGAAGGTACAAAGGAAGACCTGATCTTCGTAAACTACCGCGATATCCGCGATTTAAACCCACATTTATATGCCGGCGAAATGTACGCCCAGGAAATGTTATATGAGGGCCTGGTCAATATTACCTCTGACGGTTTTGAAGGCTGTCTGGCAGAAAGCTGGGATGTCAATGATGACGGTAAAGTATATACATTCCACATTCGTCCAGGCGTAACATTTTCTGATGGCGAAAAGTGTGACGCATATGCCATCAAAGCAAACTTTGACGCAATCCTGGAAAATAAAGACCGCCATACCTGGCTGGAAATGATGCATCTGTTGGTAGGTGTAGATGCTCCCGATGAAAACACTTTTGTGATTGAATTATCCGAACCATATTATCCCCTTTTAACAGAGCTTGGTGTAACAAGACCATTTGCCATGATCTCCCCGAAAGCCATGAAAAACGGCAGCACCAAAGATGGGGTAGAAGCTTATATTGGTACCGGTCCCTATGTGCTGGATGAATTTGTTACCGATGAGTATGCTGTATTCAAGGCAAATCCGAACTACTGGGGCGAACAGCCTGCCATCAAAACCATCACCGTGAAAGTCATCCCGGATAATCAGACCCGTATCCTGGCTCTGGAAAAAGGTGAGATTGATATGATCTTCGGAAAAAATATGATCGACGCAGATGCCATTAATCAGTATCTGGACAGCGATCAGTTTACCGTGGAACTTTCTGATCCAACCTCTACCAGACAGATTGTTCTGAATACTTCCTCTGACATTCTTTCAGAGAAGGATGTACGTATTGCGCTCCAGCATGCAACTAATAAGCAGAATATCTCTGACGGTATTTTTTACGGACTGGAAAAACCGGCAGACACTCTGTTTGCATCCACTGTTCCATATTGTGATATTGAACTAGAACCATATGTTTACGACCTGGAACTGGCAGGACAGATTTTGGATGAAGCAGGCTGGAAAATGGGTTCCGGCAATGTCCGTGAAAAGGATGGACAGCCGTTAAATATTGATCTTCTCTATAATAGTGACAGCGTGACTGAAAAATCCATTGCAGAGTATCTTCAGAGCGAATACCAGTCCATCGGTGTTTCTTTAAACATCCACGGGGAAGAGGAGCAGTCCTACCGTGATAATATGAAAGCAGGTAATTTTGATATGGTATTCAATATCTGCTGGGGTACACCATACGATCCACAGTCCTCTCTTGCTGCCATGCGCGCTCCTGTATATGGTGACTATGCAGCGCAGCTTGGTCTGGATGATAAAGCAGAAATCGATGATGCCATTACCGAGATCCTGATCACCACAGATGAAAACAGACGCCAGGAACTTTATACCTATGTTCTGACCCATCTCCACGAAGATGCCGTTTATATTCCACTGACCTATGAGTGCAATAAGGCAATCTACCGCTCTGATATGAAAGGCTTCCACTTTACCCAGACTCAGTACGAGGTTCCATTTCAGGATTTCTCTTTCTAAATCTGGCAAAACAAACCTAATCTTGTGTATAAAGCCGTCTCCTCTGAGGCGGCTTTGTTCCAGTCGGATCCTTTTATTACATTTATTTTTTCAACGGGAGGTATTATTTTGAAACCCTATATTATCAAGCGGATCCTTTCTGCCATACCGCTCCTTCTCATCATTTCCTTTGTATGCTTCGTTTTTATCAACCTGATCCCTTCTGATCCGGCTGAAGTAGCTTTACGTGTACGCCAGGTACCTATCATCACGGAAGATGCCATTGCTGAGGTCCGTTCCCAGCTTGGGCTGGACAAGCCTTATCTGGTCCGTTACTTTACCTGGGTATTGGACTGTCTTCACGGTGATTTTGGCATCAGTTATGTAAACCCAAGCCGTACTGTTGCCGGAGAACTGCTGCGCTGTATGCCTGCTACTTTACAGCTTGCCGGTGCTTCCCTTATTATGGTGATCCTTTTAAGTCTCCCTATCGGCTTTCTTTGTGCTGTATATAAAGATGGCTGGTTTGACCGGATCATGCGGAGCCTTGTATTTATGACCACTGCCATGCCCCCTTACTGGGTCGGACTTCTGTTAATGTGGCTGATCTCCATTAAACTGGACCTTTTGCCTACCAGCGGAAACGGTACCATCAGGCATCTGATCCTGCCGGCTTTTACTGTATCCTTAAGCTATATTTCCACCTATATCCGCCTGATCCGCAACAATATGCTTGAAAATATGAAACAGGATTATGTACTTTATGCCAATGTACGCGGTCTCCCGCAGAGATCCATTCTGGTAAAACATATCCTGAAAAACTCCATGCATACCTGTATTGTTGCCATTGGCATGAGTATCCCACAGCTGATCTCAGGAACCATTGTAGTGGAAAATGTATTTGCATGGCCGGGACTGGGAACCTTGTGCATCAGTTCCATTTTCAACCGGGATTATCCCGTGATCCAGACTTACGTTCTGCTCATCGGTGTCCTGTTTGTTATGTTTAACCTGCTGTTTGATATCCTGCAAACCGTGTCTGACCCCCGTATGCGAAAGGAGAGCAACTAATGTTACACCGGTTTCTTCATAATAAAACTGCCGTTGGTACAATAACCATTGTACTGATCGTGGCATTCATGGGCCTTTTTGCCCCATTTATTGCTCCACATGATCCCTATGCCACCAATATTCTTAACAAATTTGCCCATTTCAGCAAAGAATATCCCCTTGGCACAGATAATCTTGGGCGCTGTATTCTCTCCCGCATGATCTACGGGATCCGTCCCACTCTTGGCCTGGCTGTGCTGACCATGTTAGGCACCATCGGTCTCGGCGCCCTGATGGGCCTTTTAGCCGGGTATTTTCGTGGCATTACGGAAGAACTGATCATGCGTATAGTAGATGTAATGCTGTCTTTTCCAAGCCAGATCATGGTCTT
>ENA-OVFU01000967-OVFU01000967.1-human-gut-metagenome-genome-assembly--contig:-NODE-967-length-15325-cov-6.356843_pt1 | contig 15325 bp, 10 predicted proteins | sample MGYA00237764_ERZ505407 | MGnify/ENA primary metagenome ERZ505407 (study PRJEB26158, sample SAMN06016366) | human gut metagenome | biome: human gut; feature: ankylosing spondylitis patient; material...
CCTCAACCACCGGCTGAGGCTGCGTGTAGTGAACGGGCTTGTCTCCCGGAGTCAGGGCGTTGGCAATGGCCTCGGTCACGGTCTCATCCTCGCTGCCGGCGATGCGCACCACGGTCACCGGCACTTCGGCGGCCTCGGCCAGCGAAGCGGACAGGGACCCCATGAACCAGCGGGCCATACGGCTCAGCGAGCGGCGGCCGACCACGATCTGCTGCGAATCATGGCCGATCTGCAGCAGGGCCGAAGTACCGGAGGCCTTCACCGAGGTGAGCTTCAGATTCGCCGGATCGAAGTCGATGCCTGCAGCGGCCTTGTCGACCCACACACGCAGCTCGTTGGCAATATCGTGGCGGACCTTGGCCCAGGCCTCGTCGCTGTCCGGTTCGGACCCCATATCCCAGGAATGCGTCCAGCCAAACACGGCGTTGACGCTCTGACCGGTTAACGAGGCCTCCTCAAGCGCCCACTTCAGCGCGGCAAAGGATTCATCGGAACCATCCACACCGACAACGATGTCGGGCTTGGTTGCAGCTTCACTCATTTCGAGCCTCCTTGTAATCGACTACGGGTGAATCTAGAACCAGCATATCGTTTTCTTCTCCTCTCACGGCGCAATTCGTGGAATCCGATGAATAAACGTCATCGTGAATCGGTAGAGTAAGACGGAATGTCAATTGAGGAAGGACAAGCATGTTCGAACGGTTTACCGACCGTGCACGGCGCGTGATCGTGTTGGCGCAGGAAGAGGCGAGGGCCCTTCAGCACAACTACATCGGCACCGAACACCTGCTGCTCGGCCTGATCCGCGAAGGTGAGGGTGTAGCCGCCAAGGCACTCGCCTCGAAGGGCGTGGAGCTGGATGCCACCCGCAAGCAGGTTGAAGAAATGATCGGCAAGGGCAACGCGGCTCCGAACGGGCACATCCCCTTTACTCCGCACGCCAAGCAGGTGTTGGAGTTTTCGCTGCGTGAAGCCCTGCAGCTGGGCCACAGCTACATCGGCACCGAGCACATCCTGCTCGGCCTGATTCGCGAAGGCGAAGGCGTGGGCACCCAGGTGCTCATCAAGATGGACGTCGATCTGGGCGAGTTGCGTAGCGCGACCATCGATATGATTCGCGGCAACTCCGGCACCGGCACCGGTGACGGCAAGGGCGACTTGGCCAACGCCGGCGGCGTGACGGACAAGCAGAACAAGTCCGGTTCCGCCATCCTCGATCAGTTCGGCCGCAACCTGACCGCCGAAGCCGCTGAAGGCAAGCTGGACCCGGTCATCGGCCGTACCAACGAGATTGAGCGCGTTATGGTCGTGCTTTCCCGCCGCACCAAGAACAACCCGGTGCTGATCGGCGAGCCCGGCGTGGGCAAGACCGCTGTGGTCGAAGGCTTGGCCCAGAAGATCCAAGCCGGCGACGTGCCGGAAACCCTGAAGGGCAAGCAGGTCTACTCGCTGGACCTCGGTTCCATGGTGGCCGGCTCCCGCTACCGTGGTGATTTCGAGGAGCGCCTGAAGAAGGTGCTGAAGGAAATCAAGACTCGTGGCGACATCGTGCTGTTCATCGACGAGATTCACACCATCGTGGGCGCCGGCTCGGCTGACGGCGCGCTGGGTGCCTCCGACATGTTGAAGCCGATGCTGGCCCGTGGCGAGCTCCAGACCATTGGTGCCACCACCACCGACGAGTACCGCAAGTACATCGAGAAGGACGCGGCGCTGGAACGCCGTTTCCAGAAGGTGATGATCGGGGAGCCGTCCGTTGAGGATACGATCGCCATTCTCCGCGGTCTTCAGGAGAAGTACGAAGCCCATCACGGCGTCCAGATCACGGACCCGGCGATTGTGGCTGCGGCTGAGCTCTCGAACCGCTACATCACGGACCGTTATCTCCCGGATAAGGCGATTGACCTTATCGATGAGGCGGCTGCCCGCGTGAAGATGGAAATCGACTCGAAGCCCGAGGCGCTCGATAAGATCGACCGCCGCCTGATTCAGCTGAAGATCGAACGCGAAGCGATGAAGAAAGAGACGGATGACGCCTCGAAGAAGCGCCTCGCGACGATTGAGGAAGAGATCGAGACGCTCTCCCGCAAGTATTCAGACCTCGAAGAGATCTGGAAGCGCGAGAAGGCGGACGCGATCGGCGAAAAGGAAACCCGCGACAAGATCGATCAGGTCCGCCGCGAGATGGACGAATGCCGTCGGAACGCTCAGTACGAGCGCCTCGCGGAACTCCAGTACTCGGTGCTCCCGGAGCTTGAGAAGAAGCTGAATAAGGAAGCGAGCCAGGTGAAGAAGGATGAGTCGCCTGATAAGCCGCACCTCCTTCGTACAAGCGTCGGCGCTGAGGAAATCGCTGAAGTGGTGTCCCGCGCGACCGGCATCCCGGTGTCGAAAATGATGCAGGGCGAGCGTGAGAAGCTCCTTCACATGCGTGAGGAACTGTCGAAACGCGTGATCGGTCAGGATGAGGCCGTGAGAAAGGTCGCGGAAACGATTCAGAGAAGCCGCGCAGGACTCTCGGACCCGAACCGGCCGTACGGCTCGTTCCTCTTCCTTGGACCCACGGGTGTCGGCAAGACCGAGCTCACGAAGGCGCTCGCCTCGTTCCTCTTCGATAGCGAAAAGGCCATGATCCGAATTGATATGTCGGAATACATGGAGAAGCACAGTGTCGCCCGTCTGATCGGCGCGCCTCCGGGATATGTCGGCTATGACCAGGGCGGCTACCTCACGGAAGCTGTCCGGCGCCGCCCCTACAGCGTGATCCTGTTCGATGAAGTCGAAAAGGCTCACCCGGACGTCTTCAACGTCCTGCTGCAGGTGCTCGACGATGGCCGCATGACGGATGGTCAGGGCCGCACGGTGGACTTCAAGAACACCGTGATCGTGATGACCTCGAACCTCGGTTCGCAGGAAATCATGCAGATGGCCGGCCGCCCGCATGACGAGGTGAAGGAAGCCGTGATGGAAGAAGTGAAGCAGCACTTCCGTCCGGAATTCATCAACCGTATCGACGAGATCGTGGTCTTCAATTCGCTCGGTGAAAAGGCGATTCAGAAGATTGCCGGTATCCAGGTGCAGAAGCTTGCTGACCGTGTGGCTGAGCAGGGCATCACGCTGAAGGTGACCGACGCGGCGCTCGCGGAAATCGCGAAGGCCGGGTTCGATCCGGTGTTCGGCGCTCGGCCGCTCCGCCGCGAAGTGCAGGACGCGCTCGAAACGCCGCTCGCGCAGTTCCTCCTCGAAGGGAAGGCTGCGGAAGGCGACACGGTGAACGTGGGCCTGAACGGGAAGGAACTCGCCTTCTCGGTGACAAAGGCGGAAGAAACCCCGAACGCCTGACGGGGAAATGGAAGGTGCCGGACGAAACCTCCGGCGCCTTCTCTCAGGACAAAAAAATACCGGTCATGCAGTTTTCGCTGCATGACCGGATTTTTTTGCCTTTTATGCGAAGAAACTTTTAAGACTCTTCGACGAGGCGGCGTTCCACCGTATTGAACGCGTCCGTCACTTCCTTTTCCGGAGCCTTATCAAGGAGGCTCACCACGATGATCGCGAGAGACCCGAGGATAAAGCCCGGGAGAATCTCATAGAGATCAAACCACGCGAAGTAGTGCCAGACGAGCACCGTGATCGCGCCGACCAGCATGCCGGCGAGAGCCCCGTTACGGGTCATGCGCTTCCACCAGAGGGAGATCAGGATCACGGGACCGAACGAGGCGCCGAAACCGGCCCAGGCGTAGGAGACGAGCGACAGCACGAGGCTGTTCGGGTCGCGCGCGATGATGATCGCGATGATGGAAACGAGAAGCACCATGCCGCGGCTGAAAAGCATCAGTTCGCGGTTGCTCGCCTTCGGGTGAATCAGGCGGCGGTAGAAGTCTTCCGTAAGCGTTGAGGAGCAGACGAGGAGCTGGCAGGAGAGTGTCGACATCACAGCCGCGAGAATGGCGGACATCAGCACACCCGCGATCCACGGATTGAAGAGCGCCTTCGCGAGTTCAATAAAGACCCGTTCGTGGTTCTCCGTCACAGCACCGGCGAGTTCCGGGTGACCCGCGAAGAACGCGGCGCCGAAGAACCCGGCAGCCACCGACCCGGCGAGGCAGAAGATCATCCAGGTGATCGAAATGCGGCGGGCATTCGGAATCACGCGGATTGAGCGCGTCGCCATGAAGCGGACGAGGATGTGCGGCTGGCCGCAGTAGCCAAGACCCCAGGCGAGAAGCGAAATGATGCCGATTGTGGTCTGACCGTTCATCATGCTCAGCATATCCGGGTTGATCGCGGCGACCTGGCTCGTGGCGGCGGAAGCGCCTCCGAGATCGATCATGACAGCGACCGGGGTCACGATGAGCGCGATGCACATGAGGGAGGCCTGAATCGTATCGGTCCAGGACACAGCGAGGAATCCGCCGATAAAGACGTAGGCGATCGTCGCGATCGCGCCGAGCCAGAGCGCGGTGGAGTAGGGCAGATGGAACGTGTTCTCGAAAAGCCGGGCGCCGGCCACCATGCCGGAGGCGCAGTAGATCGTGAAGAAAACGAGAATCACGGCCGCGGCGCTCACGGCGAGCCAGTGCGACTTGTCTTCGAAACGCTGCCGGAAATAATCCGGGAGCGTGAGCGCGTTATGCGACACCTCGGTGTAGAGGCGGAGACGCGCGGCGACGAGCTTCCAGTTCAGCCACGCGCCGATCGTGAGACCGATCGCGATCCAGGATTCGCTGACACCGGCGATGTAGGCCGCGCCCGGGACACCCATCAGGAGCCAGCCGCTCATGTCGGACGCGCCGACTGAGAGCGCGGTTACGAGGCCGCCGAGTTTTCGGCCGCCGAGAATGTAGTCACCAAAGCTTCTCGTGTGATGCCAGGCATAGAAGCCGATCATCACCATCAGCACGAGATAGCCGATGAAGGTTATCGCTGTGGGATTGAAGTGCATTTTTTTCTTTCTGTCTCAGACGGAAGGGGGCAGAGTATTTTTCCGGTATTTTCCGAGAGAGAGCTGCGAGTGGCAAAACCTTTATTCTAACGACAGAGTGTCAGCCACCGATATAACTCATTTCGACCTTTTTGACCGGAAGAGGCATTCCGTTCATTCGGAGTTCCGAGTAGTGGTTGCTCCGGTTTGTCCAGATGCGGCCGAGAGCCTCGGCGATTTCCTCGTCGCTCGCGCCGCCGCGAAGCATCGTGCGGATATCAAAACCCCGGTCCGCGAAGAGGCAGAGGTACACGGCGCCCTCGATCGACAGACGGGCGCGGGAGCAGTTGCGGCAGAAGGGGCGTGTGACGGACGAAATGCAGCCAAACTCATCGTCACCCTCGCCGTAACGCCAGCGCTGCGCGGTTTCACTCTGATAATTCGGCGTGAGAGGCGTCACCTTGAACCGTTCGCTCACGATCCGGATCACTTCGCTTGTCGGGACGACGTCATTCATCCGCCAGCCGTTAGACGTGCCGGCATCCATATACTCAATAAAGCGGACGATAACCCCGGTGCCGGCGAAGTGTTCGAGAAGCGGAACAATCTGATTCTCGTTGATGCCGCGCTTCACGACGGTGTTCACCTTCACGTGCTCAAAGCCCGCTTCGCGCGCCGCGTGAATCCCCTCGAGGACTTTCGCGGCCGGGAAACCGACGTCGTTGAACTCCTGGAAGATCTTTTCATCGAGCGCGTCAAGCGACACCGTGAGACGGTCAAGCCCCGCGTCTTTGAGGCCCTGCGCTTTCTTCGCGAGGATCGAACCGTTTGTCGTCATCGCGATATCGACTTTCTTTCCGTCCGGAGTCCTGAGGGTCGCGAGCTTCGCGATCAGATCCTCAATATGCTTTCTGAGGAGCGGCTCACCGCCCGTGAGGCGGATCTTCCGGACACCATGCTCCACCGCGATCCGCGAGATCCGGTAGAGCTCCTCAAAATTCAGCAGTTCCTCATGCGGCAGATAGGCGTCAAACTTATCCCAGATCTCCTTCGGCTTACAGTAGCGGCAGCGGAAGTTGCAGTGATCGGTGACCGAAATACGGATATCGGTCAGCGGCCGCCCGAGCATGTCGATCCAGTAGCCGTCTTTCTCCCGGATACCGCCATTCAGCGGTATCGGCAGGGCTTTGAGCGACTCACTCACGATCGGAATCACGCGGGAGTTATCGGTTAGGTTTTCAGACGCCATGTATCTCACCTGAGAAAAAGGAAAGCGAAAGAAAAAGGAAAGGCGCTGGAATTTCTAGAAACCCCAGCGCCCTTTTTATTGCGGTGCCCCGATCCCGGGGCTGATCGGATTAAGACGCGTCTTTCTTCGTCTCGACCTGGATCATTTCGACCGCCTCAACCGGAGGAAGCACCGGACGGGGACGTCCCGGCGCCTTCGGCTGCGTGTAGCTCACTTCGCCCACGAGTCCGGGACGGGTGTGAACGACCTGCAGGCCGTGAGACGCGAGTTCAGCCTCGATACCGGTGGCGCCGTCCGCGATCCGGGCTCCGGTGACGGAAGCCTCAGGCTTCTCTTCAGCGGGAGCGGGAGCGGCGGATTCGGCTTCAGCCGGGGCAGCCGTCACGGTTTCCACCATTTCGGCCGCAGCCGGCACAGCTTCCGGAGCGCTTTCTACGGGTTCAGACTGTACCGCAGTTTCGGCTTCGGCCGGAGACTTTTTTTCAGGTTCCGCGGCAGGTGCTGCGGGAGCCTCAGCGACCGGAGCGGCGGGTTCAGCCTTCACTTCCGGGCTCGGAGCCGCGGTAACGGCTTCAGCTACGGCAGGAGCGATGGCGGCAACGGCGGGGACCGCGGCTTCAGCTGCGGCCGTGTTTTCCGTCTTCACGGCGTCCGCGGCGCGCTCGGCACCCGACTTTCCGCCGCGGCGGCGGTTACGGCTGCGGCGGGAACGCGTTCCGCCTTCCTTCTCGTCCTTCGGAGCCTCGTGAGCGGGAACGGCGTCCACCGCCTGAGCGACAGCCGCGACGATCGGTTTCACCTCGGAAACGCTTTCGCCGGATGTCGCCGGGGCAACGGCGAGCTTCGCCGCGCGGGTCTCAAACTCGCGCACTTCGCGTTCCGTCACATCCTCCGCGGGAGCCACGGTCTGAGCGGCGGTCTGCTGCGTCTGCTGATCCTCCTCACGCGTGCGGTGAGAGTGATGACGGCGGCGGCGACGGCCTTCGTTCTGCTGCTGATCCTGAGCGGGCTGCTGGGCCTGGGCGTCCTGAGCGGCAGGAGCCGGCGTCTGAGCGGCCTGGGCCTGAGCGGCGGCCTGCTGCTGGGGCTGCTTCTTCTCTTCCGAAGCCTGAGCGCCCTGCTGCTGAGCCTGACCGTTCACCTGTCCTTCGGTCTCTTCCGAATGACGGCGGCGGCTCCGTCTGCGGCGGTTTTCCGTCGTTTCAGCGGCAGCGGCCTTCGCGCGGCGGCGGTTGCCGCGGCGGCCGCGGCGGGATTCTCCCGCTTCGTCTTTCTTCGCTTCGGGCTTCGCGGCGGCCGCGGGAGCGGCAGCTGCGGCGGCAGTTTCCGCCTTCGGAGCGGCGGTCTCAGCCTTCGGTTCGCTCGAGCCAAGGAGAATGTCGATGAGGCGCGCGAAGAATCCCTTCTTCGGAGCCTCGGCCTGCGCGGGAGAGGCCTTCGGAGCGGCAGCCTCAGCCTTCGCGGCCGGCGCTTCCTTCTTCTCCTCTTCCTTCTTACGCTCAACATGAGCCGGCGCCGGCGTGTCACGCGTGATGTTCTTGATCACGGGGACCTGCTTCGGACGGGCGGGCTTGTTTTCGTCAGACTTCAGGGCGTACGGGTCAGTCGACACCGGCTGGATGTCTTCAGCGCGCTTGTAGCTCGCAACATCGTCCTCCATCCGTTCGTCATTCGCGCGGATGCGTTCGATGTGGTAGTGCGGGGTCTCAAGCACGGTGTTCGGGATCAGGATGACCGGGATGCGGTTACGCTGCTCGATCTTCGCGATTTCGGTGCGCTTCTCGTTCAGGAGGTACGTCGCGACATCGACCGGAACCTGAGCGTGGATCGCGCCGGTACCGTCCTTCGTGGCTTCTTCCTGGATGATGCGGAGAACCTGGAGCGCGGAGCTCTCAGTGTCACGGATGACGCCAAGGCCGTTGCAGCGCGGGCAGGTGATGTGGTGGCCTTCGGAAAGCGCTGGGCGGAGTCTCTGGCGGGAGAGTTCCATGAGGCCGAAGCGGCTGATCTTCGCCATCTGCACACGGGCGCGGTCGTCCTTCAGGGCGTCCTTCATGCGGAGCTCAATCGCGCGCTGGTTGCGGGCGTCTTCCATATCGATGAAGTCGATCACGACGAGACCGCCAAGGTCGCGCAGACGCATCTGGCGGGCGATTTCGTCCGCCGCTTCGCAGTTCGTGCGGAAGGCGGTTTCCTCAATATCAGCGCCGCGGGTCGCGCGGGCCGAGTTCACGTCGATCGCGACGAGAGCCTCGGTGTGGTCGATCACGATCGCGCCGCCGGAGGGCAGCGTCACGGTGCGGGAGTACGCGGTTTCAATCTGGTGCTCGATCTGGAAGCGGGAGAAGAGCGGAGTCTCCTCGCGGTAACGCTTCACGCGGCCCACCATGTCCGGCATCACGTTCAGCATGAACTGACGGGCCTGGTCATAGATTTCGTCCGTGTCGACGAGAATCTCGCCGACTTCGGGCTGGAAGTAATCGCGGATCGCGCGGATCACAAGGGCGCTTTCCTCAACGATGAGGAAGGGGGCCGGATTCACGCGGCGGAGCTTCTGGCCGTTCACGACGGGGTCCGTCACGTAGGACACCACGCGGTGGCCGTTTTCGTCGCGGACGAGTTCGTATTCAGGCGTCGCGGCGTCGCAGATCGCGTTCCAGAGCTTCAGGAGATAGTCGAGATCCCACTGCAGCTCCTCGATCGTGCGGCCGATGCCAGCCGTGCGGGCGATAACCGACATCCCCTGCGGGAGCTTCAGCTCTTCGATCAGGTGACGCAGTTCCTGGCGCTCTTCTCCTTCGATACGGCGGGAAACTCCGCCTCCGCGGGGGTTCTTCGGCATCAGGACGAGGTAGCGTCCGGCAAGCGAAATAAAGGTCGTGAGGGCGGCACCCTTGTTGCCGCGTTCTTCCTTCTCCACCTGCACGAGAATTTCCTGGCCTTCGCGCAGCGCCTCGCGGATCGTGCACGTATGAACGTCCACGTCCTTATTGAAGTAGCTGCGGGAAACTTCCTTGAAGGGGAGGAAGCCGTGGCGCTCTTCGCCGTAGTCGACGAAGCACGCTTCAAGCGACGGCTCGATGCGGGTGATGATGCCCTTATAGATGTTGGACTTATGCTGCTCGTGACCAGCGGTCTCGATATCAATATCGACGAGCTTCTGTCCGTCAACGATCGCCACGCGGGTTTCTTCGGCCTGCGTCGCGTTAAATAGCATGCGCTTCACTGGAGCACTCCTAAGCGCCTCTGTCGCGGGCGCAGTAAGCGTGCGGAATGAATGCGGTGGACCCCGTTTCGGACCCGCGCCCCCTAACTGAATAAGGTGACCGGCCCGGAGGAAGGCCGGGTTATGGCTGATCTAGGCGCAGAACGCGGACGGCTCCGCCGCCCGCTGAAGGCATCTGAAGCCGCATGCGCGATAGGACGGCGGCGGGAAACGCTTGCAGCATCCCCGCCTCGGCAGCCCGTATTCGGCAATCCAGTTGTCTTTCTTCTCTAGTCACAGGTTAATCATCAAAAAGCTGAAAAAATAACCGCCGTACAACCCAGGCACACGCAGCACGGTCACTCGTCTGAGAGAGTCAGACTCAGGCGGCATGCGGCACCCATGCATTCTTCGCAGACACAGTCCGAGGTGCTCGCCGCGGACTGTGTTCGGGATTCCCGTTCTCCTCAAGCACGGCAGTCATCCGGCACTCCGGCCGGGTCCGCTCCGCGCGAGCTGCGGGCAATCCCATTTTTAAAAAATTGCTGATGTCGGGGCGTACCCCTTCTTCGCCCGCGTTTCCGCGCTCAGGTTGCATCTGACGCAAGGCCGAGACTTGAAGCGAAGGATGAGAATCCCGCCCGGGACGGCTACAATGCCTCCATCCCCGACAAATCGACAGGGGACCGCAACGGCAGGTCGATCAACCTCGCATCCCTAGCGGGATGCAGGGAAAACTCTCAAGGGTTGCTTGGAAGCGGATGGCTTCCGGGGGTCCGCGCCTGAATCGATGTCCGTAAGTATAGTGGATAGGGACAATGTCAGAGATAAATTCTGCAGAAAAATTCATCATTTCATCCTCCCGGGTGACGGAGCTTTCGCCGGACCGCGTGACGTGGATCCGGATCGGGGAAGATTCGGACGGGCAGCGCGTGGATAATTTCTTCCTCCGCGTGGCAAAAGGCGTGCCGAAGAGCCACATTTACCGGCTTCTGCGGAGCGGTGAAGTGAGGGTGAATAAGAAGCGCGTGAAGGCGGAGACGAGGCTCGCGCTGGATGACATCGTCCGCGTACCGCCTATCCGTGTGCCGCAGAAGCGGGATCTCGTGCCGCGCGCCGCGCCGATCTCAGACGACACGCTCCCGATCCTCTTCGAGGACGAGCATCTCCTGATCGTCGATAAGCCGGCGGGCCTTGCCTGCCACGGCGGCAGCGGGATCGCGTTCGGGCTCATCGAGCGGCTCCGCGCGAGCCGTCCGAATCAGCCGTTCCTTGAACTCGCGCACCGGCTGGACCGCGATACCTCGGGCGCGATCATCGTCTGCAAGTCCCGCAAGGCGCTTGTCAGGCTTCAGAAGTCGATGCGGGAAGGCGGAATCGAGAAGCACTACCGGACGCTCGTGAAGGGCGACTGGGTGAATGACCGGCAGCATGTGAAGCTCCCGCTTTTCAAATACGTGACGAAGGAGGGTGAGCGCCGCGTCCGGGTGGATCCGGAGAAGGGCGTCCCCTCGCACTCGATATTTACACTCATCCGCCGCTACGGCGACGTGAGTTTCCTCGACGTGGAACTCCTCACCGGCCGCACGCATCAGATCCGTGTGCACGCCGCGGAAAGCGGCCACCCGCTGGTTGGGGACGACAAGTACGGTGACTTTGACTTCAACCGCGAAGTTTCGAAAGGGCTCCTCGGGATTCCCTTCCGCCGGATGTTCCTTCACTCATACAGCCTCGCCTTCGAGCACCCGGTGACTCATGAGAAAATGAAGATTGAGTCGCCGCTGCCTGAAGCCTGCGAAGAACTGATCCGGGTGCTGAATGAAAGAAAGACCGTTTGAACTGTTTGTTTTTGACTGGGATGGGACCTGCATGGATACGACGCACGCCATCGCGTGCGCGATCCAGGAGGCTGCCCGGGTTCTCGGTCTCGGGGTCCCGAGCTACGAAACCGCGGAAAGCGTGATCGGGCTCGGCCACAAAGACATGATGAGCCGCGCGGTGCCGGACTGCACGGACGCGATCTACCCGGCTTATAAAGCTGAGTACTGGAAGGCTTATATAAAAGAGGAAGACCGGATCACGGGGCTGCACCCCGGGATGCGGGAGATGCTCACCGCGATGAAAGATGCCGGCCTCTGGAGCGCGATTGCGACGGGAAAGAGCCGTGCGGGACTCGCGCGGGTGCTCGCGAAAACCGGGTCCGATGGCTACTTCTGCGCGAGCCGCACGATGGATGAGGCGCAGTCAAAGCCCTCTCCTGATATGCTGCGGCAGCTCTCGGACGAATGCTGCGTCCCGATCTCGAAAATCGTGATGATCGGAGACGCGGTGCATGACCTCGAAATGGCGAATAACGCAGGCGCCGCCGCGGTCGGTGTCACCTGGGGCGCGGGGCGGCGCGAGGCGCTTGAGAAGCTTCACCCGATCGCCGTGGTGGATACGGTGCCTGAACTCGCGCGAGCGATCGGCGTTGAGGACCTCCTGAAATAAAGCCAGAGTTCTGATCAGGAGCCCGGAAAAAAGCCGCACCCGGAAAGGTTTCCCGGTGCGGCTTCTGTATATAAAAGAAGAGAAACGGCAGCGATCAGGCTTTAAGCCCCGGAAGCACCGTGACGCCGGACTGCGTGAGAAGCGTCGTGAGCGCCATGAGGGGGAGGCCGATGAGGGAGGTCGGGTCATCTGACTCCACTGTTTCCATGAGCGCGATGCCGAGCTTCTCGATCTTCGCGGATCCCGCGCAGTCGAAAGGCTCCTCGCGGTCCACGTAGGCTTCGATTGTCTCGCGGGTGAGGGGGCGCATCTTCACGCGGGTCTGAGAAAGTTTCTCACGCACCGTGCCGTCCGGCGCGATCACGGCGAGCGCCGTGGAGAAAACGATCGTGTGACCCTGCATCGCGAGGAGCTGCTCGATCGAGCGCTCACGCGTATGCGGCTTCCCGAGACGGACGCCGTCGAGATCCGCCACCTGGTCTGAACCGATCACGCAGGCACCGGGGTGCTTCGCGGCGACCCACTTCGCCTTTTCCACCGCGAGCCGCTGGCAGGCTTCCACCGGCGTCTCGCCTTCGCGCGACGTTTCATCAATATCAGACGCTTCCGCGGTAAACGGAATGCCGAGCCGCTCAAGCAGTTCGCGGCGATAGCGCGAGCTTGAGGCCAGAACAAGTTCAGGATTCTTCTTTATCATAGTGGGCCTTATTGTACTGAAACCAGTTAAGGGAGTTCTCCGCATGTCTGCTGTCCAGATCGATGTCTTCCGCCTCTCGAAAGAGCGCGGGACTGCGTCCGGAAAATTCACAGCGGCCGAGCTGCCGCTCCTCGCGGGCCACGACGGCCAGTTCACCGAGGGGCAGGTTGAGTGGAGCGCGACCGGAACCGAGGGCCGCAAACATCTCGCCGGTGCCATTCTCCGCATCGAAGGGAAACTGATCGGCTCCTGCTGCCGGTGCGGTGATCCGCTCACTGTTGATGTTCATCTGAAAACGTCGTTTCTTTTTACGAAAACCGAGTCTGAAGCGGATTCAATGCCCATTTCGGAAGACGGCGAGGATGAAGTTGTTGTAGGATCTAGCCACTTTGATGTGGCTAACTGGGCGCAGGAAGAATTGCTGCTCAAGCTGCCGCTTTATCCGGCGCACGATGTCTGCAAGGCTCCCGAGCTCCCGACGGATGAGGAGGAAGAGCTGGAAGATGCCCGGCCCAATCCCTTCGCAGTCCTGTCATCATTAAAGAAACACTAGGTTTTTCCTCAGGATTTTACAAACCCGGGGATAAACGGTTATAATTCGCTGTTTTCAACGTGGGGTCTAAAAATGGCTGTCCAGCAAAATAAAAAATCGACTGCCCGCCGTGGCAATCGTCGCGCTCATGATTTCCTTTCCAATCCGGCACTCGCCGTCGAACCGACGACTGGTGAAGTGACTCGCCGTCACCACATCAGCCCGAACGGTTTCTACCGCGGCAAGAAAGTGATCGAGACGAAGAAGGACGAAGAGTAATTCATATTCTTCGGGGAAGCCGGTTCCGCCGGTATGGACTTGCGGCCTGACGCAGCGTTAACTGCATGGGCCCCACGGCCAATGCGGAGCAATAAGCCCGTGGCTTAGTCTGCAAAGCATCAGCCTTCTCAATAGCGGGAAGGGCTGCCACAGGGTCCGGGTGTACGTCCGGCAGAAAAGAGCTTCCCTCAGACGCATCACGAAAAGGAGAAAATCGGAATTTACCTTCCGGTCTTCTCCTTTTTTTATTTTCCGAAAAACATCAGGGGATCCCTTCGCCCGAAGTCCCCGTCATACGCCAAACTTGAGGAGGATGCATCAGCATGCCGCTTTCCCAATTTTCCCGCCTGATATCCACGGGGAGCGCGCTTCCGTCGCGCTGTGTCACGAATGATGAGCTCGCGCGGGAGCTCGCGTCGCTCGGAGTGGAAACTTCTGATGAATGGATCCGGTCCCGCACCGGGATCGAGACCCGGTACCTTGTGAGCGGCGAGGAGGGGACGCTGTCGCTTGCTGTCGGCGCCTCACGCGCGGCGCTGGAAAGCGGCGCGATTGACCCCGAGACGATCGACCTCGTGATCGTCGCGACGACGACGCCGGACGAAGTCTTCCCGGCGGTTGCCTGCAGGCTGCAGAGCGCGCTCGGGATTCCGCCCTGCGCAGCGTTTGATATCCAGGCGGTCTGCTCCGGGTTCGCTTACGCGGTTTCGGTCGCGGACTCGATGATCCGCTCAGGCGCTGCCCGCCGGGCTCTGGTGGTCGGAGCTGAATCTTTTTCCCGTCTGCTTGACTGGCGTGACCGCACGACCTGCGTGCTCTTCGGGGACGGGGCGGGAGCCGCGGTGCTTGACGCGTCCGATAAGCCTGGCATCCTCATGACGCGCCTCACGGCGGACGGCGGGAAGGGTGACTATCTCGCGGTGCCGGGGCGGCTTGAGGGCGGCAAGGCGCTGGGGTCCCCCTTCCTCAAGATGGATGGACGGGCCGTGTTCCGCGAAGCCGTGGAGTCGCTCTCATCCCAGGCGGAAGCCGTGCTCCGGGAAGCCGGGGTTGCGGCCTCTGACATTGATCTCTACGTGCCGCACCAGGCAAACGTCCGCATCATGGACGCCGTGGCTTCACGTATTGGCGTTAATCCGGCATCTGTCGTGAAGACCGTCTTCCAGCACGGGAACACCTGCGCCGCCTCCGTCCCCTTAGCCCTCGATTATGCTGTAAAAAACGGGATGGCCCGCCGGGGTGACACGGTGCTCCTCCAGGGGGTCGGAGCCGGGATGACCTGCGGCACCGCGCTTCTCATCCTGTAAGGGCGCCCGGTTCAATCCGCGGCGCTACGCTGTTATTATTTCGTCACTGCCCGATAACCGGGCTTAACAGGATTTTTTCCATGCGTTTGGCAATTTTGTTCCCGGGACAGGGTTCGCAGAGCGTCGGCATGCTTTCAGGCTTTGCCGGCAACGACGCCGTCGCCCGGGTGATGGCTCGTTCGAGCGAGGCCCTTGGTGAGGACCTCGAGAAGCTGATTTCTGAAGGTCCCGCGGAGAAGCTGGGGCTGACCGTGAATACCCAGCCCGTGATGCTTGCCTGCTCGGTCGCTTTCTATGAAGCGGCGCGCGAGGCCGGTATCCCGGAACCCGCCGTGATGGCGGGCCACAGCCTCGGCGAATACTCGGCACTCACCGCGGCCGGCGCTTTCAGGCTTGAAGACGCGGTGCCGCTCGTGCGGTTCCGCGCCCAGGCGATGCAGGAAGCGGTGCCGGTGGGTCTTGGCGGCATGGCCGCGATCATCGGTCTCGCGGATGACGCGGTTGAAGCCGTGTGCCGTGAGGCGTCAGAGGCCGGTGTCGTTGAACCCGTGAATTTCAACAGCCCCGGTCAGGTCGTGATCGCGGGCGTGAAGGCCGCGGTGGAGCGTGCCTGCGAACTCGCCCGCGCGGCTGGCGCGAAGC
>ENA-OVFU01000977-OVFU01000977.1-human-gut-metagenome-genome-assembly--contig:-NODE-977-length-15204-cov-7.156842_pt1 | contig 15204 bp, 10 predicted proteins | sample MGYA00237764_ERZ505407 | MGnify/ENA primary metagenome ERZ505407 (study PRJEB26158, sample SAMN06016366) | human gut metagenome | biome: human gut; feature: ankylosing spondylitis patient; material...
GGGTTGCATTTCCTATATGTACTGTAACAATTGCATTTGCCAACCTTGTTGGAATGGGCGGGGCACCTCTCTTTTCAATTGAACGAGGCAAAGGCAATGAAGATGAAGCCAAAAAGCTACTCGGAAATTCATTTTCCCTTCTTATAATATTGGGGCTGCTTACAGGTGTTACAGGATTAATCTTCAAAAAACCGCTGTTATATCTTCTTGGTGCAAGCAGTGCAACATTTGACTACGCAAATCAATATATAACAATATATCTTTGCGGAACAATTTTTGTAATGTCAAGTCTTGGTCTTAATTCTTTTATCAATGCACAGGGATTTGCCAGAACCGGTATGCTGACGGTATCAATCGGAGCGGCATGCAACCTGATTCTTGACCCTGTATTTATTTTCATCCTTGGAATGGGCGTTAAAGGAGCTGCACTCGCAACCATTATTTCGCAGTTTATAGCTGCCTTATGGACTTTTACATTTCTGACAGGTAAAAAAACTATTATAAAAATTGAAAAAGACTGTCTTATACCTAACTTTAAAAGGACAATGAAAATATTTGGACTCGGACTTTCAGGCTTTACAATGTCAATTACAAACAGTGCCGTACAGATGGTCAACAACGCTGTTCTTTCTGTATGGGGCGGCGACTTATACATAGGTGCAATGACTGTTATTAACTCAATACGTGAAGTTGTACATATGCCTGTTCAGGGAATTTCCAACAGTTCACAGCCAATCATAAGCTTTAATTATGGTGCCGGCGAACCCGAACGTGTTAAAAAAGCCATACGTTATATGTCTTTTGCCTTGCTTATTTATACTGTGTCCGCATGGATACTGGTAATGCTTTTTTCAAAGCCGCTTATTCTGCTTTTTAATGATAATCCGGCTCTTATGAATGTTACAGTAACATCCATGCATATATATTTTCAGGGATTTTTTATGATGTCATTCCAGTTTGCAGGACAATCAACATTCACAGCACTCGGACGCTCAAAGCAGGCGGTTTTCTTTTCATTATTCAGAAAAGTTGTTATCGTAATTCCACTGATATATATTCTACCGCATATTGGAAATCTTGGTGTAAACGGTGTGTTTATGGCAGAACCTGTTTCTAATTTCATAGGCGGAATTGCATGTTTTGCAACTATGTATTTTACAGTTTATCGTAAATTGTCTACCAACATTGTTAAAAAATGACCAAGCTTTGTTAAATAAATATCTTCGTTGTATTTTTAAAACATATGGCATATAATTATATTAAATAAGATTTTATTTATATGTGTGGACAAGCTTTTGACTGCACAAATTAATTATATCAGGAGGGTTTTTACATGGCATTACATGTTATGGATGAGGCAAACAGATGTCTCCAATGCAAAGTTCCACAATGTCAGAAAGGATGTCCTATCAATACCAATATTCCGGTAGCAATAAGACTTTTAAAGGAAAATAAATTAAACGAAGCTGGTAAAATGCTTTTTGAAAATAATCCTCTGACTACTGTATGCAGTCTTGTATGCAATCATGAAAAACAGTGTGAAGGTCATTGTGTTCTCGGAAGAAAAGGTGCTCCTGTTCATTTTTCATCAATTGAAAATTACATATCAACAACATATGCAAATATGATGACAAATGGTCCTGCAAAGTCTAACGGCATGCGTGTTGCAATCATAGGCTCCGGTCCTGCCGGAATTACTATTGCAATTATACTTGCAAGATATGGATATCAGGTTACTATTTTTGAAGGTAAAGACAAAATAGGCGGTGTTCTTCGTTATGGAATTCCAGAATTCCGACTCCCAAAGAGCGTACTTGATGATATTGAATACAGACACCTTGAGTTAAAAGGAATTAAAATTCGTCCTAACACGCTTATCGGAAGTGCGATAAGCATTGATGACTTATTCCGTGACGGTTACAAATCAATCTTCGTTGGAACAGGTGTATGGAAACCTAATTCACTCCATATTAAGGGTGAAACTTTCGGAAATGTTCATTTTGGCATTAATTATCTTAATAACCCTGACAGCTACAGGCTTGGTGAACGTGTTATCGTAATAGGTGCCGGCAATGCAGCCATGGATGTTGCAAGAACAGCCATAAGAAAAGGGGTTCGCCATCTTACATGCTTTTCTATTACAAAAGAAGTTGCAGCAAGTCATTATGAATTCAGCTATGCTCAGCTTGAGGGTGTCCAGTTTGAATATAATAAAAAGCCAATAGAAATCAAAGACAATGGTGTAATATTTAAAGATGTAATAGAAAATGAGGATGGTTCTTTTACAGAAGTGGACGGAACCGAGACATTATACGAATCTGACAGTGTTATTATATCAATAAGCCAGGGACCTCAGAATCGTCTTGTAAGCAACACAAACGGATTAAAGTCCAATGCAAGAGGACTTCTTGAAGCTGACGAGACAGGACATACATCACGCCCGGGAATATTTGCATCCGGTGATGTTGTCAATGGTGCACGAACTGTTGTTGAGGCAGTTGCACACAGCAAAATTGTTGCAGAATCAATGCACGAATATATGCAAAGTCTTCCAAAAGATGAAAGTCTCTAAAACTTTACAACCAGATAAAGTTTAGAGCCATAAATATTATGAAAATACAGGATTGTAATGTGCAGCCACATCATTACAATCCTGTATTTTTTCTAACCAGTTATTATAACTGCTTCGCTTCCACCGGTTCTTTTTTTCTTTACTATAATCTGGTTCTCAATTCTGTTTTTCAACTCACCAACATGTGATATTATGCCGATAAGACGGTTTGAATCTGCAAGCTGCCATAGAGCATTTAATGCCTGATTTAAAGATTCTTCATCAAGCGAGCCAAATCCTTCATCTACAAACATCGTATCTACCTGAATACCACCAGATGACGACTGAACCTCATCAGATAAACCAAGTGCAAGTGAAAGAGATGCCATAAACGACTCTCCACCTGACAATGTCTTAACACTTCTTACAACAGCATTATAATGGTCATAAACATCGAGTTCCAGCCCACTCTGACTGCGTAAATTCTCAGGATTGACACTTCTTACAAGCTCGTACCTTCCTGATGTCATCATCATAAACCTGATATTGGCTTTTTTAATAATTCTGTCAAAGTATGACATCTGCACATATGTTTCAAGGAGTATTTTTTCTTTTCCCGATATTGTTCCGTTTGCAGTCGAAGACAATGAATTTACTATCTGCCACTTTTTGCTTGTATTTTCAATGTTCTTATTAATTTTTTCAATTTCTGATAAAATCTTTGTATTAGTGCTTATTCTTAATTTTATTGTATTAATCTGCTCTCCCAGCTTTGATGATAAGTCTGCATTTTCTTTTCTTTTTCTGTTGCAATCGCTGACTTTCTGCTCAATATTTTCAATATTATCAAATGATTCAATCTGTTTTTTCAAATCATCCGCACGCTGTCTGCATGTAATAAAATTAAACTTAGCATTATCATAATCACTTTTTATCTTATTAAGTTCCTCGTCAAAAGACTTCTTTGCCGCAATTTCTTCTTCAAGCTTTTTTTTAGCCTTTTCAATATCCTCATATTTAAGCATTTTTACAATCTCAACATATTGTCCAGTCTGCTGTCTTAACGTCTCTTTTTTTACTTCCAGAGATTTCTCAAGCGATGAAATAAATTGCTTCTTTTTTTCAATATTATCTTTACATTCTGTAATTGTCTGTTCATATTCCTGCTTTAGAATCACCTGTCTTTTTATATCAGCAATCTTATTTTCACTCTCTTTTATTTTATTATTATTTTCATTCTCATACTTTATAAGACCATCTGATATAGCACGCGTCTGTTCAACCATAGTTCCCGGCACAGTTTCACCGGAAATCGAAGTCCATTCAAGCAAAAGTGTACTATGTGAAGTTTCTGCTTTTCCTTGTGCGACTCCTGATTTTGAACTGAGTTCAGAACGTATTTTCGATAATTCATCTGTTTTCTTCTTTTCATTGTCCAGAGTATCTTTATCAGGAATATCATCTGCAAGCTTTGCAATATCAGGATGAACTGTAGAACCACATACAGGACATGGCTCATTATCCTTTAATCTTTGAGCCAGAATTCCCGCCTGTCCGTCATAATATGCATTCTCAAGCATTGTATATTTTATCTGCTGTTTTTTTAATGATTCATCCGCCTCATTATATTTTTTTGCATATTTATAGGCACTATTAATATTTTCTTTGTCAGCATCACAATTAAGAATAACCTTTGCAATTACCTGCCTTCGCTGATTCAAATTTTCATAAACAGCATTTTCCTTCTCAAGCATTGCATTGCAATCATCAAGTTTTTTATACAATGTCTCATACTCTGAAAGTTTTTCAACCATTTTTTTCATCTTTTCAGATTCATCAATAAGATTATTTTCTTCTTTTTTTATCTCATTTTCCAGCTGTCTGTTATCCCGATTAAGGTCTGCTGCCTTATTGTATTTTTCAAGGTCTTTTGTATGCTCACTCACTTCAAGTGCCATACGGCTGCTTATCTTTGCACGCTCATCATATGTTTTATATTCTTCTTCAACGTTATTATATTCTTTTTCATACTTTTTTAAATCATTACTCGCTTTATTATAATTTTCAAGAACATTGACGGCTTGTGTAAGCTTACCGGAATAAACATCTAATTCTGTTATTCTTCTGTCTGTTGCAGCCTTTTCTTCTTCAATACCACCAAGACGCATTTTATCCCTTGCAATAATTGTACTTATCTCTGAATCTGTAGATAGCTCATACCCTTCACTATCCGGCATAACTGATGACATATACTGACTGATCATCCTTGATGATTCCTGCATTTTTCGCCCTAATTCAAGTGATTCCTGCTTTAATCGTTCCTGTAAATCAAGATATGGTTTTGTCTTAAATATTTCACGGAAAATCTCCATACGCTGATTAGTAGCGGCTAACAGCAACTTCATAAAATCACCCTGTGCTATCATCGAAATCTGGGTAAACTGGTTTTTATCCAAACCCATAAGTTCAATAACCTGTCTGTTGACATTAGAAATCCCTGTAACTATGCTTCCATCCGGAAGTGAGATTTCTGCTCTTGCCGGTTCTTTTGTCATCCTGCCTTCTGATTGTCCTCTTTTTGATGGACGCATGTATTCAGGATTACGTCTTATACGGTACTTTTCACCACGCAGTTCAAATTCCATCTCAACATATGTTGCAATATCAGGTCGGGCATACCTGCATCTTAACATTGCTGATGTCCTGTTACTTCCACTTGCTTCACCATATAATGCATATGTAATTCCATCAAAAATTGTAGTCTTACCTGCTCCTGTATCACCTGTTATCAGATAAATTCCTTTATTTCCAAGCTTGTCCATGTCAAGTTTTGTGACATCTGCATATGGTCCAAATGCAGACATTTCCAAATATAATGGTCTCATACCCAGATCTCCTCTATTATATGATTGATATATTCTCTCTGCTCATTATCCATTTGCTGATTATTCTGAAGTTCATATAATTCTTCAAACAGTTCAATTGGCTGTTTTTCCTGTCTTTGCTCAATATCAGCATCAAATGAATCATTATATTTTCTTGTCCTTGTATTATCATAATCAAGCTTCATTATATTCGGATATAATATTCTCAGTCTTCCAATTGCATCAGGTATATCCTGCTCATCTGTCAGTGTAACATATATATAATCATCAGTATTAAAAATGTGGCTGCCCGGCGTCATCAATTCTTTAAATTCACCTTTAAGATGAACCATATCATGGAATGGTTTCAGTGGTACTGTTTTTATTGTAATATCATTGTCTCCAACATCTGCTATCGTTACAGACTTCGTATGATTAATCTCAGAAAATGAATACTTTAACGGCGAACCGCTGTATCTTATACTTTCTCTTCCAACACATTGCGGTCTGTGAATATGTCCAAGTGCAACATAATCAAATTTGTCAAAAACTGTTGCATCCACATTATCAAGTGTTCCAACTGTCAGTTCTTCGGAGTCACATCTTAATGCACCTGTAACAAACTGATGTGCAACAAGAATATTTCTCTCTTCCTGATTAATATCAGCTTTGTCAATGACAGCTTTAACCGCCTGTGTATAGTTATCTGCTGTGCCAATATATTTTCTTACTCCGACAGGTTTTACAAACGGAAGCATGTATACATTAACCTTCCCAAATTCATCAAAAAGTTCGGTTCTTTTCATCTCGCCATTAAATACAGGAGCTATATGAAACTTTGTATTTTCAAGAAGTCTTGCACCATATGCAATTCTTTCAGGACAGTCATGGTTACCACTTATTATAAAAATATCCTTATCCAGCCCGGATAGAGAATAAAAAAAATCATCACACAATGCTACAGCTTCCGCTGATGGCTGTGACTTATCATATATGTCTCCAGCCACCAGCACAGCATCTGCATCTTCATGTCTGATGATTTCAATTATTTCTTTAAAAATATACCTTTGTTCTTCAAGCATGGAAAAGTCATTTACTCTTTTACCTATATGTAAATCAGCTATATGAGCAAACTTCATCTTACCAAACACCTCTTCTATTCAAAGTAATATAAATAAACATCTTCAAGGTCAATATTTTCATCAACCATAACAGCCTCATCCGGAAGCTCATCTCCAACAAGGCGTAATGCAATACCATTCTTTCTCTGTCTGATATTACCAATATGATACTTCTCCTGCAGTTTGCCAACTTCATCGAGAGTACATGTAATCTCTGCTACCTTTCCATGCATCTTCTCTATAAGTTCTACAGGTGTTCCCATTGCAATAATCTCACCTTTCTTCAGAAGAAGAACATAATCAGCTATACATTCTATATCGCTTACAACATGTGTTGCAAAAAGTATAATCTTATTGCGTGAAAGTTCTGCAATATAATTGCGGATTGCAATTCTCTCTTTAGGGTCAAGACCGGCAGTCGGCTCATCAAGAATAAGAATATCAGGATCACCTAGCAGTGCCTGTGCCAAAAGGACTCTTTGTTTCATGCCTCCTGAAAATCCACCGATTTTTTTATATGCAACACCGGTCAGATTAACAACCTCAAGAAGCTCATCAATCTGTTCTTTTACCGTCTGCCCTTTTTCATTCTTTCCTTTTATCCCCTTTATCTCAGCCATATATCTTAAAAATGCTTTAGGCGAGAAATCCTCATAAAATCCCTGTTGCTGTGGCATATATCCGATTATGCCCCTGAATCTGCTGCCAAGCTTTAATATATCCTGACCATCATACAGTATACTTCCACCGGCACTTCCTTTGTCTCTTGCGACATTATCTGTAATAAGATTAATCATCGTGCTCTTACCGGCACCATTAGCACCAAGAATTCCATATATTCCCGGCTTAAAAGTATAAGAGATATCTTTAAGTGCCTGAACTGTTCCATATGTTTTGCTTAAATGCTCTAATTGTAATTCCATCCAAAAACCCTCCTTATTTTGCATAGCAAAATCCCAATTTTTCGGTGAAAGGACTTACCCTCCCCAAATAATCACGTTCAATAGTTACTATAAACAGTATAGCAATAATAATATTATTTGTCCAGCGGATTTTCTTACTAATTATTACATTCTCACATACCTACGGACTATTTCTCAGCTGCCTCTGCCCAGAACAAAGCCGAATTAACAGCATGTTTCCAGTTTTTAAGAAGTTTTCTTCTTTCATCCGGACTCATATGGGCATCGTATTCTGCACCAAGACGCCAGTTTTTCTTTATCTCATCTTTATCTTTCCAATATCCAGTTGCAAGACCTGCAAGATATGCTGCACCAAGAGCTGTTGTCTCTATACATGATGGGCGTATTACGCGCTCACCTGTTATATCAGACTGAAACTGCATAAGAAACTCATTTGCACTGGCACCACCATCTACTTTAAGTCCACTAAGCTTAATATCTGCCGACTTTTCCATTGCACGTATAACATCATCAGCCTGATAGGCTATTGATTCAAGTGCAGCTCTTATAAAATGTTCTTTTTTTGTACCTCTTGTAAGACCCACAACCGTTCCTCTTGCATACGGATTCCAATATGGTGCACCAAGCCCTGAAAATGCAGGAACAATATATACTCCGGCCGTATTTTCAACTTTCATGGCATACTCTTTTGTTGATGCTGCATCTTTAATCATCCTTAATTCATCACGGAGCCACTGTACAACTGCTCCGGCAACAAATACGCTTCCCTCGAGTGCATACTCAGGTTTATCTTTTGTACTTCCGGCTGCAAGAGTTGTGAGTAGTCCGTTATCTGAATAAATAGGATTATTTCCCGTATTCATAAGCAAAAAACATCCTGTTCCATATGTATTTTTCACTTCACCCGGATTAAAACAGCACTGTCCAAACAATGCACTCTGCTGGTCGCCTGCAGCACCGGCAATTATAATTGAACTGCCAAATACTGATTTATCAGTTTCACCATATATACAGCTTGATGGCTTAACCTGTGGCAGCATGTTTTCAGGAATATTAAAATATTCCAGAAGTTCTTTATCCCACTCAAGTGTATGGATATTAAACAGCATTGTTCTTGCAGCATTGGTATAATCTGTCGCATGAACTTTTCCCTTAGTAAGATTCCAGATAAGCCATGTATCAACTGTTCCAAATGCAAGTTCTCCATTTTCTGCTTTTTCTCTTGCTCCGTCAACATTCTCCAATATCCATGCAATCTTTGTCGCACTGAAATACGCATCAGGAATAAGCCCTGTCTTTTTTTTGATAGTATCTGCCATGTTATCATCATGCATTATTTTTTCAACCGAATCAGCTGTTCTTCTGCACTGCCACACAATCGCATTGTATACAGGTTTTCCAGTCTTTTTATCCCATATAATTGTCGTTTCTCTCTGATTTGTAATTCCTATTGCTTCAATATCATCTGCCGGAACATTAACCATTGCCATAGCTTCAATGGCAACACCAAGCTGTGATGACCATATCTCCATCGGATTGTGCTCAACCCAGCCTTCTTTCGGATAAATCTGTTCATATTCTTTTGATGATTTTGATATAATATTTCCCTTTTTATCAAATAAAATGCACCTTGAGCTTGTTGTCCCCTGGTCAAGTGCCATAATATATCTGCCCATAACTCCTCCTGATTTATTATCAAAAAAGCCCTGCTCAAAAGGCAGGGCTTTCATAAAGACATACGTATTAGTTAATCTCTAATGCCTTTGTTGCAATCTGAGTCTTAACTTTTTCGACAAATTCATCAAGTGATACCGTTGTAGTTTTCTGCTCACCGTGAAGTCTGTAAGATACTGTATTTTCTTCTTTTTCATTGTTACCGATTACAAGAAGATATGGAACTTTCTGAACCTGTCCTTCACGCATACGATATCCGAGTTTTTCTGCTCTTGCGTCAAGCTCTACTCTTACGTTCTCAGCTTCAAGTGCATCGCATACTTTCTGTGCATATGCAACAAGTTCTTCGTTATCTGTAGTTACAGGCATAACTCTTGCCTGAACAGGAGCAAGCCATAACGGAAGGTTACCCTTTGTCTCCTCAAGTATATATGCCATAAATCTGTCAAGAGAACCAAGAATAGCTCTGTGAAGTACAACAGGTGTCTTTTTCTCGCCGTCCTTGTCAATATATGAAAGATTAAACTTAGCCGGAAGGCAGAAATCAAGCTGACATGTTGAAAGTGTATATTCGTTACCGATAGCCGGCTTAACATTTACATCAAGCTTAGGACCGTAGAATGCAGCCTCACCGATTTCTTCTGTATACTCAATTCCGATATCATCAAGAACACGTCTGAGAGCGTTTTCTGCATTATTCCACATCTCATCATCATCATGGTACTTTACCTTGTCCTCAGGGTCTCTGAGTGAAAGTACACAGCGGTAATCTGTGATTCCGAAATCCTTGTATGTGCTGAAAATAAGATCAACTACTTTCTTGAACTCATCTTCAATCTGCTCTGGTGTAACAAAAAGATGTGCATCATTCTGACAAAAATGTCTGCCTCTCTCGATACCTTTAAGTGTACCACTTGCCTCGAATCTGAAATCGTGTGCAATCTCACCTATTCTTATAGGTAAATCCTTGTATGAGTGCATTCTGTTAGCATATATCATCATGTGATGAGGACAGTTCATAGGTCTTAATACGAATGATTCGCCTTCAACTTCCATTGCAGGGAACATATTTTCTTTGTAATGATCCCAGTGGCCTGATGTCTTATAAAGGTTTACAGTACCAACACAAGGTGTCATTACGTGAAGATATCCATTCTTTCTTTCTTTTGCCTTGATATAATTTTCAAGTTCCTGCCATATTACATAACCCTTTGGAAGGAACATCGGAAGACCGCGTCCAATAAGGTCATCAGACATGAAAAGCTGCATATCCTTACCGATTTTTCTGTGGTCACGCTCTTTTGCTTCCTCAAGAAGTGCGAGATGAGCCTCAAGTTCCTCTGCTGTAGGAAAACATACTCCATAAATTCTCTGCAATACTTTATTCTTGCTGTCACCCTTCCAGTAAACGCCTGAATGTTTGATAAGCTTGAAGTTACGGCAAAGCTTTACATTATCAACATGAGGTCCACGGCAGAGGTCTGTGAAATCTCCCTGATCGTAGCATGTAATAGTACCGTCTTCAAGATTTGAAATAAGGTCAATCTTATATTCATCATCCTTAAAAAGTTCCATAGCTTCCTGTTTTGAAATCTCACGGCGGATAATCTTCTTACCTGTCTTTGCAACCTTTTTCATTTCTTTCTCTATAGCTGCAATATCCTCATCTCTTATAACTCTGTCTCCGAGGTCGATATCATAGTAAAAACCTTCTGCAACAACAGGTCCTACCCAGAACTTTGCATCAGGATAAAGATGCTTTACAGCCTGTGCCATCAAATGTGCACATGAATGATTCAGTGTTTTTAAATTTTCATCTTCTTTAAAATTTACCATTTTAACTCTGCTCCTTAAATTAATAAAAATTAATATTGAAAAAAGCACCCCAAGTCAAGCTTAAATGCTTAACCAAGGGTGCATATAACACGGTTCCACCTTATCTTTCACTCACGGAATACTAACACATATTCCTTACACCTTTAACGCAGCTATGCGGTAATGCTTGGGAAAACGGAACCAACCGGTAATCTTTCGCATACAACTCAGGAGTGGTTTTCATGTAATCAGTTTCATGGAATACTCTCAGCAGATGTAATCCTCTCTGTATGGCTTAAATACACTACTCTTTCCGTCAAAGTCTTTTCAATATTTGAGTACATATTATCACATATGTTTTTATAAGACAAGACTAAATTTTCAATTATTACGATAAAATGTCCCGGTCAGAATCTTATTCTGAAATAGCCTTAAATGCTTCGTCAAGGTCTTCAATAATATCATCAATATTTTCTGTACCAATTGAAAGACGAATTGTATTAGGCTTGATTCCCTGATCGAGAAGCTCTGCTTCGTTAAGCTCCGAATGAGTTGTTGAAGCCGGATGAATAGCAAGTGACTTAACATCGGCTACATTGGCAAGAAGTGAGAATAATTCAAGATTATCGATAAACTTCTTAGCTGTCTCAGCATCACCCTTGATTTCAAATGTAAAAATTGAGCCGCCGCCGTTAGGGAAATATTTCTTATAAAGTCTCTGCTGTTCAGGGTCATCTGTAACTGCCGGATGATTTACTTTTTCTACCAACGGATTCTTTGAAAGGTAATCAACAACCTTCAATGCATTCTCAACGTGACGCTCAACTCTTAATGAAAGTGTCTCAAGTCCCTGAATGAAAATCCATGAATGGATTGGTGAAATTGTAGCACCTGTATCACGAAGGATAATGGCACGAATTCTTGTAATAAATGCTGCTGGGCCTGCTGCATCAACAAAGCTGATTCCGTGATAGCTTTCGTTAGGCTCTGTAAACTGTGGGAATTTGCCTGATGCTTTCCAGTCAAACTTACCGCCATCGACAATTACACCACCGATTGTTGTACCATGTCCGCCGATAAACTTAGTTGCTGAATGAATAACGATATCAGCACCATATTCAAATGGACGAACAAGATATGGAGTTGCAAATGTGCTATCGATTACAAGCGGAATGTTGTGAGCATGTGCAATCTTTGCAATAGCTTCAATATCTGCAACTTCTGAATTAGGATTGCCAAGTGTCTCGATATAAAGAGCCTTTGTGTTATCCTGGATTGCATCTTCAAAATTCTTAACATCAAGAGGGTCAACGAATGTTGTAGTAACACCGTAATCAACGATTGTATGTGCAAGGTAGTTATATGTACCACCATAAATATTCTTTGCGGCTACGATATGATCACCTGCAAATGCAAGATTCTGAATTGTATAAGCAACAGCTGCTGCACCTGATGCTACAGCAAGAGCTGCGACACCGCCTTCAAGAGCAGCCATTCTCTTCTCAAAAACATCTTCTGTAGGATTTGTAAGTCTGCCATAAATGTTACCTGCATCCTTTAACGCAAAACGGTCAGCCGCATGCTGTGAATTGTGGAATACAAATGATGATGTCTGATAAATAGGTACTGCTCTTGCATCTGTAACCGGGTCTGCAGTTTCCTGTCCTACATGAAGCTGTAATGTTTCAAATTTTAAATCTCTGTCTTTGTATGCTTTCTTTGCCATAACATTCCTCTTTTCCGCGAGTAATTAAAACATCGCTGTTATATTCTTAATTATTAATATCCTTGTTTTCATAGTGGTTTGCTATGAATTAACCATAATATAACAATTTTCACTTTTTATGTCAATAAAAAAATGAAAATTTTTAATTTTTTTTTCATATACTTTTGACATTTGCATCATATACTTTTAAAGAACAAATTTTTTGGAGAATTACATGTCTGGATATCGACGATTTATTGCTTATGTATATGAATATGAGGGAAGAAAAAAAGGAAATGGAAAAGGATTTATAAAAGTTGAAGTTCGGGATGGAGTCTGCCGGATGCAGTTTCGGCTGTCAGGTGTTTATGGACAGGAAACTCTTCCATGTGAAATTTATGGATATGTAAGAGAGGAAGAAAAACAGGAATGTGAAGCAGTTTATCTTGGAACTTGTGATTTGGCAGGAGAAATTATTGCCTTTTCACTGGAACTAACAGGAGAAAATGTCTCGGAAAGTGGATATTCAATCGATGATTTCAATGGAATCGTGTTTTTAGCCGGTGATGTGATGTATGGAACCGGCTGGGATGAAAATCCGGTGTGTCTCGATGAAATTCGGTTTGGAAAGAAAAAAGAAGAAAATGGAGAAGAGATAGAAGAATTAAAAGAAGAACCTGAAGAAACAGAAGGTGAAGAGGAAGGCAGAGAAGAAACAGAACTGGAAATACAGGAAAATCCATTTCCACCGACACCAAGTATCTTAGAAGAAGTCGGAGAGGAATGTCAGGAAGAAATAAGTGAAACAGGAGAAATAGAAGAAAAATTAGAGGAACCAGAAGAGCCGGAGGAATCAGGAGCGTTAGAAGAACCGGAAGAATCAAGTGAACTCGAAGAATCCTTCTACTGTCCATTTAAGGACGGCGAATTTGAACAGTGTGCAAAAATTGGTCTTTTGGATTATAATCAGCTAAATCCATGTGACCAGGGACTTTTAAATAATAATTTCCTGCGTTATGGATGGAGACGGTATAAACATGCCTTGATTGGAAAAGATACGAAGAGAAATTGTTACATACTTGGAGTGCCGGGAACGTATAACAGACAGGAAGCACTGATGGCGGGAATGTTTGGATTCCCTTATTTTAAAGAAGCAAAATGCGAAACAACCGAAATGTCTGCACAGGAAGTACAAGGACATTTCGGTTATTGGTATCGGTCAATCAATCCCCCTGATGGAAACAGAGGGAATCGTTCTTAATAAAATCTTTTGAAATTGTTCTAATTCGGTTTTTGTATAACTGGTGAATCCGGGATGAATCACATCCGGAGAATCGCGGTATGCCTGTAAGAAATAGGCTGTCCCCTTTCCACGCTTCCCGTTATGGGCTATTTGTCGTTCCGCAAAAGCATATCCGCTGTTGATGTGCTTTTGCAGGCCGACAAAGCCTATTGTTCTTTGACAAAGAAAGCGGCCTTTGGTGCGCAGCATAACAGGCAAACGGGTACATTCCGTCTGTACCGAGCCAGTCGGCGGGTACGCCATGACAGCTTTTCCCCATAGGGGAAAAGCCGAGCGAGAACTACCGCGCCGTAAAACAGGTTTAGCAGCTTGTGGGCGACGACATACAAGGCGGCACAATGATACTCCCGCGTTGAACACCCTCAAAGTATTGCGCGGCGCACCCATAAGCATGGGCCGGGGTGAAACTCCCGTGAGGTTGCAGCTAACAACCGCCCGTTTTTGCCTTTTGACGAATATAGTTTATCCATACAGGAAAAGGAGGTTTTTCTAATGGATAAAAAACAGACAATTACAACCGAACGCAAAATAGGGAAAATCACCTATCTTGTTCAAGCGTTGCCGAGTGAAAAGGCAACCGATACAATCCATAAAAAGATTGAGAAACTCATTGTAAAGGATTTGCAGAAAAAGCCCGGAAATCCGGGATTTTTAGCGTCCGAGTAGTGCATTAGGCGGCGGGATATGGTATAATGATAGCAACACATTATACCTGTTTATTCGGCTGTCGGAAAGGAGGACTAATGTTACAGTCGAATAAAATCACCGCCCTTTACTGCCGTTTAAGTCAAGAGGATATGCAAGCCGGAGAAAGCGGAAGCATACAGCACCAAAAAATGATACTTCAACGCTATGCGGACGAACACCATTTTTTGAACACAAAGTTTTTTGTGGACGACGGATTTTCCGGCGTGAGTTTTGAGCGCGAGGGGCTGCAAGCGATGTTGCAGGAAGTGGAAGCCGGACGAGTGGCGACGGTCATTACCAAAGACCTTTCCCGTCTTGGCAGAAACTATCTGAAAACGGGCGAACTCATAGAGATTGTATTTCCCGAAAACGGAGTACGCTATATCGCGATCAACGACGGAGTTGACACAGCGCGGGAGGATAACGAGTTTACCCCCTTGCGGAACTGGTTTAACGAGTTTTACGCCCGCGACACAAGCAAGAAAATCCGCGCAGTTAAACAGGCACAGGCGCAAAAAGGCGAGCGCGTCAACGGGGAATATCCATACGGCTATATCCCAG
>ENA-OVFU01000987-OVFU01000987.1-human-gut-metagenome-genome-assembly--contig:-NODE-987-length-15008-cov-2.939009_pt1 | contig 15008 bp, 11 predicted proteins | sample MGYA00237764_ERZ505407 | MGnify/ENA primary metagenome ERZ505407 (study PRJEB26158, sample SAMN06016366) | human gut metagenome | biome: human gut; feature: ankylosing spondylitis patient; material...
TTGAAAAAAGCGTCTATGGATGGCAGGGCGTTTCCCGTCGGGAACGTCCTGCTTTTCTTTTGCCGAACAGCGGGCCTGCTCTGCCTGCCATGCGGCAAAGGCTTTCTGGTCCTCCTCATTGCTGAAGCTTTCCAGAATCGCTGGATAGAAACATCGGGCCAGCCGCTCAATGACTTCATCCGGGTAGCAAGAGTGGTTTACAGCTTTTTTCTTTTTGTTCAACGACACCTCCTGTTCCGGTCCACACACCCAGTTGATACGGGATTTTGGAATCCCAAGTGTGAAAAATCCAGCCCCCATCCTTTGGAAGCTGGAAAAATTACAAGCAGGAATGCAAAAATACCCGCCCGATCCGCCCTACCCGCCCAGACGTACCCGGAACCGCCCTCCTGGGCGGATGATAGGGCGGCAAAGCAAAAAGCAAAATCTTATAAAAATAACGTTATTACATCAAAAGATGAGATGCCTTTTTGCAGGCGGGCGCGTAGGGCGGAAGATTTTCACTTCCCGCTCTTTTTTATGAGCGGGCGTAATCCGGGCGCATCAGCCTGCCCTGATCTCATCCTGCCAGAGTGGGCTGGAAGAAAAGCTAGGCAGATTGTTCACGTTTTGATTCCGTCATACCCGACAGATCAAAACCTAACGCCGCCAGATACGCAAGATGCTTTTCCAGAATAACCTGAACGGCTTTTCTCTGTTCTGAGTCAGTCAGCAGTGTGGGCATTTGCTTGAAGATGGTGCCCCAACGTTCCTGCATGGCCGTTGAGGCATCGGCCAGCTGGCTGTAAAGGGAAGATGCCTCCTCAGGGACCAGCTTGCTCTCGCCTTGGTGTGGTGCCAACATCGGCTCGCTTGATGAACTTTTCTCCGTTTGAAACAATTTCTGCTTGGCGGCAGGCTTTGCTCTGGACTGAGGGTTCTTGATCTGCTCCAGAAGGGCGTCATAATCCTCCGGTCTAGCCTTGGCCAGCCGCTCAAAGAGTGCATCCGGTGCTTTCAAATCGCCGGAAAGAACCCGCTGTCGGATGCCAGGACACAACTCCTCTGCGAGGTCCACGCCTGCGGCGAACAATGCTGCCCGGCGAACAGCACTGGCGCTGACATGGTTCTCCTGCGCGATCCGTTCACAGGTTTTCTCAGCGGTCTGCTGATGTTCATTTTGAGCACCAGCAGACGGGACCGGGCGCGTGTGCTGGTTTCCATGAAATCCAGCGGATTGCTTTTCAGCGTCGTACTGCTTGCCCATCAGAAACTTTTTCTGTTCGGGCGTCAGGTTCCGGCGGCCAAGTTGATGTTTGCAAATCCAGACGAGAACTTCCTCCCGCGTTTCCAGCTCCAAGTCCCGAACGCTGCACGGAATTTCTGGATGGCTTTGCAGAATTTCATAGCGGTTGTGCCCGTCCACAATGGTGCCGTTCCAAACAAGGATCGGGGCCAGCAGCTCCCCTTCTGCCAAAATGTTTTCTTCCAGTTGCCTTCGTTCCTCCTGGGTCAGGGGCGGAATCTGTGCCTTGAATTCGGGGTCAATGCGCAATGTCTGTGTCATGCAACCCTCCTTCCTGTATCTGGTGGCGTTCGTACTGCCGAAGCATGGACGCCAGATTTTGCTGTGCGGTGCTGAGTTCTATCCATGCCTTTTTTGCTTCACGGTACGCCTCATAGAACCGGGCTTTTTCCGAGATCAGCTGTTCACGTTCCGTTTCCAGCTGTTTCAGGCTGGGCAGTTTCGTTATCTTCTGAGCCTTGAAATAGGCGGCTGCCGCCTGGTAAGCTGTCAGTTCGGCACGGTGCTGTTCCCGAAAGACTTCCGGGTTCTTTGCTGTCTTGATTTGCTGGGCAAGCTTCTTGTTCTGGACATAGGCCAAAACATGGCGGCTTAGTTCCTGGTTGGCTTTGATACGGTTCTCCAGGTCTTTCACCACCTTGTGGGCCTCGCCATACTTTTCTGCCAGTTCTTTGACGCGAGTATCCAGTTCTTCCTCGCTGTTCAAGTTGTACCGGGTGAAAAGAACCATGGACTTTGCCAGCTGTTTGAGATTGAAAATCTTGGCCCAGTGCTCGTAGCCTGCGCCCTTGCCTGCGGCTAGCTTGGCCTGAATGTCAATCAGGCGGCTGATGCGGTCGGGGTGAGGATCAGAACTGTAGAGTTTGGCGGTTTTCTTTCGTTCGGCATTCTCTGCGAGAACAGCCAGAACTTTATCTTTGGAAAAATCATCGCCCAGCTTGCGGGAGGAGATGGGCTTGGTGCGGCCGGCGGTGAGGTAACTGAACCGGCCGCGGCTCTCACGAACCGTGACGCCGTGCTCCTGCAAAAGCTGGGCGGAAAATTCCTCCAAGCTGGTAGCCTTGGTCAGAACAGAACGGATTTGCCGGCGAAGGGCCGCTTTCTCGGTTTCATATTTGGTTTGCCGGATAGGCTGACCGGAAGCGGTTGCCTTCTGGTTGGCATGGTCGAGGCGGCGTTGTCCGCGCCGCTGCGCCCAATATTCCTTTTCAGTAATCCGTTCACCGGTGCCGTTCAGCAGGTCGATCTGGTAGAGTCGGGCTTCCTGGCAAAGCTCCATGGTCTCGACCCGCAGGTGCCGGAGCATCGCGGCAGTGCAGCGATGTTTCATGCCTTCCTGCCAGTCACAGGGCTTTTCCATATAGGGCTGCCTCGGGATAGTCCGTATTCGGACGCTGCCGATGACAATGTGAACGTGGATATTCCCAGCTCCGTTGTGCCCGTCAGGGTGAGAGCAGACAATGGCGGGATGACCCGGAAAGTTTTCCTTGCAGAACTGCAGGCCAAGGGCCTGGGCTTTTTCCAGGTTCAGTCCGTTGTCCGCAGCGTCCCGCGGGTCGAAGCTAATGATATACTGGTGGGTCTTCACATCGTCGGGAGAGAAGTTCTTTCCGTACTTCCGGTTTGCCAGCAGGCAGGCCATGGCAAAGGACTGCCCGCCGCATTCCAGGGTATCCAGTAAGTACTCCTCCCGCAGTTTGGGCCGGCCGTTCTCATCCAGAAGGGGGAGACCGGTGTACTCGTTGTGCTGAAAGGTCAGATAGTGTTCAGGTGCCGTAAGATCGGAGTTCTTCGAGCTTGTATGCTTGATGGTTGCCATACAGTTCTCCCATCTTTTTCTCGGCGTCCAGCCGAAAGAGTGTGAGTGCAGACAATTCGGTCAAAAGCTGTGCCCGAATTTGTTCTGAATCTTTGCCGCCGCTGTTGAAGTGGCGGGCAAGCTGGTTCAGATTGCTGCCGATCCTGCCGCATTGTCCCAGCAGGTCGGAGAGAAGTTTCAGTGCATCTTCTCCGCCGCCGGTGACAACAATGGTTTGCCTGATGGGGTTGGTGCATAAGCAGCGACGAAGCAGGGTGGACATGTTGACGTGAAGAATCTCGCACATGATCTCCAGTTCTCGCTTTTCTTCTTGGGTAACTCTGAACTTGATGAACTGCGTTTTCCTCGGCGGGCCGTCTTTCTGAATGGTGTTCTGGTTCGGACAGGTTTTTGTCTTGGTCATTGTATCTCCTTGTCGTTTGGGCAGCTCCTCCTTGGAGCTATGTAGACAAAGACGGCGCAGCCGGGAATCACGCGGAGCGTGCAGAGCAGGGTTTGGGGAAGGCACTCCCCAACAAGTACGACCGGAGCGTGCGGCGCAATTTCAATTTGTGAAATTGTGGCCACGGGTCGATACTTGCTTTCTGCTTTTTCCGTAAGTTTTGAAAATTCAGATTCAAAAGTGGATACAGGTTTTCAAAACCGGGCATGGGAGTGTGAATGTGAACGGAAGTGTCTGTGATTGTTCGCCGTTCACCCCGGATCAAGTTCCTGCCCCTGTTTTGCAGCGGCGTTGTCAGGCTCACCCACATTTCTGCGGAGTCATGGCGCTGTATCCAGTCCGGACGGCTGATGCGGTTGTCAAGGTGCGTATGAAGAATTGCAAACCGGTTACCCGGCTGCAAGTCTCTCGAAAAGAAAAAGGCTCCACAGCACCAAAAGATTTTGTCGTGGGTGGATGGCGGCAAAATGGTTTGGTGAAGCTGCGGAGCGGACAAACAAAGTTATGTAGTAGCTTTCATTGAGTAAAGCGGCTTTGTTGTGGAACAGGGTATCACTGAAAAACGCAAATGTCAACGATTTGTCGAACGATTTGGAAAATCCTACAAGAATAGATTTAATCCGTTGGACAGAATAGAAACTTTGGGCTTCCATTGGTGAACGCATAACAGCTTTCAGGTATTTACCGAATCAAGATTCGGCGATAAGATCTATCTTTAAGAACTTGAGAAGTTTTCTCTGCTGTGTTATAGTATATTTGACCATAATAAGATTCCATGAACGCGGGATTTTAAGCAGAACAGCAAGAAGCGGTTCAAGGAGATGCGGCAATGAGCTACAAAGATGAATGGCTTGTAATCGAGGCCAACGATGACATCGATGAGATGGAGCACCGTGAACCCGGCGAGGAGTTTTTGTTCTACCGTGCCGTGGCCAACGGCGATGTGGATACTGTCCGCAAAAATTGCGAGCAGGGCCGTTTTATGGATACAGAAGGGGTTGGCGTTTTGTCCAGGGACCCCATCACCAACCTGAAATATCATTTCGTGGTCACCACGGCCATGGTGACCCGGATGTGCCGCCAGCACGGCATGGAGCTGGAACAGGCATTCCGGCTGAGCGATTTTTATATCCAGAAGCTGGACGATATCCATACCGCCGACGAGATCAAGCACCTGCACGACGAGATGGTGATGGACTACACCGAGAAGATGCGCCGTTACCACCACAGCAACACCAACTCCAAGCACATCAATGCCTGCAAGGAATACATCTACGCCCATATCAAGGAGCGGATCACCATTGAGGATCTGGCGGACGCGCTGGGGGTGTCTTCCAGCTATCTGTCCCGGCTGTTCAAAAAAGAGACCGGGGTTTCGGTCAGCGCCTACATCCGCAACCGCAAAATTGATATGGCCAAAAACCTGCTGCGGTTCAGCAACGACTCCATGATTGACATTGCCAACCGGCTTTCTTTTTCCTCCCAGAGCCATTTTATCCAGCAATTCCGGGAGGTGGTGGAGATGACCCCCAAGAAATACCGTGACACCTACTATATGGTGGAATGGGGGGCAGAGTCTCCCCGCCCGGATCTCGCCGGGAACGGCGTCGGCCTGTCTAGATAATCCGGAAACAAAAGCACCGCCGGGTGCTGCCTTCTCCCCAGAGGCAGCACCCGGCGGTCTTTTTTGTGGATCACATGGTGAGGATAATGTCGTTTTCGTCCCGAAGGGCGGAGGCGGGAATGTAGTTGTCCGGCATGGCCTGGCCATTGAGGGTCAGGCTGCGGCAGCCGGATTCATGATGGCCGGGGTTCTCCACACAGATGTGAAGCCGATGGCCCCGGAAGTCTTTTTCCATGGTGAAGCTGTCCCACTCTTTGGGAATGGCGGGGGCCAGGCGCAGGCCGTCCAGATCCGGCCGCAGGCCCAAAATGCCTTCCACGCAGCCCACCATCACGGTGGAGGCTGTGCCGGTGAGCCAGTGGACCTGAGAACGGCCGAAGTGTTTGCTGGCCGGCCCTTCGGTGAACTGCCCGTAGCAGTAAGGTTCCAGATGGCGGATTTCGGCCCGGTCATTCTGGGCGGCAGGGGCGTTCTCGGTGAAGTAGCCGAAAGCCCGCTCTCCGTGACCGCACAGGGCCTCTGCCAGGATCAGCCAGCCCTGGGACTGGGAGAAGATGCCGGCATTTTCCTTGGTGCCGGGGTTGTAAATCACGGCCAGTGCGCCGTCAAAAGCGTGGGCATGGTAGGGCGGGTCCATCAGGACGGCGCCGTATGCAGTGTTCAGCCGCTGGCTGACTCCTTCCATGATGGTGTCGGCCTGGTGGGAATCCGCCAGACCGCTGATGACGGCCCAGCTCTGGGGGTTCAGCCAGAAGTTGGCCTCGGGTGCGGCAGCTTCGCCGATCCGCTCGCCGGCCTCGGTGAAGCCCCGGATGAACCGGTCGCCGTCCCAGCACAGCTCCTGGATGCGGCTCTGATACTCGGTCAGCTTTTCATCCAGCCAGCGGACATCCTGGTCGGCGCCGCGGTGGGCGGCAAACTGCCGCAGAATCCGCATGGCGTAATAGAACTGGAAGGCCACAAAGGCCGACTCGCCGTTGGCGCCCAGCCGCAGACAGTCGTTCCAGTCGGCATACAGGCCGGCGGGCAGGCCGTGGGGGCCCAGATGGTTCAGAGAAAACTCCACCGCCCGCTTGAGGTGCTCGTAGACAGTCCCTTGATCCTTGTTGGCAAAGGGGATCACCTCGTCCAGGAAGGCGAGATTGCCGCTCTCAGCCACATATTTGTAGACGGTGGGGAAGAGCCACAGAGCATCATCGGCCCGGTAGGCAGGATGACCGGTTTCCTTCACATAGGAGGGATCGTCGGGGGTGTCCTCATGGCCGGGGTTGTGGGTGAACTTGACCAGGGGCAGGCCGCCGCCATTGTCCACCTGGGCCGACAGCATGAAGCGAATCTTCTCACAGGCCATTTCCGGCTCCAGATGGATGATGCCCTGAATGTCCTGCACCGTGTCGCGGTAGCCGTAGCCGTTCCGCAGGCCGCAGTAAATCAGGGAGGCAGCCCGGGACCAGATAAAGGTGATGAAGCAGTTATAGGCGTTCCAGGTGTTCAGCATGGTGTTGAAGGCGGGGTCAGGGGTCTCCACCTGCAGGTGGCTGAACCGGCTGTACCATTCCGCCTTGAGGGCGTCCACTTCCTGCTGCACCTGAGCGGCGGGGTCGGTATAGCCCGCCAGGATGGCAGCAGCCTGGGCCGAGGGTTTCATGCCGGTTGCAAACAGGATGGTTTTGCTCTCGCCGGGAGCCAGCTTCACCTTGCAGGAGAGGGCGCCGCAGCTGTTCTCGTTGTAGCTTTCCAGATTGCCCAGATCCCCGGCTGCCACCCCCTGGGGGTTGCCATAGCCGTGATACGCCCCCAGAAAGGCCGTCTTGTCCCCGCAGTAAGAGGAGACCGGCGCACCGGCCAGGCCGAAAAACCGCTCGGTTACCGTCTTGTCATCCACATCTTCTCCCTGGGCCAGGGCGTCCAGGTTGCCGTGGATCTGCTGGGTGATCCGGTTGCCTTCAAACACAGTCCGGCCGATGAAGAGGGAATACTGGAGGTTGACCTGATCCTGCTCGTAGTTGCTGTGGTTGGTGAACTCAGCATAGCCTGTCAGGGTCAGGCTGCGGTCCCGGTCCGAGTCATTGGTGACGGTGAGGGCCCAGACTTCATAAGCTTTGCCCTGGGGCACATAGTAGACGGCCTTGGAGGAGATGTCTGCATAGCTGGCTTCCATCCGGGTGTAGCCCATGCCGTGGCAGCACTTGACCTGGTAGTCGTTCAGGTCTTTAGCCACCGGCTGCCAGGAAGCGGACCAGAAATCTCCGCTCTCATCATCCCGCAGATAGATATACCGGCCCGGCTGGTCAAACTGGTTGAACACATACCGGAGAATCCGGCCGTTGGCACCCGACCGCTCGAAGCTGTAGCCGCCGGCGTTGTTGGAGATGATGGCGCCGTAGGCCGGCGACCCCAGATAGTTGACCCAGGGGGCGGGGGTGTCGGGGCGGTCGATCACATATTCGCGGGCTTTGTCATCAAAATATCCGTATCTCATACTCGTTGCTTTCTGCCTTTTGGGCGTTATCAAAAAATCATTCCTGCCTGTTTTATCCCAGATATACAGTGAAAACCTGTTTCTGCTCGGCGGGCAGAGCCTCGATCACCCGGCGGGGGATGATGACGCTGTCACAGCTGCCTGCACACAGCTCGGCGTCGCCGCAGAGGACTTTCTGAACCCGGTACTGCCCGTATTCCAGCCGCCCAGGATTCTGACAGCGGATTTCCAGCCGCCGCCCTGCAAAGGTCACATGGACCGAGGCACTGCCCTCGGCGTCAAACTGGGCCGCGGTGAGTTTGGGCTGGAGCAGGAGATCGCCTGCTTCGCCCCGGACGCCGAAAACCTGGGTGATCATGGTCATCATGTACCAGCTGGCGGCGCCGGTCAAATAGTGATACATCCCCCGGCCGTCGGCCCGGAAATATTCCGGGATGCCGGGATAGATGCGGCTGGTGTCGAAGTCCAGAGCGGTGTCTGCCAGGGTCTTGAGAGCCTTCCAGCCCTCCTGCACAAAACCCCGGCGGTACAGGGCGTTGGCATACATCACCGCCATATGGGAGAAGACCGCCCCGTTTTCTTTTTCACCGTAGGCAAAGCCGAACATCCGGCCTAGGTCGAATTTCTGCTCATGAAAATCGGTGTTCAGCCGGTAGCCGCCGATTTCCCTCCGGTAGAGATAGTGGTCAGCGCTGGCTGTGATCCGCCGGATCTGCTGGTCGGTGGCCACGCCGCCCATGATGGCGAAGACCTGGCCGGTCAGCATCATCCGCACGCCCTCGGGGAAGATGCCTTCCACCGCACGGCCGTGATTGTCATAGTAGCTGTTGTACCAGCCCTCCGCCGTGCCGGCGCAAATCCACTCGTGTTTCCGGAGCCAGCCGGTGAGCCAGTCTGCCTTTTGCTCCAGGCTGTCGGCCAGATCCGACAGGCACACTTCCACCCGCTTGCCGCTAATCTGATGGGCGCAGCGGGCTGCGTATTGGGTCAGGATGGTTTGCTTGGCCCGGGCGTCGTCAAAGGTTTCGGTCTGGTCGCCGCACAAAACCAGCAGCTCTTCCAGCACCTGGGTGGTTTTGGACCCGGTGGTCTTTTCCAGAAGCCGAATCATCCCGGCCAGCTCCCGCAGGTTGCCGGCATAGGCGCAGGTGAAGGCGACGCTTTCGCCCCGCTCAGCCGCCATGTCCAGCGCGTCGTTCCAGTCGGCGCCCCGAAGACGGCAGATGTTGTGTTCGCCGACTTCATAGAAAGCGGCCAGCTGCTCGATCAGCAGATGCTCCAGGATGGTGCCGGTGTAGACTTCGCCCTGGCTGGTCCGCTGCCAGCCGCCCTGCTCCGGCTGGTATTCGGCGTCGATTTGGGTGCCGCGCACAGCCTGAGCGTCCTTAAAATAAGGTGCCTGCCGGTTGAGGATTTCCACGTCGCCGGTCTGGTCGATGTAGAGCTTGGTAGTCATCTGGGGCCAGAGAGCGTGGTCCATCCAGACCCGGGCGATGCCGTTGCGGTCGGCGATGAAATTGCCGTCGCCGGCCCCAATGATGGTGGCGTTGGTGCCGTCAATCCGGACGCCGCCGAAATTCTTCTCGATCATCCGGCCCACGTCCCCGGGTTCCATCAGCAGCAGGGACAGGCAGTCCTGCCACAGATCCCGCCAGCCCCGGCCGCCCCGGCCGTAGTCATGGTGGGGGAGGAAGGAGCAGCCGAAGAGCCGCCGCAGGAAGGGCTGGAAACAAACCCATTTCATCAGGTTGTCAAAGTCCGGGTCTCCGGTGCGGAAAGAGACATTGACCTTCTCTTTCCAGTAGCTGCGGGTCTCATCCAGCACGGCCTGCACCTGTTCCCAGCTGTGGTACTTGTCCCAAATGGCGTTGACGGCCTCTTCGCTGTCCTCCACCCCCAGCAGCAGGACATAATGGGCTTCCTGTCCGGGGGCCAGGGTGATGGCCGGGAACCGGAATGCTCCCATGGCCTCCCGGCCTTCCGCCCGGCTGCCCGCTTTGACCCCGGGATACTGCTCATAAACAGCCCGGGGATGGAGATAAGTCCCGCCCTCGCCCAGGAAGGACTCCACGGTGGGGTAGAAAGCCTCCGGCTTCTGGCCCTCCGGCCCAAAGCCTTCTACATAATATACCTTGTGGTTGGGCCGGTGGCCCCGCTCGTCAAAGGACATGGTGGGCCGGACCATGACGCCGTTTTCGGTGGTCCAGATCCGGTGGAGCATCGAAGTCACATTCCGGTGGTCCCGGATGTTGTCTGCGCTGCGGCCGTAGAGGGGAACGGCTGCGATGGGGGTGAGCCAGCGGGGCTGTTCCTGCTGGTTGCGCACCGTGATGCAGAGGATTTCCACATTGTCCTGCCGGGGACAAAAGGCGGTCACTTCGGTATCGAGGCCCAGGTCCTGGGCGGTGCGCTCCACCGTCTGCCACATCAGGCCGGCGGTGAGCCGGCTGTCATCCTGGGCCGGGGTGAAGCGGTCGGCCTCCTGCCGGGCCGAAGCGCCGGACACCGAAAAAGCCTGCCCGTCCTCATCCACCAGCCAGAAGTTCCGCACACCGCGGTTGCTGTGGAGGTTTTCGGCGCTGACCGGTTCCAGCAAAAAGGTCTCCTGGTCAATTTTGGCGTCCCCTCCCAGATTGGGGGTGAGGGAGCTTTTCGGAGGCCAGCGGAAAGTACAGATAACTGACATTTTCCGGCTTGTCCATGGTGAAGCTGCCGTACTTGTCCACGAAATGCAGATGGTTCATGATACTTCTCCTTTCTATGGTAGGATGTCGGTTTTTATTATATAGAAAGGCGTCTGCGGCAAAAATCAAAACCATGCATCAAAGTGTCAGAATCATGACCCTATTTATCTATCAGCACAAAACGTTGTCAAGAATTTGATATTTTTTATGGAATAATTATATATCCGGCGGGATTTCTTTCGCTATAATAGGGGCACAAAAGACGCCGGGCACCGAGGCCCGGGCCATGAGATTACAGAGGAGGTTCGTACTATGAATGAGAAGAAATCCTGCGCCATCAGCCGCCGCTCGTTCCTGAAGGGCGCCGGCGCCGTGGGCGCTGCCAGCGTTTTGGCCGCTTGCGGCGGGAATTCCACTGCTGCATCGGGCAGCGGCGCAGAGGCTGCGGCGGAAGGCAAAGTGATCAATATCTACAGCTGGAACGACGAGTTCCGCACCCGTCTGGAAGCCGTTTATTCGGAAGTGGCCAGCACTTCGTCCGACGGCACCGTCACCACCCTGAAAGACGGCACCGAGATCCACTGGATCATCAACCCCAACCAGGACGGCGTCTACCAGCAGAAGCTGGATGAAGCTTTGCTGAACCAGGCATCCGGCTCCACCGACGACAAGGTGGACATCTTCCTGTCCGAGACCGACTACGTCTACAAATACACCGACGCCGAGGCCGACGTGGCCATGCCCCTGACCGACCTGGGCATCGACCCCGACACCGACCTGGCCGACCAGTACCCCTTCACCAAGACCACCGCTTCGGACCAGAACGGGGTCCAGCGCGGCTCCACCTGGCAGTGCTGCCCGGGCCTTCTGGTCTACCGGCGGGATATTGCGAAGGACGTCTTTGGTACCGATGATCCGGCCACGGTGGGCGAAAAAGTCAAAGACTGGGACACCCTCAAAGCCACCGCGGAAGAGCTGAAGGCCAAGGGCTACTTCACCTTCTCTTCCTACGCCGACACCTTCCGTCTGTACGGCAACAGCATCAGCCAGTCCTGGGTGGCCCCCGGCGAGACGGTCTGCAAAGTGGACCAGCAGATCATGAACTGGATCAGCGATTCCAAGGAATGGCTGGACGCCGGCTACCTGGACAAGACGGTCAAGGGCCAGTTCAACGACGACTGGAACAAGGCCATGGGTTCTGCTTCCAAGGTGTTTGCCTTCCTGCTGCCGGCCTGGGGCATCGACTTCACCCTGGCCCCCAACTGGGACGGCCCCGAAGGAGCCTGGGCTGTCACCAATCCTCCCCAGGAATACAACTGGGGCGGCTCTTACATCCACGCCTGCACCGGCACCGACAACCTGGAGCATGTCCGCGATATCATCCTGGCTTTGACCTCCAACAAAGACAACCTGCTGAAGATCTCCAAGGACTATCTGGACTTCACCAATACCATGAGCGGGATGCGGGACGCTGCCACCGACGACAGCTTTGCTTCCAGCTTCCTGGGCGGCCAGAATGCCTATGAGTACTTTGCACCGGTGGCTGAGAACATCAAGATTGCCCCCCTGTCTTCCTACGACCAGGGCTGCGTCGAGCTGATTCAGAACGCATTCAGCGATTACTTCCAGGGCAACGTGGATTTCGACCGGGCCAAGGAAAACTTCGAGACTGCCATCATGGAGCGCTATCCTGATATCACCGCAGTCGAGTGGGCAGAGTAAGCTGCCTCTCTTTTGGAAGGCCGGCCGCCGCGCACTTTTGCGGCGGCGGTCTTTTACGAGAAAGGAACGGTGACCTATGAAACAACCAAAACGCAAACACCTGAGCTATGCAAAATGGGGATATATCTTTATCATCCCGTTCTTCCTGAGCTTTTTCATCTTTTCCCTGATCCCGCTGGTGGATACCATCCGCTACAGCTTCTATGAGTACTACCGCTCCGGCATCAAAGAGATCGGCCCCAACTTTGTGGGCCTGGAAAACTACAGGAGTCTGCTGGAGTCGGATCTGCTCAAATATGCAGGAAATACCCTGATCCTCTGGCTGATCGGCTTTGTGCCCCAGATCGTCATCGCCCTGCTGCTGGCCAACTGGTTCACCGATATGCGGCTGAAAATCCGGGGCAAACAGTTCTTCAAGGTGGTCATCTATCTGCCCAACCTGATTATGGCTTCGGCCTTTGCCATGCTGTTCTTCGCCCTGTTCTCGGATAACGGCCCGGTGAACGCGGTGCTGCTGAGCATGGGCTGGATCAAGACACCCATCAGCTTTTTGAATACCGTGTGGGGCAACCGTGGTCTTGTGGGCCTGATGAACTTCCTGATGTGGTTTGGCAACACCACCATCATGCTGATGGCAGCCATCATGGGTGTGGACCCCACCCTGTACGAGGCTGCGGAGCTGGACGGCTGCACCCCGAACCAGATGTTCTGGAAGATCACCCTGCCGCTCATCCGTCCCATTCTGGTCTATGTCATGATCACCTCCATGATCGGCGGCCTGCAGATGTTCGATGTGCCGCAGATCCTGACCAACGGTAAGGGCGGCCCCGACCGCACATCCACCACCATGATCATGTACCTGAATAACCACCTGTTCAGCAAGAACTACGGCATGGCGGGTGCGGTGTCTGTGGTGCTGTTCCTTGTGTGTGCGGTGCTGTGCGTCATCGTGTACTTCTCGCTGACCAAGGAGGATGACGGCCTGACAAAGGCGCAGCGCAAGGAACTGAAGGCAGCCAAAAAGGCTGCTGCCAAAGGAGGGAAATAAGTATGGCACATACGCCTAAAAACCAGTCCGAAAAGGCGATCCTGACCGCCCGCCGTGCATGGTGCTATCTGGTGCTGGTGCTGATCAGCTTTCTGTGCCTGTTCTTCTTCTATGTGCTGGTCATCAACTCCACCCGCACCCATTTCGAGATCCAGAAGGGGTTCTCGCTTGTGCCGGGCAAGTCCATCGTCACAAACCTCCGCAACGTGCTTACGGATGCCAACATCCCCGTGATGAGCGGTATCCGCAACAGCCTGCTGGTGTCCGCCTGCTCGGCAGCGCTCAGCGTTTACTTCTCGGCACTGACGGCTTACGGCATCTACGCCTATAACTTCAAGTTCAAAAAGGCCGCCTTTGCTCTGATTTTGCTCATCATGACCATGCCCACACAGGTGTCCGCACTGGGCTTTCTGCAGTTGATCTCCAAGATGGGGCTGAAAAACAGCTTCATCCCTCTGATCGTTCCCAGCATTGCGGCACCCACCGTGTTCTTCTTCATGAAGCAGTATCTGGATGCCTCCCTTCCCATGGAGATCGTGGAGGCTGCCCGCATTGACGGCGCAGGCGAATTTTATACCTTTAATAAGATCGTGCTGCCCATCATGAAGCCGGCGCTGGCTGTGCAGGCTATCTTCTCCTTCGTGGCAAGCTGGAACAACTACTTCATTCCGGCGCTTGTACTGGACACCGCCGACAAAAAGACCCTGCCCATCCTGATCGCCCAGCTGCGCAGCGCGGACTTCCTGAAGTTCGATATGGGCAAGGTGTACATGATGGTGGCCATCGCCATTCTGCCGGTCATCGTCGTCTACCTGCTGCTGTCCAAGTTCATCGTCCGCGGCGTTGCTTTGGGTGGCGTGAAAGGCTAATGACCTCACAATAACACCTTCATTTCTCTGTTACAGCATAGCAAAGCCCCCGGGGGTCACACCCTCGGGGGCTTTGTGCGTGGTAAAAAACTTAAATCAAGATCCCATCGCAATGGTCGATCTCGTGCTGGATGATCTGCGCCGTCCAGCCGGTAAAGGTCTTGATGCGCGGTTTGCCGTCCATGGTCTGATACTGCACCTTGATGCTCTGGTAGCGCTTTGTTTTTCGCACACCCTCCAGCGAAAGACAGCCCTCCTCGGCTTCGTACTGGCCGGATTTTTTCAGGATGACCGGGTTGAACAGCACCAAATACCCGTCCTCAGCTTCCACTGCAATGATGCGCTTGAGCACGCCGATCATGTTGGCCGCCATGCCTACACAGCCGTCGGCGTGGGCGGTTAGGGTCTCCAGTAAGTCCCGTGCAACGGGCGCATCCTCCGGGGTGGCAGGGGCAGACTTCTGCGCCAGAAACAACGGGTCGTGCATGATAGGCTGGATCATAGTAAAATCTCCTTTATTCTTCAGTGCAGCTTAAAAAGATGCCTGCCAGCAGCCCGATGACCGCCGGGAGCACCCAGCCAAAGTCCAACGCCGCCAGCGGCAGGGCGTTGGCAAGAGCAGAAAGCGGGCCAAGCGGCAGCGCGGCGGCAATGCTCTGCACGGCAGTGCAGCCGATGCACAGCGGATAGACCCGGCGGCGCTGTTCCAACCCGGGCACGAAGGAAAGCGTAATCAGCACAATGGCTACCGGGTACAGGGCGTTGAGCACCGGGACGGATAACCGTAGGATATCTGCCAGCCCCAGATTTGCGATCAGCATACTGGCAGCGGCAAAAAAGGCGGCAAGAGCAGGGTAGGGGATGCGGGGAAGCAGGGTGTGGAAATACTCCCCCACACAAGCGATCAGCCCCACACAGGTGTTGAAGCAGGCCAGCATAAAGATGGCGGCAAGAAGCACCAGTCCCGCTTTGCCGAACAGCCGCTCGGCCAGCACGGTCAGTACCTCGGCACCGGTGGCAAGGCCGGGCGCGG
>ENA-OVFU01000992-OVFU01000992.1-human-gut-metagenome-genome-assembly--contig:-NODE-992-length-14966-cov-3.612836_pt1 | contig 14966 bp, 9 predicted proteins | sample MGYA00237764_ERZ505407 | MGnify/ENA primary metagenome ERZ505407 (study PRJEB26158, sample SAMN06016366) | human gut metagenome | biome: human gut; feature: ankylosing spondylitis patient; material...
CGCACCTTTGATCAGCAGGACAAAACCGATGACGAGACAGACAAGCACAAGAGCAAACGGGGCGTTGTTGATGAAATTTTCCATGTTTTCCTCCTTTGTTTTCCAAGCATATATTCCAAAATAGTATCGTTAACAGAAGCAGGTTTTACTCATTATCCGCAAAAAAAGACTCATGTATATCAAGGAACATCCGATATGCGATACACCGGTGATTCATCGATATACATGAGTCTCATTATTTAAGATTTGCCAGATTATACTCTTTTCTTATAATCAGAATGTTGACAAATCACACATTCGTGCTAACTACTCCCTCATGGAATATTACATTACTTGATAAATACTATCAAATGTCTTCGGGGTTGTCAACAAAATTTGACTTTTTTATCCGAAAGATTTCAGCCCCGCTTACGAATGCATACCAGTCATGGGTGCAGAATACTTTACAAAATATAACAAACCGAATATCCTAAAACGAGAAAAACTTCATTTTCATGATAGTCCATTTTTAGACTGATCTATCTTTTCTATGGTACTCACCTCTCTATTCGTCCTGTGTTTCCATCTCTTCGAGTTCCAGTTCCGTTTCCATCATGCGTTCCAGCAGGGATTCCTGTGTCTGATTTTCTTCGTCTATTTTCGTCTGAAGCTCCATCAGCCGTTCGTAATCTGCGGAAAGTTCCGGGTCCATCATTTCCAGTTGAAGTTCTGACATTCTGCTCTCACTCTCCGCAAGCTGCTCCTCGTATTTTTCGAGCTGCCGTTTTAAGCGGGACAGAATTTTTCCCGGGTTATAATATTTCTTTTTGTCAAACACATCATCCAGCGTCGGAACGTCGGCCGGTTTTCGTACAGCTCCTCCCGCATTTCCCGTTTCTCTGCCCGGCGTCTGCCGTTTGATTTCTTCGAGATACTGTGCATAATTCATTTCGTAAAATTGTACGTCGCTCTCGCCGAACTCCAGAATACCGGTTGCCACCTGGTTGATGAAATAACGGTCGTGCGATACGAACAAAACGGTTCCCTCGTAGCTGGTCAGCATTTTTTCCAGCGCTTCTTTTCCCGCCAGATCCATGTGATTCGTCGGCTCGTCCAGCAACAACACGTCCGGTTGCCGGAGTAAGAGCTTTGCCAGCTCGATACGCATACGCCAGCCTCCGCTGAACTCAGACGTCGGGCGGTCGAAATCGCTACGGCTAAAGCCTAATCCGACCAATGTACGCTCCAACTCCGCATGGTAGTTGTTTCCTCCCATCATCTGGAAATGCTCGGATAGGTACGTGACACGATCGATCAGCTTTTGATAGCTCTCGGAGTCATAATCCGTACGCTCCGCCAATTGGGTATTCAAGCGGTTGATCTCCTCCTCCATCTCATGGATATGCTCGAAAGCGCATTCCGCCTCCTCCCGCACCGTACGGGTATCAACTAATTGCATGTGCTGGGGCAAATACCCGATCGTAACATCTTTCGGTACGCTAACAGTTCCGGAAGTGGGTGATTGCAAACCGGCGAATATCTTCAACATCGTCGATTTACCCGCACCGTTCTTGCCCACCAAGGCGATACGGTCCTTCTTGTTTACCACAAATGAAATGTCATCAAAAAGCGTAAAACCGCCAAACTCAACTGTTAGTCCTTCAACCGAAATCATACTGTCTCTTTAATTTATGACCGCAAAGATACAACAGTTCAAGGTTTACTCACAAACTTTTCAATTAATATCAGCACATCCTTATGCAACGGAAGGGCGGGATCGGTATAGGTAGCCATTTGCCTCTGCTGGTCCATCGTATCGCAGGTCTTCATCAGATGGTTCATATTTCCAATCAAATGATAATCCGCCGAAGGCTGGGCTTGCTTCAACAGTTCGGCATCTTTTACGGATACTTGCATATCCTTATCCCCTTGTAAAATCAACACCGGCACTTTTAATTTTTTGATGATTTCTTGCGGATTATACGTATACCATGAGATCATATAAGGCTGTACCGACGAACGGAACAAGGATTGTAAGCCGATCGGCACGTCCGGTACGAGCTTCCCTCCCTTCAAGGACGCATTTATCGACTTTACCATGTCCCGGATCACTTCCGGCTGACCCGCCATTTGCTCCTCCACGATCTCATAGGCCGGACGCCCCGCACCCGCCACCGAAATGTATCCTTTCACTTTCGGGTTATCCACCGAAGCCGCCATACCGATCAACGCTCCCTCGCTATGCCCCAACACATAGATTCCGGAAATACGTTTATCCCGGCTCAAATAATCGATCCAGCCTCGTGCGTCCTTGATCCCGTCCTCGAAACGCATGGAATACTCATCCTTTCCCGCTGAGGCGCTGGAGGCGATACCCCGTTTATCATACCGCAAGGAAGCGATACCTTTTCCCGCTAGCCCTTCCGCCAAGTATTTAAGGGAGTTATTCTTACCCGGCAAGGCGGCGGAGTTCCCGTCCATATCCGTAGGGCCGGAGCCGGGGATGATCAATACCACAGGATAACCGGACTCCTGATTGGGAGTTACCATCTTCCCTTTTAATGCCCCGGTAGACGTATTTAACACCACCGAACGCTCGTTCAACCGTACAGGCAACTGCGGCAAACAAGACAAGGATACGAGAAGAAAGCAGGCAAAAACTATCAGTTTCTTTTTCATAACGGAATCAATTTATATACTTAAGCACATGAGACATACAATCTCAATATTCGCCAAATGTAACTAAAAAAGGGGAGAACCTCTCGGCCTTCCCCCTTCTTTATCTAACATCTTTATAGGAAATTAATAACCCGGATTCTGTTTCAAGTTCGGATTCTTATCCATGCTTGTTTGAGGAATCGGCAAGTAACGGTTACGAGAAGAGAACTGGCGAGTCTCAATAACAGCCGTACCCGTGATTTCCGCACGTTTAGTAGGCTCAGACTCCCCATAATTAATCGTTCCTGTAACACGTAACAAATCACCATTCATGACTTTCTCGGCAAGCATCTTTCCATCTTCCTGCCAACGGACGATGTCCGCACGGCGCAAGCCTTCGCCGGCCAACTCTACCGTACGCTCACGACGGATCAATTCACGAAGTTTATCCTTCGTCCCATATTTAGCCTTATCCACTTCCCCCATTCCTACACGCTGGCGGATCTGGTTCAAATAACCATAGATCTCATCAGAAGGACCGCTCAGCTCATTCGCAGCCTCCGCATACGTCAATAGAACCTCCGCATAACGGAATACGATCGGACAAGCTCCCGAACTCCAAACATCTCCATATTGATCCATCGGATCCAAGTATTTCGCCCAAGTCAAAGCACTCTTGGAAGCATTATCTGTATAAGTCGGGAAGTTCTTGTTGACAGTACCATCTTGAAGTTTCTCATCTAAAGTATTCAAGATATCACCTCTCCAGTCACGTCCCGGATATAAAATGGTCATGGCCATACGAGGGTCGCGATTCGCAAACGGATGCTTTGCGTCATAAGTCTTCGACTCTTCTTTCGTCAATCCATCAGACATTTCATACATATCCACCAAATTCTGGGTCGGGACGATAGAAGACCAACCTTGGTCTACATTATTGTACATTTGCCCGATGGTTCCCAATCCGTCCAACGTCTCAATATTCTGATCCGCTAGGATTATCTCTTTAGAATCCACTCCCGATACCTTAAAAAGATTCGTATAATCCGGATCCAACTCATACTGCTTCAAATCAATGATTGCCTTAGCTGCGTCTTTTGCCTTTTGCCAATCACCATAATACAAAGCCTCACGCATCTTGATAGCTAAAACAGCACCTTTAGCGATATAGCCACGAGCCTCCGGAGCCTCCGCGATCCCAGCTAAGGCCTCGTCTAAATCCTTAGCTATATAATCGCGTACCTCTTGTTCCGTATTGCGTTCCACTTTAGCCTCGTCTGCACTTGAATAAGAACTAATAATAGGCACACCACCATACCACCAATTCATCAAGAAATACTTATAAGCACGGATCGCTTTAGCTTGAGCCACATAATTAGCTTTTACAGCGTCACTAGAAAACGTCACCTTGTCTACATTCTCCAAGAATGTATTCGCCTTACGAATCGACTTGTAATCATAAAGGATCTGCCCAGGATTAGAACTAGACAATGACCCATCCCCCCACGGGCGGAATCCTTCCCAAGGGAAATTATTATAGCCTATATCTGAGCCACAATCCAGATAAAGCAACGTATTTCCATCTAGCAAATCCTTATAACAGCCTACTATGAAGCCCTTCGCATCCGCCTCTGTCTGCCATGTGGTAGAAGGAGCCAACTGATCCTTAGGCACCGTATCCAGAAAATCTGAACACGAAGTAGATAACGCAGCCATACCAGCCGCCAACATATATATTGATAATCGTTTCATAAAATCTTCTATTTAAATGGTCTTAACTAATTAGAATGTCACATTTACGCCAAAAGAATTTGTCATCACTAATGGGTAGCTAGACAAACGGGAACTAACAGTCTCCGGGTCTACGTTCAATGGCATAGAATCTATCGTAAACAAATTCTCCGCAGAATAATAAACACGTACATTCGACAAACCGATAGCGTTCAGCACACTCTTTGGAAGCGTATATCCCAATTGCAATGTCTTCAGACGCAGGTAACTGGTATTAATTACCCAGAAATCAGACATCACGTTAGAAGCCTCACTCGGAGATTTTCTAGACTCCGCTACACGCGGCATACTTGCATTGGTATTTTCCGGTGTCCAGCTATCCAGCCATGCAGTAGAAGGATGTCCGGCACTACCCGAGAACTCACCAAACGCTTCTTTCGTAAACGCACGGCCTACATTAGCCGCACCGGTGAAGTTCAAAGTCAAGTCAAATGCTTTATAGCCTACATTCAAGTTCAAACCAAATGTAACAACTGGATTGATAGTCTTAGACAATACACGGTCATCCGCATCCAGCTTTCCATCTCCATTCGTATCTACATAACGTAAATCACCGGCTTGGAAATCCTGTCCGAACGGGTAGCCGTCTTTTCCTTTATAGGTATCCATCCATTGCTGTGCCTCTGCGTCAGATTGGAAAAAGCCATCAGCCTTATATACATAGTAAGAATCGATTGGCTTTCCAACAAAACGCCACAAATCACCGTCATCAGGATTTGTCATACGGTCTACACCTCCTAAATCCTCGATCTTGTTCTTATTATAGGCCATATTTCCCATCACATTCAATGACCAGTCATTCCACTTATTGTTATAACCTAGCTGTACCTCGACACCTCGGTTACGCATAGAACCCACGTTGTCGAAATAAGGATCCAAGCCAAACTCAGTCGGGACCGGTACCTCCATGATGATATCCGTAGTCTTGCGATCATAGTAATCAAACGTGAAAGTCACATGATTAATAACCGCATCCAAGCCAATACCCCAAGTCGTAGATTTCTCCCATGACAAATCCTCGATACGATAGGCTTTCTGATAATATCCCGTCGTCAAGTTGCCTCCCATAGGATAATTACCATCCAAATTATAAGTCTGCATCCAAGGATAATATTGGTTCTCCCAAGGATTCGATTTATTTAAGGCGTCTTGATTACCTAACATACCCCAAGAAGCACGAATCTTCAAACTGCTCAACCAATCATGCGTACTTTCCATAAACTCCTCCTCGCTGATACGCCAAGCACCGGAGAAAGAAGGGAAATATCCCCAACGATGTCCCGGAGCAAAACGAGAGGAAGCATCCGCACGGAAGTTTGCCTCTAATAAATATTTTCCCGCAAAATCATAATTAATACGCCCAAAATAGGAAAGCATGGCAAGCTCTCGGCTCAAACCATCATTTGTTTGTGTAGAAGCCCCACCGGCATCCATATCATTCAGGCTATTACTCGGGAAATTATTCCTCTGCATCTGATTCTTGCTAACCTCATACTTCTCCGCATGATAACCTACCATCACTTTCAAGCCATGCTGACCAAAGTTCTTGCTGTAATTCAGCAAAGCATCGAAATTATAACGTTTCCAATTCACGAAACGTTCAACCAAGGAAGTGGTACGAGACGCAGATGCCGGATCATCCGGTATGCTCAGGACTCGCTCCGTATGACGTTGGTCCTCGTTCACGTAGGCACCCGTCACAGTAGCCTTCAGCCCATCAATAATATCATAATCAACAGAAAGTGCCCCCGTAAAATTCTGGTTACAATTATCCACCGTCTGCCCGGAATCCAACCATGCGATAGGGTTACCATCGTTAGTTTGTCCGTATTTGCCATCCTTATCCTTGACAGGGATCATCGGGCTAATAATATTCAATTGACGGATAATCTGGTCGGAAGAACCACCATAATAGCTAGCATTCGGATCCGAGAAGTCATTCTTGATAAAAGACATGTTCATCCGAACAGCCAGTTTCTTCGTCAACTGCATATCCAGATTCGTACGTCCGTTAAACTGTTTACGATCTGAGTTAGGAAGGATACCCGTCTGCCCTAAATATCCGGCCGAAGCCATATACTTCACGTTCTCCGCACCTCCTGTAATACTAACATTGTGCTTATGCAACAAACCTGTCCGATAAGCCTCATCATTCCAGTCCGTATTAGGATGTCCGTAAGGATCAGAGCCATCCTCAAACATCCGGATGTCCTCGTCACTATAACGTCCCGGCTCGAAACGATTCCACAAACGTGCGTAATCGGCTGAGCTGACACGATCAATCATGGAAGTAGCTTTCGAGGCACCCACATATCCGTTATAAGAAATACGAGGAGCACCCGTCTTACCACGTTTTGTCGTGATCAAGATAACACCATTAGAAGCCTTCGAACCGTAAATAGCGGCGGAAGAAGCGTCTTTCAATACAGAAATACTCTCAATATCATTCGGATCGATATCATTCATGGAGCCACTCTCGATACCATCGATCAAGATATATGGGCTGGCAGAGTTCAAAGTACCGACACCACGGATACGGATCGTACTACCATCCTGTCCCGGACGGCCTTGACCCGAGGTAACGGTTACACCCGGCATCATACCTTGAAGACCGGAAGACACGTTAGAGATAGGACGGCTTGTCAACTCCTTGCTATCCAATTGGGCTACTGCTCCCGACAAGTTCGCCTTCTGTTGCGTACCATAACCGACAACGATCACCTCATCTAATTTCTGGGTATCTTCCTGCAAGGACACATTGATGGAAGGCTCTCCATTATATTTGAATTCTTGAGTTAGATAACCGATAAAGGATACTTGGATCACATCCCCTTTCTTCACATCCAACACGAAATTACCATTCATGTCGGTTACAGTACCATTCGTAGTACCTTTTACAACTATTGACGCTCCAGCCACAGGGCCAAAACTGTCACTAACCGTTCCCTTCAAACTACCTTCTTGCTGGGAAATACCTACCCTCGGAGTTATCGCCGCACGATCAGAAGCATGAACCACACCCCCGGAACAAAACGCTGCAGACAATAGAACAAAACTGACAGGTCTTACAATTTTCAACATAAGAATCGTTTTTTGTTTATTAAATAGCTGTTACTATTATAAGACTTAAGGCATACTATTTTAGATCTCGTTTCTTATAATATTCACTCTTCTAAATCATTAAATGTATAATTATAAATCCTCGGTTAACTACCATGAAAGCGCTTCTTCATCGTTCTGGCGGAACTTATAATCATTAGACGCAGCAAATATAGCACTATTTTTAATTATAAAACAAAAAAGACTAATTTTTCGCATACGAATCTAAAACAGCACCACCTAGTTATTAAAATATTTAACAAACAATCTTTCCAACCATAATCTTTTTTAGTATGGAGCTATGGACATCAAAGAGGTATATGGTTTGAAATTCAAACATGAAGTTAGTGTATATTAGTAATAAACGGAGTTCCGCCAGAACTACGTACTTAATAGAAGCTTGATTAATATTAAGGCACTTATTCCATTTATTCCTTTATAACCACTATTTATCATGAAAAAGTTGTTATCTTCGTCCCTTGTAATAACTAATTATTAAATTATGAAAAAGAAAAGCTTAACTTTATTACTAGCGACTACGGTGGCAAGTAGTATCCTATTTTCGTCCTGTATAGGATCTTTTGGTTTAACAAACAAACTTTTAACGTGGAATAGAAGCATCGACAGTAAGTTTGTTAATGAGCTAGTGTTCATTGCTTTCTGGATTGTCCCGGTTTACGAGATTTCCGCTTTGGCTGATGTCCTTGTGATCAACTCTATCGAATTTTGGAGCGGAAGTAATCCTGTAGCAGATGTAGGTAACGTTAAAACAATCGATGGTAAAGACGGCGTTTATACCGTAGAAACAAAAGTTGACGGATACCATATCCAAAAGGAAGGCGACGAGAAAGCGCTTGACTTAGTTTTCAACGAAGCAGATCAAAGCTGGAATGTAGAGGCTGACGGTGAAAGCACAAAATTGTTAAAATTCAATGGCAATGACGAAGTTGTCATGTACCTACCGGACGGAAAAGAAATGAATGTCGAGTTAAGCCAATCTGGGGTTTTAGCATTCCAGCAAGTAGCTAACGGATATTCTTACTATGCAGCTAAATAATTGAAAATTGAGAATTGAGAATTGAAAATTACGTAGAGTCACTTCTAATTTTCAATTCTCAATTCTCAATTCCCCAGTGCTAATCTAAATAAAATACGATGAATATGAACTCTATCAAAAAAATGATGCTTTCCGGAGCATTAGGTTGCCTTATTTCCGGAATGGCTTATGCGGACGGTTCTTCACCCCAACCCGTAAAACCTTATTGGCAAGACATTCAAGTCGTAGCCGTAAACAAGGAAAAACCCAGAAGCTCCTTCATGAGTTATGCGGACCGAGAAACCGCCCTCACCTCTCGATTTGAGAAAAGCCCGTACTATTCCCTATTAAACGGTACTTGGAAATTTTTCTTTGTCGACTCTTACAAAGATCTTCCTCAAAATATCACAGATCCTTCCGTTAATACCTCCTCATGGGATGATATAACCGTTCCCGGAAACTGGGAAGTACAAGGACATGGCGTAGCCATTTATACGAATCATGGTTACGAGTTTAAACCAAGAAATCCCCAACCTCCGTTATTGCCGGAAGCGAATCCGGTTGGCGTATACCGCAGGGACATCGAGATACCCGCAAATTGGGATAACCGGGATATTTATTTACACATCGGCGGAGCTAAATCCGGCCTTTACGTATATTTAAACGGGAAAGAAGTGGGTTATAGCGAGGATTCCAAAAATCCCGCCGAGTTCCTGATCAATAAATACCTGCAACCCGGAAAGAATGTGCTTACATTAAAGATATTCCGTTGGAGCACCGGTTCTTATTTGGAATGTCAGGATTTCTGGAGAATGAGCGGTATCGAACGTGACGTATTCCTTTGGTCTCAACCTAAGGCCAGTATTCAAGATTTCCGTGTCGTCTCAACCTTGGACGATACGTATACGAACGGAATCTTCAAACTCGCGGTAGACTTAAAGAATCATACCCAAGAAACGAAAAATTTAAATGTCGGATATGAGCTTTTGGACGCAAAAGGTAATCTTGTGACCTCCGAGGCTAATGATATATGGGTAAGTCCTGCAAGTCCTCAAACAGCATCTTTCGAGTATGATTTAAAGAACGTAGCCCCTTGGAGTGCCGAGCATCCGAATCTATACAAATTATTGATGACGATAAAAGAAGAGGGTAAGGTAATCGAGGTAGTTCCATTCAATGTTGGTTTCCGCCGGTTCGAGATGAAGCAAATCGACCAAGTAGCGGAAAACGGAAAACCTTATACGGTCTTATTATTCAACGGACAACCGGTGAAGTTCAAGGGAGTCAATATCCATGAGCATAACCCGGAAACCGGACATTACGTAACCGAGGAACTCATGCGTAAGGATTTCGAGCTGATGAAGCAAAACAATATCAACGCTGTCCGCCTATGCCACTATCCGCAAGACCGTAAATTCTATGAACTCTGCGACGAATACGGATTGTATGTTTACGATGAGGCGAATATCGAGTCTCACGGTATGTATTACAGCCTGAAAAAAGGCGGCACTTTGGGTAATAATCCGGAATGGCTGATCCCGCATATGGACCGTACGATGAATATGTACGAACGAAACAAGAATTATCCGAGCGTTACTTTCTGGTCACTCGGAAACGAGGCTGGAAACGGATACAACTTCTATCAAACTTATTTATATCTGAAAGACAAGGAAATAAATAGCATGAATCGTCCGGTGAACTACGAACGTGCCCTTTGGGAATGGAATACGGATATGTACGTACCTCAATACCCGAGCGCTGAATGGCTAGAGGAAATCGGGCGTAAGGGTAGTGATCGTCCGGTAGCTCCTTCGGAGTATTCACATGCGATGGGAAACTCTTCCGGTAACTTATGGGATCAATGGAAAGCTATCTATAAATACCCGAACCTGCAAGGCGGATTCATCTGGGACTGGGTGGATCAAGGTATCTTGGAAAAAGATAAGAATGGACGTGAATATTATACCTATGGTGGTGACTATGGAGTAAACGCCCCTAGTGACGGAAACTTCCTTTGCAACGGTATAGTAAACCCGGATCGTACCCCGCATCCCGCTATGGCAGAGGTTAAATACGCCCATCAAAATATCGGGTTTGAGGCGATTGATTTAGCGAACGGTTTATTCCGCGTCACGAACCGTTTTTATTTCACGAACCTAAAGAAATATATGGTCCACTATAGCGTAACAGCCAATAATAAAGTTGTACGCTCCGGTAAAGTCTCTTTGGACATAGAACCCCAAGCTTCTAAGGAATTTACGGTTCCCATAGGCAACTTAAAGCCACAAGCCGGTACGGAATATTTCGTAAACTTCAACGTAACGACCGTAGAAAAAGAGCCGTTAATCCCTATCGGACACGAAATCGCTTGTGATCAATTCCGCTTACCGATCGAAAGCCCCAAGAAGGCGTTTAAGACCAGCGGCCCTAAATTAACGGTTTCGACAAATGGAGATAACTTATCGGCATCCTCCTCAAAGGTAAACTTCATGTTTAACAAGAAGACAGGAATCGTTACTTCTTATAAAGTGGATGGTACGGAATATTTCAGCGAGGGTTTTGGTATCCAACCGAACTTCTGGCGTGCGCCGACCGATAACGATTACGGAAATGGTATGCCAAAACGCTTACAAGTATGGAAGGAAAGCAGCAAGAACTTCAACGTAACAGACGCTACCGTCACTATGGATGGCAATAACGCCGTGATTAACGTGAACTATTTATTGCCGGCAGGAAATCTATACATTGTTAATTATACGATCTATCCAAGCGGAGCTGTAAATGTGACCGCCCGTTTCACATCCACGGATATGGATGCCGCCCAAACCGAGGTATCGGAATCTACTCGCACGGCAACTTTCACTCCGGGACGTGACGCCGCCCGTAAAGAGGCTTCCAAATTGAATGTTCCCCGTATCGGTGTTCGCTTCCGCTTACCGGCAAGCATGAATCAAGTGGAATATTTCGGACGAGGACCTGCTGAGAACTACTTGGATAGAAACGCCGGTAGTATGGTCGGCTTATATAAATCTACAGCCGAGGAATTATATTTCCCATATGTACGCCCGCAGGAAAACGGTCATCATACCGACACTCGTTGGGTATCACTTAGTACCGGCAAGAAAGGCTTGTTGATCCAAGCGGATAATACGATTGGCTTTAACGCTTTGCGTAATTCCATAGAGGATTTCGATGACGAGGAAGCGACTGGCCTATCCCGTCAATGGAGTAATTTCACACCAGAGCAAGTAGCGAATCATGATGAAGCCGCAGCAAAGAACGTATTACGTCGCCAGCATCATATCAACGATATCACGCCTCGCGACTTCGTTGAGGTTTGCGTCGACTTGAAACAACAAGGTGTAGCAGGTTATGATAGCTGGGGTTCACGTCCGGAACCAGCTTATACATTACCCGCAAACCGGGAATACAACTGGGGCTTTACCCTTATTCCGCTTAAATAAAGAAAAGTCATAACTTATCCATAACAAAGGGAGTGTATTAGGCTTAATCCAATACACTCCCTTTGTTTATACTACTGCAACGGCTTTGCAGTAACGTATCCTTATTTAATCACTTCCTTCAAGGTATTCTGTAAGTCTTCTCCAGTGATATTCTTGGCGATGATCACCCCATTCGGATCCAATAACACATTTGCCGGAATACCCCGTACCCCATAAAGAGCAGGGATCTCAGAATCCCAATATTTCAAGTCGGAAACGTGAGCCCAAGTCAGATGATCGTCTGCGATCGCTTTCAGCCATTTAGCCTTATCCTTGTCCAAGGATATACCTACGATCGTAAAGTTCTTATCCTTATATTGCTGGAAGGCATTTACCACGTTAGGGTTTTCCTTGCGACACGGGGGACACCAAGAGGCCCAAAAATCCAATAACACATATTTTCCCCTAAAGTCCGACAATGACACAGAAACTCCTGCAGTATCCGGCAAGGAAAACTCCGGAGCGACTTGTCCGATCTGTACGTGTTCTAATTGCTTGATAATACCGTCCAAGTCCTTCACATAAGGACTATTCGCCAATGCCGGGGAAATCTTCGCACGAGTCGCCTTCAAATCATCCAAAGATAATTGGTAGGTAAAATAACGATATAGATAGAACGCCGCCGCCGGAGAATCCGGATATTTCGAGATCAAACTGTCAATATCATACCCTTCCTCAAATACCTTCTCCGCATTTTCTTGAAAGATATCATTCACCGGCGAGTTCCGTACGGTGATGGTCTCCCCGTCATTCCCGATCTTGACATTCATATCCGTATTCTCCAAGAAAAGTTGAACCGGATAGTTCATGCTCTCGGTTGCCAAACCGAATAGTAAAGGCTGATCTACCTCACCCTTAAAGGTGAATTTCCCGTCTTTTACCTCTGCCGTATCCACGTCAAAGAACATTTTATTACGGAATGACTTCAAGTAAATCTTGCCGTCGGGCATATTCTCTACCTCACCATTGATAACATATCCTTTTGGAACTTCTTGGCAACCAACCACCAAAAGGCCGGCAAGCGCCATCATACAAAATTGCTTCATTTCTCTATTCTATTTATTGATTACTTAAACTCTGGGTGATGATAACGTCCCTTTTTCAACGAGATCGTCCCATATTCTATCGCACGCACCGGACAACGATGAATACAGGCAACGCACTGAACGCAAGTATCAGCCCATTCCGGTTTTCCGTCACCCGACAGGGAAATCGTACCGGTCGGACAGACCTTCGCACAGATACCGCAAGAGATACAGGTATCCGTAGCATAAAATCGGCTACTGCCTATCGCAAAGTGAGTAAATAATGGATAGACCATATAGCTCTTCAAAAGAGGGGCACTTCCCGCACAATACAAAGAGGGATTTTTCTTCTGCCGGATCGCCTCTACGATCTCGTCTACACGTTCCGGTGCTTTTTTCAGTTTTTCAGTCTCTACCTCCTTACTATCCACGTCGAAGCCGGGCATTAAGATATAATTGTTCGGCATTTGTATAGAGAATCCTCCGGTTAAGGTAATTCCCCGTCTCGCCAAGGTGCTCCGCATGATCCGATCCGTATATCCACAATCATCACCACAAGTACAGACGAAATAAACCTCTTGCCCTTTATATCCAGACAGGATCAACCGGGAAATAAAACGGGACACCAATACAGCCGGCCCCCAAGAATGGACAGGAAACACAAAAAACACTTTCTCCCTCTCCCTCAATGGATAAACATTCTCATCCTTACCCTCATTCAACGCATCGGCAATGGAAACCAACGGCTCATCGAAAGCCGTTCCTAACGCTTCCGCAACCCAACGGGAGTTTCCTGTCCCTGTAAAGTAGAATATCATGCGCTCATTTTTTAGATGCAAAAATACATAATATCCAAATATATACGCTATCTTTGTCTAGTTTAAGAAACCTAAAAAACAAATCTTATGACAACGATGGAATTAAATTTACGGAAAGAATATCTCTATGACTTGATAAAAGGCATGGATGAGGAAAGATTATCGAAAGTGGAGACCAATATAAAACGTCTATGCCTTGCCAAGCAAAAGGGGAGTCTTTATCCTTGGGCACCAGACGAGGCTGAATTAACTTGTAAGATAGCTGAATCTGAAGTAGATTTCAACAATGGGGATTATTGTACGCAAAAAGCGCTGAAGAAAAAACTACAAAAAAAGTTGGCTTCATGGTAAAAGAAATCCAATGGTCTAAACATGCAGAAGAATCATTTACTGAAATATCAGATATTCGATACTAGGCAATTACCGGATAAACTGATGGATTTATTCAGATAAAATAACAAGGGATAGAAATGTAAGCGTCTTACAATTTATCCCTTGTTACTTTTCTGAATTATAGCGCAAATCAAATCTCAATATCCCAAATACCCGCCGAACGTTCTAATTCGACCAAGGCTGAGCTGTAATTAAACAGCGTCTCAATATACTGAGCTTGTACTTCATCGTAAGTACGCTGGGCGTCTAAGACTTCCAATAAAGAGACTTCCCCCCTATTATAACTGTAAATCTTGCCATCCATCACCTCACGGGCTTGCCTTAAAAGCCCATCCTCATAATGATTAACTTGCTCGGCGAAAGATTGATAATTACGATATGCCTGCATCACCTCCGTCTGTACTTGCAAAAGAGCCTGCTTATATTGCGCTTCCGCTTGTTGCTCCCGATAACGAGCGGCACGAACCGTCCCCTTATTGAAATTAGAGAATTTCAAAGGAACAGCGATACCTGCCGTCACTCCGGTAAAAGGAGGTGCCGGGGCTTCCTCATTATAAACCCGGGCATTACGGCTTACGGCGATAGACAAATCCACATCCATATTCCGCTCCCGGCGAGCTACTTTCAAGGCTCTAGCGGCCACTTCCTTGTTTTTTAAGGCAGC
>ENA-OVFU01000993-OVFU01000993.1-human-gut-metagenome-genome-assembly--contig:-NODE-993-length-14945-cov-4.753862_pt1 | contig 14945 bp, 10 predicted proteins | sample MGYA00237764_ERZ505407 | MGnify/ENA primary metagenome ERZ505407 (study PRJEB26158, sample SAMN06016366) | human gut metagenome | biome: human gut; feature: ankylosing spondylitis patient; material...
GTCGCAAGCGACCGCGCGAGGCGCGAGAATGTGCCAAGGCACATTCTTTTTTATTAAACAGGAATCCATAGAACAGGGGAGGAACTGTAGTTCATGGAAGATTACGATATTATGACCAGAGAAGAGGCCGAAAAGAAGATGGAAGTACTCCGGCAGATCTTCTCGATCGTCCGCCTTGTGCGTGGGTATACGGTGATGGATCTGAATGGAAAAACGGGAGCGATGGAAGGCCTGGACAAGATGGAGACAGCCCCTCCCTGCGAATGTTTTGCTTTCTGGCAGAAGAATGAACCATGCAGAAACTGCATCAGCCAGAGAATGCTGGAAGAGCATGGTCAGGCATCAAAGCTGGAATTTCACGGCGAAGAGATGTACCAGGTGACAGCGAGATACGTGGAGATCGACGGTGAGCCGTATGTGATGGAGATGCTGCAGAAGCAGGACAGCCAGAACTTTATCGATGAGGACGGATGCAAAAAGCTTATAGGAAGCCTGATGAAATATAACCATATGGTCTACATGGATGCTCTCACCGGAGTCTACAACCGTCGTTATTTTGAGGATGAGATAAAAAATAAGACCAACACAGCGGGAGTTGCCGTGATCGATATGGACTATCTGAAGGTCATTAACGATACATATGGACACCGGGCGGGTGACCATGCCATTGAGATGATGGTCAACGTGATCCGACAGAATATCCGGAAGACGGACAGCCTGATCCGGTACGGCGGAGACGAATTCCTCCTGATCCTGCCGGAAATCAGCAAGGAGAGCTTCAACGAAAAATTAAAAAAGATCCAGGAAAAGATCCATGATACCGCTATTGCGGATTGCGGGAATCTTCGCCTTTCTGTCAGCATCGGAGGTGTGATCACCCGCGACGGCGAGAGTATCGAGGAGGCAGTTCTCAGGGCCGACCGCCTGATGTATTTCGCGAAAGACCAGAAAAACATGGTTATCACGGAGGAAAAGACCGAGTATCTGGACGAGACGATGCAGGAATATTTAAGGACACAGACCATCAAGCCGAAGATCCTCATCGTCGACGATTCCGATATGAACCGCGAGCTCCTGACAGAGATCCTGAAACAGGATTATGAGATCCTGGAGGCAGAAAACGGCGAAGCTGCCTTAAAGATGCTGGAGCAGTATGGAACAGGTATCGCCCTTGTGATGCTGGACCTTGTGATGCCGAAGATGGATGGATTCCAGGTCCTGACGGTGATGAATGAGAGACGCCTGCTGGAGGATATTCCGGTCATCATGATCTCCAGCGAGGACTCCGGGAAATATATCAGTGAAGCTTACGGATTCGGCGTCAGCGACTATATCAGGAGACCATTTGACGCGAGAGTCGTATACCAGCGCGTGTTAAATACGATCAAGCTGTACTCCAAACAGCGCCGCCAGCTACGCCTTGTAACATCCCAGATCCGGGAAAAAGAGCGCAGCAACCGTATTATGATCGGTATTTTAAGCCAGATTGTTGAATTCCGAAACAGCGAGAGCGGACCACATGTCATTCACCTGAATATCGTATCGAGACTGCTTTTAGAGCAGCTGATCAAAAAGAAAAACAAATACCATCTTTCCTGGCAGGAGATCGGTCTGATCGCTACGGCGTCGGCGCTCCATGATATCGGAAAGATCAATATCAATGAGAAGATATTAAACAAACCTGGTAAATTAACAAAAGAGGAATTTGAGATCATGAAGACCCACACGACCATTGGTGCGACCATGATCGGAAAGATCGATCTGTACCACAGTGAGCGCCTTGTACAGCTTGCTTACGAGATCTGCAGATGGCACCATGAGCGCTGGGACGGAAAGGGTTATCCGGATGGCTTGAAGGGAGACGAGATCCCGATCTCCGCCCAAGTCGTATCCGTGGCGGACGTCTACGATGCCCTGGTCAGCGAGCGTGTCTACAAAAAAGCATATCCGCATGAGGTAGCGATCCAGATGATCTTAAACGGAGAATGCGGGAACTTCAACCCATTGATTTTAGAGTGTATGCTGGATATCCAGGATGAGATCCGCCGGAAGATCAGCGTTACGAGCACGGAGGACTTCGTAAGGGACGCGGATGCGCAGGAAAACATGGATATTGCCAACATGCAGTTAAATCCGCTGATGATGGAGTAAAAAAGTACCTGGCCGGATACTGAGAAGCAGATCCAGCCGGAGCAGGGCAGGTGGCAAGTGTGAAAAAAACAACTTTGTTAAAAAATTATCGTGGGGGGGGGTATTCCAATGAATATAGCCCAGGAAATTTATGAATCTATCCAGGAATTATATCAGGAGATCATCAAAGTTGACCTGAAGACGGGAAAAGCGACAATCCTCCACAGCATCACGGATCCTTCAGACCGCGGAAAAGAATGTATCTGGGACAGCCAGTTAGAGAAATACATGAAAAATAAGATCCAACCGTCGGATCACGAGAGGATGAGAGACAACTTTTGCCTGCGGCAGCTGAGAAATGAATGCGAAAAGGGCAAAGGTCTGTTCTCCAACAACTTTTCGACGATGAACGGGAAACTGCCGGATAACCATGTTACGGTGCTGGCGTTCGCGCCGGGAAACGACAGTCAGGAAAAGATTTATATCCTGCTGCGCAAGGCCGGACAGGAATACTTTATGTGGTCCATCGCGAACCAGTATGTATCATCGACCTGCGATTATTTTATCTATCTGGACGCGAAGCATAACAGCTACCAGATGTTCAGCAGCCGGGCGGGAACCCCGCTTCCTCCGGTGATATGCAATGATTACGAAGGATCCAAGATCGAATACGTGAGGAAATATGTGGTGGAGGAAGATCAGGAGATGGTGATGCGTGAGATGCAGATATCCCGGATCCAGGAGGTCCTGGAACACAACGAGGTCCACAGCTTCACCTGCGGGATTATGGAGCACGGAGGCTACAAGAGAAAGCGCCTGGACTACCGCTATTACGATAAAGAATGCCAGATGATCCTGTTCTCCAGGACAGACGTGACGAACGTCTATCTCGAGGAGCAGAAGAAGAGCCAGAGGATGGAGGAGCTGCTCCTAAAAGCCCAGACAGACCCACTCACGAAGATCTGCAACTTCCAGGCGACCTTTGATGCCATCAGCGAGAAGCTGACGGATACGGATGACAATTACGCGTTTTGTTTCGTGGATCTCGACAATTTCAAACAGATCAACGATACCATGGGTCATCTGGCCGGGGATGAGGTCCTTCGCCAGGTGGCGGACGTTTTAAAGGACGTGGCGGGCCCGGAGAATCTCGTGGGCCGTGTCGGCGGGGACGAGTTTGTCGTATTTGTAAAGACGGAGCAGGACCGCGCCAGGGAGACAGCGGAAAAGATCCTCGCGGGGATCCGGAACATCACCGTAGGAGGAAGAAACAGTATAGGAATCTCCGGCAGTGTCGGGATCGCCATTGCGCCGCGGGACGGCAGAGACTATTACGCCCTCTTAAAACGGGCGGATGCCTGTCTCTACCAGGCAAAATCAGAAGGAAAAGATCGCTGGTACGGCGAGAAGGAAGGACAGGAGAATATATAAAGAAACGCCCCAGGGCAGCCGGGAAAGCTGCTCTGGGGCGTTTTTGCGGTGCGTTACAGATCATACCGCATCCGAAAGCGTTCCAGAAGCGTCAGATTCTTACGACTGGACCGGATCATCGTCAGGAACCGGTATAGGAGCCGCAGCTCATATTCCTTCAGGACCTCACCACCGTAATAGTATTTCTCCATCAGCTCATTCACACGGGTGTAAAGTCCCGGCTCGTAATCCAGAAGGATCCTGGAGAGCCGCGCTTCCGTCTCGCCGCAGTTCCAGAATGCCTAAAAGCCGCCGCTCCGTGATCAGATGGCGGAATTCCAGGAGGACGATGCCGATTCCCTTGAAAAGGAGAACGACCAGCAGGATGCCCCACAGGATGTTTACGGCGGTCTTTAACTGGTCGATGACCTCGGAGTCCGGACGTTTTCCGGCGTGCAGGGAATCCGGGGCATCCACTTCCTCGCCGCTGTCCTCCAGAGCCGCTGTCCTCTGGATATCACCGGGAACCTGTGCCATCTGTAAGAGCGCGTAGGTATCATAGTAGAATCCAGGTGTCACATCCACCGGGATCCAGCCCATGCCGTCCATGTAGACCTCCACCCACGCGTGGGTATCGGAGGAGGTGAGCTGTACATCCCTGCCGCCCGCGGCCTCGATAGCGCGGCTGCTTAAAAAGTAACCTTCCGCGTAACGCGCCGGGATACCGAAGCTCCGGAACGCGAGGACTGCCGCCGAGGCGTAATAGGCTGAGTTTCCCGCATGGTCCCCGAGGAGGAACGTGGTCAGCAGATCCTCATCCTCAGACGTTTCCAGGTCCAGGAGAACCTTTTCCTTCTCATACCGGGTATTTGTCTCGAGAACGGACCGGATCCGCCCGGTGACCTCGTAGACGCCGAGACTGCCGGTGACATCCCGCTTGTCCGATTCATGAAACAGAGAGGTAATGAGATCAGAGCAGGTATCATCGATATCCGTATAGTTCTCATGGACAAAGGAACGGTAGACGGATTCACTGTTTAAATATTGTTCCTGCGTGTCATTTTCCGGCTCGTAGACCCAGTCTGAGAGGTGCTGCAGCTCACCGGGAAGATTGGAGGAATATTCCGACAGGGAGTATTTCCTTTTTGCGAAGATCCCATGTTCCAGATAGCCGTTGTCCCGGTACGCTGACACGGAGGAGAAGCCGGGGGATTCGGAGGAATAAAGCGTGTAGAGATATTTCCGGTTTGCCCCGCGGTTCGTTACGGTCACGCGGTTCTTTTCTACCTTCTGATCTTCCGGGAGGGCTGTATTCCCCGCTTCGATGTAGGACGCGAACTGGGCTGCCGGATCGAATCCGTTCTGTGACAGCCACTTTAAAAATCCGTACCGCCCGCCGCCATAGGCTGACTTCTTTAATGGCGTCCATGCGTTGTCCGCGTACTCCGCGCCGGTAAAGCTTCTAAAATAGAGGGATTTGACCTGGTCCGTCGTGATGGAAAGCCGAGGTTCGTCCCCGATCTCCATGCCGGATGCGTTGGAAAGATCGCCCTCCGGCAGTGTATCCGTCCCGTAAATGAGATGTTCCGCAGCTTCCCTCGCAGCAGTCTGAGCGCGGAGGATGGAAACGGAGGTCTGGCTTCCGGAGATCCACCGGAACACGAAGAGCACGCAGGTGAGTGAAAAGAGCCATAAAACCCGCCGCAGAAAAGATCCTGCCTGGTAGGAGAATAGCCAGAATCCGATCATTGAGGAGAGGACCAGGACCGCGCCGAGAGGCGAAAAGATCCGCAGCACAAGCTCCGGGATAAAAAAGAGGAAGACCAGTATTTCTGTCACTAAGAATGCCCGTTTCCGGATCAGGAACCAGAAGACGGCGGAGATCAGGAGGAGGACAGAAAGAAAGAACAGCGCCCCGTCCCAGTTTCCTGCGCCATCTACGGAAAATAACCGGACGCCGTCCTCAAAACGCAGGTTCCAGACGGAGATATAGCTGTTAAAGAAAAATTTCATCCCATTAAACAACCGGAATGGTCCGATGGAGACCGCGGTGACGAGGCTTGCGGCAGGCGCGAGAAAGATCCCGAGATTCCTCTGGGGGGATAACAGGAGATTGACGATGCTGAGGATCAGGATCGCGGTCTCCGAGAAGGCGAGGACCATAAACTGCTGTTCCCGTCCGGCCTCGACGACGGAGAAAATGGAAAAAGAGATCCCTGCGGTCAGGATCCCGCAGAGAAGCGCAGTCTCTATCGCACAGATCTGATCCGACTGCTCTCGTTTTTCTATGAAAATCGGTGTGTCTGTCATAGACGTACCCTTTCTGTTATAAGGTGATATTTAAGCTGTCCTTTTTGAGCTGGTCTTCGGACAGGTTCATGAAAATACGGCTGCCGCGGCGGCTCATACCCGCCTCAGAGCTGATTTTATGGATGGAGAACGCGAAGACGTTGAGATCAGGGGAAAGCGTGTCGATCTCATCCGGATATCCCCCGGCGGTGAGATAGAAGAGCCGCCGGTAAGGAAATTCCAGGGCTTTCATGGACAGAAGCCGCAGCCCGAGACCTTTCTCCTCCGGGATCGTTACGCTCATCCAGAGGTCCGAAGCGCGGTCCAGATCCGCCTGTTCCCGGATCTCCGTGATAAAGAGATCACCGCCCACAACGGTTCCGATGTAGTGAGGGAGCTGGTAATTTAAGAATGCCTGGCTGATGGAAAGCGTCAGGGCGGCAGTCAGGGAAAGCTGTTTCGGATCCTGCGGGATCATATGGTCGAAACGCCCGATGTCCATCAGGACCAGTGTGTCAAAGCGCGGAGAATCGGCAGGTTCCCGCACGAGAAGCTCGTCCGTTTTCTGGGAAAGCTTCCAGTGGATCGTATGGATATCGTCCCCGGGCTGGTACGTGCGCAGATCAAAGACCTCCGAGGCATCACTGCCTTTCCGGTTGACGCTCTGCGAACCTTCCTCCATCCGTCCACGGGGAGTAGTGTGGGAGGAAAAACTGATGGTGATCGGCTTTGGGTAGACGGTGATCAGGCGGGAGACCGGGACCGGGAGCGGAGCGCTGTTGAGACCAAAGATGTCGAGACAGCGGACATGTTCCAGCCGGATCAGGTAGCTTCCGCAGGATTCCGGCTTAAAATCCAGGGAAAGAGCGAGCCTGTGGGAGGAGAGATTCACGGAAAACCGGGACCGGGTCACCTCTCCGAGCATCTTATTCTCATAGACAAGATCGCCTTCCATGATGGCCGCCGCCAGCACGAAGAAATTGGACGCGGAGATATAAAGCTTTACGCTCTGACCACAGGCGCAGGCCGCCGGAAGAGAGACGGAAAACTTCAGCCGTGCCATTTCCAGACGCAGAAGGATCTTCAGGCTCAGAAACAGCGCGAGCAGGAACAGGAAGACATCCAGGGCGAAATACGTGCCGTTCCACAAAAAGGCGGCGGCTGTCATCACCATAGCGACTCCGTAGGCGATCCGGATCTTAGTCATGATCCCACCTCTTCGGGGAAGCAGGCGGGTATACCTCCTTCAAGATCCCTTCAAGGACAGACCGCTCGGTGATACCCTGGACACGGGCCTGCGGCTTCAAAATCAGACGGTGCGCGCAGACATCGATAAAGATATCCTGAACGTCCTCAGGAACGACGAAGGAACGTCCCTTTAAGACGGCCTGGGCCTTCGCCATCTGGGTCAGGGCGAGAACGCCTCGCGGGCTGATCCCGAGATCCACCATCTGGTTCGTCCTGGTTGCCTCGCAGAGATGCGTAATATAGTAGAGGAGCTCGTCGCTGATCCGGAGCGCCGAGAGGTAGTTCTGGACCTCACAGATATGTTCCGCGGTCACGAGCGGACGGATCTGGTCTAAGGGATCTGCGTATTTTTTCGCCTTTAAGATATTGACCTGGTCCTCTGAGGACGGATAGCCAATGGAGAGGCGGACCATAAAGCGGTCGAGCTGGGATTCCGGCAGTGCCTGTGTTCCGGCAGCGCCCACCGGGTTCTGGGTCGCGATGCAGATAAACGGATTCGGAAGAGGGTGAGTCTCGCCGTCAACGGTGACGGACCGCTCTTCCATGGCCTCAAGAAGCGCGGACTGGGTTTTCGGGGAAGTACGGTTGATCTCATCCGCAAGAAGCAGATTGCACTGGACCGCACCTTCCCGGTATTCAAATTTGTCTGTCTGACGGTTGTACATCGTAAAACCGGTGATATCGGACGGCAGAGTGTCCGTGGTAAACTGGATTCTCTTGAAATCCAGCGCCAAAGCCCTCGAAAAGGCCAGTGCCAGCGTCGTTTTCCCGACGCCGGGGCAGTCCTCAAGGAGAACGTGACCGCCGGCGTAGATCGCGGTCAGCACGCGGGCGATCACGTCATCCTTTCCCATAAAGGCTTTTTTAACTTCCTGAACGATGAGTCCGGACTGTTCCAGTATCATATGTTTAAATTTCCTCCTGTGAAGCGGTAGTTTCCTGGGCATTGGAGCCAGTGGCCTTCTGGACGTTGGAGTCGGTGACCTTCTGGCCATTGGAGCCGGTGGCCTTCTGGGCATTGGAATCACTGGCTTTGGATTCCTCGGCTTTCTTTACATATTCCATGATATCCGGGAAAACGACCTCCTGGATCATACCGTCCGGGACATCTTTGTCCAGGTACCAGTAGAATTTTTGGATCGTCCCGTTCAGTGTGCTTGCAGCCTCCGCCTCCGCGCGTGCTTCCACGTACTCCTTAAATTCCGGAATATAATCGAGGTCCGCAGTCAACGGAGAAGAACCAGCCGCGTAAAACCATTCAAAGATATAGTAGAAAGCAAATCCCTTATCCTCCAGAAGATCATTCTCCGAGGAGTATCCCTTAAGATTGTATTTCCACTTTTTAAGGTAATTTTCTTCGGTTGCGGCACCCTGCAGTGTTGTTTTTTCGTTCGGCGCCTTGTCAGTTGCCCAGTCATCCCATCCAAATGAATAATCAAAACCACGGGAGTGGGACTCGAGAGTCGGCGCCTCCGGACCGGTAAAGATCACTTCCTTCAGGTTTCCGCAGTAAGAGAACGGAGCGCTTCCAAGTGTGACCAGGTTTGGAGGAAGCGTAATGCGTTCCAGGGAAGAATCCCCGAACGCGTAGCCGCTGAGAGTAAAATTATAATTGGACGGGGCAATTACAACGTCATGCAGCTGCGAGCAGTCAGAAAACGCGGAATCGGCGATCTGGAACATATTTCCAAGATAGAGATCACCGGAGATACCGGAACCACTGAACGCGTAAGGACCGATATAAAAGATCGTTGAGCCCACGGAATCGTCGATCGTAAGCGTTCCGGTACAGTCAGCCAGCGCGTACGGGGCAAACTGTGTCAGCGATGTACCATCCGGCGGCTCGATCGCGCCGGAAATGTCCTTTGTTGCGCCGATCATATAGGATTCTCCCTGGAGTGTATCGATTCCGTAAGCAAAGATGCCGGTGTCCCCCTGTTTTAACGTATAGGTATCGCCCCAGATACTTACATTATTGGAATTGACGGTACTGTCATATGGGACAAAGCAGGAGACTTTATATGGAAGATCCGGATCGCTGAAGGTAATGTCCGTCGAGTTGAAAGCCACAAGCTGAAGAACACTGTCAGGATCGAAGGCGTCTTCTTTAATTGTGATCTTACCAATGGTCTCCAGAAGAGTCAGCTGCAGGTTCTCACATCCGGCAAACGCGTTTGAATCGATCATGCTGACCGTGTCAGGGATAGCTAACGCGGTAAGGTCCGCGCAGCCACTGAACGCGTTGCTTCCGATCTCACACCAGAGTACGGTTCCGTCAGTCTCTTTTTCGATATCATCAAAGGATGTGATATTGGATGGCGCGCGCAGGAGAATAGAGCCGTTGTCCGTAGTCACATACTTTAAGCCGCTCGCTGTTTCCACTGTTCCCAGCTTCGCGCCCTTTAAAAGCTGCGTGGCTGCGTCGCCCAGGACGTCCCTCCAGGCATCCTGATACAGAGCGAGACTTTCCTCCGGAACGATGACATGGAGTCCTCCTTCCAGCGCTTCCTGAATATCTCCGAAGGTGTTCACATCGATCTTCGGCGGGTTCACAGCGGAAATAAAGACAGATGTTAGGTTTGGCGCGGTCAGGCTATATGGCTCAAGCTCCTTCAGATTTTTGCCAAGGAGGAGCTGGTATAATTCTTTGCAGTCCGCCGTCGCATTTTCCCTTACAATTTCAAGACTCTCGGCAGCGGTAAAGAAACCGGAGTGATCCGCGAGGACATATTCCAGGACTTTTCCGCTGTCGGAATAAAGTCCGCCGTCGATTAATGTGAATTCCGGAGTCTGTCCGTCATCTGTGGTCAATGTGAGGTTATTAAAAAGCAGATACTGGTTCCACGCTACAAAATAAGCCGCGTAATATTCCTTTGGAACGACCAACTCTGTGCCATAAAGACGGGGCAGGTCGATCTTTGGCGGAACCTCAGAAGAAAAGATGATCTTGTTGATCGAATTTTTCAGAGGAAGTTCCACATCTGTTACGTTCTCAGGAACGGCCAGAGCGTTAAAACGGCTCTGCGGGATACCGAGGATCTTTGTACCTTCTTTATTATAAAGGATGCCGTTCTTTACAGAAAAACATGGATTGTCATCCCGGACCTGGTACGCGTCCAGGACAGTATAATATTTCGGATACACCAGGATCGCCGTGTTTGGAAGTACCAGAGTGCCGATATTGCAGATTGAAGACATACCGGAGAAGTCATCTTCTCCGACTTCCTGGATCCCTTCAGGAACTTCAAGGACATCAAGTCCCTCCGGCGCGGAAGACAGCCGCTGCAGAAAAGCGGCATAGCAGTTATTATCATGGGTCGGATCCCAGCCTGCGGAGGCAGAGACGGTAAGGCCGTCCGGGACAGGAACACGGTCCAACGGATAAAAGACATAACGCCCCGGTTCTGCCGGAGTAAACCAGTTTCCAAGCGGTTCGCCGCCTTCAGTCAGGGACCAGCCGGGAAAGATGGAATTCAGGGCATCTGGGTTGCCCCATTCATCCTTGTGCTCAAGATAATACTGCTGCATCTGCTTTAACAGGCAGATACTATCCCCGGACTTTTCGGCAAATGACTCGCTCAGAACAGTCCCATTATCATCGAGAACGATAAATTTCGCATAATTAACGGTGATCGGACATGGAAATTCGATCCAGTCGCTATCCGCGTTTTGGCGAAAGTAAAAATTTACAGTGAAATTTCCGTTTGCCGCAGATGGAAATTCGCCGATCCGGAAATTCTCATTATAGTCTGAAAGACGATGCCGGGAGACTATATTATTGTTTTTATCTTTGACATCCACGAATACATACAGGGAACAGAGGATCTTCCAGTCAGTGAGAACCGCGCCATTGTACAGTGTCTCACCGGAGTCAAAAACGGAGGACGGAATGAAGGTAAGAGAAATATGCTCTGTACTGTCTGTAGTGATGCCGTCGGATGGAAAAGCTGGGTAATTTATATCAGGCGGCAGATCGGGTGGAGACGGTTTATCACCTTTATTCGGATAATCAGGATCGACCACAGGAGTTGGTGTCGGAACCGGGGCAGGAGCCGGTGTCGGGGCAGGAACCGGGGGCGGTGTCGGCACAGGAGTCGTTCCACTGCTATTTGTATTTCCGCCACCGCCGCCGGCACCACCGCCGGAGGCATTTCCGCCCGGATAACGTCCCGAAGCTCCTGAGCCGGAATTGTCATCGGAATCATCCTGCCCGAAGCTCCCGTTTCCGGAAAAGGTTCCGTTGCCGGAAGGAAGCTTGATCACAGATCGGTCAGAGCTGTGATTGGATGTCCCGGCGATCACCGCCGCAGAATTCTTAACTCCCTGCGGCAGATTCCCGCCAGACGGCATATCAGAAGTCTCCGGACTGACCAGAAGATTGCTGGCGTTTTTAAGGTCCGTCTCGACATGTCCGTCCTCCGGCATCTGATAGCCGGAAGCTTCCGGGTTATCCCTTCCGTAGGAATCATCCGCCTGGGGATCACGTTCGAGGCGATGGTTATCGTCGGAGGTATCTGTCTGGGAGGGCTGTCCGTAATCATTTTTCTCCGGGAACATGATCTGGTTTTCCTGGTAATCGTGGGTGCTGACAAAAAGGTCCGGGTGAAACAGACTTCCGTTCTGGTATCCGTTCCAGACCCGCACACCTCCCGCGAGGACCGCTACAGAGGCAGCAGTTCCGGCGGCCAGCATCGTAAGCCGCTTCAAATCATTTTCCGGTTTCTTATCGTGTTTCATTTCTTCTCCTTTAGCGTCCGTCCGATTTCCTTCCGAATCTTCTCGAAATCGATCGGTTTTGAAAAATGCCCGTTCATGCCGCTCGCGATGGACAGCCTCTGATCTTCCACAAAGGCATCCGCGGACAGGGCAAAGATCGGAATCGTTTTCGCGTCTTTATGATCCAGCTTTCGGATCGCGCGGGTGGCATCCCGCCCGTTCATCTCCGGCATCTGGATATCCATGAGAATAAAGTCGTAAGTTCCAGGCAGCGAGGCAGCTAACTTATCCACCGCGTCACGTCCGTTTACGGCTACATCGACGCTTGCACCGCTTAATCCCAGGATGCTCACGGCGATCTCCGCGTTCACCTCGTTATCCTCCGCCATCAGGATATTACAGCCTTCATATGTAAAGTCGTCGCTGTCCTGTGCAGTATCATCTGCAGCAAGATTTTCCGGGTGATCCGCCAGCGGCAGCGTCAGATATACGCTGAAATCAGATCCCTCGCCCGGCATGCTCTCGACTAAGATCGAGCCGCCCATCAGCTGGATCAGCTTGTCCGTGATCGCCATACCGAGACCGGAACCGCCGTACTGTTTTGTGATCCCGGCGTTCTCCTGCTCGAATGGGTGGAAGATCCGCTTGATGAACTTCGGATCCATTCCCTTTCCGGTATCATGGACCCGGAACAGGAACTCCACACTGTTTTCATTCCGCATCATCTGGCGGAATGTCACGCGGATCTCGCCTTTTTCCGTGAACTTCGAGGCGTTGGAGAGGAGGTTTACGAGGATCTGGGAGATCCGCTCCTCATCGCCGACCACATAGCGGACGTCCACGTCCTTCATCTCGACGATATAGGAGACCCCCTTTTCCTCGATCGTCTTCTTAAACAGGTTCCGGATCTGGTCTGCCAGGTGATAGAGGTCGAATGGCTTATTTTCAAGCTCGATCTTACCGACCTCAATTCGGGACATGTCGAGAACTTCGTTGATAACGGTCAGAAGAAACTCGGAAAGCTGTTCCGCCTTCACGATATAGTCCTCGGTGCTGTGTCCGTGAAGCTGGCGGTGCGCCAGGTTCAGCATACCGATAATTCCGTTTAACGGAGTACGGATCTCATGGGACATCTCTGAGAGGTAAGCGGATTTCGACTGGCTTACGTTCTCGGCGGCCTTAAGATCTGCCCGCATCTCATCAAGCTGTCTCTTTTCCTCCGTGATATCCCGGAAGTGGAACAGGTCCATACCGTCTTTCCTTGTCACAGAAAGGCGGTAGCAGGCATCCATCCCGACCGGTTCGATATCCATCCGGATCGGACTTTTCCCGTCCCAGGCGTTATATGCTTTCCGAAGCTGTTTTGCCTGTTCCTCCGGAAGCTTCGGGGCAAGGCAGAGAGCGTCGTTCTTAAACTGTTCCTTCGTAAGACCGAACTGCCGTTCAAAATCCTTTGTCACATAGAGTGGAAAAAGGTCCGAAGAGCGGAGAAGAAAACAGGGGTCATCCACGAGGTCAAACCCGTTAAGATTTCCCTTGTCGTTAGATTTGTTAAAATTTAACCTGCGCCAGGACAGGCGCAGATGAAAAAAACGATCAGAAGGCACGCCGCAACCAGCAATTCCGCAAAAAACAGAAATATCAATACCTTATGTTCCCCCAGCCACGCGAGCTGGAACGCAATCTTTTCCATATTCTATCCCCAATGTAAATTTATAGCCGGTTACTTCAGGTCCACTGTCATTGCCTACTGCGGATCGAGCTTTTCAATTGCCTGGATCGTGCGGTCATATTCCTCATGGACACGTGCGAAAAGCGATTTGCTCTCATCGTCCAGAGTATTGTTTCCGCGGAGCTTTTCTGTCAGAGCGGAGCTGGCATCACATAAAGCAGTAAATCCGAGGTTCAGGCAGATCCCCTTTAAAGTGTGGGATGCGCGGAACGCTTCCCCACCGTCACCGCTCTCAATCGCGGCCTGCAGCTGCCCAAAACTCGGATCATTTAAAAATTTCAACGCGAACTTCCTGACAAGACTCTCCGAAACGAGTCTCCCGGTAACTCCCTCATAATCGCCGTGCATCACTTCATAGCATTCTCTTAATGTCATATGTATGATCCCCTTTTGCAAGTGTGTTGTTTCATATGTTTATATATAGATGGTTCTATTATAACTTTCAAAGGGTAAAACTTCAACTGAATAATGGGAGATATGGCAAATAATGTCGGTTTTTGTCTAAACCGTGCGAAATTATTTTTAATAATCAGAAAGGATTATTTGACGATGACCCCAAAATTTGATGGCTATGCGGCGCAGTATGACGCCTGGTTTATGGAAAACGAGAACCTGTTTCACAGCGAGCTTCGCCTGTTCCAGAAAGTACTTGGCGACATTGCCGGTAAGCGTGTGCTTTCTGTTGGATGTGGCAGCGGTCTGTTTGAAAGTATGATTGATTGCAGTGGCATTGAGGGAATCGAACCTTCGCGAGATATGGGGGCAATTGCTCAGAAGCGCGGTGTAAATGTTATTGCATTTGGTGCAATTGAGGAAGCAGAATTGGAGGAAAATGCTTACGATGTTATTTACCTGAATGGCAGCTCTAGTTATATGGAAGATCTGACACGTGCTTTTGATGTTTGTAAAAAGGCACTTAAGCCAAATGGCACATTTATTTCATTAGATGTTCCAAAGGAAAGCGCATTCGGTTTCATGTATCTTCTTGCAAAGACAGTCGGTACGTTTGATCATCCATATCTGAATGGCGTTATGCCGAAATTGCCGTATCCGTTGGAATTATGCTGTGCAGGTGTATGGCATTCCACAGAAGAGAAAATCGATGCTTTGAAGGCGCTCGGTTTCCATGATTTTGATTTTTATCAGACACTTTTGAAAAATCCGATGTACACCAATGAAGATGTAGAGGATGTTGTTCCTGGATATCAGAGTGGTGGTTATGTTGCAATTGTTGCACATAAATAGTACAAATATTGAAAATTATCTTGTCAAGACTTGACGAAGACGGACGAAAGTGGTAGTATGAGATTAGACAGAAAGCTGTTTAATTAAATATTTAGCAAAACAACTGAAAAGTTGTGACGCAAAGCTATAGGGCCTGTAAAATGGCAGCCAGTTGCACTTTGAAGAGTATTGTAAA
>ENA-OVFU01001022-OVFU01001022.1-human-gut-metagenome-genome-assembly--contig:-NODE-1022-length-14427-cov-4.396117_pt1 | contig 14427 bp, 10 predicted proteins | sample MGYA00237764_ERZ505407 | MGnify/ENA primary metagenome ERZ505407 (study PRJEB26158, sample SAMN06016366) | human gut metagenome | biome: human gut; feature: ankylosing spondylitis patient; material...
TGAATGCGACGGCAAGTTCCTCCGTAAATCCGCCCACGGCGTCAAATACGGAGCGCTTGCTCATCATGCAGGCCGCTGTGACAGCACTGTAATCCTGGGCACACATCGCACGGTTGAAATAGCTGTTCTCGGATTTATGAAGTCCGATAAACGTATGACCGGCGATACCGCCGAAACCGATAACAACACCGGCATGCTGGATCGTGTCATCCTCATAGAGCAATCTCGCTCCGGCGATCCCCACGTCCTCTCTCTGGACAAAGCCAAGCATCTCTTCCACGAAATTCTTTGCGATCAGCTCGATATCGTTGTTCATGAACAGGAGATACTCACCCTTTGCGTGCTGTACGCCGAAATTGTTGATCGCGGAGTAGTTGAACTCTCTCTCCCAGCGGACAACGTGCACGTTCGGGAACTCCTTCTGGATCTTCTCGTAGTAATCCCAGGTCGCCTGTTCCGTACTGTTGTTCTCCACGATGACGAACTCCAGGTTCTTATAGGTTCCCTCCGTCAGCATCGGGCGGATGCAGTTGTCGAGATCCACGGTGTGGTCCTTGTTCGGGATAATTACAGAGACAAGCGGGTCATCCTTGATCTTAAACGTCGTGTGATAGATCCCGTAATCCACACCCTTTTCTACCTTTTCTGCCTCAATTCCCACTCTCTTATAGTGGTCCATAATGGCACGGGAACCGGCTGTGAAGGCATAAAGCTTGCTCTCGGGGTTGCTTGCCGTGGAATTTGGGTGGCAGCGCCAGTGATAGAGCACCTTCGGGATATGGCAGATCTGCTTTGCATTCTCTGTACAGCGGAAAATAAAGTCGTAATCCTGAGCTCCGTCATACTCCGCCCGGAAACCGCCGACTTTATCAAGAAGTTCTTTCTTCACCACGAACAGATGGCAGATATAGTTGACGCTCGTCAGAAGATCCGGATTGAAATCCGGCTTGAAATGCGGGTCGAACAGTTCATCTCCATCCATGTCAAGCTTGTCCTCATCGGAATAGAGGACATCGCAGTTTTCATTCTCATTCAGTTTTTTCGCGCACTCAAAGAGCGCGTTCGGTGTCAGACGATCATCATGATCCGCAAGAACAATGAAATCACCTTCTGCCATCTCAAGGGCGGCATTCGTATTTCCGGAGATACCGCGGTTTTCCCCCAGTACCTGATAGCGGATCCTCGCGTCTTTCTCCGCATATTTCTTTAAAACATTCTCGACACTCTCACCCGCCGGGCTGCCGTCCGCGATGCAGAGTTCCCAGTTCGCGTAGGTCTGCTCCACGATGGAGTCCAGCATTTCCTTCAGGAATTTCTCCGGAGTCTTATAGACCGGGATCACGATCGAAAATTTCGGCATATAATCGAACTTCTTTTTCTTCTGCTCTTCCAGTTCTTCCTCCGACGGTTTCGTGAGATTCCACCACTCTGCGTAGTCGTAATCGTCGTCAATTCCCTGGATCTTGTGCTTGGATTTTAAGATCAGGGCCTTCAGGCCATTTTCCTTTAAGAAATCCCAGGCAACATGGACTGTCTCCATGTTCATAAGGTTCATGAGCTTCTGTACCTTACGGTTTGCCGCTCCGGTCTTCCTGCGGATCGCCATATCGCTGTATTTCACACGGGTCGTCTTCTTCCCGCCGCAGATCACAAGATAATAATTCTTTCCATGTTCATACGGAAAACGGATATCAAAGCCGAGATCACGGTCGATGATCTTCTTATAATAGATCTGGCTCACGTCATCTCTTCTCGTCGGAACGATCTTTGCCTTCACCGGCTGTCCCGCTTCATCCTCGACCCGGTAGGTGATCACGGAATCCGGGTTGCTCTCAACAGCCCAGCCATTTAACTGGATCGTCTGCTCCCGGACTCTCATCACTTCAACACTGTACTTCATACTTCCTCCTGTGCACCGGCCGGTGTATCAAAATTGATGCGCTCCTCCTCCACAACGAGCGGGCGGTGCATCACACGGGTATTGATGCTCATGATATACTCGCCAAGCAGACCGATAAAAAAGATCTGGACAGAACCAAGAAAGCACATTCCGATGAGAAGCGGTGCCATACCCGCCATAAAGCGGTCCCAATATAAGAGTTTCATGATCAGATATATGACTGCTACGATAAAGCTCACACCGCCGCAGAAGGCGCCAAAAAAGGTTGCCAGGCGCAGGCCCGCTTTTGTGTAGGACGTAAAGCTGAGCATCGCCGCGTCATATAATTTATAGAAGTTATTGTGGGTCTTTCCCGCGCGGCGCTTCGGCTGCTCGTACGGGATCTCTTTTCTCTTAAAGCCTAACTCCGCAACGATCCCGCGAAGGAACGGGGTCGGATCGTTTAAGTTTCTTAAGACCTCGATAAACTGTCTGTCATAGAGTCCGGATCCTGTAAAGTGCTCGATCTGCTCCACGTCGGATAATTTCCGGATCAGTTTGTAGTAGCAGCTTCTAAGCCAGTACATCACCGGGTTCTCTTTGCTGCTCGTCTTGATTCCGATGACGATCTTATAGCCATTCTCCCACTCGTGGACATACTTCGGAATCAGTTCCACCGGATCCTGGAAATCCGCCACCATGGAGATCACGCAGTCACCGGTTACCTGAAGGATTCCATAATACGGAGAATTGAACTGTCCAAAGTTTCTCGCGTTGAAGATCGCCTTGATCTTCGGATTCTTCGCACAGAGCATGCGGAGCAGTTCTCTCGTCTTATCGGTGGAGTCGTTGTCGATGAAGACCAGCTCATAGTCGTACTGAGGCAGTTCTTTTGTGATAATACCGATGACAGCTTCGCTGATCGGAACGACATTCTCCTCCTCGTTATAGCATGGAATCAAAACGCTGATTTTTTTCATGTTATATTTTCTTCTTCCTTAAATTTTACCTGACCGGTACCTTCGGGCACCTTTTTCAGTTTCTTTCAGCAGTGCGGCGGGCACCGATCTGCTGAACTTTTTTTCTAAATTGTTGCCTAGTCTTTAACTTTTATCATTGTAACCATTTTTTCTGTTTTGTCAATACTCGACGTATTTCGCGGCGTTTTTTCCCAGTCTGTGATCGGTCTGCATTTTCAACTGATTGCTGCCCTCTCTGCCGCCCCAGAATTGCTTTCATGTTCAGTTAAATGGTTCTCTTTCTGAGCGCGATCATCCTTGTAATTCCGGTCTTGAAATCGACCTCCGGCTTCCATCCCGTCACCGTCTTCAGCTTTTCGATGGACGGCATCAGATTGATCAGACCTTCGGCGTTCTCCCCGCGGGTGTTGTATTGGCTCTCGCCCTGTCCGCCGCAGAGTTCATGGATCTCCTCCACGAATTCCCTTAATACCTTTGTCTCAGCACCGCCGAAGTTAAATACAGGATTTTCAAGTCCCTCAAACGCACTTTCCGGGGCTTCGCAGAGTGCCGCCATCCCTCTCGCCAGATCGTCAATATAGAGGAAATTCCACTTCTGGGTACATGCCCCCAGGGACATTTCCTTATTACTTAAGAATGTGTCCAAACAGGACTCCACTAACGTCCACGGGTGGTCACCGGGACCGTAGGCGCTGAAGATCCTGGCGTGAATGTACCGCAGTCCCAGTTCATCGCAGAGTTTTTCTCCCTTTTCCCGCATGGCAAGCTTCGCCTCTCCATACAGGGATTTCGGCTCGCAGACCGTGTCCTCCGTGATCAGATCCTGGTGCATTCCGTACTCCGCCTGGGAGCCGGAGAACAGGAACTTTTTACAGCCTAGGGCTTTCGCCGTCCGAATCGTCTCCAGGGAGATCTCCATGTTCTTCTCCTGAAGCGCCTTGTCCGTCCTTGACGCGCTCCCGGATCCGCCCCAGCCGAAATGGCAGAACACATCCTGCGGCTTTGTCACTTTTTCTAAAAGCTTTTCCGGCTCGGAAAGATCGTTTTCCGTCACGAGAAGATGCCCCGTCAGAAGTGCCTCCTCGTTTCCTTCAAGGATCGTGTCGAGTTTTGAGGAGTCGGGGCGCACAATGGCGGTCACCGTGTGCCCTCTCCGTAAGAGTTCCCGCACCGTTGCCGCGCCGACAAAGCTCGTCGAACCTGTCATGATGATATTCATATTCTGCTGCCCCTTTCCTCATTTAACGCTGATCAATCATCCATCTTATTCCCGGTTGCCAGTATATTGTACATGATGTTACTGTATACGGGTAGGAATTTTCTGAACCATCTTGCATTTTCTTCTAAGTTCCATGTCCCAGGCACACCAAACTTTCTTATTTATTCTCTACTAACGGAATAATCATATTTTCCTTCAGCTCTTCCTCCGGAAGGAACGGAGCCAGATCCTCGAGCGGTACGGATACCATGGTTCCGTCCGGCAGCATCTTTGCGGCTGCCTTCGGCTCGAAGCCCTGTTTCATATCCACGAAGATCTCACAGATCACCGGACCGTCCATGGCAAGTGTCTTCTCCACCGCCTCGCCGAGCTCGCTGTTGTGGTGGGCTGCCACATACGGATAACCGTATGCCCACGCAAGCTTCTCCATGCTCGGGAAGCTTAAGTCGTGGCTGTCCACGCCGATTCCCACTAACGGCTCATGGAAGTGGGTCTTTTGGGTCTGGCGGATGGAGTGGTAACCACCATTGTTGATCAGGAAGATCTTGATTCCCATATGATGGTGAACGATGGTCTGGAGCTCCTGAAGATTCATCTGGATACTTCCGTCACCTGTCACAAGGATAATGTCCTTTGTATGGTCTGCGACCCAGGCACCGATGGCTGCCGGAAGATCGTAGCCCATGGACGCAATGGCAGAGTTGCTGATGAACCGCTGTCCTTTCTTCATCTCGTAGGCATGTCCGCCTACTACGCACGCGGAGCCATTTCCCACAACGGTGATCTGATCTTCCTCGCCGCGCCTGCTGATCTCCTTGATCGCCGCGTAAACATTTGCAGGCTCGTCATCTCCGGCCTCATAGTGTTTCGGAAGAACGACCGGGTATTTTTCTTTCCATTCCTGGCAGCGTCTGATCCACCAGTCCACGGCTTCTTTGTCCTTTGCTCCACCGTTCGGATCGAACTCTTCCTCGTCGAGGACGAGCTCCAGCTTCTCGAGAAGATCCTTGACGTCCGCATGGACCGGCATGTCAACATGGACCGTCGGTTTCTTTAACTCCTCGGCGTCGATATCATTGTAGATCACATAGGCCTCTCTCGCCCAGGTCGGGTAGTTATAGCCCACCTGACGGATCGAGAGACGGCTTCCCAATGACAATAAGAGATCGCTGTTCTGTACCGCAAAGTTTCCGGCACGGTCACCCATATGTCCGGCACGTCCCACATAGAGCGGGTCTGTGTCATACATGCAGTCGATGCTGTTCCAGCCGGTAACAACCGGGATTCCAAGCTTCTTTACGACTCTCGCGAATACATCGAATGCCTTTCCGATTCGGATTCCGTTTCCGGCGTTGATCACCGGGCGCTTCGCCTCGCGGACCTTCTTTAAGATTTCTCTCGCCTGCTCTACCGTCACAGGATCCGGCAGTTTCACACGTTTTTCGCCCTGTCCGCTCACATCGGACGGGATCATTGCCGGTTTCCCTTCAACTTTATTCATCATGCAGATCGTACATCCGGAACATCCGGTTCCGTGACCGGACCAGCCGGTTCCGCCTGCTTCGTAATCGTCCTTATCAAATCCGAGAAGCGCTTCCGTCTCAATGTAAGCCCCCTGAACATTCAGCGGAATATCGAGCCAGCACGGTCCCGGTCTTCCTGTCTGCGCCAGATAAAGCGATTTCTCCAGACAGAAACGGATCCGCATCGGGTCCAGCACCATCTCGCTGTACTTTGTCATGCAGTCGATCGCCTTTGTGATCTCGAATTCCTGATCCCCCATCGCACGGATCCCCAGTCCTGTGCTGTGGGCGGTCGTGTCATAGCGGACCTGTCCGGATAAGACGAGCATCGGGATCGAGTCGAGCCATCCGCCGACAACTCCGGTGATCGCGTTTGTTCCGCCGGGACCTGTTGTCACGCAGAGAGCCGCAATCTTGTTATGGATCCTCGCGTAGGCCTCAGCCGCGATGGCACAGGCCTGCTCGTGATGGTTAAAATAACAGTGAAGTCCCGGCTGGTGTCCAAGCCCGTCATCCAGGTGCATTGCGCCGCCGCCCGTTACCATAAACGCGTCGGTGATGCCCTCGTCTACCAGCTTCTGGGCAATATAATCAGAAACCTTCATTCTCATAAGTGAAACCTTCTCCTCTCTCAAACTGTCATATCCCAGCCATATTGACCTTCCTTTTCCCCCAGACACATGGCTGAGTCTGCGCCGGGTATACCTTTTTCGATTATACCATGCAGACCGCATACAGTCCAGTAAATCATGTTTTTAACAGGGTTTTCAGGGGATCCCCGGGGCATTTTTTCCCCTTTGTTTTCCGTTTTTTCCACCTGGTGAAATCCTTTCCACGGTGTTCCAGATATGCCAGGAACCCACACTGGAATTCCGTCATCACAGACTGTTATAATCAGCCGGTAAACAAAAACAACTGTACGGCATGATCTCAGGAGCTGCTGCCGATCCGTCCTGTCCACAAGCTTCTGACCTGCCGGACGAGAGCATGATTTCATATCAAAAAGGAGAGAAGGATATTATGAAAAAACAGACAAAGATCGCCGCTGTCTTATCCGCAGCAGCATTCATGACAATGGTCTCCGGGCTGCCGGCTTACGCTGCATCCCACGGATGGGTGACAGAAGGAGATGCGAAGGTCTATTACGATGAAGACGGGTACCTCACCACCGATGCATGGAGAAAACGCGGGGAAGACTGGTACTATCTTGGTGAGAACGGTCAGATCGTGACCGATGCGAAGATCGACGAGTATTATGTGGACAGCGAAGGAAAAATGGTGACGAGTGCATGGGTAGAATTAAAGAATGAGGAAGATCCGGACTCCCCGGAGACTCCCGATACCTTCTGGTACTACTTTGAAAAGGATGGAAAGTCCGCTGTCTCCAAATGGGTAAAATTTGACTCTAAATGGTACTATTTTGACGAGTCCGGCCATATGGCGACAGGAAAGACGGAGATCGACGGAGCTACTTACTATCTTGGAACAGAAAAAGACGGGGCGATGAAGACCGGATGGATCCGTCTGGAGGAAAACAGTCATGTGCCGGGATCTTCTGAGAGCTGGTACTACTTTAACTCCGACGGAAAGATGGTGAAGACCCAGTATGACAAGAAGATCGATGGAAATTACTACACCTTCATCGACGGAAAAATGCAGACAGGCTGGGTCCTGATGCCGTCCGGGAGCAATGCTGACGCAACCGGCAGCAATGCAGCTGTCCCGAACGTCACAGATTATCAGTACTACGGGCCGGCCGGAGACGGAAAACGCGCCGAAGGTTTTCACTCCATTGAGGGGATTTCCGGGATCCACGAAGCCGACGAGGTGTACACCTTCTGCTTTAAAGCAGGAAAACCATACGTTTCCACGAAAAAGGGGAATTCTCTCTTCACGATCAACGCGAAAAAATACGCTTTCAGTGATCTCGGCATCATGCAGACCGGAAGACAGATCGTGAATGTGGCGAACGATGAGATCGCGAACTTCTGCTTCGGCGAGGACGGCATCATGAAGACAGGAAAACAGACGATCTTCAATGAGGAGACGGGTGAGACCGAGAACTGGTTCTTCCACACCGACGGCGACAAGAAAGGTCAGGGATACCATGGACTCCGCGACGGCATCCTCTATGTATACGGAAAGAGACAGGACGCCACTGCCGACCAGAGATATGCACCGGCGGACTTAAACGGCACCACCTACCTTGTCGGAACAGCCGGAAATGTACAGAAAGCGTCCGCTTCCTCCACTTCTTCCGAAAAACCGGAACTTGGGCGCGGATATAAGGATATCAAAGATGCGAACGGAACGATCTGGACTGTAAATACGGCCGGTGTCGTCCAGTAAACAGGACATTGAATTCCTGCGAAATAACCGCGGACCTGCTGCCTTTCGCAGCCATCCGCGGTTATTTCTATCCACGGCTGCCCGATCAGTTCTGTGCAGCCGCATTCTCCTATTTACTTTCTGTAATATACGCTTTTACCAGGCGGTTCAGTGTACCTTTCATCTGTACCACAATGTCCATCAGCCTGTCGTTCTCTTCGCGAAGCCTTTGGTTTTCTTCTTCCAGAGCATTTTTGCAATGTCTCTCCATGCTCATTGTTTTCGTCCCCCTTACGCCTCGTCCGCAGCCGCCCTTTCCCGCGTCTGCTTCCTTTTTCTTAAATATATAATACATTTTTCCAGAATTGAAAAGTAGTTTTTGAACGCAAGTTTCGACAGCTTTCGAAAACGCAAAGCGACAGTCCCACTCAAAAGCAGAACTGCCGCAAAACTCATCTTTTATATGATATGAAGTTTTTCAAATGCCCATGCGATCCCGTCGTCCTCCACGTCCTTCGTGATAAAGGTCGCGTAAGGTTCCAGGCCTTTCGCATGTTTTTCCATAATGATACTGTTTCCGGCATAGCGGATCATCGCCAGGTCATTCATACTGTCACCGAAGGTGTAAGAATCTTCTCTCGCGATCCCATAGTGTTTCAGGATCACTTCCATCGCCGTCGCCTTATCATAGCCTGTCGGCACACACTCATAGAGTCCGTGTCCCCGGTCGATCGCAGTCATATCCGGCGCCAGGATCTTTAAGAAGCTCTCCGCATCACTATTCTCATCCGCCAGCACACAGAACTTGTCAAAGTCGACTTCCTCCGTGTTCCAGTCTGCACTCGCAAGTCCCTGGTTTTTATATACCACATTCTTCACATGTTCGATCTCTTCCATGTGGGAGACGCCGACCTGGACCGTACAAACCTTCGGTCCCTCAAGGATCCCGTCGAGTCTGCACGCGAGGATCGCTCTCTGGAGCTCCATCCGGCGCTTCGCGGAGATTTTTCTGTGAAGCAGGGCTTTTCCTTCTGCTTCTATGTAGGTTCCGCATCCGCAGAGGTAACCGTCGACCGGTACTTTCCCCTCAACGTCCTTCATCAGGCATCTCGTCCGCCCGGAATTGATGAATATCAGATGTCCGGCGCGGCGCGCCTCGGTGATCGCAGCCGCCGCGCTCTTCGGAAGCTCTTTCGACGCATCCACTAAGAGCGTTCCGTCAATGTCAAAAAATAATGCTTTTCTTTTCATATTGTTCTCTTATCGCATTTCTGCTGTCAGCATCTCTGCTCAGCACTTTGCAGAATAGCCGGACCATTTCCTGTCCATATTATTTTGCTTCCGTACTGCTTTCGCTTTCCTCTGCAACAGTCTCTGCTTCTTCTAAGATATTCTCTGCTTCCGTTGTCTCTGCAGTAGTCTCCGGCGCTTCAACGTAAGTAGAATTGTCGATCAGGTAGTAGTAGACAGCACCCATATCAAAGATCTGGTTTGCGGAGTCCTCACCGTATGTTGCCGTCATCTGCACTGCATTCTTGAAGTAATTCATAACAGCGAGCTTATCTTTCTGATCCTCAGTCGCAGAGAGATTTTCCTGTGCCTGAATCGCGTCTAAAACGAGCTGCTGTTTTACAAGGTTTTCAGCAGTATCGCGAAGTCCATCCTCATCCGTTCCGAGGAACATGCTGAGGAACTGGTCAAAGTCAAGGCCATAGCTGCTCGCATAGCTGGAGTATGTGGTCTTTAACTGGTTGAACATGTCATCAACAGCGTCCGGATCTGCTGTGACTTCGGAGTTATTGATCACTTCATTTAAGAGCTCACTTCCGGCTGCGTTGAAGAACTGGCTGTCGGCCTCCGCCTGGAGATCCGCACACACTTCCTCTTTTAACTGATCAAGAGTCGCTGTATCATCGTTGTAGTAACGTTTTGCGAGATCATCATCCACCTTGCTGTCAGACTCAGATTTTAACTGGTTTAATTTCACATGGAATACGACTTCCTGTCCTGCAAGATCTGCGCTTCCGTAGTTATCCGGGAACTTTAAGTTTAAGTCTTTCTCATCTCCGACGTTCATGCCGATCACGCCGTCCTCAAAGCCGTCAATAAAAGTTCCGCTTCCAAGCTTCAGATCGTAACCTTCTGCTGTTCCGCCGTCAAACGCAACGCCGTCCTTTGTTCCGGAATAATCGATATTCGCGGTATCGCCTTCCTCAGCCGGGCGTCCCTCGATCGTTACCGGATACTCTGCGCAGAGCTCCTTTAATCTTGTCTGGACCTGTTCATCCGTCACTTCCTCTACCTTTGCGGAATAAGTCAGATTCTTATAATCTCCGAGAGTCACGCTCTCCTCGTCGTGAAGCTCTTCCTCGGATTTTGTCTCCGTCTCAACAGTTGCAGCTGCTGCCTGCTCCTCAGACGCAGAGCTGCTCTCTGTGTTCTGACTCTTATTTCCGCATCCTGTTACGATCACAGCCGCTGCTGCAACACAGAGACCTGCTTTTATGATTTTTTTCATGTTTTCTTTTTCCTTCCATTCTGTCTCATATTTCCCGCGTGTCTCCCGTTTTCCGGAACATCCGCGCGTAATACTCATTCTAACATACCGTCACGCGAAAAAAAAGAGTGTTCACAGAAATTTAAGACATGTGTTAGAAAACAAGTGAAAAAACGCTTCACGAGTTTCCCCTTGTTATCGCGACAGTCGCCAAGGTCTCGCGCAAGCGCGGACTTTGGCTCGTCGTTCGCGTAAATAAAAACACTCTGCAAAGATCTTCCATGTCTTACGTCCATCAGGATCTCTTCCAGAGTGTTTTTCAATAATGTTTCAATTTTTTCAAAACGGGGCGTTAGAAATGTCCTTCCGACTCCTGGACACAGCTCCTGCCGGTCCAGCCGTCATCCGCATTTATTTATAGAACGCACAGAACGCCTTATATGTATTGTATACATCAAGCTTCGAAGCCAGCTCAAACGGTGCGTGCATGGAAAGGATCGGAACGCCGAGGTCCACAACATCCACATCCATCATCGCCACATACTGGGCGATCGTTCCGCCGCCGCCCGCATCGACTGCACCGAGCTCACCGGTCTGCCAGTAGACGCCGTTCTCTTCCATGATGCCGATGACCTTTGCCATCGTCTCCGCGCTTGCATCGCTGCTGCCGGACTTTCCTCTCGCGCCTGTATATTTTGTGAGCACGCAGCCTTTGTTTACATAACTCGAGTTTCTGCTCTCGTAGACACTCGCGAACGTCGGATCATAAGCCGCGTTTACATCGGAAGAAAGGCAGATGGAATGGCGCAGCACAGTCTTTGTGTCCGCCCCGAAGCTCTCCGCGAGGTCCTCGACTGCATGATGGACATAGTCCGAGTGAAGTCCCGTATTCCCGACAGAACCGATCTCCTCTTTGTCCGTAAGGATCGTAAATGTCGTGTGTTCCGGATTCTTTGTCCCGATCTCCGCCATCAGAGCTGTGTACGCGCAGACGCGGTCATCCTGGCCGTAAGATCCCACAAGTCCGCGGTCAAGTCCAATATCGACCGCCTTGTATGCCGGGACCATCTCGATCTCCGCACGGGTGAAATCTTTTTCCGTGATCCCGTAGCGCTCGTTCAGTAACTTCATCGCAAGAAGCTTTGCCGGATTTTTGATCTTCTCGTTCTCCTCGTCATGGTACGGGATCGAACCGATAATAATATTGAGTTCCTCGCCCTTTAAACCTTCTGCGAGCTTTCTTCCGTTCTGTTCGGAAGCAAGATGAGGGAGAAGATCTGTCACGCAGAATTGCGGATCGCCCTCATTTTCGCCGATGGAGATCTCAACGACCTCTCCGTCAGCTTTTACAACGACGCCATGCATGGATAACGGCACGGTCCCCCACTGGTATTTGCGGATCCCGCCGTAATAGTGCGGTTTTAAATATGCGATCTCATCCTTCTCAAACAGCGGATTCGGTTTTAAATCCAGGCGCGGGGAATCGATGTGGGCACCGTTCATCCTCAGTCCCTCGTTCAGATCTTTTGTTCCGATCGTGGAAGCAATGATCGCCTTCTTCCGGTTGTTCCAGTAGATCTTATCCCCTGCTTTGTAGGAAGCTTTCGGGTCAAATTTCTGATATCCTGCGTTTTCCAGGAGTATAACTGCCTTTTTCACGCATTCTCTCTCTGTTTTTCCCTCATTTAAGAATGTCTTATATCCCTCACAGAAATCCTGTGCCTCCGGGATCTGCTCCGGCGCTTTTTCGCCGATATGCGGAGCTTCCCAGAGAAGTACTTTTTCAAGATCTTTGCCGTTCATTCTAAAAATCCTCCGTATGTGTAATAGTATCCTATTTCGGGAACAGCTCTTTGCTGTCCAACATCAGTGTAAACGGTCCGTCATTCAGCAGATCCACCTTCATATCCGCTCCGAACTCCCCGTGCGCCACTTTTTCCACATGCTTTTTGCACTGTTCCATAAAATATTCATAGAGACGGTTCGCATGGTCCGGCGCTCCTGCACCAATAAAGCTCGGACGGTTGCCCTTCCGGCAGTCTGCATACAGCGTAAACTGGCTCACAACAAGGATCTCGCCGCCCACATCCTGAAGAGAGCGGTTCGTCTTTCCGTTCTCATCCTCAAAAATGCGGAGTCTGCAGATCTTGTCCGCCATTTTATCTGCGATCGTCTCATCATCCTCATCAGATACACCGAGAAGGATCAGGAATCCCTGTCCGATGGAACCGGTCTCCCGCCCGTCCACATGTACCGACGCATGTTTTACTCTCTGTAGTACGACTCTCATCTATCTTTCCTCCAGACTGGCCGCTCTGCATCCGCTTTTCCGGAGTACAGATCTTTCGTCTTGGAACTTTCTGTCATCAAAACAGCCGAAAACGGTCTATGTCGGACCGTTTCCTGCAAGTTCCTCCAGTTTTCTTTCTGCTTTCTCACGCTCGCGGCGCTTTTCTTCCTCACGCCTGCGCTCTTCCTCCTCGACGGCCATGATCGCCTGGTTTAAGGAGAACATCTTCATATCCAGCATATCCACCATATCTGCACAGGACTTTAACTCCCGTTCCAGATAATCCGGTGCCTTTCCCTCAAACTTATAAGCGATCTTGTGTTCCAGGGACGCCCAAAAGTCCATCGCGATGGTGCGGATCTGGATCTCGACCTTCGTATCTCTCTTTCCCTCCGACAGATAGACCGGGATCGTCACCACCATATGGTAGCTCTTATATCCGTTCGCCTTCGGATATTTAATGTAGTCCTTGACATGCAGGACTGTAATATCCGCCTGTCTGGCGATCATATCCGCGATGGGATAAATATCGGACATAAAGGAACAGATGATCCGGATCCCCGCGATGTCGTTTAAGTGCTCCACCATGTTATCGATCGTGACCTCACATCCATCGTGCTTCAGCTTTTTCACGATGCTCTCCGGCGTCTTCAACCGGGAAGTAATATGTTCGATCGGGTTGTAATTGTATAACTGGATAAATTCATTATTTAAGATCTCGATCTTCGTGTTGATGGATTTTAACGCGGAGCTGTATAAAAACATCGTTGATTTCCACTGATCGATCTGATCAAACCCTCCAGACTCTTTCGTCATGCTGACGCCCCCTTTCTTTGCAGCCGGGAACGTTCCGTCCATGCGACCATGTCTTCACGCGTTCTCTGCTACAGCTTCAGACCCTTTAAGAGATCCGCAAGGCCTGTGCTTGCCTGACCTTCTTCCTTATATCCGTAGGTGTCCTCAGCTTCTCTCTCCTCTTCCTCCTCGATCAGCTCCTTCATAGACAGACTGATCTTGTTGTTTGCGGTGGAGATAATTTTTACACGTACTTCCTGTCCCTCTTTCAGAACAGCGCCCGGATGTTTGATCCTCTTTGTGCTGATCTGGGAGATATGAAGGAGACCGGTAAGTCCGTTCTCAAGCTCTACAAATGCGCCGTAGTCCTTTAAGGTCTCGACAGTACCCTTCATGACAGCGCCGACTTCGCATTTTGCTATTTTTTTGTTTGTCTCTTCCTGTTTCTTCTCTCTCGCTGCCTCGCGGCCGGATAATACGAGGCGGTGTGTCTCCTCGTCGGCGGTGATAACGGTTACCTCGATGGTCTTTCCGTCGAATTCCTTTAAGTCTTCCACATACTCGTCGCTCAGACGGGAAGCCGGAATAAATCCGCGGATCCCTTCCAGGTACGCAACAGCGCCGGCGTTTACGATCTCAGCGATCTTTACCGGGACAACAGTGCGCTCTTCCATCATATTTTTCAGCTTATCCCACGCGAGGACCTGATTTGCTTCCTTCTTTGAGAGGACCATATTTCCCTCGCCGTCGTTTGTCGCCATCACGGTGGCTGTGATCTCGTCGCCCGGATGGATCATCTCTGCCATGTTGAAATCAGGATCTTCGCTCAGGTCGTCCTTGCGGATCACGCCGTCCGCGTAAGCCTTTAAGTCCACGATCACCGCGTCGTCTGTCACATCGATCACGGTACCTGTCA
>ENA-OVFU01001024-OVFU01001024.1-human-gut-metagenome-genome-assembly--contig:-NODE-1024-length-14407-cov-7.206382_pt1 | contig 14407 bp, 8 predicted proteins | sample MGYA00237764_ERZ505407 | MGnify/ENA primary metagenome ERZ505407 (study PRJEB26158, sample SAMN06016366) | human gut metagenome | biome: human gut; feature: ankylosing spondylitis patient; material...
CCTGATTGTCTCCATTTTGTATAACAAAAGGCAGCCCACTATGGACTACCCTGATAAAAATAAAAAGCAGCAAATCATTTGCTATGTGTAGTGATATTCCTTCAATGTCACCTGTAATTGACAAACTTGAATTTATATTTACATATAAGTGAAAAACAAATTAAACAAAATGAGAGATAGAATAACAGCCGCCCAAATCCAAAAACGAGCTTTCTTTTGCAAAGTTAAGTTCAAGATACTTATTCCAGCCAAAATAACAAAACTACCAATAATAGCAGGATAATGTGTTCCACTTGAACCATTTGACCAAGGAGATATACCCAAGGCAATGAAGATTTCATCTCCAATGCAAAACTTCGCACTATTCCATGTGACACCAAATATAAGACCCAAAACAATCAGCAGGACAGCAATGAGCCTATTGGTCAAGTTCTTTCTTTTGCTCATATGATCACCTCATAAAATTGCGATTTCTCAGTTTCAAAAACTGGAAGTTGTACTATTGCAGCCCCATAATAAAGAGTACCAATGCCATGATCGTCAGAACAGTCCAGCCGATATATCTTCCTGCAATTTCCCAATCAGACGGCTCTGCGTGGTCGACATTGCGGATCCGAAATGCCAAACTCCAACGGAACAGCTCATCTGCAAACAAAATAGAAATTGTATTGAGAACGCAGATAAATACAGCCCCAAACCATGCAAACCATTCGCCCTTATGTGTCAGCTCGGGAGCGTTCATCAGTTCCAGTATAGTAGCTGCAGATGGCTCCACGGAATCAATTACGTCCCCGTTTTCATCCCTCTCGATCCCATCACTGGTTACATAAGAAAATCCAAAGTTATCTAAGGTTCCGTCCTCATTGTATAGCCAATATGAATCCCCTGTCTCCAAAACACCCCCACGAAACAAAATATCTCCTCCTTGACGAAGCTCCATACCGGTCATATATTCTGCCATTTCTTCGTTCCTCGGAATAGCTGTAGGATCTTCTTTTGCTGTATAAGGGCCATAGGTTTTATCGCCATACTGAAATACAACGGTCTTATCCTTCGACACCGTAAAATGTGCCTGTTTTCCTTGGATTTTACCGGAATACACCGTACTGCCATCTTCTTGACTTGGGACAAGAATTGTGTTCTTATATTCAAATCCAACTTGTGAGATTGTCATGGGATAAATCAACGCAAATACCAGTGCCATAGCAATCATAAATATTAGGACACCCTTTTGATAGCGATTCAAACTTTTGATTTTTTCCATAGTCTCATCTCCCATTCAAATTCCGATTTTCTTAATTCTACAAACTTGAAATTCTACTTCTATTTTTCAATATCTCTCTCGAATCCCAGATAACGACTTCCCTGGAATGTCAGCTTTCCTTCGTCTCATTCTGCCAGCATTCCATACTCTTTTCCATATACAGAAAATTCCATCCGATCACCGCTTTCCACCTCAAAAGTAACATAATAAGAGGTGCTGGTGGTAGTATGATATCCGTGAGTTCCTGAAGTGTCTCCTCCAACCGGCTCGTTGTGATGTGTCGTATTCTGTCGCTTGGCAGCCACCCTGGCTTCCACCGTTAAACGGGGAGAATTATTATTTTTATTCCAAGTTCTTATTCCACTTATGAAGGTAAATAGGATCATCCCAAATATCAGTAAAAACATAACTGGAAAAATCAAATCAAACATCATATTCATAAACTCTCCTCCTGTAACTTCCAATTTATCAATCTGTTTCCTGGCAAATTTCTTTAACAACATTGTAGTGTATCAATGTGAATATTTCAACCAACGAAAGGATATTTCCTTATGTAAAAGCCGCAGTCGAAACTGCGACTTCCCGGCAAGTTGTCGGATTACTGGATTGAGGACAGACGGACAAGAACTTCTCTCATATCCGTCCAGATCTCCTCCAGCCTTTTTTGCAAATTCTCAATGTCAGCACAATAGATGCTGCCTGTTTCGTTCGCTCGTTTGGCGTACTGATTCAGGTTGTTGGAGCAGATTCGCAGGAGCGAAACCAGGGCTTTCACATCCTGCAAATCCAGTCTGATACAGTAACCATCCAGAGCCATTTTCCGCAGATAGGCTCCCATGCTGCGGATGCCAAGCTCGTCCATCTTCTCATGGATTCGCTCGACCTCCTCCTTGGATGCAAGGAAATGAACATCCTGATCTCGCTTTGCCATTACAACACCTCCTCACGGGTTTCAGAGTATTTTGCAGGCGGGATATGCTCCGCTTTGGATTTCAGATCAGCCAACACAGAAGGACGCTCTGACTCGCTTCTTTCGTCACGATTTTCCACAGAGTCCTCCATATTCAGGGCTGCATCCAGTTCTGCCAGTCGCTGACTTTTGGCTGTCAGCTCTGCTTCCTGCGGGAACGGTTTTCCAACCTCCGCCTTGGCTGCTTCCTGCTGATTGTAGAGATTATTCAACTGCTCATTGGCTCGTTCTAAGCGCTCAAGGATGCCTGCAAGGGCATTGTCCAGTCGGGTGATATTTCCTCGTGCGTCCGTTCCAAGGGCTACTCTGTGGCTCACAGCGCCCTTCAGGGTCACATCGAACTCGTTCCGGAAACTGTCAAACGAAAGCTCCATCTGAAAGCCACGGTAACTGCCAAGAGGAACCGGATCGGCACTTTTCGTGTCCTTACAAGCCGCAAGGAGGATTTCACCGGCATCTGCCTTTTCGGTGTAGGCTTTGCCCATGATTTCCATGCCGCAAAAGCCATCGGCAATCTGCGGGTGTGCTTCCACGGTTTTAATATCAGCTTCAAAGCCATGAATATAGCCTGTCTGCTTTTCAATCTCAGCCGGGAAGTATTTCAGAAGCTTATCTTCCATACGGTACTGCTGGCTCTGGTGGTCAGCTTTCAGCACCTTCAGCCTTGCCACATCAATGTCCAAGTCCATCTTTTCCTTGATAAGCGGATTGCCGGCACACAGCGCCTTGATCTCCGCATAGGACAGCGCCTGCTCATCCACATCGTCACAGGAGCGAACCGGTGATTTGGAGGTCATAATCTGAGAAATAAACTTCTGCTTGTTTTCCAAGGTCTGATACAGGTAGGCATCGAAGGTTCCCTCGGTCACATACTGATACACCTGAACCTCTTTGTTCCGGTTGCCCTGACGGATGATACGACCGTTTCTCTGGGTCATATCAGACGGACGCCAACCCACATCCAAGTGGTGAACTGCCACCAATTTGTCCTGGACGTTGGTTCCTGCACCCATCTTTTGCGTACTGCCAAGAAGCACTCGCACCTGCCCGGTACGAACCTTGGCAAAGAGGTCTTTTTTCTTTGCCTCGGTATCTGCATCATGGATAAAGGCAACTTCTTCCGCAGGCACACCGTTTGCAATCAGCTTGGTTTTGACATCATCATAGACATTGAAGGTTCCATCATTTTTCGGTGTGCTAAGGTCGCAGAACACCAACTGGGTCAATTTGTCAGCCTGACCGTCCTGCCAGATACGCAGGATATTTCCCACGCAGGCATTGAGCTTGCTGTCAGGGTCATCGGGTAACAGGGTGTTCATTAGCCGCTGATCCAGTCCCAATTTTCGTCCGTCGCTGGTAATCTTGAGCATATTATCGACGGACGGGTCTACAATACCGGCATGAACATCTGCTGCTCTCTCTGAAAGGGAAGCCACCATATCCTTCTGGTACTCAGAGGGCTGAACCACAACCGTTTCAAACTTTGCTTCGGGAACAGGGAGATGCAACTGGTCAGAGGTCTTGATGTCGGCAACCTCCTTGAACATATTCATCAGTTCAGGCAGGTTGAAGAACTTCGCAAATCGGGTTCTGGCACGATAGCCGGTTCCCTCCGGTGCAAGCTCAATCGCAGTTGTTGTTTCTCCGAAGGTCGATGCCCAGGAATCAAAATGGGTCAGGTTCTTTTGCTGGAGCGTACTGTACTGGAGATAGCGCATGACCGTATAAAGCTCGGTCATCGAGTTACTTACTGGAGTACCGGTTGCAAAGATCACACCACGCCCGCCGGTCAGCTCATCCATATAGCGGCACTTCATAAACATATCCGAAGATTTCTGGGCTTCGGAGGTGGACAGACCTGCCACATTTCGCATTTTTGTGTAGAGGAACAAATTCTTGAACGCATGGCTTTCGTCCACAAACAGCCGGTCTACACCCAACTGCTCAAAGGTAATGACATCATCTTTCTTGTCAGCGGCAAGGAGCTTGTCCAGTCTGGCTTCCAATGATTTTCGTGTTTTCTCCATCTGCTTGATCGTGAAGTTTTCGCCACGCTGCCATTTCAGCTCCGCAATCGCACCCTCGATCTCATCAATCTGCTCCCGCAGCTGCCGTTCCTGTCGTTCGGCAGAAAGCGGGATTTTTTCAAACTGGCTGTGACCGATGATGACTGCATCATAGTCACCCGTTGCGATACGAGCGCAGAACTTCTTACGGTTTGCTGTTTCAAAATCCTTCTTGGTGGCAACAAGGAGCTTGGCACTCGGATAGAGGTGCAGGAACTCGTTTGCCCACTGTAAGGTCAAGTGATTCGGCACAACGAACAGGGATTTCTGGCTCAATCCAAGCCGTTTACTCTCCATAGCCGATGCAGCCATCTCGAAGGTCTTGCCCGCACCAACTTCGTGTGCAAGCAGCGTATTTCCACCATATAGCACATGAGCGATAGCATTTCTCTGGTGTTCACGGAGGGTAATATCCGGGTTCATGCCGCCGAAACGGATATGAGAGCCATCATACTCACGAGGTCTGGTGGAGTTAAAAAGTTCGTTGTACTTGGTGGAAAGGGTTTCTCGTCTGTGCGGATCTCTCCAAATCCAATCTCGGAACGCATCCTTGATTGCCTGCTGTTTCTGCTGTGCCAGGGTAGTTTCTTTTTTATTGAGGACACGCTTCTGCTTACCATCTGCATCTTCAATCGTATCATAGATACGAATATCCTTCAGATTCAGCGTTTCCTCCAGAATCCGATATGCGTTGGCTCGCTCTGTACCGTAGGTGACATACGCCGCCACATCGTTGTAGTTGGGAGAACTCTTACCGTTGATGCGCCACTCTGCGGTCAGCTCGGAGAACTTGACCTCAATGGAACGGCGCAAGTAATACGGCGTTTCAAAGGTTTCCTCCATGAACTGCTGAATATAATCGGCATCAATCCATGTTGCACCCAAACGCACATCAATCTCGGACGCATCCAAGTCCTTCGGCTGTGCTTTCTGCAAGGCTTCCACATTGATGTGGAAGGAAGAATCCCTGTCTGCCGCCATCTGTGCGACACGCAGCTTGCTTCTTACATCACCGGAAAGGTAATCATCGGCAGTCTGCCATCCAACTTCCACAGCATCGGGAGCCATCGGGTCTTTGAAGATCACCCCTCGAAGCTCTGCCTGAATCGCATCGTATTCTCCAGGTGTTCCAAGCAGCTGTGCCATAAACGGCAAATCCACCTTGCCACGCTCACCGATAGAGATTGCCAGAGCTTCGGACGGCGTATCCACGCTCGTCACTCTGCGTTCCGGCTTGATGGTTCGCTTGGTGAACATATCCGCCTTGCTTTTCAGATTGCCGTCCTCATCCACATTTTCCAGAGAACACAGGAGATAGTAGGAGGAATCGTCAGCAAATGCCTGACCATTGGCTCGATTATTGATAAGCCCGTTCTTTGCGGCAAACGCATCGTAGGCATCATTCAGTTCTGCCTGTTTCTGAGTAATCATTTCATCCGGGTAATCCTCAAGCTGATATTCGATCAGCTCGTTGACGATACCACGAAGTTCCACCATGCCCATCACACGGTCTTTTGCTTTCTCATTCAGGTCTACACGGCGCATCAGGGAGTTTTCACGGAAGTACACATTGCCATCCACCACGGTATAAGAGAAATTCTTTACATCCGGGGTTGCAGGAATGGTTTCGATTTCCTTACCCTTGTCAGCTTCGGGAAGCTCCACAGCCTGATAGGTTCCTTGGATGTGGGAAACTGCTTCTTTCAGAAGTTCGGACAGTTCCATGCCCTCAATGGGACGCACTGTAATGTCCATGCCGTAGGCGGTACTTTCTTCCACCGTATCGCCCAGAACCATTTCAGGATGAGCGACAAAGTAGCTGTTCATGGTGTGTCCTTCTTCGGTGCGGTCAAGGTTTACCCATTCCGGTACAATGTCAATCGGATGGTCACGCTTTTGCAGGAACAGGATGTCGGACACGACTTCCGTGCCTGCGTTTTTCTTAAAGGCATCGTTTGGCAGACGGATTGCACCAAGCAGTTCCGCCCTCTGCGCCATATATCGCCTTGCGTCAGAGTTCTTGGAATCCATGGTGTAACGGCTTGTCACAAAAGCGACCACACCACCGGGACGAACCTGATCCAAAGCCTTGGCAAAGAAATAGTTGTGAATGGAGAATCCCAGCTTGTCATACGGCTTGTCGGACACTTTGTAGTTGCCGAAAGGGACATTACCCACAGCCAGATCGTAAAAGTCTCGGCGGTCTGTCGTTTCAAAACCGGCTACTTTGATTTCTGCGTTGGGATAGAGCTTCTGAGCAATTCTGCCGGTGATGGAATCCAGTTCCACACCATACAAACGGCTGCTCTGCATTTCAGGAGGGAGCATACCAAAGAAGTTGCCGATACCCATAGCAGGCTCCAGAATATTTCCTGTTTCAAAGCCCATCTGTCCGACCGCATCGTAGATGGAGCGAATGACCGTAGGGCTGGTGTAATGTGCGTTCAGGGTGGAAGCTCTTGCCGCAGCATATTCATCTTCGGAAAGCAGGTTTTTCAGTGTCTGATACTCCTTCGCCCAATTTCCCTTGTCCGGGTCAAAGGCATCTGCCAGACCGCCCCAACCGACATAATTCGACAAAATCTCCTGTTCTTCGGTAGTGGCGTTCCTGTTCTCGCTTTCCAGTTTGAACAGAGTTTCAATGGCTGCGATGTTTCTTGCGAATTTCTGCTTCGGTCCACCTTCACCGATGTTGTCATCCGTGATGTGGAAGTTCACCGCAGGAACAGGTGGGATTTCTCTGGTGGTGATGGACTGCTCAAGCTGAGCGATAATGTCCATGACTTCGGCATTCTGCCATCCGTCCACCTGGGCATAATCCTGAATGATGGTGTCCTTTCCATCTACGCACTGTACGAAGTCCAGACTACCCGGCAGATCTCTGGTATTCATTGCACCCAGGGCTTTTCTCTGCGTGTCAGGAAGTGCATAGTAGGCTCGCAGGGCATCATCAAAGGAACTGTATTCCTTGATGTCCAGCGCACCCCGCTTCTGAATGTCCTCGGCAACATAAAAATGATCGATGAAGTGTTCCGGTTCCTGCTGTTCGGGTTCCGCACTGGCTCTGACCTGTGCGTGTGCCTTTTCGTCAGGGTAGTCCCCATAGATACGGATGCACTTATGCTCCTGCTGATCGTAAACGGCAGCACCATCGTACTTGAATCCGTCATCCTCCATGGTTCCGTCCACATAGCCCTGGGCAGCTTTTTCCGCTTCTTCCAGAGTGTAGTAGTCCAGTTTATCATCGAAGCCGTTTTCAAAGTGATGGTAGGCGGCAACCAGATAGCGGGGAGCCATGCGCTCCTCGTAGCTGTTAATCATCTCAGGTGTCAGCCATTCTGGTTTGTCGGGAATCATTTCATACAGCTCACGCATCTTGGCAATCTGTGCATGGCGGTTGCCTGCCCACAGATGCTTTTCGCTGTGCTGTCCTGCACCAAGGAAGTATTCGCAGTCCATACGCAGACGGTCTAACAGCTGATACTCAGGGGTGTAGTCCCTCGGTTCGGTTTTGCCCAGAAAATCCTCTGTAACGGGCTTTTCTTCGGTTTGGGCATCAACCCTTACCGCATGGTTTCTTTCGTCCTGAGAGAGCATACGCTCGAAATTCTCACGATTCTCGGCACGGAAGATGGGATAAGCAAGCGTAGGGTCACGCAGCTGAACTTCTCTGTCCGTGATCTGCTCCACACGGAAAGCTGTATCGTCCAGATATACCGTGTCACCGACCTGATAATTCCATTTCGGTTCCTCGGAAGCAGATGCTTCCACAACTTCGGCAGGCTCTGCCACAGGCGCTTCTGGCTGAACCGACTCCATCGCAGCTACGGACTGACGAACTTCCTCCAAATAGTCATTGGCAAGCCATTCGTCCGTGAAGTATTCCGTAACGCCTTCCGGGTCTACATAGTAGTCATCGGTCTGATTATCCCAGATCGCATACTCGCCATCCTCGGTATCAATCACTGCGAAACGGTCATAAACATCTTCCAACGGATCAGTTTTAGCTTCTTCGATAGCCTGTCGTTCCGCTTCTTCCTCCGGGCTGAGGTAGCGTCCCTTTCGTATCAGACCGTCGATTCTCTGCACCACCTGCGCCCAGGACATCTGCAATTTATCGCAACCGCTCTTGGTGTAAGCAACACCCTTGGCATCGTGATCCTGACCGCTGTGCGTTGCACCAGAGCAGGCATGGGAATGACCACCGGTTCCGTATTCATGCTTCAGGAAGTCCATCTTTTCCTTGGCAGAATGATTCTCCTGCCAGTAGTTATAAATACGGGCTTTACCACCGGAAAAGCCGCTTCCACGGGTCAAGTCTGCATTGACTTCATCATCCGTAATGAACTGGCGGACAAGGGGCATCTGCATCATATCGGTCTGATACTCACGCAAAGGCATATTCAACTCATACAGCTGTTTCTGAATGAGATTCAGCTTGTGATAGTGAAAACGAAGCAGATCGGGATTTTCCGCAAGGGTTTTTCTAAATTCCGAATACTGCTGTACCAAGGTTGCGTGGAAACGAGGGTCATCCAACTTTTCAGCCAAGTCTGCGGTTTCGTCAGGGAAACCACGAAACGGTTCCTGATGAAGAATTGCCAGATAGTTGCTGGAACGGGCTTCTTCACTCAAATCGTGATAAAGATGCCACAGGGATTCTGCCAACTTCTGACGCTCATATCCGGATGCTTCTACCAGTTCCACATTAGTTGCGAACCGACCATTTTCAAGCAGTTCTCCAATGCGCTCGGCAACCGTTTCCCAAGAAACGATCTGCGCTCTGGGGCTGTCAATGGCAGAGGAACCTTTGGCAAGGTGGATACCGTCCTCGGCATACCACGCACAGATATTCCCGCTATCTTCTTTCAGACCATAGCCGCCGTGATAGACCTGCTTTAAGGTCTGAACGATTTCTTCCAACGGCTTCTGCTTCATATATTCCAGCGCTACGACTTTTCGGGCTTCATCGGTATTGCTACCAAGCAGAAGGAAGTGGTCGATTTCTTCCTGGGCAAAAGAAAAAGCAGAGGGCGTAAAGCTCTCTGCTCGGTCGATAAAACTGATTTGTTCATTTTCGGAGAGGAAAAGGTTCAGACTCAGCTGTTGATAAGCTCCGTCATCACGACTTCCTCCGCCTGTGCTTTCAGGCTGTTCATGTGCTGCACCCACGCCATCTGCTGCGTTTCCTTGTCCGGTGCGGGGCTGTCCTTCAGGTACTGCTCCATCAGAAACTCCACTCTGGCTTTCGCTGTTTCCTCGATCTCCCACAGGTGCGGGAACAGGCTCTCCGTCAGAATCATGTCGTTCAGGAGCATCGGATTGTTCTGTTCCAAAAATGCTCGACGCATCCTGCCGTACTTGCCCAGAGGTTTCTCTCCCTCGTTCTCCAACTGAAGGTTCGGAATCTGATAATCTCCGGCCTGTCTGTAAGTCATCTCGCTCATAATCTGTACTCCTTTCGGTAGCTTTAATCTGCTCATGTTCTCCAATCGCTTTTTCGATTTCCTGAAACATCCTTGTGCTGATGGCATTCACCGCAGTACCAAGGGCATTTACCGTCTGTCTGGTGTTAAAATCAAACACCTTCTGGAAATCCTCATGCTCGAAGTAGTTGTCGGGACTTTCCACGAACCGGCAATACATCGTATAGGATACGCTGTTTGCCACCGCATTTTTGAAAGCTACTTCGATGTTGAGTTCATCATACTCCTCAAGGAAGCTGTTGGCAACGATGTCGAGGAACTGCTTTTTGTAATCGTCCCAATACTCAGCCGCCAGTGCGGATGCAATATCTTCAAGCTGTGCTTCCAGTACCCCGTCAGCGGCAACACCGAAGGTACGCTCCATCGCTTCCATGACATAGGAGCGGTTTTCAGGCGTCACCTCCCACGGTTTCAGTTCCGGGGAAGAACGGCGAACGCCGGTATCCGCCACATCAAACACATAGCGCAGATACGGTTTATCCCTGTTCATCACAAACAGAGCAATGCCGGTAGAGCCACGCTTTACATATCTGCGGTAATTTTCAGCGTTCCAGTCCTCATAGGGCTTGCAAAAGGTCGCATTGGGGCGCTGAGCATAAATCATCACCTGTTCCGGATAGGTGAACTCATAGTTGCGGGACATCGTTCTCAAAAACGAAGTCCAGTTATCTGTGTTCGAGGTGATTTTCCCAATCGTTTCTTTTGCTAATCCGGAATAAAATCGCTCTTTTGCGTTCATTGTATCCCTCCAATCCTATCAATCCGGATAAAGGTTCAGCTTCTCAAAGGCGGCATCGTCCATGGCTGAAACTTTACGGAGAACCGAGTCTGCCAAAGCAAAAAGCTCTGACTCGTCCTCCGAAAGCTGTTCCTTCATCAGTGTCAGTGCTTCACACAGCCCTGACCTTGTGCCAGGGCTGTAAAGCATCATCATGTTCCGCTCATCCTGTGTGAAATCCATCATTCAATCTCCCTTTCCGGGTGGCTCTTGGGCGGCTTATGGGAAACATCCGGCACGGGCTTTTCCTTTAACTGCTCCAACACCGAAGGACGTTCCTCTAATCCGGACGCTTTTCCGTTATTGATGATACCGTCAATCATCCCATAATCATCTTCCATTGCCATCTCTGCGTTTTTCAGGTAGTTTTCGGACTTCATAAAGTTTTCCAGCTTCTGAAACCCAACAGAATCTACATAGTGAAAGGATACCTCACCGACTACCTTTAAGGCTACGATGTCGCTGACCGACATACTGTGACCACGGAAATCATCCGGGTGGTCAATATTGAACTTTACATACAAATCTTCCAGCTGCCGATTCACATCCTCGGACATAGAAATGGAGCCATGATAGACCACCTCGTAACGGTCAATCTCAGGCTCCATTTCTTTCTTCTGAAGGTAGCTGTAATTTGCAAACATGAGCGGGATATTATCGTCTACATCTTCCCGCAGCTGAAGAATCGCATAGGAATCCGTGGGGCTTTCCAGAAAAGCAACCATTCTGTCATCCGGGGTGGTATTTCCGTGAACATCATCCCATTTTTCGTTTTTCATATCCGTGTCCTCCTTATCGTTCAGGCTCTTTGCGTTTGGGAGAGGGACTGGCAGGCGCAGCTTTTTCTGCGGCCTGTGCCAGTTTTTCCATGACCGACTCACGCTTCGGAGAGTCGAGCTTATCCAGCTGACTTTTCAGCACTTTGGCAACCTCAACCGCAGTTTCCTCACGGGCTTCTTCAATGGCTGTATTCAGGAACTCACGATACGGAGCCGTATTACCAGCGGCAAGATCTGCCTTGATTTCTTGGATATGCGCCTGCACATCATCGACCTGATCCATATATTCATAGGGGTCGAAGTTCTCTGCAAAACGGTCGAGCTTAAAAGCAAGCTCAGCGATAGGGTCATTGACCACCACCGCCTGTCTGCCGACTTCAAAAGCCTGCTCCATGACATCCTCATAGAACATTGCCCGCAGTTCCCGGCGCTCCAGCCCGAAGGATTCCAGAATATCCCGGCGGACTTCGAGCATGGACAGTTCAGGGTTATCAACCTGACCGCCATCAATCTCGTTGTAGTTTTCATCCAACAGGGTGTAGTCGTAACCATCTTCGCAGGTCTGCACCGCAAGGATTCTATCCTTTCCGACCTTCCATGCGGCTTCATCGCCCATAATCTCAGGCTCCGGCATATAGCTTGCGCCGTTGCGCTCCATAATTTCTGCAAACTGGCAGATATGAAACACATTGTATCCGATCTGCGTATGATACTCGTCAATGAAGGTGCAGGGCTTCACAACCATTTCATCCGGGTAGTGAATCTGCACACAGCTGCCATCGGGGATATGAAACAAATCCTTATAATGGCTGTCGATAAATCGGATTTCCTTACCATCCGGGTTGTACTCATTTGTCATTTGCGCTTTCCTCCATTTTCAAATTCCATACTGAACTTCGTTTTGCCATCATCTGATACCTCCATAAAGACGGTGGCATCAAAGGTGTTGCCCGTTCTTTCGGACTTGCAATTCTTGAGCTTTACCTTGCCGGAACCAAGCAATTTCTGCGCCGTGGCAGAAGTCATGCTCTTGCCGATGCTCGCAAAGTAGCGATTGTTTTTCCAGAGGGCAAATTTGCAAGCTCTGTTGGAACAGAAAAATGCCTTGGCTTTGTCCTCTACAGCACTGCCGCAGAGCGGGCATTTGCCGATAGAATTGGCTTCTTTCGACATCATAACCTCGGAATCACGGATTACTTCATAGTTCTGAATCAGACCGGCAATCACATCTTTGATCTCGTCCATAAAGTCCTCGCTGGCATATTCGCCTTTCTCAATGAGCAACAATTTTTCTTCCCAATCCGCCGTCATGGATGGGGACTGAATCTGTTCCGGCATGACTGTTACCAGAGCCGTACCCTTGTGGGTCGGAATCAGGTGTTTGGTTTTCTTATCACCCTTACGCTCCAGAAAACCGATGCGAACCAGCTTCTCAATGATACCGGCACGGGTCGCAGGCGTTCCCAAACCTTTGCGCTCCACCTCATCAGGCATTTCGTCCGCACCGGCAGTTTCCATAGCAGAAAGCAGAGTATCCTCGGTAAAGTGTTTAGGGGGAGATGTTTTCCCTTCCTTGATTTCCGTGCCGCTGACGGTCATTTCGTCACCAACGGAAACAGAAGGGAGTGTCTGCACGTTTTCGTCGGATTTTGTCGAATCATTTTTCTGAACCAGAGCTTTCCATCCATCCTGCACAACAGTTTTGCCTTTGGTGGAAAACACGGTACCGCCACAGTCCAGCTCAATAACTGTCTCTGCGTATCGGTGCGGATCGCCAACAGCTACGCACAACCGATTCGAGATCAGTTGCAAAATTGCAAGTTCACCCTTGGGAAGTTCGCTCAGATTGCATTTCTGCAATTCTCTGGTCGGAATGATGGCATGGTGATCTGTGACCTTTTTGTTATTCACAACCTGCTCTGCATGAACTGGTATGTTATCCACATCCTCCACGGGGAATGTGTGGAAAGCCAGCTTTACGAGGTCGGTCAGGCTATGTGCCATATCTTCCGTCAGAAACCTGCTGTCGGTACGGGGATAAGTGACCAGTTTCTTTTCATAGAGGTTCTGCGTGTAGTCCAAGGTCTGCTGTGCCGTGTAGCCAAGCACACGGTTGGCTTCTCTCTGTAAACTGGTCAGGTCATAGAGCGCAGGCGGCTTTTCTGTTTTCTCCTTACATTCAGCTTTCTGAACGATTGCCACCGAACAGCTTTGTTTGACAGCTTCGGCTGCTGCCTTGGTTTTGAAGCGTTCGCTTGCAGCCGTAAAACCATCCAATCCAATCTGAACTGTGTAGAACAGTTCAGGCTTGAATGCGGAAATGGCAGCTTCTCGCATAACAGCCATAGCAAGGGTAGGGGTCATAACACGACCAACATTCAGGGTCTGCCCGTAAAGGGTCGAAAAAAGTCGAGTAGCGTTAATACCAACAATCCAGTCGGCTCGTTCTCGACACAGTGCTGCTTCATACAAAGCATCATATTCCGTTCCAGACCTGAGATTTTCAAAGCCCTCCTTGATTGCTACATCTTCCATCGAGGAAATCCAAAGCCGCTCAAACGGCTTTCTGCACCCGGCTTTGTGGTACACCAACCGAAAGATCAGCTCGCCCTCACGACCGGCATCTGTTGCACACACAAGACTCGCAACATCTTCTCTGGCCATGAGCTTTTTCAGAATCCCAAACTGTTTTTTCGTACCGGCAGAAACCTCATACTGCCAGTCCATCGGGAAGATAGGAAGGTCTGCATAAGCCCATTTGCTGTACTTCGCATCATAGACTTCCGGCTGTGCCAGCTCCACCAAATGCCCTACACACCAGCTGACCACATATCCGTTTCCCTCTAAGTAGCCATCCTCACGCTTGGCAGCACCTAACACTTTGGCAATACTCTGTGCAACCGAAGGCTTTTCAGCCAAAACTAATTTCATTTGCATCTGCTCCTTTCGCAAAAAAATAAGCAGCCACACACCGTAGTGCATGACTGCTATGTAAAAAGTTCAGAAATGATTTTTGCAACCTGACACAATTTTCTGTTTTATAATCTCCGTCATCGTAAAAATA
>ENA-OVFU01001029-OVFU01001029.1-human-gut-metagenome-genome-assembly--contig:-NODE-1029-length-14335-cov-22.132423_pt1 | contig 14335 bp, 10 predicted proteins | sample MGYA00237764_ERZ505407 | MGnify/ENA primary metagenome ERZ505407 (study PRJEB26158, sample SAMN06016366) | human gut metagenome | biome: human gut; feature: ankylosing spondylitis patient; material...
GCATCCGCGACCTCTCCACCATCGAGCAGCCGCCCATTGAGCGCCAGCCGGTGGAGACATTCGTGTTGGAATACAATGACGTCATCCTCGCCGAAGCCATGAAAAAGGAGCTGGCCCGGGGCGGTCAGGTCTACTACCTGCACAACCGGGTGGACAACATCGAGTCCTGCGCCGCCCATGTCAGCCAGATGGTGCCGGGAGCGCGGGTGGGCATCGCCCACGGCAAGATGACTGAGGAAGAGCTGAACCCCGTCTGGCAGCATCTGCTGAACGGCGAGATCGACATCCTCGTCTGCACCACCCTCATCGAGACGGGCATTGATGTGCGCAACTGCAACACCCTCATCATCGAGGACGCCGACCGGATGGGTCTGGCCCAGCTGTACCAGATCCGGGGCCGCGTGGGCCGCTCGGGCCGGAAAGCCTACGCCTACTTCACCTTCCGGCGGGACAAGACCCTCACCGACATCGCCCAGAAGCGGCTTTCCGCCATCCGGGAGTTCACGGCCTTCGGCTCCGGCTTCCGCATCGCCATGCGCGACTTACAAATTCGCGGCGCGGGCAGTCTGCTGGGCCACAGCCAGCACGGCCACATGGAGGCCGTGGGCTATGACCTTTACGTCAAGATGCTTGGTCAGGCCATTGCCCGGGCCAAGGGCGAGCCCATCCAGCGGGACAAGAGCGAATGCCTCGTGGACCTGCGGGTGGACGCCTTCATCCCGGAGAAGTATATCGCCGACGGCCCGGGCCGCATCGAGGCCTACAAACGCATTGCCGCCATCCAGACCCCCGAGGACGCCGCCGACGTGCTGGACGAACTCATCGACCGCTACGGCGACCCGCCGCCCTCCGTCAGCGACCTCGTGAACGTCTCGCTGGTGCGGGTCCAGGCCGCCGCCGTGGGCGTCTACGAAGTCACCCAGAAAAAGGACACCCTGCTGTTACAGGTGGAGACGCTGGATGTGGCCATGATACGCGGCCTGCTCATCGCTTTCAATGGCCGGGTGACGGCAGGAGCCGGCACCAAGCCCTACCTCTCGGTGACTCTCCAACCCGACGAAAAGCCGCTGGAACTGCTGCAAAGCATCCTCAAGGCGATGGCCGACATCCTTGCTGCCCCGCCGGAAGAAAACACCGGCAAAAAATAAATTTCACTAGGAGTACACTTATGAAGAAGAAACTCATCGCGCTCATCTGCGCCCTCGCTCTGGCCTTCGGCCTCGTGGGCTGCAGCCTCTCCACCCCGGATTCCGTAGGCACCATCGGTAACGTGGACATCTCTTCCGGCCTCTATCTGCTGGCCCAGTTCGATGCCTACCAGACCGCCGCCGACCTCGCTTCCGACGACCAGGACGCCACCAAGGTGTCCAGCTTCCTCAAGGCCACCATCACCGTCGATGACGCCACCGGCGAGACCGCCGTGGTCAGCGACTATGTGGCCCAGAAGACCCTCGAGAACCTCGAGTCCTACGCCGCCATCGAGACCCGTTTTGATGAGCTGGGCGGCGTTCTGACCCTCGACGAGGAGACCCAGGCCGACAGCTACGCCTCCCAGCTGATGGAGCAGAACGGCGACCTCTACAAGACCAACGGCATCGGCCTCGACACCCTCAAGCGGTTTGAGCGCATCCTCATCAAGAGCAACGACCTGCTCGAGATGTGCTACGGCATCGACGGCGAGACCCCCGTCTCCGACGCAGAGCTGACCAGCCACCTCGAGGACGAGATGGTCTACATCCGCTATGTGGTCGTTCCGCTCTACAACACCAGCACCTTCGCTTTTGCTGATGACGCCCAGAGCGCCCAGATGCTCGAGCTGGCTCAGACCGCCGCCGAGAGCTGCAACGCTGCCATCCCCGATGGAGCCAGCGCCCAGACCACTGCTTTCAGCGCCGCCGTCGCCGCTGCCCTGCCCGACATCTACGCGGTGCTGGACGGTGAGCCCTCTTCCGACGCTTCTTCCCTCTCCACTGCCCTGCTGGGTTCTGACAACATCGATTCCACCTTCCCCGAGGAAGGCACCGCCGACGCCGTCCGCGCCCTCAAGCCCGGCGAGGCCGCTGCCGTGCAGTATTCCAGCTATGCGCTGATGATGCTCGTCCGTCTCGACCCGCTGGACGCTGACACGCTGGACAGCCTCCGCGCACAGGCCCTCTCCGACATGAAGAGCGGCGAGCTGCAGGACAGCCTTCAGTCCTATGGCGCCCAGCTGCCCCACGCTCTGGACTCCGCCGCCATGAAGAAGATGCCGACTTCCAAAATCAAGAACGAGCAATAATTTCCCTCAAAAATAATACAAAAGCTCCGGGAAACTATTGGTTCCCGGAGCTTTTCTGTACTCATACTGCTTTTCAGATCCCGCTTCCAGCGCCGCGCGGATATGCATCGCGTGGCGTTGCTTTTTGTCAGTTTTTATGGTATCCTCTTAGCAGAAAGGCGCTGTCCAACCAAACGCAGGCGGCTATTGCTCCTCACCGGTCTCGCTGTCTTGCTCTTCGGAGCAAAACAAGCGCGGGAGGGCAACTTTTTGGAGTTCCGCTCCCGACGCTCACGGCGAAGGGAGGGATGCCTTATGACTACATCGGAGATTCTATTGCTTTTCCAGACGATCATCGCACTGTTGGCACTTCTCGTAAGTGTTGTACATCTGATGGACGACCGGAAAAAGGATGATTCTTATGGCAGCAAAAGGAAAAAGCACAAAAAGAAATGACCGCCCAAGACTCCCAATCCGGTGGCGGTCATTACTTTTGTAATGCTTGACTGGTGAGGAGCTAGCCGTTTGCACGGTCAGCGCCTTTCCTTATCTTTATTATAGACAGCCGTGCGCGGATTGTCAAGCGCCAGAACTTCCAGAATACAAAAGATAAAAACGGACCACCCGCTTCGGCCTTCTCAGGCTGGGGCGGGCGGCCCGACATTTTCTAACGCATTCTGATGCAATCCGACGTTTTTATTCATTCTCTCGAAAACAATGCAGATGCATCATTTTTCTTATATTTCGGCGTTATTTTCGCCTTTTAGAGCATCTCAGAATGGGCAGTTTTTGCGTTTTTGAGTTCCCATAATTTTCCAGTCAATACCTCTTCGACTGGTCTGCACCTCGATTATAGATGAATCGCTCTCCAATGTCAATAGCCCAGCGCCTATAAAAAGCCCAAGGGCGAGGTCCCTTGCGGAACCTCGCCCTCAGACTATGTGAGATAAATCACTACATGCGCGAACATATAATGTTTATCATTACAGGCCGTGTGCCTGTAATACCTGTTTTATAGCAATTCAACTTTTTAACGCAACAGCAGCAGCGTTGAATTGCATATCGCAAACATGCTGTTATCCTGAACATTTTCATATACAAGGACTTCGCGGTCTGCCTCGATGGGTCCAGTATAGTGCATTTTTACAGAATTGTCAATATATGGTATTATTTTCGACATTTTAGCCAATCAGGAGCCGTGAAAAACAGCAAAATGCTCTGCCTGCACAGGGACAAATGGCCGTAAGCCCGTTCATGCTTTTACTGCCCTTTCAAACTCCGCTTCCAGCGCCTCGTTGACGGCGCGGACGGCGGCGGCATCGGGTTTGATGGCCGTTCGGTCGTAGGTGAACAGGCCGTTCACCTCGTCCTCCACGTCGGTCAACTGGGTGTACACCAGCGCCGACAGGCCCTTTTTCAGCTGCGGGAGAATCGTCTTGCGCTGCAAATCGCAGTAGCGCTCCGTCAGCTCTGCCCGGCTTCTGGCCGTGCCGTAGCCGTAGGTCTTCCGGGGCGGCTCATGGCCGGGCATGGGCCATGCAATGCCGCCGTACTCGCTGAGGGCCACCGTGCGCACATTCGGGCGGATGCGGAGCGGATAGAAGTAGTTGTGGATGGAATGCACATCTCCCCCGCCCCGGTCGAACCAGCCGCTGGCCTCGTCCACCAGACGGGAGGGGTCAAGGGCGCGGAGGGTCTCGGTGGCTTTCCGCGCATCGAACTGTCCCCACCCCTCGTTGAACGGCACCCAGCACCCGATGCAGGGGTGTCGGCGCAGGGCGGCTACCGTGTCAGCCAGCTCCCGGGCGTACTCCTCCCGGCTGTGAGCGCTGCCCCGGCCCAGAAAGCCCCACAGCAGCTTCCCGTCCGGGGCGCGGCGCATCAGGGGCTGTAAGGCGTTGGTCAGGTAGGTGACGTACCACATCGGGTAGGCCCCGCCGCCGTTGACCATATCCTGCCAGACGATGATGCCCAGCTTATCGCAGTGGTAGTACCAGCGCTCCGGCTCGATTTTGGCGTGCTTGCGCAGCAGGTTGAAGCCCAGCTCCCGCACGGTGTGCAGTTCGTGCTCCACAGCCGCGTCGGAGGGCGGGGTGTAGAGGCCGTCGGGCCAATAGCCCTGGTCCAGCAGGCCGTTGAGCAGGATGGGCCTGCCGTTCAGGAAAAACCGCCGGATGCCCTTTGCATCCTCTTTACACTCCCACTTGCGGAGGGCGAAATAGCTGTGGACGGTGTCGAAGCCCTCCTCTTCGCCCTGGGTCGTGCCAACCGTCAGATCATAGAGGAAGGGGCTGTCGGGGCTCCACGGGAAGAAATGCTCTTCGGCGATGTTCAGGGTCACTTCGCCGTCCCGGTCGACCTCGTCGCTGCCCCAGTCCTCGGCGATGGTCACGCCGCCGGCCCGCACCACGGCCCAGAGGTTCACCGCGCCGCCGGGCTTTGAAGTATGGACTTTCACGGTCACGGTCCGGGCGTCGTAGTCCGGGGTGACGGTCAACGTATCAATGTAATTTTCCGGCACCCGCTCCAGCCACACCGTCTGCCAGATGCCGCTCTGGGCCGGGTAGAACATCCCGCCGGGCCGGAGGGTCTGCTTTCCCCTCGCCTGCGTTCCGGTGCCGGTGGGGTCCTGCACGGCCACCCAGAGGGTGTTGCGGCCCTGCGGGCGGAGCAGGTCGGTGATGTCCAGCGTGAAGGGCCAGTAGCCGCCCCGGTGTCCCCCGGCCAGACGGCCATTGACCTCCACCGCGCAGGCGTAGTCCACCGCCCCGAAGTGGAGCAGGACGCGCCCGCCCTCCCCCGCCGGGGGCGTGAAGGTGCGGTGGTAGTGGAGCCACTGGCCGGGCTGCAGCGTCCGGCCCACGCCGGAGGCTTTCGCCTCGGGCGAATAGGGTACAAGGATAGCGCCGTCCCACTTTGCCGGGAACTCTGAGCTCTGGGTGATGGCGTAGTCCCACGGGCCGTTCAGGTTGACATAGCTGTCCCGGCGCATACTCGGGCGGGGATATTCGGGGAGCGGATGCATGGAACTACCTCACATTCACTTTTTATAGGCTGCGGCCAGCTTTTCCAGTGCGGGCAGGCTGCGCTTCACCTTCTCGGTGTCGATGCAGTAGGCAAAGCGGACATAGCCCTTGACGCCGAAGGTGTCGCTGGGGACCAGCAGCAGATCGAACTCCCGGGCCTTGAGGCAGAAGGCGTTGGCGTCCTCTTCCAGCGCCTTCGGGAAGATATAAAATGTACCGCCGGGGCGCTCCACCTCAAATCCCAGCTCGGTGAGCTTGTCGTACAGCAGGTTCATGTTCATCTCGTAGACGGACAGATTGCTGGTGACGTCGAGGCACTCGGCAGTGGCTTTCTGGATGATGCTGGGCGGGCAGTTGTGGCCAGTGAAGCGGGAGATCTGGGCCATCATGTCCACTAGCACGTCTTCGCCCTCGCAGCCGGGCCGGACGGCCACATAGCCCAGACGTTCGCCGGGCAGGCTCAGGCTCTTGGAGAAGGAGAAGCAGGTCAGGGTGTGGGGGTAGAACGCTGCCGGATACGGCACCTTTTTGCCGTCGAAGGCGATGTCACGGTAGGGCTCGTCGCTGACGAGGAAGATGTTGTGGCCGAAAGCCTTGCTCTTCTCGGTCAGGATGCCGGCCAGACGGCTCAGGGTCTCGGCGGAGTAGACGACGCCGGTGGGGTTGTTCGGGGTGTTGATGAGGACGCAGGTGACGTTCTCGGTCAGCATCTCTTCAAAGGCGTCGAGATTCGGCTGGAACGCCGGTGCCTGAGGCGGCACGACCTTCAGCACAGCGCCGGTCCCCTCCACATAAGGGCCGTACTCGGGGAAGTAGGGGGCGAAGGTCAGCACCTCGTCGCCGGGCTTTGTCACAGCGCGGATGGCGTGGGCGATAGCGCCCGCCGCACCGGTGGTGGGGAAAATATCCTTCTGCTCATAGGGCAGGCCGAAGGTCTTTGCCAGATGGGCCGCAACGGCGGTGCGGAAGCCCGGGTCGCCCTGACTGGGGCAGTAGCCGTGGAGGGCGACAGGCTCTTCCTCGGCCAGCAGGGTCTGCATGGCTTTGGTGAACTTGTCCGGGCAGGGGACGCTGGGGTTGCCCAGCGAGTAGTCGAACACGTTCTCATAGCCGATCTCGGCGGCGCGCTGTTTGCCGTACATGAAAGTCTCGCGGATGACGCTCTTGTGGCCCAGCATGGCGCGGTAAGTCTCGTTCAGCATAATACTTTCCCTCTTTTTTTATTGATCCTCTTCCGGCAGGGCAGAAGCATAGCTCTGCTCCACCTTCACCATACAGCAGTATCCCGGGTCCTGCTCCTTGACGAAATTGCACATCTCGGCCAGCCGTGCGTCCTTGTCGCCGGTGTAGCCCGCCGGGAACACGAGGTCGAACAGCACGTTGGTGTGGCTGTCCCCCGGCACGATGCGCAGGTCATGGATGGACAGACGAGGGTCCATCTGGCGGGCTTTTTCCATCAAACGGCTCCGCAGGACGCCTACGGCGGCGTCCGACGTCACGATGGGGTCGTAGTGGATGGTGACCTGTAAGTGGTCTTTTTTCAGGAAATCCCGCTCGATGTTGTCGATGATGTCGTGGGCTTCCAGCGGGTCGGCCTCGGCGGGGAACTCGATGTGGAGCGATGCGAACTGATGCCCCGGGCCGTAGTCGTGGACCATCAGATCGTGGACGCCCAGCACCCCCGGGTAGCTCATGACGGTGTGCTCGATGTGCTCCACCAGCTCCGGCGAGGGGCTCTCGCCCAGCAGGGGGCTGAGGGTGTCCATCATAAGCCCCCAGCCCGACCAGAGGATGAACGCCGCCACTGCCACGCCCATGAGGCCGTCCAGCACGTCCCAGCCCGTCAGGTGGGAGAGGACGGTGGACAGGAGCACGGCGCTGGTGGTCAGCACGTCGTTCCGGCTGTCGGCGGCGGTGGCCATCAGGGTCTCGGAGTTGATGCGCTGGCCGATGGTCTTGTTGAAGCGGCTCATCCAGAGCTTGACGCCGATGGACGCCGCCAGCACCCCCACACTGAGCCAGCTGAACACCACTGCCGTCGGGTGGAGCACTTTGAGCGCGGATTCTTTCAGCAGGGACAGCCCGATGGCGAGGATGGTGACGCAGACCACGAGGCCCGCCAGATATTCGTACCGGGCGTGGCCGTAGGGGTGCTTTTCGTCCGGGCCTTTGGCCGCCAGACGGAAGCCCACGAGGCTCACCACGTTGGACGAGGCGTCCGAGAGGTTGTTCAGGGCATCGGCCATGATGGCGATGGAGCCGAACAGCGTCCCCGCCGCCAGCTTGCCCAGACAGAGTAGGAGATTGCAGGCCATGCCCACAAGGCTGGCCAGATTGCCGTAGGCCGTGCGGACGGCGGCGTTCTTGGTATCGTCCGGGTGCCGGACGAACAGGCGGATGAGCAGTTGTGTCATAAAATTCCCTCTCAGCAGGTATTTTGATGCTACCAGTATAGCACTGCACTTTATGGTTTTGAAGTATTTCGGTAAAATTTTTCGGGTATGCAAAGCCCCCGGCGGGGAAGTTCCCTGCCGGGGGCGGCGTTTTTGGGGCCAAGCGCTCCTTACTTATCGGAAGGCTTGCTCAAATCGATGCTGCGGATGATCTTGCGCACGGGCAGCACGCTCTTGGCGTTCATGGACAGCTCGTCCACGCCCATCCGCAGGAAGGTCTCGGTGAGGGCGGTGTCTGCGCCCAGCTCGCCGCAGATGCCCACCCAGATGCCGTGGCGGTGGCCTGCGTCGATGGTCATCTTGATGGCCCGGAGCACAGCGGGGTGGTGCGGGTTGAAGAAGGGCTCCAGCTTTGCGTTCTGGCGGTCCAGAGCGCAGGTGTACTGGGTCAGATCGTTGGTGCCGATGGAGAAGAAGTCGCACTCCTCGGCCAGCTCGTCGGCGATGAGGACAGCGGCGGGCGTCTCGATCATGGTACCCACTTCCAGCTTCTCGTCGAACTTCTTGCCCTCAGCCCGCAGTTCCGCGCGGCACTCGTCCAGCACGGCCTTGGCGTCCTGCAGCTCCCGCAGGCTGGTGATCATGGGGAACATGATGCTCATGTTGCCGTAAGCGGAAGCGCGGAGCAGAGCGCGCAGCTGGGTCTTGAAGAAGTCCTTCCGGGTCAGGCAGATGCGGATGGCGCGGTAGCCCAGCGCGGGGTTTTCCTCGTGGTCGAGCTTCATGTAGTCCACGGTCTTGTCTGCACCGATGTCGCAGGTGCGGACGACCACCTTGCGGGGTGCAAGGCTCTCGAGCACCTGCTTGTATGCCTCGAACTGGTAGTCCTCCGTCGGGAAGTCCTTGCAGTTGAGGTAGACGAACTCGGTGCGGAAGAGGCCGACGCCGCCGGCGTCGTTCTGCTGCACAGCGCCCACGTCGCCCATGCCGCCGATGTTGGCAAAGACGTTGATGGTCTTTCCGTCGAGGGTGGTGTTGGGCTTGCCCTTCAGCTCCTGCAGCAGTGCCTGCTTTTTCTGGTCTTCCTGCTGGCGCTTTTTCAGGCTCTTGAGCAGGTCAGGGGTGGGGTCAACGTAGACACAGGCGTTGTAGCCGTCCACGACCGCCATCTTGCCGTCCCAGTCGTCCTGAATGTCCTTGCACTGGATGAGGGCGGGGATGTTCATGCTGCGGGCCAGAATGGCGGTGTGGCTGTTGGAGCTGCCCTCGCGGGTGATGAAGCCCAGCAGCAGGCTCTTGTCCATGCGCACCGTCTCGGACGGGGCCAGATCCTCGGCCACCAGAATGCTGGGCTCGGTGCCCTGCAGGCTGGCATTGTCCACCCCCTGCAGGATGTCCAGGATCGCCTGTGCAATGTCGATGACGTCCGCACTGCGGGCCTGCAGATACGGGTCATCCATGGCTGCGAACACGGCAGCCTGATTGTCGCCGGCGGTCTTGACAGCGTACTCGGCGCACTTGTGCTGGCCGTTGATGATCTCCTTGATGGCGTCCACAAAGTCGTCATCTTCCAGCATCATGGCGTGGATGTTGAACACTTCGGCAATGTCCTCGCCTGCTTCGGCCAGTGCCTTTTCGTACAGAGCAGTCTGCTGCTCAATGGCTTTCTGCTGAGCAGCCTCAAAGCGGGCCACCTCTGCAGCGGTGTCGGCGATCTCTGCGGTGGAGATCACGGTGTCCTTTTTCTTATAGATCTTCAGCTTGCCGATGGCAATGCCGTTCAGAATGCTTCTACCGGTGCCTACCTGCATCGCTCATTCTCCTTCTTACTCATCCATTTCAAAAAAGCCCCCGCAGATCACTCCGCGAGGGCTGTGGCATCACGGCGGGATCAGACGTTCTCGGTCAGGAACTTCTGAATTGCTGCAGCGGCTGCCTCTTCATCGTCGCCTTCTACCTTGATGGTGATGGTCTCGCCCTGCTTGACGCCCATGCCCATCAGAGCCATCAGCTTGCGCATGTCGCAGCTCTTGCCGTCCTTCTCGAGGGTGGCGGTGCTGGCAAAGCCCTTCACGGTCTTGACGAGCAGGCCGGCCGGACGAGCGTGGATGCCGCAGGCATCCTTAACGGTATACTGGAATTCCTTCATAATCATTTTCTCCTTACTTGATTTTCCTGTGCCCGGCGCTGCAAACTCCAGCACATGGGGCGTAAAAATACAGGAAAAGTTTATACATCTATTATAAACCCTGCACTGTCTTTTTGCACCGTTCTATATTGCTGATTTTTGCGGCAAAATTTTGGTAGTTTTGAACATACAAAAGCTCCAAAAATGCTCATTTTTTACATTTTTTTCATTTTTGTTTGCAAAATTTATGCATTCTGCGACCCAATTTTCCATGCAAAACCGGTCGTTCGTTCCGGGACCGTACCGGTTTTGCCGGGAGTTCCGGCCCGCATCACTCCACGGGGTAGCCTTCGGCGTCCAGCGGCAGGGACGCATAATCCACCGCCTGGGCCTGCTCTCCGGCCTCCCCGGAAGTCTGCTGCGCCGCGTCGCCGGTCAGTTCTTCGTCATGGCGCTCGCCCCAGTCGCCGCTGTAGTCCTCCCCGGAGGTCTGCTGCGCGTCCAGTTCCTCGTCGTGCCGTTCGCCCCAGTCCCCGCTGTAGTCCTCGCCGGAAGTCTGCTGGGCTTCGGCCATGGCCGTCTGCAGGTCCTTCAGACCCACCACCACGCCGGAGGGCCGCTCCAGCAGGTAGGCTCCCACAGCCTTTTTGCGCCACACCAGCAACACCCCGTAGCGGCTGGTCTCGCCGCTGCTGGCCGCCGGGATCAGGGCCGTCCATTTTTCCACCGTTTTGCCCTTGCAGCGGGTCAGATCCATGCCGCTCTGCTGCACCACCCCATTGAAGGCGGAAAAGCTGTCGTCCCATTTGCGGGGGATCTTGACTTTGTCGGCGGTGATGGACGCACCGTCCACCTCCAGCCCGTAGCCGGTGAACCAGGTCTGGATGTCCTGTGCGCTCTCGATCTTGTTCACCGACGCCGCAGCCGTCACCGTGCGGGTGCTGATGTAGCGCCCCAGCAGCGCGCTGCACACCACCAGGGCACAGCACATGGCCCCCAGCCCCAGTTTTTTCAGGCTCGTTCTGCTCAACGTGATCACAAACATATCGCCCTGCCTCCCCAGCACCATTTTTGCGTTGCACACTCTGGAACCAGTGTATGCACCGCCCGGGGCCGGTATGCGGCACAAAAAAGGAGCCGCCGCACGCTTTTTCCGTGCAGCAGCTCCCCTATGGGGTCAGTGTGCTTTTGTAAAATCCGCCGGGCAGACGCAGCCCTTTTGCCGCAATACCTGCTGCAGCACCCGGGCCACCCCGTATTCCGTGTTGGGCGGGGCCAGATACGGCACCCGGCTGCGCAGCTCCGGGCTTCCGTTTTCCATCAGGAAGCCGTAGCCCACGGCCTCCAGCATCTCGATGTCGTTGTAGGTGTCGCCAAAGGCCATCATGGCACCGGATGGGATGTCCAGCAGCCTGCTCAGACGCTCCACAGCCTTCCCCTTGGTCACGCCGGGGTTGGTCACGTCGATCCAGCATTTGCCGGACACCGCCACGGCCAGTTCCTGCCCGAAACGGGGGCCGTAGACCTTCTCGTACACCTCCTGCGCATTGTCCTGCGGCAGATAGATGGTAAACTTGTCCACTGCGGCGTCGATGGTGTACAGATCCGACACATAGGCAATGCGGTTGTAGAAGTTGCGGTATACGGCATCATAGCACCGGTCACAGGGGCGCAGGTAGGCGTTCTCCAGCCCGCAGACCACAAAGGAATCCCCGTTTTCCTCCGCGCAGGCCGTCAGCCGGTGCCAGACCTCCGGCTCCATGCGGGAGACGAACAGGTCTTTGCCGCGCCAGCGCACAGCGCCGCCGTTGTCGGCCACCAGAATGGTCTGCTCCAGCACCGGAGCAAACATCTCTTCCAGCTTGTACAGCGGCCGCCCGCTGGCAGCCGCGAACAGGATATCCTGTCCGGCCAGCTCCTGCACAAGATGCAGAAAGTCCGGCGGCAGCTGACTGTGCCCGTCCAGCAGGGTCGCGTCCATGTCCGACGCGATCAAACGAATGCGGTCCATCGCGCTCCTCCTGTCATCCCATGTAGCTGATGTTGGCATCCAGCTCACCGCTGTAGCCATTGATGCGGGCCTTCTCAGTGCCCTGCCACATATCGCAGTCGATGGGGCTGCTGGACACGCCGTAATGGGCGTTCCAGATGGTGTACTTGCGCAGGGCGTCCAGGTCCACCCGCTTGCGGAACCAGGTGGTGGAAGCGTACACACCGGGCTTGTACCCCAGCGACTTGACTTCCTCGCAGAAGGCGATGGCACACTTGGTGCGGTCCTCCTTGCCCAGCCCATCGGCACGGCCGGTGCCGTTGGGAGAGGTGGAAGCCTCGGTATCATAATAGATGGGGTAGTCCAGCTTGCGGCCGTTCAGCGCCCAGTTGCAGCCCTGCGCTTCCTCGCGGGCCTCGTCCTCGGTCACCGCCTGGGTGAAGAAATACACGCCCACCTTCAGGCCCGCGTTGCGGGCGTTGGTGAAGTGCTCCTCGAACATGGGATCCTTGACCAGGGTGCCGCTGGCACCGTAGCCGCGGTAGCCGATGCGGATGATCACAAAGTTCACACCCGCCTTCTTGATCTTGTTCCAGTCGATGTTGCTCTGGTACTTGGACACGTCGATGCCGAAGTTCACATTCTTCTGCATCACGCCGTCGGCGTCAAAGTAATACAGCTTGCCGTCCACAGACTGGATGCCGGTAACCGGCTTATGGGTGGAGGCGCTGTAGTAATAGGTCTTGCCGTTCTTGGTCAGCCAGCCGGTGTATTCCTCCTGGTCGTCCTTTTTGCCGAACAGCCAGTTCCACAGCCAGCTGAAAAAGCCGTTCTCGTCGCCCAGGTCGATGCACTGTGCCTCTGCCTCATCCAGGGCGCCCTCGTCCAGTGCCTTCCGGATCTGTTCGTCCGTCAACAGCATGGAACCCTCCGGCGTGCGGCCGGACAGGTCATTCTCTGCGGCGTCCGTTTCCTCCGGGGCAGCCAGCGGATCCTGTGCGGCCAGCTCCGGCGTTTCCTGCTGCAGGATCACCGGGCTGTTCTCCCGTGCGGTCTCTGCCGTTTCCGTGCTTTCCGTGGTGTCCGACTCTGCGTCCTCCGCGCGGCCCGGCACCAGCGGGTCCGGTTCCTCTGCGGTGTCCTGTGCAGGCTCCGCCGGGTTCTCCGCTGCGGCGGGCTCTTCGCCCTGCTCTGCGGTCGTCTCAGACTCCGCGGTCTGTGCGGCAGACTGCTCGGCGGCTTCCGGCTGTGCCTGTGCCGTGGGTTCTTCCGCCGTCCGGGGCTCTTCCGTGCTGTCCGCAGTGCATTCTTCCGAAGAAGCCGCCGACCCGGTCTGTTTCTTCCCGAAGAGCTTTGTTTTCTGCTCCGGTTCCGTCCCGCTCTGCTGCCGGACGATGGGCTGCACCGTCACAGCCCCCTGCAGGTCGGCCAGATTCATGGCCGCCCCCAGACCGCCGACGGCCAGCACCATGGCCATGGTAAAAACAGCCGCAGCCTTGCCCCAGCCGCGTGCCGAAGATCTGTTGTTCCAAATTCGTTTCATGCCGTACTTCTTCGCCTCCGGATCCCTGTTTTGGTTATAGTCTGCCGCCGCAAAAGCGGACGGCCATTCATGCATTTTCACACAGGTCCAGTATACACCCGATGCCGTCCCGCCGTCAATCGGCTGGACTTTGCCGCCGCGGCCGCCGCGCACGGGCAGGCCTGCGTCCGCACACCCGAAAAATGCTCCAAAAGGGATACGTTTCGCTGGGGCAAAACATTGCACAAAGCCGAAATTTCACAATTTTTCCAGCAACCTCTTGCTGTCTTGACAGGTGTATGGTATGATACAGGACATACGTTCGTAACCTTAACGATCTGTTTTGGATAGAAAGGTAAGTTTTATGTCGAAGCTGAAAGAATTTTTGGCGCGGAAGGATATCGTCATCTCTCCGCAGCGTTACCTCATTGACGCACTGGGCGCAATGGCACAGGGCCTGTTCGCCAGTCTGCTCATCGGCACCATCATCAAGACGGTGGGTCAGCAGACCGGTCTTGCACTGCTGGTGGATCTGGGCGGCTATGCTACGGCCATGAGCGGCCCCGCCATGGCCTGCGCCATCGGCTGGGCACTGCATTGCCCGCCGCTGGTGCTGTTCAGCCTGATCACCGTGGGCTACTCGGCCAATGCGCTGGGCGGTGCAGGCGGCCCGCTGGCCGTGCTTATCATTGCCATCGTGGCGGCAGAGCTGGGCAAGGCCGTGAGCAAGGAGACCAAGGTGGACATCCTGGTCACCCCGCTGGTGACCATCTTTGTGGGCGTCGGTCTGTCCATGCTCATCGCCGCCCCAATCGGCGCAGCCGCAAGCCAGGTGGGCACCCTGATCATGTGGGCCACCGAGCAGGCCCCGCTGATCATGGGCATTCTGGTGTCGGTGATCGTGGGCGTAGCCCTCACCCTGCCCATCTCCTCGGCAGCCATCTGCGCCGCACTGGGACTGACCGGTCTGGCCGGCGGTGCCGCCGTGGCGGGCTGCTGCGCCCAGATGGTGGGCTTTG
>ENA-OVFU01001036-OVFU01001036.1-human-gut-metagenome-genome-assembly--contig:-NODE-1036-length-14235-cov-3.196192_pt1 | contig 14235 bp, 11 predicted proteins | sample MGYA00237764_ERZ505407 | MGnify/ENA primary metagenome ERZ505407 (study PRJEB26158, sample SAMN06016366) | human gut metagenome | biome: human gut; feature: ankylosing spondylitis patient; material...
CTTGAAATGTCAATAACACTGGAAAGTGAAATAAAGCACAAATCTGCTTTTTTTGCAGAAAATGGAATTATATTAGAAGGGCAGGCACCCATTTATGTTGCACCACCTTATTATTCCTGCGAAGTTCCTGTCGTTTATGAAGAGGGGCAGGGAATCCGTTTTGCAATTGGATTATATGTACAAACGAACGGTGGAAATGTATATCAGCAAGCGGATAAGCTTTTTATAAATACTCCAAATGATGTGTATATTTACGTGTCCGGAGTAACTGATTTTAAACAAAAAGAACTCTTTTTTTCAAAAAGAAACTGTATGATGGAAAACATCCAGCACATTCAATATGAAAAGCAAAAAAAGGCGCATATGGATGTATACGCAAATTATTTTGATAGGATGCATCTTGACATTAATTATACACCCGATAATGAACTTGCATTAAAAATGTTTCATTATGCCCGCTATCTGATGATCTGTTCATCTGTACCCGGTTCACAATGTACAAATCTTCAGGGAATCTGGAATCACCATATGCGTGCTCCCTGGAGCAGTAATTATACTGTAAATATTAATACGGAAATGAATTACTGGATGGCAGAAAAAGCAAATTTAAGTGACTGTCATATGCCTTTGCTTGAACTTATAGAACGTACCTCAAAAAAAGGTGAAAAAACAGCTCAGGATGTTTATCATCTGGCTGGCTGGGTAAGCCACCATAATCTGGATATTTGGGGACACTCAAGCCCGGTTGGACAATTTGGACAGGACGAAAATCCCTGTACATATTCCATGTGGCCGATGAGTTCTGGATGGTTATGCTGTCATTTATGGGAACATTACTGCTATACATTGGATGAAGCTTTTTTAAAAAAGAAGGCATTTCCGATTATACAAGGGGCCGTAGAATTTTACCTGGGCTATCTGGTACCTTATAAGGGATATTATGTAACTGCTCCCTCTACTTCACCTGAAAATACATTCCTTGCACCAGATATGACGACACATGGTGTTACGTTTGCGTCAACAATGGATATCAGCATATTGAGAGAACTGTTTGGATTATATTTAAAAGCATGTGAAATTCTGGGCTGCTATCATCACCACTCCGATTGAGAAACTGGACGGAAAGAAAATCCTTGAGGTTATGGAGAAACCGGTATCTCTTGAGGAAGAACTGATGTCTGAGGAAGAGGTATGCCCGGAGTGCGGACATGTACATGAACATGGAGAGCATCATCATCACGATCACGACCATGATCATGAATGTGGCTGTGGACATGATCACGAAGAACATGAACATCATCACCATGACCACGACCATGAATGCGGCTGTGGACATGATCATGAGGAACATGAGCATCATCACCACGATCACGACCATGAATGCGGTTGCGGACATGATCATCATGACCATCACCATCATCACGCAGATGAGGTATTTACAAGCTGGGGACGTGAGACGATTAAGAAATACACAAGAGAAGGTCTTGAGAAGATGCTTGAGGCTCTTTCCGCTTCTGAAGATTACGGTATTATTCTTCGTGCAAAGGGAATGCTTCCTGCAGAAGACGGAACATGGATTTATTTTGACATGGTTCCGGAGGAAACAGAAATCCGTGAAGGTGCACCGGAATATACAGGTCGTCTCTGCGTAATCGGCTCTAAACTGAAAGAAGATAAACTTGCAGAATTATTCGGGCTTGCATAATGATCATGAGGAAACAGCGATTTATGGCAATCCTCTAAAATACTGCATCTGGATTCAGCTCATCGGAGCATGAAATCCTGTGTCATAGATGCGAGACTGAATGATTTCGGCAGATAATAACAGAATCAGAATAAAGATAAAGGAATAAATTATATGATGGATGATATCAGAGTTCCCATTTATTTGGTTACGGGATTCCTGGAAAGCGGAAAGACTACTTTCCTGGATTTTACATTGCAGCAGGAGTATTTTGCCATTGACGGCAAAACTCTGTTGATCCTTTGCGAAGAAGGCGAAGAAGAATATGATATGGATAAACTGAAACTTACAAACACAGTTGTGGAAGTGATCGAGGATGAAGAAGATCTGACACCACAGCGTCTGGCTGCCATGGATATCATCCATCAGCCGGAGCGTGTTGTGATCGAGTACAACGGAATGTGGCTTGTAAGTAAGTTTGAGCAGATGGAGCTTCCGGAAGGCTGGGGCATTGAGCAGGAGATTACCTGTGTGGATGCAACTACTTATCAGGTTTATATGGCAAACATGAAATCTCTGTTCATGGATATGATCAGAAATACAGATATGGTTGTATTTAACCGCTGTAAAGAGGGAGATCCGCTTCCTGCATACAGACGAGGGATTAAGGTCGCAAATCAGAGTGCAGAGGTTATCTTTGAAAATGAAGAGGGCGAGATGGATGACATTTTCCAGGATGAGATGCCGTTTGATATCAATGCACCGATCATTGAGATTCCACCGGAAGATTATGGTATCTGGTTTGTGGATGCCATGGATAATCCGGATAAATATGTAGACAAAATTGTCCGCTTTAAAGGACGTGTCATGAAACCACGTGGAATGGGAAGTAAATTCTTTGTTCCGGGACGTGTGGCAATGACCTGCTGCGCAGATGATACCACTTTCCTTGGATACGTGTGCAGAAGCGATTATGCACCGCATATCAAAGAGGGCAGCTGGGTAGAAGTAACAGCGAAGGTCGCATTTGAGAACCGTACAGAATATCAGGGTGAGGGCATTGTTCTTTATGCAAGTGATGTGAAAGAATGCGAGCCGCTTAAGGAAGAGATGGTATATTTTAATTAATTATCTTAGAGCGTGTCTGAAAAATCATTCCCGCAAGATGTGCGTCACAATTTGTAAGATTGATTTTTTAAACACACTTTAGAGTATGTAAAAAATAAATTTGACATCAGGACAGGTATGGTAATTCCGGAAAATGGTGTTAAATTAAGCAGGAGACACATATATGTATTTAGTAGTTGGCCTGGGAAATCCCGGGAAACAGTATGAAGCAACACGCCACAATATGGGATTTGATACCGTTGACCGTCTGGTAGAGGATTACAATGTCCCTCAGGGTGGTGTGAAATTTAATGCCATGTACGGTAAAACCATGATCGGCGGAGAGAAAGTGATTCTTATGAAGCCGCTTTCTTTTATGAACCTGAGTGGCGGTCCTGTTCGTGAGATGGCGAATTATTTTAAAATTGATCCGGAATCAGAGCTTATTGTTATTTATGATGATATTGATCTGGAACCCGGGCAGCTTCGCATCCGCAAGCAGGGAAGTGCGGGTGGACATAACGGGATCAAAGATATTATCCGCCAGCTTGGCACAGAGAAATTTCTCCGTATCAAAGTAGGAGTTGGTGCAAAGCCGAAGGGATGGGATCTGGCAGATCATGTACTTGGCAGATTTTCCACAGAAGACAGGAAACTTGTGGATGAAGCAATAGCAAAGGCGGCAAAGGCTGTGGATATCATAATCTCACAGGGTACAGATGCAGCCATGAACGAATATAACAGAAAAGTACCTGTACAGAAATAAGCAGACAGGAAATAGATGATTGTTCAGCAAAAGGTATAGAAAGCGGTAACTGGAAACAGAAGCCGCTTTTATTACGTCGAAGGATCATGAGGGGTGAAGATGAAAGCATTTTTAACACCTCTGCAGGGGCTTGCAGAGTTTGAACAGATTAAAGAAAAAAGCAAAACGAATAAGGGAATCCTGCAGGTTTCGGGGTGTATGGAATCGCAGAAATCTCATCTGATGTACGGACTTTCCGGGATTGCGCCTTATCGTCTGATCCTGGCGGAGGACGAACGCCGCGCCAGAGAAATTTATGAAGATTACAGATTTTATGACAGAAAAGTGTATTCTTATCCTGCGAAAGATCTTCTGTTCTTTCAGGCAGATATCCATGGAAATCTGCTGATACGTCAGAGGATGAAGGTCATTAAGGCGTTACTGGAAGAGAAAGAATTGACAGTTGTTACAAGTATTGACGGATGTATGGATTTTCTGGAATCTCTGGAAAAGATAAAAGAACAGCTGATTCATTACGAAAGTGACAGCACCGTAGACACAGAACAGCTGAAGAACCAGCTGGTGGCTTTAGGTTACGAGCGGGTAGGACAGGTGGAAATGCCGGGGCAGTTCTCTGTGCGTGGCGGTATTGTGGATATTTACTGTCTCACTGAGGAAAATCCATGGAGAATCGAGCTTTGGGGAGATGAGATTGATTCTATCCGGAGTTTTGATCCGGAGAGTCAGCGTTCTCTGGAAAATCTGGAAGAACTTACAATCTATCCGGCGGTGGAGCATATAGGGGACAAGGATATGGTTTCCTTCCTGGATTATTTTCCGGAGGAAAGAACCATAATCTTTCTGGATGAACCAAACCGACTGACTGAGAAAGGCGGGGCTGTAGAAGAAGAGTACAGACAGAGCCGTATGCACAGAGAGGAAAAAGGCAGCCGGAATCTGCCGGAAAACTGGCTTTGTTCTTTTGAACAGCTTCAAAAAGAACTGAATAAACGCAACTGTATTTCTGTATGTGCGCTGGAACCGAAACAGGCAGGCTGGAAAGTGCGGGAGAAATTTTACCTGGAGGTAAAATCAATCAGCGCTTATAACAACAGTTTTGAACTTCTGGTAAAAGATCTTCATCAGTATAAGAAACAGGGATACAGGATCGCGCTGCTTTCCGGTTCCCGCACAAGGGCCGAGAGGCTGGCAAAGGATCTTCAGGAAGAGGGACTGGCAGCCTTTTATGGACAAGATTATGACAGGGAGATCTGTCCGGGCGAGATCATGGTGGTTTATGGCCATGCAAAGAAGGGCTTTGAATACCCGTTGATCAAGTTTGCGGTAATGACAGAATCTGACATTTTTGGACAGGAACAGAAAAAAAAGAAGAAAAAAAATTACAGTGGAAGCCGTATTCAGGATTTTGCGGAGCTTTCTATCGGCGATTTTGTTGTCCATGAAAAGCATGGTCTTGGTATTTACCGAGGAATTGAAAAAGTTGAAGTAGACAGGATCGTTAAAGATTATATTAAAATTGAATACAGAGGCGGAAGCAATCTCTATATTCCTGCTACTCAGCTTGACTGTCTGCAGAAATATTCAGGGGCAGATGCTTCAAAGGCTCCGAAGCTGAACAAACTTGGTACTCAGGAGTGGAATAAAACAAAGAGCAAGGTTCGTGGGGCAGTTAAAAATATTGCAAAAGAACTGGTAGAGCTTTATGCAGTGCGTCAGGAAAAGGAAGGATATGTCTGTGGTCCTGATACTGTATGGCAGAGAGAATTTGAAGAAATGTTTCCATATGAAGAGACAGAGGATCAGCTCAGTGCTATTGAGGATGCCAAACGTGATATGGAGAGTACCAGGATTATGGACCGGCTTATCTGCGGGGATGTGGGATACGGCAAAACAGAAGTGGCGCTGCGTGCCGCATTTAAGGAAGTACAGGAGAGCAGACAGGTAGCTTATCTTGCACCTACAACGATCCTTGCGCAGCAGATTTATAATACCTTTGTGCAGAGGATGAAGGAATTTCCGGTACGTGTGGAACTGTTGTGCAGATTCCGGACCCCGGCACAACAGAAGAAGGCAATCGAAGATCTGAAAAAAGGTCAGGTGGATGTGATCATTGGAACGCACAGAATCCTTTCCAAAGACGTACAGTTCAAAAATCTTGGCCTGTTGATCGTTGATGAGGAACAGCGGTTTGGAGTTACGCATAAGGAAAAAATCAAGCAGTTAAAGAAGGATGTGGATGTCCTTACACTGACTGCAACGCCCATTCCCCGTACTCTTCATATGAGCCTGATCGGAATCCGGGATATGAGTGTTCTGGAGGAACCTCCTATGGACAGAATGCCGATCCAGACATATGTTATGGAATATGATGAAGAGACGGTCCGAGAGGCTATCAACAGGGAATTGCGCAGAGGCGGACAGGTTTATTATGTTTATAATCGAGTGACGGATATTGCAGATGTTGCCCTGCGTATTGCGAAGCTGGTGCCGGATGCAAGGGTGGATTTTGCTCATGGCCAGATGAGTGAGAGGGAACTGGAGAATGTGATGTATTCCTTTGTAAACGGGGATATTGATGTGCTGGTTTCCACCACGATCATTGAGACAGGGCTGGATATTTCCAATGTAAATACTATGATTATCCATGATTCAGACAGATACGGGCTTTCTCAGCTTTATCAGCTTCGGGGAAGGATCGGGCGTTCCAACAGAACTGCCTATGCGTTTCTGATGTACAGAAAGAATGTGATGCTGAAGGAGACGGCTGAGAAGCGTCTGGCTGCGATCCGCGAGTATACGGATCTGGGAAGCGGATTTAAGATTGCAATGAGAGATCTGGAACTTCGAGGTGCCGGAAATCTGCTGGGTGCGCAGCAACATGGACATATGAATGCGGTTGGATATGATCTTTATTGTAAGATGCTCAATGAAGCAGTGAAAGAGGCGAAGGGTATTCGTACAATGGAGGATTTCGAGACATCGGTTGATCTGAATGTTGATGCGTATATTCCTGATTCCTACATCAGTAATGAATTTCAGAAGCTGGATATTTATAAAAGAATTGCGGGGATTGAGACACAACAGGATTATGATGATATGCTGGAAGAACTTCTGGACCGTTTCGGAGAACCCGGAAAGGCAGTGCTGAATCTTCTGGCGATTGCGAAGTTAAAGGCGATTGCTCATCAGGGGTACGTAACGGAAATAAAGCAGACTGGAAAAACAGTCCGGTTTACCCTTTATGAGAAAGCAAGGCTGAATACAGAAGGCTTTCCGGCTCTTATGCAGAAATACAGAAGAGGTCTGCAGTTTAAGAATGAGCAGGAACCGAAATTTATCCTGGAACCACAGGGGAATCTGATCCTGGCATTGACGGAATTTGCAGAGGAACTTAAGAGCATGGCGGAAAATATGTGAAATATACTACATATTTTTCGATTTGCCTTGCCCTTCGCAGGAAAAAAGTTTATACTCTAATAACAGTACATTCTGGGAAAGTGGTATGGAAGAAAGACCAGATTGATAATATGGAGGAAGAAATGAAAAAAATGGTAAAGAGAACAGCCGTTGTGACACTGGCAGGTGTGATGTCAGTTGGTATGCTTTCCGGCTGTGGAAGTAAAACATTAGATGGAACAAAGACAGTGGCTACTGTTGACGGAACAGATATTCCGCTTGGAGTTGTAAGTCTTTATGCCCGCGAACAACAACAGCAGACAACAACCATGTATTTAAATTATATGGGAAGTGCAGATAATATCTGGGATCAGACAGCAGGTGATGATTCAGATGAGACTTATGGTGATCAGGCAGTGACAAGCAGTCTGGAGTCTGTTGAGAAGATGTATATTCTCAAAGAGAAGGCTGCGGATTATAACGTAGAGCTTACAGATGATGATGAAGCAGCGATCGCAGATGCAGCATCACAGTTTATGGCTGCAAACAGTGAAGAGACAATTAAGGAACTTGCGGTAACGGAAGATCAGGTAAAAACACTTCTGGAGCTTCAGACAATTCAGAAGAAGATGTATGATCCGGTTGTAGCAGAAGGAAAGATCACAGTTTCTGATGATGAAGCGAATCAGACAACCTTCACTTATGTAAGTATCTCTACAAGCGGTGATGATATAACTGATGAGGAGAAAAAGACTAAGAAAGAACAGGCTCAGGAGATTCTGGATAAGATGAAAGAGGATCCTACAGCAGACATGAGTGAGATTGCCAAAGGTGTAGATGACAGTTATTCTGCAGTACAGGGTAATTTTACAACAAAAGAGAGCGAAGACGAGGATGAAGATTCCGGCAGCGAGGCATATCCGGATGAGGTTCTGAAGGTTCTGAGAGGACTGAAGGATGGAGAAGTTGCAGACAATATTATTGAGACTGACACAGGATACTATGTAGTAAGACTTGACAAGATCAATGATGAAGATGCCACAGCTTCCAAGCGAGAATCTCTTCAGAATTCCAAAGAAAATACCTATTTTACAGATACAACTGCCAAATGGCTGGATGAGGCAGATGTAAAGGCGGTTAAGAAAGTCCTTAAGACACTTAAGATCACTGACAAACATACCTTCATGGCGCCGACTCCTACTCCGGTTCCGGAAACACCGACACCTGAAGTGACAGAAGAGGCAACTCCAACACCGGAAACAGAGGAAGTTACAGAAACACCTGCAGCAGAGGATACAAAGACAACAGAGACTCCGGCGGCAGAGGAAGAAGCAGCAGAAACTACTGAAACACCGGAAGCAACACCGACAGAAGCAGCTAAATAAGAAAATCCGAACTGTCAGTAGCCTGCTGATAGGAATTGAGTATTGTAAATTAAAACAGCTATGATGAAAACCTGAGTGTTTTCACATAGCTGTTTTTAAGTTTAAATAAATCCGAAATCATTCTCCTAAATATGCAAAAATAACACAGATAAATAGAGATATGATAATACGTTATTTTGTATGTTCTGCTAAATGAGATGGAAATGCTTCAAAGCATTGGCAATTCCGTTATCTTCGATATTGGTTGTCTGGTAAGTGCAGTGAGGCAGGATCAGGGGATCCGAGTCGCCCATTGCGATGCTGTTTCCGGCGAACTGCAGCATAAGAAGATCGTTCGTGCTGTCACCGAATGCATAGGTGTCTTTGACCGGAACCCCAAGACGGTCTGCCAGAAACCGGATTCCGGTTGCTTTGCTGAGATTTTTCTGAGTCAGTTCCCAGGCCTTGTCTTCATGTATGAAACACAGAAAATGTTCATCTGCAAATTTGCGGAAAGTTTCCATATCAGAATCAGCAGACGGAAAAGCCAGAAACTTGTCAAATGTAAAATGGTTGTATGTTTCGGGCGGGTAGAGAGCCAGATCTTCTACTATAACTTCTGCTTTCAGCTTCTGAACAGTTTCAGGAACAGCACATGAACTGCTGTCATATAAAATCTTATCCGGGCGTTCAAAAAACGCAGGAATTCTGCATTCCCGCAGTAATTCTGTTGTTTTACGGCAAAGCGGATTTGGAATAGAACTGGAAAACAAAAGCTCTTCATTCATATAAATCTGGCTACCGCATCCGCATACATAGCCGTCGAATCCCATTTCTTTAATGATTTCCGGAATCATTGTATAGGTACGTCCGGAATTGATGAAAAGGAGATGACCATTATAGCGGGCTTCTTTTAAAGCCTGTTTCGCACTGTCCGGAACTGTCCATGGGTAAGGGGTTAACAGGGTTTTGTCAATGTCAAAAAATAAGAGTTTACGATTATTCTCCATCAGATGTCTCCTCTGTCTCAGTATCTGTATTGTCATAAAATTCGTCATCAGAAGGATTTTCATTTCCTGTATGTACGCGGATTCCGTTCAGTTCAACTTCGCCTTCCATTGGGATCACAAGGCACTTGCGTCCGTCAATTATGCGTGTTTCCACAAGATCGGCACGTTCAGGATCTACGTGGACTACAACATCCGGGGTTTTGATCTCGAATCTTTTTGTATTGGTGATGTTGGAAGCAACCAGAGAGGATTTTTCCCCGGCTGTGATCTCGTATTGTTCATCAAATGACTGTAGTTTTTCATCTTCTACGCCGCATTCTTCAAAGAGGCGTTTTACCTCAGATTTGGTCAGAACTACAGGTTCCGGCTCATCCTTCTGTGATTCGATCAGGTCGTTTAATTTCTCGTGAATGCTTAATACAGTGTCATATCTGCAGTCGTCGCCCAGAGTATCTTCAACCAGTGCGTTAAAGGAATCACGCTGTCCTCCTGCAGAAAGAGGTGCTGTACATCCAAGCAGTTCATCGATAAAAATATCCCGAAGCTCGTTTGCATTTTTACTATAATAAAGGACACCATGGATGTCAGTGCTGCGGTCGTTAAACTGCGGGAAAAGGAAAGCAACATCCGGAAATTCCACGATCCAGTCGCGGATACGGTCCTGGATGCTGTTGGTTTCGGCATTGTAGCAAAGACCTGCCTTAGAGAGTTTTACAGGACAGATACAGCACATGATGTGCTCATAAATCTCATCAGATGCATCAAACATTTCTGCACCGTCGGAAGACTTTCCGGGGATATCATATACTCCATGGATCAGGATGATGTAGTAGTTTTCGGGATAATCATAGTTTTCAATGATCTTATCGTAGAAACTTTCTACCAGTGCATCATCGGTCAGTTTGCTTTCTCTCAGTTTCATAAGAAAATGTTGAGTTCCGCCCTCAGTTTCCTGCTCGAGAGGAAATTCCATGTTCATCAGATTTTTTCCTATTGTTCCGGAAAGGGATTTGCGGAAAATTTCAAAGTATTTGAACATTTCTTCTTCTGATAAAGAGAGAAATGCTTCTTTCAGTTCGGTTTTTTTATTCTTTTCTCCGTCAACGTAACATCCGCAGATGCGGGTGAGAGAACAGTTCTCGGGAGTGAACTGTTTCTTGATTTCAGAAATTTCTTTTTTGTTCATATAGTTTTATACCTCATGTTAGTCTGTTCTTTATTATAGACCAGTTGTGATGCAGGGGCAAGGAAAATTGCCTGAAAATTATGGGAAATACAGGTGAGTTTTGGTAGATGTAGTGCTATAATATAGGAAGATATTGTTGCCTGACTGTGTTGCTGAGAACGTGGTGGACAGTAATGTTGCTTTGACAGTGATGAAAATAAATACAGGAGGATATGAGACATGAATGAAACAATAAAAAATCTTTTGGAGCGAAGAAGTGTACGTGGTTATAAAGAAGATCTGGTGCCGGAAGAAGTGTTGAATGAAATTCTTGAAGCAGGGGAATACGCACCAAGCGGAATGGGACAACAGGGTACACTTATGGTAGTAACACAGAATCCGGAACTTGTTGCGAAGCTTTCTAAAATGAATGCGGATGTGATGGGGACTGAGAGTGATCCGTTCTATGGGGCACCGACAGTTGTTGTGGTCTTTGCAGACAGTAATATGCCTACATGTGTGGAAAATGGAAGTCTGGTTATGGGAAATCTGATGAATGCTGCTCATGCCCTTGGGGTTGATTCCTGCTGGATTCATCGTGCAAGAGAGGTGTTTGCTTCTGAAGAAGGAAAGGCATTGAAGGCAGAGTGGGGTGTGCCGGAGTCTTATGTTGGAATTGGTCATTGTGTGCTTGGTTATCGCTCCGGGGAATATCCGAAAGCGAAAGCGAGAAAAGACGGATTTGTGATCAGGGTGTGATTGTAGTGTGGCGGCAGAGTGATTCCTGAAACAGGCTGGCAGGAAAGATGTGAGAATGTTCGGGAAATCAAGTTGCCGGCACAGTAGCTGTGAGAGAGGGTTGCTGTTGAGTATATTTGATTTTAAGAGAAAGAAGTACAGAACGTTTCTGCAGGATTCTGAGACAGGTGAGGAGATTGCTGAGGAGTATGAGAAAGGCCGGGGAGTTTGGAAAAAGCATGATGTTCAGGATGGGAAGGGTTCGGAGATGAGAGAGAATCTGATAAGGAATCATTATTGGTTTTCGGGGAGAGTGCAGGGAGTTGGATTTCGCTATCGGGCCTGTTATATTGCCAGTTCTCTGGGGGTTACCGGTTGGGTGAGAAATAACTGGGATGACCGCGTGGAGATGGAGGCGCAGGGGAGCAGGGAGCTGCTTGCGCAGATGGTGGAGATGTTGGGGAGACAGAGGTTTATTGAGATTGAGGGGATTGAGGAAAGGGTGATTCCGGTGGAGGTTGAGAGTGGGTTTTATTCCAGATGAAAGGGACGCAAGCTCAAATCATTCTCTTCGGCTCGGTTTCGGGTCTTAAGAAAAGCTAAGCCCCGGAAAATCAGCTAAAAGCATTCGCAGATAACTCAAACTCGCCGCGAAGCGGCTCAGACAGTGAGTGATCTGCGAATAACGCTGATCTTCCCGGGCTAAGATTTTCTAAAGGCCCTGCAAATGTCGCCGAAGAGAATTGTTTGGGGCTGCGTCCCCCTTTAACTGATCTTACAAAAACTTCACTATCTCTTCTGTATCTTTCCTTTTCGGCCGCCCAGGCTCTTCCCCCGGAACTCCTACCGCAATTACCCCAACAACAGTCTCCGTCTCCGGAACAGAACAAAATTCTCTGATCTTATCCGCATCCCTGATCCCCATAATAAGAGTTCCATATCCCAGTTCTTCAGCCTTTAATATCAGGTTCTCATTCTGCAGCCCAAGATCATAACATCCCCATCCATTTCCAATTTCATTATCCGCTGTTCCATCTTTCTGAAAACCTGCTCTGTTATGTACGAAAGTACTAACCAGCAACACTGCATTCTCACATTTCCCTGCATTCATTTCCGGCAGACATTCCCGTCTGAACTGTTCCACATTCTTTTCGTCCATAATACAGTAATAACGTCCTGTTTGAGAGTTCTTCCATGAAGGCGCCTCCTGAGCTGCTTTTATCATACTCAAAATTTCATCTTTCGTCACCGTATTTCTCTCTACATATTTACGAACACTCCGTCTCTTTTCTATCAGATTCTGAAATTCCATATTTTTATACCTCTTCTATTCTTTCTCTTTAATCAGATAGATAAAATCCATCCTATATATCTTTAATAAATAATAATAGGATATCCTCCATCTATCGTATTATATATCAATGCCGCCTGATCTTCCGGCAGATTGATACAGCCGTGACTTCCATGTCCTGTCTTATATCGGTTTCCACCAAATGCAGACTGCCATGATGCATCATGAAGTCCCTGTCCATAAACAAACGGCATCCAGTATTTTACCGTTTCCGCATATCCATATTCTTCACTGCTTAACGTAAACGGACTTGCCTTATATGCAATCGGCCATGCTCCTCTGTAAGTCTCACGTTCCGGTGTGGGTGCACCGCTGACAATATCTGTTTCAGTAACCAGCGCACCATCTTTATACAGCCATAAATGCTGTGAATCAAGACTGACTTCTATATAATTGCCTGCCAGGTCATCTGTTCCGTTTCTCTTCATGCCACTGCTGCTGTACACCGGCTCTCTGGATACATTTTCACCACTTTTAAGATCTTCAAGAAGCTGTGTCAGCTCTGCATCCTGATCGATTCTGTATCCATATTCATTATCAGAAACCGTAACATCCGTTCCCAGCGATGTATGAAAAGTACGCGGCACATAAATAGTATTATATTTATTTGCCATATTCGATATGTAATCTGCAGCCGCATCCTTATCAATGCTTATACCACTATTTTTAATCTGCAGCCAGGAACTGATCGTGTCTGAATCCAGCACCTGCGTTTCCTCACCAAACAGATAAGAAACTGTTGTACTGCGGTATTTTTTCAACAGGCTATTTAACTTCTTCACCTTCTGCTTCATTTCACCTGATTCTTCAATATCCGGCTGCCGGTAAACTTCCTCGTTTAATTCCATCTTTACATCAGATGTAAGCAATTCTGTTTCGAAATCTTTATCCAGAGTTTCCTCCACATAGCTTAATAGCCTGTTTTCATCAATCTGATTTCCGGAAACCTGTTTCACCAACACATATTTCTGTTTCTTTTTGCTATATCGGATATGTGCATCCGTAGGTTCTGTTCTGTCTTTTTCATCAAAATGATCCGCAGACAATGCTGCCTGTTCCTGCACTTCATCTCTGATGATCTGATAATCAATCTTATAATCTCTCTGTGATGCAAAAAGTTTAAATGTCCCGCTTCTCTCCTGTTTCAATGTTTCCAGTGCACTTTTCAGAATGTCCTGATCCAGACTGTATCCCAGTTGTTCCATTGAAACATTATAAACATCCTTTCCATCTTCATGAAATGTTATTGTTTTATTCTGAAATGCTTCAGATATTTTCTGCTGCGCTTCTTCCACAGTAAGCTTCGATACATCCAACCTGTACACACTCACTTTCCTTCCCAGTGTGACAGTATCCACATGATGTATGTAAGCAGCCAGACCGATTCCCGCTGTCACGATCATCACGATACATATTACAAGAATCACTTTCAGCTTCTTTCTATTTAAGGCTTTTTTCTGTTCCATCCTTTGTTCTGCTACTTCCTTTCACCTTATTTTAGATATCTGCAATTATTTTATTATATAGAGAGATAAAAATCAATTTGTAAAATGCAGTTCGCCTGTTGTTACTGTTCACTCCGTTCTCAGTAACGTAGCCAAAATTCATTCCAGATAGCAACCGCCTGTTACTTTAGAGCGTATCTGAAAAATCA
>ENA-OVFU01001037-OVFU01001037.1-human-gut-metagenome-genome-assembly--contig:-NODE-1037-length-14233-cov-19.330935_pt1 | contig 14233 bp, 11 predicted proteins | sample MGYA00237764_ERZ505407 | MGnify/ENA primary metagenome ERZ505407 (study PRJEB26158, sample SAMN06016366) | human gut metagenome | biome: human gut; feature: ankylosing spondylitis patient; material...
GGGCCGTCCTTTGTCATCCTCACGGTAGGGCAGCAGATGCTGGGCAGCCGCGCGGTGGGGGTGCGGCTGTTTGCGGCCCAGCTGCTGGCGGGATACCTCACGGCGGCGCTGCTGTGCCGGATGCAGGGCGGGGCCGGGCAGGCTCCACCCGCGCAGGGGGAAACCATTCCGCTGCCCGCACTGGACGCGGTGATCGCGCAGGCGGCAGTGACCTACCTGAAGCTCTGCGGCTTTGTGCTGTACTTCCGGCTGCTGGCGGCAGGGTGCGGGGCATTGCTGCCACAGCCGTGGGCGGCGCTGCCCGCCATGCTGCTGGAAGTGTGTTCCGGCTGCGATCAGGCCGCCCGCACCGGGCTGTGGGCCAGCACGCTGTGCTGTGCGGCGCTCAGTGTACAGGGGGTGTCGGTGCTTTTGCAGGTGCGCACCATCTGCCCGGCCGAGATCTCGCTGCGGCCTTTGCTGGCAGCGCGGGCGGTGCATCTGCCGCTTTCGGTGGCGCTGTTCTGGCTGGGCAGCACCGTGCCGGTGCAGGCCGTGCAGACCTTTACCACCCTGACCGAACGGGTGGTGGTGCTGCGCCGCGTGCCGCTGGACTGCGCCCTGCTGGCCTTTGCCGTGTGCTGCATCACGGTGGAGGAGTTGGCGCGTTGAGGTGCGGGCTGGGCCGCGTGCTGGGAGCTTTCTCCGCGAACAGCCCGGAACCCACGGTTCCGCCCCTGTGCTTACGCACGGGGCCCCACTTCCCGGACATTCGCTGGAGAAACTCCCAGCCCACAGCCCTTGGTTTCAGGGAACTTTATCAGGTGCTACTGTAGGAGCGTTATCTGAGCAAGTTTGAACTTTTAAACGATACAACGATTGAAAAGTAACTTTGTCAAGGTGAGAAAGTTCCATTGTTCTGAGAAAGTTCCAACTTTGTCAAATATCCGAACTTTGTCAAGCTGACAAACATCAAATTTATAACGTAGATAAGTATTTAAAATGGAACTTTGTCAGATGTTTCTCCACAGTAGCAGGTATACCAGCGATTCCTGCCATCTTTTCCACGTATCGCTTGCTTTGCGATTTGGCTGGACTTCGTGAGGTCACTGTACACACGGTTGTAGGTACTGTCGCTGCACCCGATCTCCCGCAGGACGGCGGCGCGCAGCTCGTTGCTGGGCATCGACCCGAGGCGGCTCTCGGACAGAACGTTCAGGATGGCGCTGCGGGTGTCCTGCCGGGTCTCCGCCGTGCGCACCCGCCGCTCTTCAATGAAGTCGGCATCCTTCTTGTCGGTGTAGCCGTCAAACACGGCCCGTGCAGTCCTTACGCCCTCCACCTCCACATCGTCGATGTGCAGCAGCACCGTCTGCTGGGGGCGGGCGTAGCTGCTTTTCTCGTGGCTGAGATAAATTTTGCCGTCGTTCTTGGCGCGGCCCATCATCAGCACGCTGCGGGCCATGTCCCAGATATCCGAGCTGTCGGCCAGACGTGCGCGGCCGGAAACGCCCTGCTTTTTGTTGGAGTGCATCACGATGAGCACCGCGCAGCCCTGCTTTGCGGCAATGGCGCGCAGCGGCAGCAGGGCACTGCGCATCTGGTTGCGGCTTGCCATCTCCACATCGGCGGGCAGAAAGCTCTGCAGCGGGTCCACGATGAGCAGCAGCGGCCCGGCCTTGGCGGCAAAATCCGCCAGTGCCTGATCCTTGAGGGTAAGGGGCTGGCCGGTCTTGCCAAAGTAGTCGTCGGCGGTCAGCACCAGCACCCGGTTCATGTCGGCCCCGGCCGCCAGCAGACGGGCCTTGAGCACCTTGCCGGGGTCGTCCTCGCCCGCAAGCAGCAGCACCTTGCCGGTCTGCTGCGGCGGCAGCGGAAAAAAGCCGGAGGTCTTGCCCGCCGTCACATAGGCAATGAGCTGTGCCTGCCAGATGCCCTTGCCGGTGCCGCCGTCGGCACCCAGCAGCGACACTTCGCCCAGCGGCAGCAGCTGCGGCACCAGCCACGCCACGCTCTGCATGGGCACATCGGCCAGCAGACCGGGCTGCGCCGCGCTGCCCTCCAGCGCAAGCTTGCGCTGCTTTGCGTCCGCGTTCACGGCTGCCATAAAGGCTGCGGGGTCGGCCTGCCACGCCTGCTTGCAGGTGTTGAGCCATTGATCGATCTTGTAATTGACGGCGGGCAGCTGCATGTTGCAGGCTGCGTCGCGCACGTCGTCCAGCAGGTCTTCCCGTGCATCCGGGTCGGTCTGGTGGAACATTACCGCAAAGGTCAGGCGGCTGAACAGCTGCTGCTCGGTCCTGCAGGCATCCAGCATGTTCAGAAAGTCTGTGCGGTCCTGAATGGATACTCCCAAAATACATTTCTCCTTTCGCTGTGGTTTATAACTGGAAGCAAAACCAAATGTTGTTGCTATAAGTATAACTCTGAAAAAACAACGTGTCAACAAATAGTTTTTGCGCAAAAAGCCACAGCTTCCGGGGTGAAAATGCACAGGAAAATGGGGAAAGAAAAAGAGAAGGCGGGCACCTTCTCTTGACAAAACGGCCTTTCTGACGAAATACAATAAGAACCCACAGAAACGACGCTTTGTAAAATTTTATGGTGCATGGTTGCTTTTTGAAAAAAGCAGAGTATAATAAAAGTGAGAAAGTAAGAAAATCGCACAAAGGAGGATGAAGGATGCTGACGGAATTGAGGACAAAATCCCAGATCACCATTCCAAAGGATATTGTAATGAAGATGGGCCTGCGTGAGGGCGACAAGCTGGAGATCGTGGAGAAGGATGGCGTGATCGAGCTGATGCCGGTAGCCGTTTACCCCAAAAAGTATCTGGACGAGCTGCGCAGCGAGATCAACGAAGCAAAGGCCAAAATTGCGGCAGGGGAGCAGCCGGTGTTCGACACGGTGGACGCACTGTTTGAAGCGCTGGACGGTGCGGACGAATGAATTACAAGATCACCTACACCAAACGATTCATAAAGAACCTGAAGCGTTTGAACGCAGCGGAGCGGGCGCAGCTGAAAAAGAAGCTGGAAATTCTGAAAATCGACCCGCTGAAGTAAGGAGTGATTCTGGATGTTACAGCCGAAGCTGACAAAGGTGGAACCCGTAAAACCGCTGAAGCTCTGCCTTTATTATGAGACGGGTGAGGTAAAGCTGTTCGATGCAGCCCCTTATGCCACCGGCTCGTGGTACGGCAGGCTGCAGGATGAGCGTTACTTTGCTACCGTGCATCTGCTGCCGGGCGGTATTGGCATCGAGTGGGAAGAGGGGCAGGATATCGCCCCGCATGAGCTGTACGAAAACAGCGTTCCTGTGAAGAAAACAGCATAACCCAATGCAAAAGGCCGCTGCGTTCACATGCAGCGGCCTTTCCATTTGATGGGGAGTATTCAGCGGCGGTTTACTGGATGCCGGTCACAGGATAGTCCTGATCCTCAACGGCCTTCTTCAGCACGTCGTCGGCAACCTCGGCGTTCAGGGTGACGATGGCGGTGCCGGCCTCGTGGCTCACCACGGCCTCGTCCACCTCGGGCAGGGCTTCCAGAGCCTTCTTCACGCGGGCTTCGCAGTGGCCGCACATCATGCCTTCTACTTTCAGGGTCTTCTTCATGGTATGATCCTCCGTTTTGACTTCGGGCGCTTCGGCGTCCGATTTTTTGTTATTTTCAGCCGCAGGCTGCACCGGGGCAGCGGCGGGAGAAGCGGTTTTGTGGTCGTGCCTGGTGCTGTGCAGATCGAACAGGTTCAGCCGCAGCGCGTTGCTCACGACGCAGAAGCTGGACAGGCTCATGGCAGCAGCACCGAACATGGGGTTCAGGGTCAGGCCGAAGGGGATGAACAGACCAGCCGCCAGCGGGATGCCGATGATATTGTAGATGAACGCCCAGAACAGGTTCTCGTGGATGTTCCGCAGGGTGGCGCGGCTGAGGCGGATGGCCGCAGGCACGTCCGAGAGCTTCGAGTTCATCAGCACGACGTCGGCGGCGTCAATGGCCACGTCGGTGCCTGCGCCGATGGCAATGCCGGTGTCGGCACGGGTGAGGGCGGGGGCGTCGTTGATGCCGTCGCCCACCATGGCCACCTTGCCGCTGGCCTGCAGCTGGCGGATGACGGCCTCCTTGCCGTCGGGCAGGACGCCCGCGATGACCTCGTCCACGCCCGCCTGCCTGCCGATGGCGTCGGCGGTGCGCTGGTTGTCGCCGGTGAGCATCACGACCCGGATGCCCATGTTCTGCAGCTGACGGATGGCTTCAGGGCTGTCCTCCTTGATGGTGTCGGCCACGGCGATAACGCCCAGCAGACGGCCTGCGCCGCCGAAGAAGAGGGGAGTCTTGCCCTCAGAGGCCAGCTTCTCAGCCTGCTGTGCCAGTGCGGCGGGCAGGGTGAGCCTGGTCTGGATGAAGGCGGCATTGCCGGCATAGATGTCCATGCCGTCCAGCTTGGCCGCCAGACCGTTGCCCGGCAGGGCCGCGAAGTCAGTGACTTCCGGGGGAGTGATGGCCTTTGCCTCGGCGTCGGCAAGAACTGCCTTTGCCAGAGGGTGCTCGCTGCGGCTTTCCAGCGCGGCGGCCAGCGTCAGCAGCTCCGTCTCGGTGACGCCCTCGGCAGGCAGCAGGTCGGTGACGCGGGGTGCGCCCTCGGTGATGGTGCCGGTCTTGTCCAGCGCCACGATCTGGGTGCGGCCTGCAGCTTCCAGCGAGGCGGCAGTCTTGAAGAGGATGCCGTTCTTGGCGCCGAGGCCATTGCCCACCATAATAGCCACAGGTGTTGCCAGACCCAGTGCGCAGGGGCAGCTGATGACCAGCACGGAGATGCCGCGGGCCAGCGCATAGCCCAGTTCATGGCCCAGCAGCAGCCAGACGATGGTGGTCACGACGGCGATGGAGATGACCGCCGGGACGAAGAAGCCCGACACGGTGTCGGCGATCTTGGCGATAGGAGCCTTGGTGGCAGCGGCATCGCTGACCATCTTGATGATCTGAGCCAGCGTGGTATCCTCGCCGACGCGGGTGGCCTCACAGCGGAGGAAGCCCGACTGGTTGGTGGTGGCGGCGCTGACTTTGTCGCCGACGGCCTTGTCCACCGGGATGCTCTCGCCGGTCAGGGCGCTCTCATTGACTGCGCTGGTGCCTTCCAGCACCACGCCGTCCACCGGGATATTCTCGCCGGGGCGGACCACAAAGACGTCGCCCTTCTGCACGTCGGCGATGGCCACGGTCACTTCCGCGCCGTCCCGCACCAGCGCAGCGGTCTTGGGGGCCAGCTTCATCAGGCTCTTGAGGGCGTCGGTGGTCTTGCCCTTGGAGCGGGCTTCCAGCATCTTGCCCACCGTGATAAGGGTCAGGATCATGGCGGCAGACTCGAAGTAGAACTCCATCATATAGTGCATGACCAGCTCATTGTTGCCGTCCACCTGGGCGCGGGTCATGGCGAAGAGGGCGTAAGTGCTCCACACGAAGCTTGCCATGGAGCCGAGGGCCACCAGCGTATCCATGTTGGGTGCGCCGTGGATGAGGCCCTTGAAGCCGTTGATGAAGAACTTCTGGTTAATGACCATGACGATGCCCGCCAGCAGCAGCTGGACAAGGCCCATGGCGACGTGGTTGCCGTCGAACCAGTGGGGCAGGGGCCAGCCCCACATCATGTGGCCCATGGAGAAGTACATCAGCACCAGCAGGAAGCCCAGCGAGGCGATGAGGCGGCGCTTGAGCTTCGGTGTCTCGTGGTCGACCAGTGCATCGAGGTCGGCGCTGGCGCCCGAAGCCTTACTGGCGGAGGCATTCTTCGGGCTTGCGCCGTAGCCTGCCTCCTGCACAGCCGAGAGGATGGCGGCAGGGGAGGCTGTGCCTTCCACGCCCATGGAGTTTGTCAGAAGGCTCACCGAGCAGCTCGTGACGCCCGGCACCTTCTTCACGGCCTTTTCCACCCGGGCAGAGCAGGCCGCGCAGCTCATGCCCGTGACATTGTATTGTTCCATTGCGGATTCCTTTCCCTCTTATAGGATGCCCGGAACGGGGTCATTTCATGAGCCGGGGCAGCAGCTGCAGCAGTTCGTCCAGCTTCTGCGTCCCGCCGGCTCTCAGATCGTCGGCCACGCAGGTGCGGACGTGCTGGCTCAGCAGCTCTTTGGAAAAGCCGTTCAGTGCAGCGTTCACCGCAGCCACCTGCACCAGAATATCGGCGCAGTAGACGTCCTTGTCCAGCATCGTGTGGATGCCGCGCACTTGGCCCTCGATGCGGCTCAGCCGGTTGGCGAGGGCGCGGTACTCCTCAGGGGTACGGTCCTTGTGGCGGCAGCAGGAGGGAGCAGTGTCCTTTTCGACAGGCTCAGTGGCGCAGCAGGGCTTTTTTTCAGCATCAGTCATAGCAGATGACTCCTTTCCGGGTGTATCAGTGTGAAGAGGAGATGTACCCTGTGGGGGTAAATCTTCCGACACTCTGATTTTACCACGTAGGGGTATCTGTTTCAAGCAGGTAGGATGCGCTAACTGTGAAAACTTTGTGAAAACGAAAGCGGCGAAATGCAGAAACGGGAGCCTCCCGGTAAAGGAAAGCTCCCGTTTCTGTTTAGGATAGGAAAGAGAATGTCATAAATAGGGGGAGGGGGTCACAGGTTGGTGTAACCCATCAGATAGCGGTCCACCTCGGCGGCACATTCCGCAGCGTCCCTCTTATATGGTATAACAGAAAAGGCGTCCCAGATGGGTCGGCGAAGACTCATCTGGAACGCCCTTGTTCCGGATAACAAGAATATTATACAAAGGTGCTGAAAAAGATTCAAGTGACAGCTGCACCAAATGTGGGTACACCGGCCCTCTTTTTTCTTGTTCAAAACAGACACACCCGGTGGGAAAAAGTATGGCTTATCAAGGCCGCGCTTTCCGATGAGCCGATGGACAAATCGCTCACACCACTGCACGGAAGGTGTGGCCCAGCGGCCTTTTTGTGAGAAATGACAAATATTCGTCCGAAAGATTGTTGACAAAATCTATTGAAAAACCTATAGGGGGGGGGGGGTAGAATAAAAAAAGGGAAAAACCACGAAACAGGAGGTAAAAATTATGCGGTTACGGAAAACGATGAAGCGCACGGCGGCAGCTGTGCTGGCGCTCAGCATGGCGGTGTCAGCTGCGGCGCTACCGGCATCGGCCGGTTTCAACATCGATATGTCTAAGGTGGATGGCGATGTTGAGATCACGCAGGTAGACGATAACGGCAGCGCAAAAGTGACCATCAAGGTTGGCAGCGTTGATAAGACGAACGATTTCAGCGACGGAAAAGAGGGTAATGATGTCACCATCACCGGCGACAACACCAAGCCCACGGCCACCGAAAGCCTGAACGCAGCAGAGGAGAACACTTCCGAGGTTGAAAAGTCCGGCGAAAACACCTCCGAGGTTGAAAAGTCCGGCGAGACCAAGACCGAGGGCGAGGGGAAGACCCAGAACTCTGCCACCGAGGGTGAGGACGAGGGCGATGAGCCCACCTCTCAGGAGCTGCTGGCCCCGGAGGACGAGGAGAAGAAGGACGAGCAGAAGGAGACCGACCAGAAGCCCGCCGAAACGCAGGAGCCGGAGCAGGACAAAAAGACCGAACAGACCTCCGATCAGGTGATCGAGTACGGCCAGTATGACGCCGAGGCCCAGCAGGAGGCCACCAAGCCCGCAGCCAAGCCTGCTGCGGAGCAGAAGGCTGAGGAGAAAAAGCCCGCTGAGGAGAAGACCTACGAGGCCACCAACGCCCCCACCTCCCTTACCGAAAAGGCTCAGGAAGCCGCCCGCAATGTGGTGAAGATCATCAATAACTCTGCCAAGGCCCTGAAGGTCATCCTCCGTGACCTGAAAGTGGATGCAGGGGATACGAAAGAGAACGCTGTGACCGTTTCCGGCACCGGCAATGTGACTCTGGAGCTGGACGGCAAGAATGAGCTGACCGGCGGAACAGGGCTTAAGAACTATGACATAGCCCGTGCAGGAGCGGGGCTCAGAGCTGAGGGAAAAGGTACAACGACCATCGAAGACAAAGACGGTAATGGTTCCTTGGTAGCCACCGGTGGAACACTTACAGTAAGTGATACAATGGGGAAGTCCACTTATGCTGCGTCTGGCAGAGGAATTGATGGTGCAGAGATTGCCGGCGGAAATGTCATCGGAAAAGGCGGCGATATTATAAGCGATGTTTCAGACTCCGGCGGTAAGTTTTTCGGAGCAGGTACCGGAATTCTAACGAAAAAGATTTCGGGCGGTATCGTAGAAGCGATTGGCGGAGATGTTACAGGAATTGATAGCAAGGACGGCATGATTATTGTGACCGCTGGTCAGGGCCTGGGCGGTGATGGCTATGCAAATGCGTACGGCGGCCCCATAGAAATTTCCGGAGGAACGGTAAAAGCAACGGGCGGAAATGTTTTGATTGATCGTGGTTTGGAAGAACCTTATGATGGAGCGGACGGCGTCCATACTACGAATGAAGTAAGAGTCTCTGGAGGAACGCTGATTGCACAGGGAGGCAACACAAAAGATGGTGACGGAGGATCGGGCATTGGTAATGCAACGATCTCCGGCGGCACTGTTGTGGCTGTTGGCGGTACGGGAAGCAAAACCGGCGGCGATGGTTTTAATAAAAGTAACAAAGTGAAGGTTACTGGCGGCAAGGTGACCGCTCAGGGCGGCAAGGGCAATAACAAAAATGGTGCTGCCGTGGGGAATGATAAGAATGTTACCGGCACTGTAACTAAGGTCAAATCGGACCATGCGCATCAGTACGCCGATGGCGACATTGTGAAGGAGGCCACCTGCACCAGCGAGGGCTACAAGCTGAAGAAGTGCAGCTGCGGTGTAGAAGAATTGGAACGCATCGCCATTGATCAAGAAGCCCATAACTGGGTGGAGAGTGAGCACAAGGATGCGACCTGTACCGAAGGCGGATATACGGAGTATAAGTGCTCTGCCTGCGGCGAGACGAAGCGGGACGAAATACCTGCTACCGGCAAGCACCACTTTACCGTAGTTGCAAAGGTGGTCGCACCCACCTACACCTCCGAGGGCTACACCATCTACAAGTGCGAGACTTGTGACAAGACCGAGAAGCGGGACATTGTGCCCATGCTGGTGCCCGAGAGCAACGGCGGCTCCTCCGCTGTCACCCTGACCGTTACCGGGGCAGGAGCCTACGAGACCTCCATTGCCGAGGGCCGGTATGTTGTGGCAGCACCCGCTGAGACTGCCGTCCTTTCCGGCTGCCTGAGCAACCTGAAGGAGCTGAAGGCGCAGGGCGTGAACACCCTCGTATTCCGCACCCAGCTCCGTGAGACCGTCCTGAACATCGACAGCATGCTGTCTCTGGGCGTGGACGACACCCTCTTTACCCTCACCCACTCCGGTGAGAGCGCAGAGCTGACGGTGGGCGGCTTTGCACACAACGAGCTGCTCCACTAAATAACCAACCTCCCAAGGCGGAGAGCTTCCGCATCTCCCCGCTTTGTACGAAAAGCCCCCGGCACGTTCCGCATCGTGCCGGGGGCTTTTTGTTAATGTGACGCTTACGAACCGCCCAGACAGGCGGCAAGATCGTCCTCCGGCGTGGTGATGGGCCGGAGGTCATACTTCTCCTGCAAAACAGCGGCCACCCCGGGGGAGAGGAAGGCGGGCAGGGTGGGGCCGAGACGGATGCCCCGGATGCCCAGCGCCAGCAGGGCCATCAGCACACAGACCGCCTTCTGCTCGAACCAGCAGAGGATGATGGAGAGGGGCAGCTCGTTGACCGAGCAGTCAAAAGCGCCCGCCAGACCCAGCGCGATCTGGATGGCACTGTAGGCGTCGTTGCACTGGCCCACATCGAGGATGCGGGGCAGACCGGCCACCGTGCCCAGCGGCAGGTCGTTGAGCCGGAACTTGCCGCAGGCCAGCGTCAGGATGACGGTGTCGGGCGGGGTCAGCTTGGCGAAATCCGTGTAGTACCGGCGGGAGGGGCGGGTGCCGTCGCAGCCGCCGATGAGGAAAAAGTGCCGGATGGCACCCTCGTGGACGGCTTGGACGATCTCCTCCGCATGGCTCAGTACGGCATGGTGGGCAAACCCGGTGGTGACCACACTGCCGCCGTTCATGCCCGGGATGAGGGTGTCCTCCGGGTAGCCGCCCAGCTCAAGCGCCTTGGCGATGACCGGCGAAAAATCCCGGTCCTCCCCGATGTGGGTGACGCCGGGATAGGAGACGACAGAGGTGGTGAATACCCGGTCGGCATAGCTGGGCCGGAGGGGCATGATGCAGTTGGTGGTGAAGAGCACCGGCGCAGGGATGTCCTCAAACTCCCGCTGCTGGTTCTGCCATGCGGTGCCAAAATTGCCTTTCAGGTGGGGAAAGCGCTTTTTCAGTTCCGGGTAGCCGTGGGCAGGCAGCATCTCGGAGTGGGTGTAGACATTGATGCCCTTGCCCTCGGTCTGCTCCAACAGGCACTTGGCGTCGTAGAGGTCGTGGCCGGAGATGACGATGAAAGGCCCTTTTTCGATGGTCAGGGGCACCTCCACCGGCTCCGGGTCGCCAAACGCGCCGGTGTTGGCCTTGTCCAGCTCAGCCATGACCCGGTAGGCCATCCGCCCGGTGTCCTCCACCAGCTGGAAGAGCTTGTCCTTGTCCCGCTCCTGTGCGATGGCCCGCAGCGCCGTGCAGAAAAACAGGTCGATCTCGCCATCGGTATAGCCCAGCACCCGCGCGTGGTAGGAGTAAGCCGCCATGCCGCGCAGCCCAAAGAGGACAAAGGAGCACAGGCTCTTCCGGTCGGGGTCCGGCTCCTGCCACAGCTTCTGCATATCGTAGTCCGACACTGGTGCAGGTGCAGGGCTGGCCGAGGCAAAGGCTTCCTGCTTGGCCTTCCAGACCTTATCGGTCAGCTGCGCCACCGTCTGGGGGTCGAAATCAACATTGGTGATGGTGGTGAACAATCCTTCCGTCAGCAGGAGTGCCTGCGGGGGCTGGATGGGTCTGCCGATGTCCAGCAGCAGGGTGGCAAAGCCGATGAGTGCCCCGGTGAGCTTGTCCTGCGCGTCGGCTGTCTCGGCTGATTTGCCGCAGACACCCGCTTTTCCGGTGCAGGCCGTGCAGTTTGCCGCCTGCTCACATTGATAACAGAACATCATTTCGTCCATGCAAAAACCTCTTTTCGTTTGATGAAAGGAGTATGAGCAGGGCGGCAGACGGTTATGCAGGCAGGCGGGCAAAACAAAAGGGCCGCACCCGGTGTGGGTGCAGCCCTCTGGAACGATTTGGAAAAAGTTTAGTAGGTGATGCCCTGAGCCATCATGGCGGTAGCGACCTTCAGGAAGCCGGCGCAGTTTGCACCGACCATCAGGTTGCCCTCGGAGCCGGCGGCCACGGATGCATCGTAGGAAGCGTGGAAGATGCCCTCCATGATGCCCTTCAGCTTTGCATCGACCTCTTCGAAGCTCCAGCTCAGACGCTCGGAGTTCTGGCTCATCTCCAGACCGGAGGTGGCCACGCCGCCGGCGTTGGAAGCCTTTGCGGGTCCGTACAGGATGCCGTTGGACAGGTAGACCTCGATGGCCTCGGGAGTGCTGGGCATGTTAGCGCCCTCGCAGACCACGGTGCAGCCGCCCTTCACCAGAGCCTCTGCGGACTCTTTGTTGATCTCGTTCTGGGTAGCGCAGGGCAGGGCGATGTCGCAGGGGACAGTCCAGACCTTGGTGCAGTCAGCAACGTAGGTTGCATCCTTGTGGGTCTCGGCATATTCCTTGATACGGCCGCGGCGGACTTCCTTCAGGTCCTTGACGTAGGCCAGGTCGATGCCGTTGGGGTCGTAGACATAGCCGTTGGAGTCGGACATGGTGACGACCTTGGCACCCAGCTGGGTGGCCTTCTCGCAGGCGTAGATGGCGACATTGCCGGAGCCGGAGATGACCACGGTCTTGCCCTCGAAGCTGTCGTTGCGCATGCACTTCAGAGCCTCAGCGGTGAAGTAGCACAGGCCGTAGCCGGTAGCCTCGGTACGGGCCAGAGAACCGCCGAAGGTCAGGCCCTTGCCGGTGAGCATACCGCCCTGGAAGCTGTTGGTCAGACGCTTGTACTGGCCGAACATATAGCCGACCTCGCGGCCGCCGACGCCAATATCACCGGCGGGGCAGTCCACGAACTGGCCGATGTGGCGGTACAGCTCGGTCATGAAGCTCTGGCAGAAGCGCATGACTTCCATGTCGCTCTTGCCGTGGGGGTCGAAGTCAGAGCCGCCCTTGCCGCCGCCCATGGGCAGGGTGGTCAGGCTGTTCTTGAAGGTCTGCTCGAAGCCGAGGAACTTCAGGATGCCCTGATTGACAGAAGGATGGAAGCGCAGGCCGCCCTTGTAGGGGCCGATGGCGCTGTTGAACTGGACGCGGTAGCCGCGGTTCACCTGGACCTTGCCCTGGTCATCGACCCAGGGTACACGGAAGGTGATGATGCGCTCAGGCTCGACCAGACGCTCGATGAGGCCGGCCTTCTCGTACTCGGGATGCTTCTCCACGACGGGCTGGATGCTCTCCAGCACCTCGCGGACAGCCTGCAGGAACTCGGGCTCGTTGGCATTGCGCTTTTCCAGGCCCTCGTAGACACGCTTCAGATATTCATTCGTCAGCATAATGATATACTCCTTTTCCCTTATCTCTATTGTGTGGAGGCTCTGTCTTTCCCGTTTCCCACGGCGGGGCTGATAAGCCTCTGACCACTTTGCTATTATAAAGCTTTATCTGCCGATTTACAAGATGGCCCGCCCCGCAAAAACCGGAAAATCTTTCAAAAAACCATGGAAAAGATGAATGCACTTCACGAAAAAGACGGGACACATCAAAAAACTGCGATAAAACCTGCTTTTGTAAAGAAATAGAAAATCCCTGCACCGGCCCGGAACAGGCAGTACAGGGAGGAAAAGTCTTACTTCAGCAGCTTCTCGCAGGCGTCAGCGGCACCCTCGAGGAACTGTCCGCCGTAGGTCTCGATCATACCGGCGTCGGACAGCGCAGCCAGCTGCGGGTCGATGGGGCATTTGGCCAGAACGGGTAGGTGATGCTTTGCGGCCACCTCGTCCACATGGCTGTCGCCGAACACATTGATGTGCTTGCCGCAGTCGGGGCAGACGATATAGCTCATGTTCTCGACGATGCCCAGCATCGGCACCTTCATCATCTCGGCCATGTTCACGGCTTTGGCCACGATCATGCTCACCAGCTCCTGCGGGCTTGCCACGACGACGATGCCGTCCACGGGCAGGCTCTGGAAGACGGTCAGGGGGACGTCACCGGTTCCCGGAGGCATATCCACGAACAGGAAATCAACGTCTTTCCAGACCACATCGGTCCAGAACTGCTTGACCGCACCGGCGATGACGGGGCCGCGCCAGACGACGGGGTCTTCCTCGTTCTCCACCAGCAGGTTGATGCTCATGACGTCGATGCCCATCCGGCTCTGGATGGGCCAGCAGCCCTTGTCGTCGGCCATGGCGCGGCCATGGATGCCGAACAGCTTGGGGATGGACGGGCCGGTGATGTCGGCGTCCAGGATGCCGCAGTGGTAGCCGCGGCGGGCCATGGCACAGGCCAGCAGGGCGCTGGTCATGCTCTTGCCCACGCCGCCCTTGCCGGACACCACGCCGATGACCTTCTTGACGCGGCTGTGCGGGTTGGGGGCGTCGTGCTGGGGCGCTGCATCGCGGGAAGAACAGGCTGCACTGCAATTGGAGCAGTCATGGGTGCATTCTTCGCTCATTCTCTTTGTCGCGCACGGCAGGGGCAGGACCCGGGCTGTGCGCTTCCTCCTTGCTCAATATGCGGGCAGGGGCATGCCCTGCCTGACCACTGTTAACTATACCATAAAAAGTGCGCAGAAACAACCCATAGCGCCGCTCATGTTTTGCAAAGCCGCTGCATAGGCTGAACCGTGAACGCCCGTTCCGGGGCAGGGGGAGGTGCAGGGTGCGGCAGAGTTATTTTAAGAACGCGGCGCTGCTTACCGGCTCGGACGTGGTGCTGCGGCTGGCTGGCATGGGGCTGCGCATCTGGCTGGCCAACGCCTTGGGCGGGGCGGGGATGGGGCTGTATCAGCTGGTGCTGGCAGTGTACGGGCTGTTCGTCACGCTGGCTACGGCGGGCATCTCGGTGGCCGCTGCCCGGCTGCTGACCGAGGAGCTCAGCCGGGATAAAGCCGCTGCGCGCGGGATGCTGGTGCGGCTGGTGCTGGCAGGGCTTACGCTGGGCGGGCTTGCCATG
>ENA-OVFU01001058-OVFU01001058.1-human-gut-metagenome-genome-assembly--contig:-NODE-1058-length-14012-cov-4.454969_pt1 | contig 14012 bp, 14 predicted proteins | sample MGYA00237764_ERZ505407 | MGnify/ENA primary metagenome ERZ505407 (study PRJEB26158, sample SAMN06016366) | human gut metagenome | biome: human gut; feature: ankylosing spondylitis patient; material...
TGTCGTGCTGATCGGTCTGGTCATTGTATTTAAGACCCAGATCAACAAACTTCTGACCGGAATTTTCACGGAGATCAATAAACAGGCGAAAGAGGTATATTAAATGCGGTACCGGGGAGAGATCACAGTGTTTCTGAGTCTGACGATCCTGTGTGTGATGTCGCTGATGCTTGGGCTTTTAGAATCAGCCAGGACGGCCGGGGCAAGACTGTATCTGAGGATGGCGTCTGACTCGGCAGTCTCATCGGTGATGAGCTATTATAACCGAAATTTATGGGATCGCTATCAGCTCCTGTTTCTGGAATATGACTCGGAGGCGGCGATCCAGGAGACATTCGGGCGTTATCTTGATTTTTATCTGGAACAGACTAATATGTATCCGGCAAGACGGGAAAAGGTTTCTCTCTCCGGGGTACTCCGCATGACTGATGAGGATGGACGGTGGCTGGAGGAAGAGATCGCGGATTACATGAAGTACCGGGTCCCGGAACTTTTTGCATCCGGCAGCGGGCTCTTAAAAGAGGCGGAACAGGTAAAGAAAGCGGGAGATTTCCGAAATCTGTATGATTCCTGCCGAAAGTTCGGACGGGCAGTACGGAGACTGGAGAAGGCGGCCCGGGAGGTTGAAAATTCTTTGCTGGAAATGGAAACTTGTAAGAACCGATTCAGCAATGCAGCATCTGATGAGAGTGCGTCTGCGCTGAAAAGGAGTGCCAGGAAATTAAAGAAGGAATTCCAGGATTTCCCAAAGTTTGTGGAACAGTTTGAACAGGAGATCAGACGGCTGGAGAAAGAGAATGAAGAATCAGGGTTCAAGACTGTGGAGGATGAAACAGCAGCGGAGACTCTCGGGCAGGAAATTTCCGCATGCGGAGAGGTCGTAAAAAGCGCGAAGGAGCATCTGCAAAGGTATCGGGAAGCAGAAACACAGGTGGAACGAAATCTGGAACTTTTAGAGGAAGCCTGTGAGTATCTCGAGATGAAGCCGGACCCGGATGAAGAGGACGACGTGGACTGGGATGCGATCAGCCAGTGTGCTGATGAAATGGAGATCCCGGAGTCAGAGAACTCCGGACCGAAAGACGCGAAAAAAGTGGCTGCCCTGGAGAGACTGGAGGAGCTTTTTGACAAAGAGCTTTTTGAACAGCTGCTCCCGGCGGGAACGGAAGTTTCCGGGCGGGCAGTATCCTTAAACGGGATCCCATCTGCGGGAAAACATGAGACAGGATCTGAAAATACCGGATCAGGAGCGATGGGAATCCTGGAGACGGCAGAAAAGGAACTGCTTGTCAGCAAATATATTCCGCTTTATTTTGGATCATTTACGGACGGAACAGGGGAGGCGGATGCTGCTCTTGATTATGAGATGGAATATCTTCTCTCAGGGAAAAAATCAGACCGTGAAAACTTAAAAGAAGCGGTAAACAAGGTGCTTATGCTGCGCGGATCGATGAACCTTCTGTATCTGCTCAATTCTCCTGATAAAAAGGCGGAAGCAGAAGCGCTGGCAGCAGCAGTGACAGCGGGGATCATCCCGGCTCAGATGGCAGTCTCATTTCTGATTCTGACGCTCTGGGCATTTGGGGAAGCAGTGCTGGATGTAAAGACACTTCTGGCCGGAGGCAGGGTCTCGTTCTGGAAAACGGATGCGACATGGAAAACAGGACTTTCCGGTCTGCTGGATCAGTCGTTTTTAGGAGAAACAGCAGAGAGCGGACAGGACGGGAGAAATTATACGGAATATCTGAGCTGCATGATGTTCCTCATGGACCGCGGGGTAAGAAATTTCCGCATGATGGATCTCATCCAGTGGAATATCCGGATGGGACAGTCTGATTTTTCCGTAGCGAGCTGTGCGTATCAGATCGAGATCGAGGCGGAGGTCATGCAAAAGCATATGTTTTTTCAAAAAGAGGAATACAGAGGAACAGTACATGCGGCGGGATCATATTGACGGCTGGAACAGAATGCCGGGATCATGCTGCCGGAGCAGATCTGGAGTGAGGTTTGCGGGTTGCTGTAAAAATGCTGAGAAATTAAAGAAAGGAGGTGTGTGGACGTGCTCTTCTTTGCCGGTTTCTTTATGAAAATCAATATACGAAAACTCTTCTTTCATCAAAAAGTGTCTCTCCAGGTACACGAATATACGTTTTTAACCCCGCCGGCAAGGAGAGTACATCCATGCGCCTCCGGATTTCAGGCATCTATGACGGCAGAGGCAGCCATTGCGCTTCCGCTCGCGATATTTTTCTTCCTGGCACTTCTGCAGCCGGTATCCTGGCTTGACCGGCAGAGAAAAGTGCAGACCTGCACCGAGCGGATAGGGGAGGAGATCAGCCAGTATGGTCTTCTGATGGATACGGATCCTGAAGAAGAAAATAGCGGACTTCCCGCATTCTGTACAGACGCGGCAGCAGCACTCTGGATCAGGGGAAGAGTCGGGCAATATGCGGATCATGTACTGGTAAAACAGGCAGAGGTGTATGGAGAAAACGGGGATATCACATTCGAGGTGGAGTACCGGGAAGATGTGCCTTTTTATGGGAGAATTCTTGGAAAACAACAGAGAAATGCAGCTGTAAAAAGGCGGACATGGATCGGATTGAGGGGAAAACTGAGAGGAAATGGGACCGGATTGGAAATGGACCGCGATTCGGACGAGGAGATCGTCTATGTGGGGGCCGGGATGGGGCGTTATCATCTTTTTCGGGACTGCCATTATATTTCCAATGAGTACCAGAGCGTGACGCAGATGGAAGCGGAAAAAGGCGGGATCTATGGGAAAAAGCGAACGCTCTGCGCAGTGTGTGCGGGAAAGGAAAACGGATCCGGGATCGTCTATGTCACAGCAGCGGGGGAACATTACCATTTCGATAAAAACTGTGCATCTATGATCTCTTATGTCCGTGAAATGCCGCGCGGGGAAGCGGAACATCTGGGACTATGTTCCTATTGTGCGAGAAAAAAGGGGGAATTGGAGTGAGTCTGTTTTTTCTGTTTTTAGGGATCGCTGCGTGGCAGGATCTCAGAACAAGAAGTATCAGCCTGGAGGTATTGACTGCGGGTTCGGCAGCAGGAATGGCTGTTTGTGTGCTGGAAGGCCGTGGCCTTGAAGAAATTGTTCCGGCGATGATCCCGGGGATTGCACTTTTGCTCATAAATCGGTTTGCGGGTGGAATTATCGGGGAGGGAGATGGATTATTTTTTCTTGTGACCGGTTTTTTCCTTGAATGGAAGGAGATAGTCTTGCTGTTGATCTCCGGACAGTTCTTTTGCGGTATTTTCGGACTTGCGATGGCGGTAAGTGTAATGACGATAGGAGGCGGAAACGGGAATCTGCGGAAAATGCGGCTTCCATTTTTGCCATTTCTGCTTCCGACTGCGTTGTGGATGGCGGTGATGAGAGTTTTATGAGGGAAAAAAGGCAAAAGAATCAAAAATACGATGGAAGTATGACTGTTGAGGCATCCATAGTCATGTCGGTGGTCATCCTGTCGCTGGCCTCATTGATCCGGTATGCCTATACCGTTCATGATACTGTGACAGGGAGTATGATCCTGGAAGAGACGATCGAGAGGGTGAGAAATAATGTTGATAAGAAAAAAACGCCAGATATGTTCGAAGCGGAAGGAACCCGGATGGGAAATCCGAGACTTTTTCTTGGAGAGTACACGATCGGCCTGAAAACGGGGATAACCGGGATTACAGGAGACGCATCGGCAGGAGACTGGCATCTGAGTATGGAGCGGATCGATTTTCAGCCGGCAACTTTCCTTAGAAAACAGGATGCCGCAAAGAAGATCAAGGACAGGCTGGAGGACTGATGAGGACGGAATTTAAGAGAGAAATGAACCGGAATTATATGGTCCTGCATCCGGAAACGGAAATGAATGAAACATATTCGCTGCGCATGCTGTCAGAAAACCGGATCACAGGACTACTTCCTTTCCGGGAAAAACGGGTCGATGGGGAAAGCTATCTTTATTTTAACATTACTTCAAAACAGGCACTTTCCAGGATGATGGAGTACCGCTCTTTTACAGCGAAAGAGATCCGGCAGATCATGGAAGATCTGCTCATGGCAATGGCATCTTTAGAAAAGTTTTTGATGGATGGAGACCAGCTTGCCCTGGATCCCGATCTGATCTATGTGGATCCGGATGATCTCAAGGCGAATTTTTGTTTTATTCCGGGAACGGAAGGATCGTTTGAAATAAATTTCCGCAAACTCTCCAGATATATTCTGGACCATGTGGATCATACGGACGGTGATGCGGTGATCCTTGCGTTTGCGTTGTTCAAAGCAGGAGAAAAGGAGAACTTTGGGATCGCGGATCTGGAATCATGTCTGAGGGCGGGGGGAAAAAACGACAGGGAAGCAGGAAAAATGGAAACATATGAGAGAAAAATTCAGGGAGGATGTATAGATGATAAGAGAGAATTACGGGCAGATCAGGAAGAAAAGCAACCAGATCCGGGAGAATTTTATGTGGGAAAGCAGGAACGCAGAGAAGGAAAGAAATCGGGAAAATATATGGAACAGGTCCGGAAATCAGAGCAGGAAAAACAGGAGGACGCCGATGACACGGAAGAGCCGGACATAAAATGGAGAATTTTGCAGGTTTTGCTGGGAATATTGCTGCCTGCAGTTCCGGCGGCTGTATTTCTTGCCGGTGGAATGGAACTGGTGATCCGTTTAAAATGGGGCATCTTAGCTGCCTGGGGAATTCTTCTTGCCGGGATCTTTGCTGTGGAAAAAGAAACAGGCGGGAAGAAAGGAGAAGATGAGGAGGAGAACGGAGAGGACTGGGAGATCATGTTCCGGGAGGAAGAGGAGCTGGAGCGGGGAGGAATCCCGGAAGCGGGATATTCAGGCGCAGCAAAACACTTTTTTCAGGAAGAACGGGATCAGAATGATCGCGGGTCACAAACCGAGCAAAAGACCGGGCGGGAAAAAGACGCGGATGAGATGCATACGGTCCTTCTTACCGGGCGGCAGATCTATCCGGTGACAAGGCGGCTCGTACCGGAGAACGGAGGCGAAGATGTTCAGGTCGGATATTTTCCCTTTTTGATCGGGAAGAACCGGGAAATCTCGGATCTCTGCCTGAATCTTCCCCAGATCAGCAGGATCCATGCGAAGATCGAGGAAAGCGGGGACGGATATATCATCACGGATCTCAACTCCACGAATGGAACGAGTGTGAACGGTCATTTTCTGGAAACAAATGAAAGCATGACGATCTCTCCGGGGGATCAGTTATCTTTTGCGGATCAGAGATATCGTTTCTTATAGAAAACGGACAAGCATATATTGGGCCATCGTGGATTTTGCCGGTTCGGAATGGGAAGCATCGGAAGAATCCTGTTATAGTGAGGAGATATGGAGTGCCCGTGTACTGTAACAGTGGAAAAATAAAAACAGGGGTGGTGTTTTTCTGATATTTGGTCTATGATAAATCCATCAATAATGAAAGGAGGGGGTATCATGGCATTTCAGATACCGGAATATCATCATCCCGATTTTTCAGAGGAACGGTTTTTGAAGGCTCCTGACGCAAGATGGGAAGTTGTGGAGATGGATGGGGTAGCTCCTGAATATTTTCACAGCACATCCATGTTCCCGGAATATTTTAAGATCCAGGGGAAATGGGTTTTGGCGGAAGAAAGCCGCATGGATTCCAGCGTAGTGATCTGTCCGGATGGACATCTGGAAGTGGTTGAAAACCGGAATCTCAAAAAAGGAGATAAGGTGATCCTGGGACGGAGTGAAGGCTGTGAAGAGGGCATTTATGTCCACAGCACCGGATTTCAGACAGAGGAAGAGGCAGCACTTGCGGATAAGTTTGTGTTTCGCCAGGGCCGGAGCAGAGAGACCTCCTATGCGAGAGACTATGACCGCCTGATGGATCTTTTGCGGTATGAGAAAGAACATGGAAAGATCGTCTGGGTCATGGGACCGGCGTTCTCCTTCGACTATGACGCGAGAAACGCGATGCAGTCGCTGATCGAGAATGGATACGCACATGGTCTGATGGCCGGAAATGCGCTTGCGACTCATGATCTGGAAGGTGCATTGTTACATACTGCGCTGGGACAGGATATTTATACACAGGTTTCCCAGCCAAACGGACATTATAACCATCTGGATGTGCTGAACAAGGTGCGGAGAAGCGGATCGATCCCAAAGTTTATCGAGGAAAATCATATTGACAATGGGATTATCTACGGATGCGTAAAAAATCATATTCCATTTGTTCTGACCGGTTCGATCCGTGACGATGGTCCGATGCCGGAGGTGATCGGAGACGCGTACCAGGGGCAGAGTGCAATGCGGGATATGGTCAGGGACGCAACTTGCGTGATCTGCCTGGCAACTATGCTCCATACGATCGCGACGGGAAATATGACACCGTCATTCCGCGTGATGAAGAACGGAACGATCCGACCGGTCTATCTGTACACGGTCGATGCAGATGAATTTGTTGTGAACAAGCTCATGGACCGGGGAAGCCTTTCGGCGACGACCATTGTGACGAATGTACAGGACTTTATCACAATCATCGCAAAAGGACTTGGCGTCATGAAATAACAGCATGGAAAGGGTGGAACCCATGGGAAGCCAATATGGAAAAAAGGCTTATGTAAATGGACTCCTGATCGCTCTGAATGTGCTGTTTTTCCTGTATCTTGAGATCACAGGTTCGTCGGAGGACGCGTATTTCATGTATACAAAAGGCGCAATGTACGCGCCGGCGGTCCTGGAGGACGGTGAGTATTACCGGCTTTTGACGGCAATGTTCATGCATTTCGGGATCCGGCACATCATGAATAATATGCTGGTCCTGTTTGTTCTTGGAGATAATCTGGAACGGGCACTTGGGCATGTGAAGTATCTGATCTTTTACCTGCTCTGTGGGATTGGCTCGAACTGGGTGTCGATGATGGCGCATACAGCTGATACAATGACAGTATCAGCAGGAGCGTCCGGTGCAATTTTTGGAGTGGTCGGTGGGCTGCTTTACGTGGTCACGATCAATAAAGGAAGATTGGAGGATCTGAATACAAGACAGCTTGTGGTCATGATCTTCTTTTCCCTGTATCTGGGCTATACAAGTACCGGTGTGGACAACATTGCACACCTGTCTGGCCTTGTAATCGGCATTATTCTTGCTATAATTTTATATCATAGGCCTAAGGGAGACCGATGGCCGAACGGAGGTATCATATAATGAAAGACTGTAATTGCATTTTCTGTAAGATCGCAAATGGTGAGATCCCGTCTTCAACGGTATATGAGGATGAGGATTTTCGTGTAATCCTGGACCTTGGTCCGGCTTCAAAAGGTCATGCCCTGATCCTTCCGAAAGAACATTTTAAGGATGTTACCGAACTGGATCCGAAGATTGCCGCAAAAGTACTTCCTCTCGGGGCAAAGCTTGGAACAGCAATGAAGAAATCTCTCGGCTGTGCCGGTTTTAATCTGGTTCAGAATAACGGTGAGGCAGCCGGTCAGACGGTATTTCATTTCCATGTACATGTAATTCCGCGTTATGAGGGTGGTCCGGTCATTGCCGGTTGGACACCGGGAGAGGAAAAACCGGAAGTGCTCGCTGAAACTGCAGAAAAGATCAAGAGTGCACTGTAAACGGTAATCAGAAAAGAGTTGAAGGAGATCATATGCCGCAGGACAAAGATGAACTGCTGCAAGTACTGATTACGCAATATGCTCAAATGTATATGAAGCTGGCGTATGCGATCGGAGTGCCGTTTGACGATGTAGAAGATATTGTCATGGAGGCATTCTGGTCGTTCTACCGGGCGGATTATGGTGGAAAGCTGGAGAATGAAAAAGTCGTAAAGGCAATGTTGGCCCGTATTGTTGAAAATAAATGCATCGATTATTTCAGAAAAGAGAAACGAAGTATCAGGCCGAATGAGGATGAAGATCTGAGCGAGCTGGAGATCATCGCGGACTTTTCTGCACATGACCCGCTTCAGGCTGTGATCAGCAGAGAAAGCTGTGGTCAGATTTATGAGATCCTGGATGGATTACGAGAATCGTGGAAAGACGTTACGGTCATGTATTTCATTCAGGGGCTGACGACTGAAGAAATTTGTGAGCGTCTTGAAATCACGAACGACATGTGTCGTTCGCGAATTTCAAGAGCGAGAAAATACTTAAGAGAAGAACTGCAAAGTCGTATTGACAAAGGTCATTTGTGATTCGCACAGTCGTTGATCAGTTTCATGATCGTATCGATCGCGTTATTTAAATGACTCTTTTCCATATTTTCAATAAATGTCCGGCGATTTTCATAAGTATCATGGATCGCGTCAAAAAGAGTATCATCCGTTACTTTCTCTTCTTCCAGGACTGTGGAATACCCCTGTTTTGCAAAAGAATTTGCATTCAGGATCTGATCTCCACGGCTGGCAGCGGCGGAGAGCGGGATCAGGACGTTTGGCTTTCTGAGCGCAAGAATTTCACAGATGGAATTTGCGCCCGCCCTGGAGACGATCAGATCAGCTGCTGCGAATAAGTGCTTCAGCGGACTGTCAACATATTCATACTGAACATAACCGGAAGTTCCGATCAGGGATTCATCCAGGTTTCCCTTTCCGCAGATGTGGATAACCTGGAACTGCTCTAAGAGCTTTGGAAGAATGCTGCGGACTGCGCCATTTACCTTGACGGAGCCGAGACTTCCACCGATAACCAGGATGATCGGTTTTGCAGCGGAGAGGTTGGTGTATTGGAGACCGGCAAGTCTGTCTCCCTGAAGAAGTTCCGCACGGATCGGGGATCCTGTGAGAACTGCCTTTCCCTCAGGAAGATACTTTAGAGTTTCCGGGAAGTTGCAGCATACCCATTTGGCGGATGGGATACAGAGTTTGTTTGCCAGACCCGGGGTCATATCTGATTCATGAATGATCGTCGGGATATGGTAGTGCTTAGCGGCGAGAACAACCGGAACCGCTACAAAGCCGCCTTTTGAAAAGAGAACATCTGGTTTGTATTTTCTTAAGAGCTTTAACGCCTCCGCGTAACCTTTTAAGACGCGGAATGGGTCGGAAAAATTTTTAAGATCGAAATATCTGCGCAGTTTTCCAGAAGAAATTCCGTCATAAGGAATCCCTGCGTTTTCAATCAGTTTGCGTTCCATACCATTGTAGGAACCAATGTATCGAATATCGTAACCGGCTGCCTTGAGGGACGGGATCAGGGCGAGGTTCGGTGTAACGTGGCCGGCTGTGCCGCCGCCGGTGAGAATAATTGTTTTCATAAATGCCTCCATGGAATTTCCGGACAATTGTCCGGAGTTTCGGCTCCGGCAGGTTATGCGGGAACCCATGTGCGGTGATCAAGATACACGAGATTACCGATATTTTAATAGTAACGGCTGAAAAAGAAATGTCAACCCCTAAAAGAAACGAAGGAAGAAAAGAAGTGAGGTGCTGAATCATGGCAGACATGGAAAATCAGGAAGATCAGAAAATAAGTGAATGCCTTCAGGAAGCATTTGGATACTCCGATGAGCAGCTGTTAAAACAGCTGGATCATGTGAATGAAAATTTTAAGGATGTTTCTTTTGCCGGAGCCGAGGAGCGCCTTATGAAGCGGTTCATGGAGCGGAAAGCCGAAATGGAGAAGAAAGCCGCTGAAGCAGCACCGGAAACGATGAAGCCGGACGCACAGGCTGGAGCAATCCCGGAAATAACGGCAGAGGCTGAAGTTTGTGCATCGGGAGAAGAAAGTAAACCGGAACTGCTGGAACTTGAGAAAAAGCAGGGTGAAAAGCAGAATAAAAAGCAGATTGTCCGTTTTGGGAAAAAGAAGGTCCTGGCTACGGCGGCGCTGGTTGCAGTGATCGCGGGGATGCTTGGGGGGACGGCGATTGGGAAGAAGAATTATTTCTTTAGGCATTCAATAGAGATTTCAAATACTATTGTAGTAGATAACGACAGAAATGCGGAAGAAAATTCAAAATTGGAAAATGCGTATGCGGATATAGAGTCTAATATTGGAAGTTTGGTGTTAAAATTAAAATATTATCCACAAAATATGAAATATAAGAACTATCAGATATATAAAGATGAAGCACAAATAAATTTTATGTATGGTGAAAACATTTTTACTATTTATATGATGGGAAATGATGAAAGTACATCGGTGAACTTTGAATCAGATAGGAAAAATCAAAAAACTGTTTTTAATAAATGGATAAATGAAGATGTAGTATATGCTGAAAATAGATTGCCAGAAGGAAAGATGGAATATGAAGCAATGATTATTGTTGATCATATAGTATATTACATTATTGGTACGATGCCGAAGAACGAATACGAAAAGATATTAAAAAATCTCACTTATTTTTAAAAAAGTGGTCACATTTCACTTCCTTTTACGTTTAGAATAATAAAAAGAAAAGGAGAAATGTTATGATGAAACAATTAAGACGAATGGTGGTAGTAGGAATATTGTTTTCAATTTTGACAGTAAATGTTGCATATGCGTCAGCACCTGTTTGGAAAGGTGTGGAAACAACGCATTCGGAAGGCATTTTACTTAAGAATGGTGAGAGATATTCTGAAGATAGTTTCGAAGAGTATGCCAGAGGTACTATTCTTTCAGCAGGAATTCTGAGAATTACAAATGAAGAAGATGGAACATTACATATTAGTGTGGATACAGCAGCTCATAAACAAGTCGATAAAATATATCAAACGGTATACCTGGAAATGTGGGATGAAACTGATGAGGATTGGGTGCAGATAGGAAGCTGGGATTTTGAAAGATCCAAGGAGGAAGTAAACAATGATCTAACGTCCTATCATGTTGGATTTACTGTTTCTGGATGTGAAGTTAATCGCTATTATCGAGCTCAGGCAGTACATCTTGTTCAACTGGGAGACAATATGGAAGGCAAGTCTACTAAAACAAACGGCGTTCTTCTCACCGACCACGAGGTATAACTCGTAAATTTCGTATATTATTTCGGCCGAATAATATAAATACATGTTTGATAAAGGGAGATGGTTGATGGAGGAGACTGAGGATAAGGCCGACCGAGGTCAGTAAGAACAACGATTCAAAATTTATAAACTGAATGAAAAGAAGTAGCCCCGCTCAATACAACCTCTTGCGGGGCTATTTTTGGCTCTATATCAACCGATGGGGGGAATTGCTTAGAATCCTGTTTCGTTGTTGGTATAGAGCCTTTTGATATTTCTGTGTATAAAAGCGATCAGATAAATAGTATACGGTCTGATCAATGTGTTCGAAGATGGATTACGCCTGCTGCTCTTTATACTGCTTTAAAGCTTTTGCAAGCTGGTCTGGACATGAAGTTGGGCGGCCGTTGCAGCTTACGCCTTCGACTCTCTTGATGACATCGTCGATATCCATGCCTTCAACGAGAAGGCCGATACCTTTTAAGTTTCCATTGCAGCCGCCAACGAAGCTTACATTTTTGAGTTTGTTGTTCTCTACATCAAAATGGATTTCTCTGGAGCAGGTGCCCTGTGTCTTGTATACCATATAAAAACCTCCGTTTGTAAAAGTCTGGCCGTATGGCCGATTTGAAAGTATCCTTATTATACTCACAGCAGAGAATCATTGTCAAGAGAAGCACTGAAGTCCATTTTGTTGGAGACTCTGCCTGTACTATTCGTGGGACGGAAATTCGTTAAATGAACAATCCGCATCATACAGCTGCGGATGCGGATTTTGCCGATCCCTGATTCGGTGTATCGGAAAATTCCCGTTGCAGTGTGAAGGCAGGGTGTATCAGCGACTTATATTAGTTCGCCAAAGATAACGATGAAAAGTAACTTTATTTGACCTGCGCCCCATTATCCCGTATAATGAAAACGATAAAGATGATGAGAATCTGTCTGAAACTCAGACAGGATCGATAGTTTGGTAAAATAATGTTATAACACGGAGGAATTCAAATGCTTGGTATTATCGGAGCAATGGAAGTAGAAGTTGAGAAACTTCGCGCAAAAATGACAGAGACAGAAATGAAGACAGTGGCCGGAATGAACTTTTGCAAGGGAAAACTGGAAGGAAAAGACGTTGTCATCGTTCGTTCCGGTATCGGTAAGGTAAATGCCGGTATCTGCAGCCAGATCCTTGTGGACCTCTATCAGGTTGACGGGATCGTGAATACAGGAATCGCAGGATCCCTGAGAAATGAGATCAACATCGGGGATCTCGTTCTCTCCACAGTGGCAGTACAGCATGATGTGGATGCAGGCGGATTCGGATATCCGGTCGGAGAGATCCCACAGCTCGGTGTAAAGGAATTTCCGGCGGATGAGAGATTGTTAACTCTTGCGGAAGAGGCGTGCAGAGAGGCAAACCCGGACATCAGCACCTTCAAAGGACGCGTTGCCAGCGGTGACCAGTTTATTGACAGTAAGGAAAAGAAAAAATGGATCTGTGACACATTTGACGCGTACTGCGCAGAGATGGAAGGCGCAGCTGTTGCACAGGCGGCATACTTAAATAAGATTCCGTACCTGATCGTCCGCGCGATCTCTGACAAAGCAGATGACAGTGCCCATATGGATTACGGTGAGTTCGAGGCAAAGGCGGTTGAACATTCTGTAAATCTCATGCTTGCTTTAGTAAAAAGACTTTGATCTTGTCATTACCTTAAGAACTCGTTTCCTGTCCACATTTGACGAACGATTCTTCCGTTCTCAATCTTCTCAAAATCATTCTAGCCCGCTATAATTAGTGGCATCATCTGGAATGATCCGGACGGAGAAAGGGGAACTGATTATGCTGGAATTTTTACAGACAGGGAGAATGCTCTATGTTCTGGCGGCAATCTGTGCGCTCGGGACACTCAGCAAGCTCGCAACAGGAAGCCTCTACAAAAGATTGATCAAAGAAACCGGAAATATGGCGCTGACGAAAGATAAGAACTTAAAGACGCTGAAACAGCGCATGGAAAATGTGTTCCTTATCAACCACGGGATCCGAAATGTAAACGCATACATAGAAAAACAGCTCTACGGATTCCGATTCCTCCATGTAAGTCTCGATGGATGGGACAAACTGTCCGTGCAGGCGATGATCCTCTGCTTTATGGTCGGAGGAGTGACGGCATTTGGCGCATACTGGTATCGATGTGACAATTCCTACATCGTATTATATGGTGCGGCAGGCGTCTTTAGCGGATTGTTTCTTGCATTTGTGGACAATTGGATCGGGACGGGAATGAAACGGAAACAGCTTGCGGATCATTTGGTGGATTATGTGGAAAACTCACCGCATTTCTATAAAAGTGTGGGTAACATCGTTTATGCCGGACAGGAGCGGAAAAAGGCGGTGGGAGCTTCTCCGGCTGGAGATTTTTCCGACAGTGGTACAGGCTATGGGAGAACTCAGGAAAGTGTGAGAAATGGCAGAGGAAATGGACGTTTTTCTGTTCTCAGAAGGAAAAAAGACGCACAGATTTCTGATGAAAGCGATGAAACAGAGAATCTGGAAAATGAAAACCTTACAAGAACCGGGGATGCCGTGAAGCTGTCGCGGCTGGACGGAAAAACATCTGTGTCTGAAGGGAATGGAACCGGTCCGGCCGTAAATGGAAATAGTATCGGCAGTTCATCAAAAAAGCCAACAGGAAAAACCGACTATAATAGAAGCACGGGCCAGAATGCCCGGGATGCCGGCTCAAAAAGCATGGGGACGGGTGGAAAGGTATTGACGAGTGAGACGGAACTTGCCCAGAGCATCAACCACCTGAGCGAAAGCCTGAGACAGATCGCCGCAAGCCGGGAACAGCCGGGAGAAAGTCAGAAAATGCCGGATGATCTTGAGCTGATACGGAACTCGATCCCGGCGGAAGAAATGGCGCTGCTGAAAACATTATTTAACACACTGATTTAGAATGCGAAGCATTGTCAAGGGTTTCACGAAGTGGTATAATAACGGACAGAGATTGTGAATCTCACACAAGAAAAGGAGACAGGGTTATGGGTAAAGAAATCGT
>ENA-OVFU01001062-OVFU01001062.1-human-gut-metagenome-genome-assembly--contig:-NODE-1062-length-13971-cov-2.841837_pt1 | contig 13971 bp, 14 predicted proteins | sample MGYA00237764_ERZ505407 | MGnify/ENA primary metagenome ERZ505407 (study PRJEB26158, sample SAMN06016366) | human gut metagenome | biome: human gut; feature: ankylosing spondylitis patient; material...
TTACAATCTATTGGAAGAATACTTTTATTATTATACCACACCGTTTGTGGAAATATTATTATGCGCTTATCTTTAAATTTCTCTGCAATATATAAACGATGCTCTTGACACTCTCGATACAGATCTCCCCAATTTCCTCCTCCATGAAATAAAATAATTTTGGCATCCTTTATCTTATTTTCATCCCAATTATGAACATTTGCCGAGTAAATACACTTATAATGAATATTTTCAAGAAATCGAAGTTCTCCTTCCCAAATAAGATTATCACCAATATTAGGATGGTTGGGTACATCCAACAATACATAATCAGCATTTATTAAAGGAATCAGCTTTTTCTTTATCAAATCCCTATAACTCAAAATTTTATCACGATTACTCATAAATTTTTATTTTCATATATTCAAACACTCCCAACAATCTTATCTGCACTAATATAATACGCATCCTGTACAACAATCCTCTGTTAGTATGTTTAAACATCGACAAGCACAAGTTAAAACGATTATCTTTCAATTGCCTTTGATAAATTTGACATGCTACAGGTGCTCTATGGCAAATATTTGGGTAACTCATATAATCTCCATACAACTCTTTTAGCAAATAATCATAATTATTCGGAACCGGCAACAACATATTCTCAAATTGCAGCATTTTTAATGGAAACAAATCATTATAGGTAAGCTCAAATGTATTAGAAAATTCAAAATAAGGATGAACCATTATAACATTTTCTAATCCAGAATCTACTAACCCATATTTATAATTATAGTATTCTAAAAAATCCATTTGTTCATTTTTATGGCTTAAAGTTTTTTTCATATAACCATAAGATTTACCAAATATGATATAATTTGCAGTATCTCTATAAATATTATTTCTTTATTTTTAACTATACAATTAACAGGTCTAATATCTATTTTAACAGGAACAAGAACACAAGAACCCTGAGTACGAGAAAATACTTTTTTACTGGCAAAAAAGTTACAAGTATGTTCTACTAATGGCTCGTTATAAAACAGTGCAACATCATTGTGCATTTCACAATACATTGATATTTCTTTAATTAACCTAAGGTAATCCTTTTTTAGCAGAGAAATATCCAGATCATCATCCCATGGAATAAATCCTTTATGACGTACTATACCAATCAAACTACCCCCATCTATCCAATAGGGAATATTATTTTCTTTTGCAATAGTATCTATTATCAATAATAGACGTAGCATTTCTTCGTGTACTTTTTCCAACCCTTCAACAGTATAATACTTCAAACCATCACGATTCACCAAAATATGTTTTTTTTGCTTATCAGATAACATACGCCATCAATTTAATATATTTTTATATTTAACGATACAAATCCTATACAACGCAACAAATAATTCGGGTGCAACAAAAGCCAATGCCATTGTATAAAGATTTACTTTAGAAAAACTGATAAATGATAATAACATCAATATATATAACAAGACAGAATATACAACACTTAAATTATATTCCCTTGAATACCCTTTAACAACTAAAACAGAAGCACCAAATAGATAGCTGATCCCCACTATTGGAACATATAAAACCATAATCTTTAATATCGAAACGGCCCCTAACATTGAAGTATCACTTAATAATAAAATAATATTAGGAGCAAATAAGTAAACAAACAAACAAACAAAAGCACCAAAAAGCAGCACTATCTTAATAGATTTTTTCACTAGCAGCATATTTTTACTCTTAGCTACATTTGGATATATAACTTGTGCTACTAATGAAAATGGAGTTTTTAAAATTGAAACTATCTTAGCACACAAATCGTATATAGCAACCATATCATAAGAAAAAAAAGTTCCTATCACTAAGACATTACCTCTTTCCATGACAATAGCAGATAAACGAGATGTAAAAAAAGGAAGACTTTCTAAAAAATCCTCTTTCATCCTATACTTAGACACCTTCACAAAATATATATCGAACTTTTTTTTAAGGATAATAACCGATAATACTGATGTAAAAAAACCTCCTATTGAATATAATACTGGAATACAAGCATAGTCTTTTTTATCATGTACGAACAAAAAAATTAAAATTAGACATGAACACTTTGCCACAAAAGTGATAATTGTTATAAACTTCATCCTTTCTAGTCCTTGAAACAACCATGTAGGAAAAAACACTTCTTGAATGCAAAGTCCTATAAATCCAAGGAGAATAACAGAGTAATCATATTTCAAGAATATTAATACGAACAACCCACTCACCAAGCATATCGCAAATATCAATAGCTTTTGATATACAATACTTGAATATATTTCTCTAATTTTAAACACATTAGTTCTATTTTCACTTATTTTCCTTGTTGCAGAAACGTTATAACCAAAATTTATTATAATAACTACATACGCAATAATAGCTTGACAAAAAACAACTACCCCATAGTTATCGGCTCCAACAGTCCTTATAACGTATGGATATGAGATCAAGGGAAGTAATAATCCTATGATTTCTAGAATTGACAAATAAGTAAAATTGGCAAATAACGTTTTTGCTGTTTTATTATTTTCCAGTTTTAAGAAAGAAATCATTTTATAGATATTAAGTATATTTACCCAAATCGGAGATATTGCATTTTCCCCGTATATCAATAATCAGTGGAACAACAATTTCTATTACAAAAGTTCGTTAAGTGCTTTTATGAAATAAGCATTATCAATTCTGTTGCGTATAGCCAAGCGAATATACTGTTTGCAAGCAAAGGCTGATTTTGTGCTACAGTCTTTAACAAGAATGTTGCAATGTTTCAAAAGGAGTTGTGTAAGTTCTGTAGCTTTATATTTATCTGTCACCTCGCATAAGAAATAATTAGCCTGTGAGGGTATCACACGCAAGAAAGGTATTGATCGCAAATCTTCATAAAAGCGTTGGCGTTCTGCGATAAACTTTTCACAACCTTTCTTATAGTCGCTCTCATACTTCCCGTAAATCTGCATATAGAACTCGGCAAACGAATTGATATTCCAAATAGAGATATCGCTTTTGATCTTCTTGATTAACTCGATGTTACCCGAAGCCAACACGCCTAAACGAAGACCGGGAACACCGTATGACTTGGAAATACTCTTCATCACTACCAGATTCTCATATTGTTCCAATACATCATCACACAACAAAGTATTATTTTCATAACCTACGCTGAAATCGACAAATGATTCGTCAACCACCATACGGATTCTTCTTTGTTGTGCCCATGCTATCAAATCCAACAAATCAGCGTATGGAATGAAATTCCCAGAAGGATTGTCAGGATTTACCAACAGCAAAGTAGAAATAGGCTTATCAGAAAAGAAAGCTCTCAAATCGGAAGCAGAATAAGAGAAATCCCTATTATCCGGCGTAAAGCAAATTAGCTGTTCCTTATCGCAACGATTTGGGTACTCTTCAAACGTCGGATATATGACACCAATCTTTCCCTCTATCTGTTCCATAAGAGACTTGATCAGCTCAGCCGCACCATTCCCAATTACGGCATACTCTTTTTTAATATGAAAATACCTAGCTATCAGTAACGAATTAACACGCATTCCAGAAGGATATTCAGCCAATAACACGTCAAAATTAGCCTTCAACTCATCCTTCAACTTCTGAGGTGGAAAAAACGGATTGACCAAATAACAGAAGTCTAGTAAGTTCGGAAAACGCCAATAACCACCATAGCGCTTTTGATAAAGCGACAAGCGATCTTCTTCTGTGGCAAAAATCGTTTCCGCAATGTCCAAGTCCTGCACATCGTCTATCTCATACCACTTTTCCCCCTGCAAAGGCAAGGCTTTCAATTCACATTTATCCAACAGTGTAATCACCCGAAGCACTTGCTCGTAATACTCATTATTGCCCAGAGCCTTAGTATACGCTTCCAAAAAGGGAACATAATTCGTAGTGGAGAACTCTTTGCTGAACTTGTAGATATTAACCGTTTTGTAATAATAATCTACATCTCCGTATTTAAAGGCTTTCTTAGGAATAAAATTGACAATATTATTCTCCTCATCCAAGCGAACCATTGTTCCGTCCATCCAAGTCTCGTACTTTGCTACCAGCGCTAAATTAGGGTATGGATTATAGACAATCATCGGGAAAAGAGTATCATCGAATATCAAATCTGATTCTATCAATAATGTATCATCTTTTTGCAGCTCTTTCTTTGCCAAGGAAAGCGAATAAATATTGTTCGTCTTATCATAAACTGGATTTTCTATATATTCTATCTTCAATCCTTTATATTTGTGACCAATATAGTTACGTAGAAGATCCCCTTTATATCCGATAACTATTATTACTTTCGACAAATCCAACAGGGAAAGCTGAGTTAATATACGATCTATCAAGGAAGTACCATTAACTTTCACCATACACTTTGTATTATTACGAGTCAATTCCCCGAGGCGTTTTCCCATACCCGCCGCTAAAATAATCGCTTGCATATTAATTAGTTTGTACGTCTATATTTCAATTATCAAAAAGATGTTTCAAGGTCAAGTAAAGAGAGGGAAACTTTAACCTTCCTTTCTCACAGAACCATACTAAGCAGTCTCCCATCACACGACTCTCCGCACTTAACTCATATGTTATTTGTTTATCATACTAAAAAGGATCCGGTTATATTTAGGCATCATATACCTATACTCCTTCTCTTATTCAAATTCTTCCTATTTGAGGCAAGAAGTACAGACCGACAAATCCTCTTGATAGTTATCAGGCCCAACCATGCATTTATCATAAACACGTTTCATTGCTGTTTTTCTTCCCTTTCCTCTTTTGTCATGTAAAAACATCAGGATTATGTTCTTTGGGATCACTATCAAAAGGTTCGCCCTGCTCCTCGCACATCTCCTGAATCGCAACATTCGCCTTATCCTTGATCCATTCATACTCGCCATTTATATAGTTACTATATTTACTGGCTCTAAAGTTTAATCCGGTATCGGTTACAATACTCTTTAAAACATTGAATGATGTATGATGATAAATTGATTCCATTCTTTCCTTCCTTTAATTCATTTAACACAAGGTTCTGTATTCCTCATTTGTCCCAAGCATTGGGACTGATAACTCCCATGCCTTGGGAATTACCTGTCTCAACACTTGGGACAAAGAACCACTAGCTCATAAGATCATCAAACCTCATCCGGACTCTCACTGTCACCGCCTCCATCAGCAGGTTTGCCGCCAATCCAGATCGGGGTACTGATACTGCGGGGTACTTTCAGCGTGTAGGAGTTCGAATACTGCGTCGTCACAGTCAGCGTGTACTCACCTTCCGCCAAATCAGCCGGCAGGAGCAACGTGAGCGAAGAAGGGTTGTTGATGGTGATCTGGTCGTCCGTCAGTTTCGTGGTGGCACCTTTGGAGTCGGTCAGCGTAACACCTACCGACTCGTGGTCGCCAACCACTTTCAACATCGCCCCACGGACGAAGAAGTTGTGACCCGCAGTGGCGCTGCCGTCTTTCAAGCCCGTCTTACGATCCTCGGTCTCCATGATGTACATGATGTTAGACTTCTCGCCGAGGATCTCCACCACGGTCTTGGCGATCGCCTCGCGCAGAGCCTTGTCTTGCGTGAAAGAGACGTAGATGGAATTATTCTCCTTGTTCCAAACGCCGCCCTCAACCACGCCTTTCAACTGGGGGACGGCACGGAACAGACCCGTGTTCACGCTATAGCCGTTTAAGATCAAGTCCATTACTATCCGATGGTAGAGGGTCACAGAGTGACGCATCGTCTCCGGGCGTAGACCGGTGTCTTGCTTGTACATCTCCTCCAACACGTCATCCAAAGTTAAACTTCCGGCCGAGGCCAGTAACAAGATCTTGTCCGTCTTGTTGTCGGTGGTCACCGCATTATCGATGAGCCAGCCTTTCAATACTTTCTTCATGGTATTTTGATTTATAGGAAGGACGGAATTGCCCTTCCCGGCTTTCCTTGTCTAGAACCTCTTGTCGAATGCCGATTCCCTCTTCTGCCGATTCCGGGCGATCAGCCAATCGATCAGCAAGTGAAGAACCGTCCATAGAGACAGGTTTAAAAATAATATACAATTGACATTCAAATGATTAGCCAATACAATATTCAATGCGATAAAGAAAACGGACACGCAAATGATCGTCACCATCACCATCCGCACCCGCATCCCCGTGCGCAACAACTTATGATGGAAATGGTTCTTGTCCGGCAAGAACGGGTTCTTGTGCTCACGAAGGCGGCGCAGCACCACACGTACCACGTCCAGCAACGGTACCAAGACCGTGGAAAAGGCAATCACCAAATAAGGATCCGAACGCTCCGTAGAGGTACTATTCGATACGCATAAATGAATGATCAGGAAACTGATCACGTAGCCCAACGTCAAACTCCCAGCATCGCCCATGAAGAGCTTATGCCCGCAGTTGGCATTGCCAAAGACATTGTAGCACCAGAAAGGCATGAGGATTCCCAGCGTACAGATAGCGAGCAAGGCATAAACACATTGATCTTGAATGAAAAAGAACACGCTCAAGACCGATAAGGCGATACAGCACAAACCGGAGGCCAGACCATCGATCCCGTCAATCAGGTTGATAGCGTTTGTCACATAAACCACGGCGAAAACCGTGACTGGCACACCCAGCAAGGCCGGGACCGAATAGATCCCGAATAGGCCTCCCAGCGTATCGAGCCAATTGCCGGACAACACCAGCAGGAGGGCCGACACGACTTGTACGATGAACTTGTAGCGGTAACCCACCCCGACCAAGTCATCGCAGACACCCACCAGATAAAGAAGTGTCATGCCCACGAACAAGAAAAGATACTCATGGAGCATCTCGATCGAGAAGCTAGACAGATCCGAGGGCCACAGATAAAGGCGAAAGCCTATCACCAAGGCAAACGACATCAAGACCACGGGAAAAAACGACAGGCCACCCAAGCGGGGAACCGGGGTCGTGTGTACCTTTCGAGAATCCGGGACATCATACAGTCTTTTCTTGTGGGAGATCACCAAGATCCTCGGGATGATCACCATGCCCAAAGACACGGAGATCAGATATCCGGACAGTAATAACAATAATAGAATTTGCACCTCACTCATACGATCTCACTTAATGAAGGCAACCCCTTCACCTCGCCGGCATGCCACGCTTGGTAGTCCTCATGGGAGAGTTGGGATGCTGTTAATAATTTGTAATCTATGTCGTCTCTTCGCAAGATGTGCCTGCGGGCATACGAGCGGAGCGAACGATCCGTAACGGACACCATCACCACCGGGAACGGGTAGCCGAGCAAACGCATTGGCGTAATCTCGCTGTCCGGGAATACATGGCGCAACTGATAGGCCGAGCACTCAAATGCCACCCAGTAAGGCCCCGTGCAATACAGGTGAATCAAGTTTTGGTTCGCACGCTCGCGGCTCATGATATCATTTAAATGCTCGTTCAGCAACCGCACCAAACGAACGCCGGAAGGAAGGGAAGACATGTTTTGAATTATGATTGTTGAATTATGATTTAAACTGTCAACTCTATTAGTGTCTCAGCCATCGATCGTAATCGTCCAGCCGGCGGATCAAGGATAATTTACTTTTCTTAGGCGAGGGATCGACTTGCCAAGGATCCACTAGCTCGTGTGCCATGCGACGGTAGAGAGCGTTATCCGTACAGCCGTACAAGGTGACCAGCAACAGGGCACGGGATTGCGGTGCTTTCACGACAGGCAATAAGCCGCGCATCGTGTCGTGCAAACGAACGAAAGCCTCCTCATCGCCCGACAGCTTATAGGTCGGGAGGAGCAACGCGCACAGCTTGCAGCGCATCACGTCTGTCTCCGCACGCAAAGAGGCATATCCCCGCAGTACCTCGCCGGCCAATCGTCGATCCTCCTCGCAGACACTGCCGGAAGCATGGTAACGTCCTAAGGCCTCGTGCAGGCCCTCCGACAGGCGGTCGTTGTCCAGATGGGTATAAACGTGCTTGCTCTTCGCGTTCAACTCGATCAACTCGTACTCACCCGCCTTCACCTCGAACAAGGGTACCCACATGCAATCCAGTATGCGTGCCATCACCTCCTTATGACCGCCGCCCGGCTGGATCACCACCTCGGCCTCCATCCCGGTAAAATAACCGGACGTGATGCGTACCCGATCCCCCTTCAACAAGCGGGTGCTCTCCGGCACGTACACCGGGAACTCGTTGGAGTAAGCCTCCGCCACCCAGCGCAAATTCGCCATCTCCTGATCCAAGAGGTGCGGGAAATAGGTCGTACTCCCGGAAGAGACACGGGGAAGGAAATTATACAAGGGGAGTGCCTGCTTCATGCGGAAGATTTCCTCTACCGAAGAACGGATAAACACGTAGTTGAACAGCAAAGGTCGCCTCGTGTTGACCAGCTTGCCACCCACCTTCCGCACCTCCACGTACGAGGGGGCGAAATACTCGAAAAGAGCCTCTCCCCGGCGTTCCCGCCGGGAAAGCTCCACGTCCAAACCTTTGGAGGGGCTGATCCGGTCACGCCGTCCACCCGCGGCGGTAGGAAGCGTTAGCACGTACCAGCGCACGGCTTTCAAGTCATGACGCTTGCCGGCCTGTATCAGGCCCCCCTCCGGACGATCGTTTCTCAAAATATGCGTCGGCATGATTCTCTTTTCCCTAAGATATACGAGGAGTTCCCCTCTGATTAAACGACAATTCAAAGCCCTGCCAAGCGTACCCTGTTTACGCCTAACACACAGCACTTTAAGTTTTCAAATATGGCATTTCTGAAAATTACCATACCTAGTGAATATTTAGCTACTCGGGAAGTAGCGTAAAAGGAGGTGAAAATTACCCAGCCGTAGAGACGGAGCGTGCTCCGTCTCCCATCGTCTGACGGTAATTTAAATACCATTTTGAGGAGATGAGACGAGGTACGCCCCGTCTCTACAGGAATACACACACAGGTTATGAGGCATGGTGGAATGATACCGGGAACAAGAGGTCGTTTCACCCGCATCACCATGTCTATACGTTTAGGATAAAATGGGAAAATCAAAGAATAGAGAGGATCAAACGCCTACAATGAGTAAACAAGCGGATCTATTCGCTTGTTTTTAGTTATTTTTTACTATATTCGCGGCATGAAAGAATACGCTACTTCCCGAGTAGCCAATCTCTTACCCCACCTCGGATACCGGTTTATACACGCTCTCGAAGCAAGCCCGGTTCACCGCCGACAGACGTTCCAAGGAAAAGCTCTTCAAGTAAATTTGCGTGGTCTTGATAGACGTATGCCCCAACAGCTCGCTGATCATCTCTATCGGTACGTCCTGTTCCTTCAAGGTCGTGGCGAAAGAGTGACGGATCGTGTACGAGGTGACCGGCTCACCCACACCACAAGTCTCCGCCAGCGACCTCAAGTCGCGGTTAAAGCGCAGCAAGGCGCCGTTGTATTCCGCATAGGCCGCCTCACCTGTTTTCTTCCCGCTCAGAAACGGGAACAGGTAAGGCGAGTCCTTGTCCGTGCAAACCGCTAACTCATCCAACAAGAGCCGTACATCGGCCGGGATCTCCACCCGGATGAAAGACCCGCTCTTCTGACGGTGGTACGACAAGACCCCGTCCTTGACATTCTCTTTCCGCAAATGGGCGAAATCCACGAACGCCATCCCGCTGAACGAGAACATCAGGCAAAAACACAGCTGGGTTCTCCGCATCTCCGGCTCAACTCTCGGAGTCCCCATCAACGAGCGCAAGCAATCCAAAGGCAACGCCTTCTTCCGCTTGCTCTCCACGCCAGTAAACACCCCCTTGAACAGATTCGGGATATACGAAACCTCGCCAGCCTCCACCGCCAAGTTATAGATATGCCGGATTCGCCGCATATAGGTGGACACCGTATTGCGCATACAGCCCCGCTTCGACAGCCATGCCTGATAAAGCAAGAGCCTCTCTTTGTCTATATAGGCATAAGGGATTTCCTCCATCCCGCAAAAACACTTGAACGAGCGTAAAGCGTCCAGATAACTCTTCGCCGTGGAATAACGCCCCACCTCACGAAGGTGGGCTATATAAGCCAACATACCCGCCACCACGTCTTCTTTTTTCATATAAATCCTCCTTAAATCCTTGTTTATTCTGTTATCTTTTATTTAATCATGTCAACACCATTAACATTGGGACGAACTGTTCGTCCCGCACTTTATTTTATTAATCCGACCTTCACCGCCGTTAATCTAAGAAAAAAGAATACATGAAAAATGAATTTAAAATGTCCCTTTTCGCAGCCCCGATCTCACCGGTCAAAGATAGCCTAACGGGACGAGTATCACGACCGGCTACCGTATATCCCAGTCGAGAAGTCACCTTACAGGAGGTGGCCCGACTCATCACCGGCGATCCGGCCCTCGAACGCCTCACCCGGCAGCTCCGCCTCCCGCTTGAGACGGGTGATAAGGAACGATTCAGCGAGCTGAAACGGCAAACGCTACCGTATGTCACGCCTTGCGGGGCTTTCTCCTACCGGAAAAGCGATCGGCTCCTGGCCCCGAGCGGATTGGTAGTAGTGGATGTAGACGGATTGGACTCTACCGCGGAGGCGGAAGCTCTCCGAAGACAGCTGTTCGACGATGCCTACCTATGCCCCGCTCTCTGCTTCATCAGCCCGAGCGAACGAGGCGTAAAGGCTTTCGTCCCCTATCCGGAACATCCCGGAAACGAGACACCCGCCTATATCTCCGAGCATATCCTAGGCGTGATGAACTACGTGGAATATGTGTATGGCGACGGAGAGACGCGAGGCTCCCGGAAAGTAGACCCGAGCGGCAAAGACATCGTCCGCTCCTGTTTCCTATGTCATGATCCCAATGCGCTCTTCAGGATTTGAAATCATAACTCATAAATCATAAATTACATGTCAGACAGTTTATCCCGCTTAGTAGAAGCGGTTTGTTCGGCGGGTGTAGATATCGCCCCCGGATATTGTGAATACGTGCGCTTGGCGTTTGCCATCGCCAACGATTGCGGCGAGGCGGGACGAGAAGGTTTCATCGCCCTGTGTTCCCTATCGGTGAAGTTTAACCGGGAGAAGGCCGAACGACTTTTCTCCAACTCCTTGAAAAAGGGAGACCACAGGATACACCTCGGTACGGCCTTCCACTTGGCCGAACTGGCGGGCGTACGCTTGGAGCCTCCAAGCCGCCCCCGCGATACGCACGCAAGTAATGCAAGTAATGCAAATAATGCAGCACCTGTTTCCCACACACGTGCGTGCGATAATAATGTAGAGATCGAGATCGAAGAGCAGGTCGATCCGTTCACCCACCTGCCCTTCTTCCCCGAGGGGCATGAGTGGCCCCGGATGTTGCGGCAGATCATGGCGTTCGGACAGAGCCGGGAGCAACGGGACGTACTCCTTCTGGGCGGGCTCACCACCTTGGGCGCCTCGCTCGCCCAGACGCTGCGGTTCCTATATGGAGGCAAATGGTTCTTCTCCAGTTTGCAAACCTTCATCGTCGCTCCCCCCGCCTCCGGAAAAGGCGTGCTCGCATGGACGCGAATGCTCGTGCAACCGATCCACGACGAGATCCGGGCGACCGTGGCGGAGGAGATGAAAAGGTATAAGAAAGAGATGACCTCCTTCAATTCCTTGGGACGGGAAAAGGCGAAAGCCGAGGAGCCGGAAATGCCTCTCAACCGTATGTTTATATTCTCCGGCAACAACACCGGTACCGGTATCTTGCAGAATATCATCGACTCGGGCGGAGTGGGGATCATCTGCGAGACTGAGGCGGACATGGTCAGCAACTCCATCGCCTCGGATTATGGCCATTGGAACGAGGTGATCCGCAGCTCGTTCGATCACGACCCGCTCAGTTACAACCGGCGGACAGACCGGGAGTATCGGGAGCTGCGGCACTCCCACCTGTCGGTATTGATAAGCGGGACGCCCGGGCAGGTGAAGCCGCTGATCCCTTCCAGCGAGAACGGATTGTTCTCCCGGCAAATGTTCTATTATATGCCCCGTGTACTTCACTGGATCAACCAGTTCAGCCTACAGCGGACCGACACGTCGCTGGAGTTCCAGAAATTGGGCAAGGACTGGATCGCTCACTTGAGAGAGATCCAGAAACTGGGGGTGATCTCGCTTCGCTTGACCGATGCGCAAATCGTCTCCTTCAACGAGGTGTTCCAAACCTTGTTCGAGCGCTCCCGGAAGGGTACCGGCAACGAGATGAACAGCTCCGTCGTACGGATGGCCATCAATATCGGACGTATTCTGTCGATCGTCGCCCTATTGCGAATAACAGGGGAATGCGAGGAGGCGGGAGACTTCGCCGCCAGCCTGCGCAAGTCGCCCCGGCTCACGCCCGACCCGCAGACCTGCTCCGACAACATCAAGGACGGGATCATCACCCGCTGGGATCTCTCCATCCAAGAGGATGATTTCCAAGCGGTCCTTTCCTTGGCCGAGCCTATGTACCTACACGCCGTACACATACTCTCGTTCCTTCCCGCCAACGAGGTGAAGAACCGGGGCATGGCCGACCAAGAACGTCTCTTCATCACCTTGGATACGGGTTTCACCTATCAATCCCTCTTGGAAGAAGCCGAGAAGCTGAAGATACCCAAAAACACCGCATGCAGTTGCTTGCAACGTTGGCAGAAACAGGGAATCGTCCGAAAGGGAGAAAAACGAGGGGATTATAAGAAAACATAATCCCTCTTCCTCCTCTTCTTTTAAGTATGTACGCACGTGTGTGGGAAAACAGGTACTGCATTACTTGCATTATTTGCATTACTCGCATAAGTCGCACGCCCCACACGTACACCGGCATCGCCTCACGCCTACGCCCGTACAGGGCCACGCCGATATACGTGTGGGCCAACGTCGATATACGCATGAAGCGATGCCGATATACGCATGCGAAAGCGAACGTGGAAGACCCTCGTTCAAGGACGGCCCAAATAGCGAAAGATCAGTTCCACTTGCAGGGAGGTGAAAATCCGCTGCCGGTTTTGGTAACCCGTCTCATCCAGCTCATGGCTGAGCTTCTGATGATGCCGGACCCATCCCGCCAAGCGGTTGAGGGCGGAACACGGACTGATATCGGGAGCATAGGCCATGGCCAACTCCCGTTTGCTATAAGGGCGCACCGGCCACTCATCCAGATATTCGTTGTTTGTCTGCATAAAATAGGTATTTTTCATTCATTTACAGGAATAAAGATACTGAAAAAGTACGAATCCGGCAACGATCCGATCCACTAATATTCATCTTTTATCACCTTATATACCCCGATTTCACACCGCCTCTACGAGACTCATTCCGGAGGAAACCGGAAGTCGTACATTCGTAATCGAAAACAGATCGATCCCATTTTCAATTATCAATTATCAATTTTTAATTATTAAAACTATGGCATTAAATTACAGTGTGGCCCTTCGGCCCAACCCTTTGAAGAAAGACGAGCCGGCGAAAGCGTACGCCACGGCACAGGTCAATGGAGAGCTGTCGCTCAAGCAACTGAGCCGCCGGGTATCCATGCAAACCACCGTCAGCCGTGCGGACGTGGTAGCGGTATTGATCTCCACCGTCGAGAACCTGCTTGATGCCCTCCAAGAGGGAAAGCAGGTGGATTTCGGCGATTTAGGCAAATTCCGTCTACAGATCCTCAACGAGGGGGCGGAGAGTCTTGAGAAATTCACATCTACAAACATCACCGGGGTTAGTATCCAGTATATACCGGGCGAGGACTTGAAGAATGTCTTCGCCGGGCTGGAGTTCCAACCTGTGGCTACTCGCAAGGCTCAGCAAGCGGTGCTCCGTGCGGAGAAGGCTGGGGAGACTACCGTGGATATCTCGAAGAAGCCGGCTGCTGGGGGTGGGGATTCGGAGTCGCCTGATGAGATCTAACGTGTCACTTTTGGCTTGACCCAAAAGTAACCAAAAGGTCAAGGCTGACGCTGACG
>ENA-OVFU01001084-OVFU01001084.1-human-gut-metagenome-genome-assembly--contig:-NODE-1084-length-13747-cov-3.360429_pt1 | contig 13747 bp, 9 predicted proteins | sample MGYA00237764_ERZ505407 | MGnify/ENA primary metagenome ERZ505407 (study PRJEB26158, sample SAMN06016366) | human gut metagenome | biome: human gut; feature: ankylosing spondylitis patient; material...
GCACGTAGCAATTCGGTATCAGAGGGGGCAAAATACCTTTTGACCCCAACATCATGATATATATTTAATAACAGGAGGTTTTCTGCCTATGTGTGTATACAATGATACCGGTAAAAATACAACCTCTGCCTCTGAAACTCTTTTGAATAAAAGGATCGCTATAGTAGGCATCGGCGGCGTAGGCGGCTACTTAGGTGCCATGCTGGCTCATACCTATCCCCATGTTACACTGGCAGCCAGAGGAAAACGGCTGGAACATATAAAAGAACATGGACTTACTCTTCACAGTGTTTACAGCGAAGAGATCACAGCCTTTCCTGAACATGTAACAACAGCCGATGCCATTGGTCCCCAGGATTATATTTTTGTATGCGTAAAAAACTATTCCTTAGAGGATGTCTGCCGCCAGATCGCGCCTTTTGTGGATGATCACACCGTTCTCATACCGGTAATGAATGGCGTAGATACAGGAGAGCGGATGAGAAATCTTCTGAAAAAAGGCACTGTTATCGACTCCCTTATTTATATCGTTGCCTACGCATCCCCGGACTTTTCCATTACCCAGATCGGCAACCTGGCTTCCCTGCGGATCGGCATAAAAAATGCCTCAAAGGAGCAGTCAGAGAACGTCCTTGAGGCATCCGCCCTTTTAAGCGGGGCACATATCCATCATAAAATTGCCGATAACATTATCGCAGCCATCTGGCGCAAATACATTTTAAACTGCGCCTATAATATCACTACCGCCCGGTATAACCGGACCATTGGACAGCTTCGGGAAGATCCTGAGACAGCCGCCCAGTATGAGACCTTAGTCCGTGAGTCCTGGCTTGTATCTGAGGCAGCCGGTGCAGGCGTGCCGGAAACTTCCATTAACGAGATCATCGATCAGTTCTACCATAAACTGGATCCGGCATCCACCAGTTCCCTTCAAAGAGATATCTGGGCCGGACGCCCCAGTGAGCTGGAGACCTTCAGCGGCTATCTGGTACGAAAAGCAAAGGAACTTTCCGTACCGGTGCTATTGTCAGAAACTATGTATTCTGACCTGCAGAAAATTGTTTCAAAACAAAGCTGACATACGCCTGACAACGGCATTATCACAGATATTTAAGCCAGTTCATCTTTCTTGTCTATAGAGCGGTACTTGCGGCCATAAGCCATCAGTGCCGCTATTGTTTTGCCGTCAGTGATCTTTCCTGTGTAGATCATCTCTTCCAGATCTTTTAATTCCCATGCTTCCACTTCGATCACTTCATCTTCATCCAGATGCTGATGGGACGGGATCAGGTTGTGGGCTACGAAAATATCAATGGCTTCATCACAAAATGCAACTGTAGTATTTATACTCATGAGATATTCCAGTTTTTCAGTGCGGAAACCAGTTTCCTCCTCCAGTTCTCTGTAAGCACACTCGATCTTTGGCTCATCCGGTGCGTCCAGCTTTCCTGCCGGGATCTCCAGTGTATAGCGGTTTAAAGCATTGCGGTACTGGCGCACCATTAAGATCTTTCCTTCTGAAGTTACAGGCAGAACAGCCGCTGCACCATCGTGGTGGATGTAATCCCAGTGTGCCTCATGGCCATTTGCAAGAACTGTATCCTCATATATTTTCAGGATATTTCCCTGATATTTTAACTGACGGTCTAAACGTACTACCGGCATTCCTTCATTTTCTACTTTTCCCATGTTTCTTCTCCTTTTATATGTTATGTACTCCCGAACTCTTCTTGCAAAATCAGACATAAAAAATTCCAGGAGCATTGATCTTTCACACCTCCGCCTGCAGTGCAGGCGATGTGCCACATACATTTACATTTTCCTGCCCTTTTCATAGCTGGCATCTTCTGCCTTGATCACAGCATTTCTGAAGCCCCACTCTTCCAGTGCAGATACACCGGCAATGGTGGTTCCGCCAGGTGAGCAAACCTCATCCTTTAACTGTCCCGGATGCTTTCCTGTTTCCAGTACCATTTTAGCACTTCCAAGAACGGTCTGGGCTGCCATCTGGTATGCCTTGGCCCTTGGAAGGCCGTATTTTACAGCTCCGTCTGCCAGCGCTTCAATAAACATGTATACATAAGCCGGTGAACAGCCGCTGACACAGCCAACTGCATCCATCATACGTTCATCTACTACTTCCAGACGTCCGCAGGCCTCAAAAATACCACGAAGCACTGCCTTTTCCTCTTCACTGTAGTTGGACTCCTCATATGCCATACCGGTCATGCCTTCACCCAGTAACGCCGGTGTATTTGGCATGGTACGGACTACGCGCACCTTTCCGCCCAGACGTTCTGTAAGGCTTGCAATGGTCTGGCCAGGTGCCAGTGAGATAACGATCTGATCTTCCTTTAATACCGGACGGATTTCCTCAAACACTGTCTCAAAATACTGTGGCTTTACTGCCAGGATCACATACTCAGACTGCTTTGCACACTCTGCATTGGATGCTGCATGAACCACTCCTGTCTTTGCTGTTACAGCTTCCATCTTTTCTTTGTGGGCTGCTGTAAATAATAAGTCCTCCGGCTTATAGACCCGTAAAAGTCCGTTTAAAATAGCGGAACCCATATTTCCCATTCCAATAAAACCGATCTTTGCCATATTTTTCGCCTCCTGTTATAATTTTTAAAACATTCACGAATATTCGTCCATTTTAACGCACACACCCGCCCGCATACGCGGACGGGCAAACGTTCTTTCTATATGCGATTTTTATTTATCATACCCATCCATGATACCACAAAAATCAAAGGTTGCAAAGTAATCCTTTGGAGTTTCTGCGCGGCGGATCATCTGGACAGAGCCGTCTTCCTTTAATAAAAGTTCTGCGGATTTTAATTTACCGTTGTAGTTATAACCCATTGCAAAGCCATGGGCACCTGCATCATGGATCACTAAAAAGTCACCCATTTTGATCTCAGGAAGCATACGGTCAATCGCAAATTTATCATTGTTCTCGCAAAGGGAACCGGTAATATCGTACTTGTGGTCACAAGGCGCATCTTCTTTTCCAAGAACGGTAATGTGATGATAAGCACCATACATAGCCGGACGCATCAGGTTTACTGCGCAGGCATCTACACCGATGTACTCTTTATGAGTATGTTTTTCATGGATTGCTTTGGTAACCAGGCATCCATAAGGCCCTAACATAAAACGGCCAAGCTCTGTGCAAAGAGCCACGTCATCCATTCCTGCAGGAACCAGAACTTCCTCATAAACTTTGCGCACGCCTTCGCCAATAGCCATAATGTCATTTGGTTCCTGATCTGGACGATAAGGGATACCAATACCACCGGACAGGTTGATGAAACTGATATGTGCACCTGTCTCTTCTTTTAACTTAACAGCCAGCTCAAAGAGGATCTTTGCAAGCATCGGATAATATTCATTGGTAACTGTATTGCTTGCCAGGAAAGCATGGATACCGAAATTCTTTGCCCCCTTGGACTTTAAAATCTTAAATGCCTCAAAGATCTGCTCAGTAGTCATACCATACTTTGCATCTCCCGGGTTGTCCATAATGTCATTGCTGATCTTAAACACACCGCCTGGATTGAAACGGCAGCTGATGGTCTCCGGAATGAAGCCTAATGTATCTTCCAGGCACTGGATATGGGTAATATCATCCAGGTTGATGATGGCACCCATTTCATTTGCGTAAGCAAATTCCTCAGGCGGAGTATCATTGGAAGAAAACATTACATTGGAACCGGAAAAACCGCAGGCCTTTGACATCATTAACTCTGTTAAAGAAGAGCAGTCTGTACCACAGCCATATTCCTGTAAGATCTTTAAGATAAATGGATTTGGGGTTGCTTTTACTGCAAAATATTCTTTATATCCTTTATTCCAGGAAAATGCCTGTTTCAGATGTTTTACATTTTCGCGGATACCTTTTTCATCATACAGATAAAATGGGGTTGGATAGGTCTTGGCGATCTCTTCTGCCTGCGCCAGTGTAACAAATGGTTTCTTTTCCATAATCTTATCTCCTTTCCCTGTGGGGGATCTTTGCTTTACGCAATGGTATTTTTATGCATTATCTATGCATATATATCAGTTCCTTTTAATTTTACAGGATAACCTCCGTAAAAGAAAAGAAGCCTGTAAGGGAGTACCATTTCCTTTGCGGATAATTGTACTCCCAGACAGACTTCTTTGTCTAGTATTATTTTTAATGAATGTTTTGAAGATTGCGAAGCAATCTGGTAGCATTCAGCTAGTCCACACTTACCACACGCATGATATTGGTAGCTGTTGCTGCCTCATGGCGTCTTGCATAGGTAACGATACCTGCGGTAATAACGGCCAGATCACCAGAATTGATCACATTGCCGCTCTTTAACTCTTCTAAAGAGTTTTCGATCAGCTCATCCGTACTCTCTGCACGACGGGACCATACAGGTGTTACACCCCACTGAAGCATCATCTGACGGACAGTAGTAGTGCTTGGGGACATACCGATGATACGTGCTGCCGGTCTCCACTTGGAAAGCATCATGGATGTAAATCCTGTAATACTTGGAGCAATGATGTAATCAGCACCGATGTCATGTGCGGTAGAAACAGAAGCGGAGCAAACTGCATTGGAGATATTCTTCATATTCTCCTCAGTTACTTTACGACGGCGGTATGCGCTGTAGTCTAAGTAAGCTTCCGTCTCTTCAACGATAGATACCATCATCTTTAATGCGTCAATCGGATATTTACCCATAGCAGTCTCACCGGAAAGCATTACTGCGTCAGTACCGTCATAAACAGCGTTGGCAACGTCAGTAACCTCAGCTCTGGTAGGTCTTGGGTTGCGGATCATGGAGTCTAACATCTGGGTTGCAGTGATAACAGTCTTACAAGCCTCATTACACTTACGGATGATCTCTTTCTGGATATGAGGAACTTCCTGAGCCGGAATCTCAACACCCATGTCACCTCTTGCTACCATGATACCGTCTGCTACTGCAATGATCTCATCCAGGTTTTCAATACCTTCTGCATTCTCGATCTTAGCGATTACCTTGATTGCAGAACCTTCTGCATCCAGCATTTCCTTGATCTCACGGATACAGTCAGCTGTACGTACAAAAGAAGCTGCGATAAAATCAAAGCCCTGTTTGATGCCAAAACGGATATCTTCTTTATCTTTTTCAGTCAGCGCCGGAAGCTTGATCTTTACATTAGGAACATTTACACCCTTTTTCTCACCTAACTCGCCGCCATTGATAACAGTACAAACAATCTCTGTACCTTCTACCTTTTCCACTTCCAGCTCGATCAGACCGTCATCGATCAGGATCTTATTTCCGGCTGCAACGTCCTCATTCAGGCCAGAGTAGTTGATATGGGTAATAGTCTCATCGCCAATGATCTCTCTGGTAGTTAAAGTAAAGGTCTGTCCTTCCTTTAAGGAAACTTTCTTTCCGTCTTTTAATACGCCGGTACGGATCTCCGGTCCCTTTGTATCAAGAAGAGCTGCTACCGGACGGTCCAGTTCTTTTCTAACCTCTTTTAAAATCTCCAGGCGGCTCTGATGCTCTGCATAATCACCGTGGGAGAAGTTAAAACGAGCTACGTCCATTCCATTTTTAGCCAGTTCCAGCATAATGTTCTTGTCATTTGTGTTGGGGCCCATAGTGCAGACGATCTTAGTTTTCTTCATGTTTTCAAATTCCTCCATAAATAAAATGAATTGGGGTTAGTAGTATATTCGCTCTTTTACTGCCTTTTTATGCCCTTGGCACAGGAATAAATGTGTCAGGCCAAGTGGGGATATGCAGTGCAAAAGCGCAGAGCATGCCGGTCGCATTAATCATTACTGTTACTGTTATCAGCATCCTCTTTTTTGACATGCTTATGTGTGTACAAATGATCCATGCAATATTCATAATTGCCTTCACATTTGGAACAATAACGGAATTCCATACCAGGACTGTCTTTATCTGTGCGTCCGCAGACTGCACATTTATGCCCTCTTTTTACCACCTTCATTTTCTGGGTAGTCTTCTGAAACTCCTGGGATCGTTTCTTCTGCTTAAAACAGGAAGGACCTGCAAAGGTCATCCAGCCAAAGAATACGCCAATAAGGATCAGACTTAAAACGATCTCGATCTTCTCGATCAGTCCGCCTGTAATAAAGGAATAAATATAAATTCCTGCCTCTGCCACTGCGATCCAGCTTGCCTTTAATGGCAGTACCATCATAAACAGTACCTGCATATCCGGAAACATCAGGGCAAATACAAAGAAGAAGGAATAAACCAAATAAGTTGGGAACAGTGGCAGTGAAAGCCCTGTTACCAGGTAAATGCCAATGGCAACAACCGAATGAAGGAGCACACCTCCGATAATGTAGCAGTTAAAGCGAAATCTTCCCCATACCTGCTCCACAATGGTGCCAAAAGCACGGATACAGTAAATGCCAAGGGCGTTCATCAGCACAAACATAATGGCATCAGAACCTGTAATGGCCGGTGGATACACTAAAAATGTAACAATACGCCAGATCTGACCGTGAAGGATAGCCGCCGGGTTTAAGATCAGATAATTCATCACAAACTGCGGTGCTACCAGGAAAAGGACCACTCCAAGGATCTCCAGGGCGCATACAATATCAATGATACTTCTGAACCCCAGGAAATTTCCGTTCCGGCGTTTCCAGTTATTGGAAAATTTTCCCATTCAAAAACTCCTTTTTTAAACTGATTTAACTGATTTTAAAACAGATCTTTCTTATTAAATATATAAGCAACGATCAGTGTCAATACCAGTGTAAAGAAAAGCACGATGCCAAATCCATAAGGATGCTCTGCAAAAGGCATTCCGCTGGCTCTTACGTTCATACCGTAAAAACTTGCCACCATAGTTGGAATGGACATAACAATGGTAACGGTTGCCAGGAATTTCATAACAATGTTTAAGTTGTTTGAAATAACAGATGCAAAGGTATCCATGGTACCACTTAAAATGCCATTGTAAATGCTGGTCATCTCCATAGCCTGCTTATTCTCTACGATTACATCTTCCAGAAGATCAGTATCTTCCGGGTACTTCTTGATCTTGTCAATCCTTAATAACTTCTCCAGCACCACTTCGTTGGAACGAAGGGAGGTGGTAAAGTACACCAGTGATTTCTGAAGTTCTAACAGTTCGATCAGTTCCTCATTTTTCTGGGACTGGTGAAGTTTGTTTTCAATGACTTCACTCTTTTTATCGATAATGCGCAGGTACTGCAGATACTGGGTTGCATTTTTATAAAGGATCTGTAAGATAAACCTTGTTTTCATAAATGTGTGGAAATCTCTGACTCTTCCGTCCATAAAGGCAGTAAGGATCGGGGTCTCCTCCAGGCAGACGGTTATCAGCACATCCTTGGTGGTAATGATCGCCATAGGAATGGTCACAAACCAGTCTTTCCCGTTTCTTTCTTCTATAGAAGGAATATCCACCAATATCAGCGTATATTCATCTTCTGCTTCAATACGTGAGCGCTCTTCCTCATCCAGAGGTGCTTTCAGGTGGTCCGGATCGATCTGGCAGGCATCAGCGATCTCTAAGATCTCTGATGCAGTTGGATTGGTCAGGGCGATCCAGCAGCCTGGCTGCATCTCCTCTTTTTCGTGCATTGCACCGTCTTCTGTCTTGAAAATCCGTATCATGCGAAATCTCCCCCATTTTGAATTTTCATTCTACATTATAGTAACTGACCCTGTTTTTGTCAAATCGTTTCAAATTTTTTCATTTTCTTTACATTTTCTTAACCCCCTTTAACAATTGCCAAGTAAAAGGTATTGTGTTAGACTGTAATGTGATTTTTTGGGCTTTTCGCCCGGAATTGTAGTAAGAGACATGATGTTCTAACAAACAATTACGTTTCATAAGCTATAGGATGTACTCTCAGAGTCTTGAAAGTACATCAAGTCACGAAGGAGGTAAGGGGCTATCCCCATATACTATGGATCAGACTACAACTTATTACACCCTGGGGATCGATATCGGTTCAACAACTGTCAAAGTTGCATTACTGGATCAGGATCTTCATATTATATTCTCCGATTATGAGCGTCATTATGCCAATATTCAGGAAACTCTGGCAGGCCTTTTAAAGAAAGCCTTAAACCAGACCGGCCCCATTGATATTATCCCGGTGATCACCGGCTCTGGCGGCCTTACACTTTCATCTCATTTACACGTTCCTTTTGTCCAGGAAGTTGTAGCAGTTGCATCTGCTCTCCAGGACTATGCGCCACAGACCGACGTAGCCATTGAGTTAGGCGGCGAAGATGCCAAGATCATTTACTTTACAGGGGGCATCGACCAGCGTATGAACGGTATCTGCGCAGGAGGAACCGGATCTTTCATTGACCAGATGGCATCCCTTTTGCAGACCGATGCTGCTGGACTGAATACATATGCAAAAGATTACAAGGCTATCTACCCAATTGCAGCCCGCTGCGGTGTTTTCGCAAAATCGGATATTCAGCCGCTGATCAACGACGGCGCTACCAGAGAGGATCTGGCTGCCTCTATTTTCCAGGCAGTAGTAAACCAGACCATCAGTGGTCTTGCCTGTGGTAAACCTATCCGGGGAAATGTTGCCTTTTTAGGCGGACCTTTACATTTCCTTCCTGAACTGAGAAAAGCCTTTGTTCGCACGCTGCATCTGACTCCGGAGCAGACCATTGCACCGGATCACTCCCACCTGTTTGCAGCTGTAGGCGCTGCCATGAACCCAAAGGAAGGCCAGGAGCCGGTAGCTATTACCGACATGATCGACCGGCTTTCCAATGGCATTAAAATGGATTTTGAAGTAAAGCGTATGGATCCTCTGTTTAAGGATCAGGCAGAATATGACGCCTTTATCGAAGACCACGGCCACAACCACGTGCGTTCCGGCAATCTTTCTACTTACGAAGGCAACTGCTATCTGGGTATTGACGCCGGTTCCACTACCACCAAAGTGGCTCTTGTTGGAGAAGACGGCACATTATTATATCGTTTTTATGATAATAATAATGGAAGTCCTCTGGCTACTGCCATCCGCGCAGTGACAGAGATCAAAGAACAGCTTCCAGAAACTGCCCATATTGCTTACTCCTGCTCTACCGGATACGGCGAAGCCCTTTTAAAGGCTGCTCTTATGTTAGATGAGGGAGAAGTAGAGACTATTTCCCACTACTACGCTGCTGCTTTCTTTGAGCCGGATGTAGACTGCATCCTGGACATCGGCGGTCAGGATATGAAATGCATTAAAATCAAAGACGGAACCGTAGACAGCGTACAGTTAAACGAGGCATGTTCTTCCGGCTGCGGCTCTTTCATTGAAACTTTCGCAAAAAGCTTAAATTACAGTGTAAAAGATTTCGCAAAAGAAGCATTATTTGCCAAAAATCCTACAGACCTTGGTACTCGCTGTACTGTATTTATGAACTCCAATGTAAAGCAGGCCCAGAAGGAAGGCGCTACAGTCGCTGATATCTCTGCAGGTCTGGCTTATTCTGTTATTAAAAACGCTTTATTTAAGGTAATTAAGATCACAAACGCTTCTGACCTTGGAAAACATGTAGTTGTCCAGGGCGGTACCTTCTATAATGATGCTGTCCTTCGCAGCTTTGAGAAAATTTCAGGCTGCCGTGCGGTCCGTCCGGATATTGCCGGTATTATGGGCGCTTTCGGTGCAGCACTGATCGCAAAAGAGCGTTTCCATATGGCCGGTGAAAAAGAGACCACCATGCTGCCTCTTGATAAGATCATCGCACTGCAGTACACCACTTCTATGACCCGGTGCAAAGGCTGCAACAACCACTGTGTTTTAACCATCAACCAGTTTGGAAGCGGACGCCATTATATTTCCGGAAACCGCTGTGAGCGTGGTCTTGGACTTGCAAAAGCGAAAAAAGAGATACCAAACCTGTTTGATTACAAATATCACCGGATGTTTGACTATGAACCGCTGCCTTTAGACCAGGCAGACCGCGGCGTAGTGGGTATCCCAAGAGTTTTAAATATGTATGAAAACTTCCCATTCTGGGCTGTTTTCTTTAAAAAGCTGCGCTACCATGTAACACTTTCCCCACAGTCCACCAGACAGATCTACGAACTGGGCATTGAGTCCATTCCAAGTGAGTCTGAGTGTTATCCGGCAAAGCTGGTACATGGCCATATTTCATGGCTCATCCATCAGGGTGTGAAGTTTATCTTCTATCCATGTATCCCTTATGAGCGCAATGAAAGCCCTGAGGCAGGAAACCATTATAACTGTCCAATGGTCACTTCCTATGCGGAAAATATTAAAAATAACGTAGAAGAATTAAAGACAGAGCATGTAGATTTCATGAACCCGTTCATGGCATTTACAAACGAAAAAATCTTAACAGACGGCCTGGTACGGGAATTTGTAAAAAAATTCCAGATACCTGAAGCAGAGATCCGTATGGCAGCCCACGCTGGCTGGGAAGAACTGCTGGCATCCCGTTCTGATATGGAGAAAAAAGGGGAAGAAACTCTTTCCTGGATGAAAGAACACGGAAAGCGGGGCATTGTACTGGCCGGAAGACCTTACCATGTAGACCCGGAGATCCACCACGGTATCCCGGAACTGATCGCTTCCTACGGCTTTGCCGTACTTACAGAGGACTCTGTTTCCCATATGGGCAAAGTGGAACGACCTTTAGTTGTCACCGACCAGTGGATGTATCATTCCCGTCTTTATGAGGCCGCAAGCTTTGTAAAAACAAGAGATGACCTGGATCTGATCCAGTTAAACTCCTTTGGCTGCGGTCTGGACGCTGTTACCACAGACCAGGTTGCTGAGATCTTAACAAAGTCCGGAAAGATCTATACTGTATTAAAGATCGACGAGGTAAATAACCTGGGAGCAGCCCGTATCCGTATCCGTTCCCTGATCGCGGCTCTTCGTGTCCGTGACCAGAAGCATTATGAGCGGAAAGTGGTTTCCAGCGCTTACAACCGTGTGCTGTTTACCAAGGAAATGAAGAAGGATTACACTCTGTTATGCCCGCAGATGTCACCGATCCACTTTGACCTGATCGAACCGGCAATCCGCGCTTTCGGCTATAACATGGAGATCCTGCAGAACCACAACCGCAATGCCGTAGATGTAGGTCTTCAGTACGTAAATAATGATGCCTGCTATCCATCCCTGATCGTTATCGGTCAGATCATGGACGCACTGTTATCCGGCAAATACGACTTAAACCGCACGGCTGTCTTTATGAGCCAGACCGGCGGCGGCTGCCGTGCCTCCAACTATATCGGATTTATCCGCCGGGCACTGGAGAAAGCCGGTATGCCTCAGGTTCCGGTTATTTCTGTCAATGCAAATGGCATGGAAACTAACCCAGGTTTCTCCATTACACTGCCAATGATGACCAAGGCCATGCAGGCAGTTGTATACGGTGACATTTTCATGCGTGTCCTTTATGCAACCAGACCATATGAGGCAGTTCCTGGAAGTGCCAATGCACTTCATGAGAAATGGAAAAAGATCTGTATTAAGGCTCTTTCTAAGAGACAGCCTGCTATGATGGAATTTGCTAAGAATGTCCGCGGCATTATCCGTGATTTTGATAATCTGGAGCGTCTTGATATTAAGAAGCCGAAGGTTGGTATCGTAGGTGAGATCCTTGTTAAATTCTCTCCTCTGGCTAACAACCATGTAGTAGAGCTTCTGGAGTCAGAAGGTGCAGAAGCTGTAATGCCTGACCTGTTGGATTTCCTTCTTTACTGCTTCTACAACAGCAATTTCAAGGCAGAACACCTGGGAATGAAGAAATCCACTGCAAGGCTTTGTAATGCAGGTATCGCCCTGTTAGAGTTCTTCAGAAAGACCGCAAGAAAAGAACTGGCTGCCAGCAAACATTTTACACCGCCATCTGAAATCCGTGATCTTGCAGAAATGGCAAAGGGCTTTGTATCCTTAGGCAACCAGACGGGTGAAGGCTGGTTTTTGACCGGCGAGATGTTAGAGCTGATCCACAGTGGTGTTAAAAACATTATCTGCACCCAGCCATTTGGCTGCCTGCCAAACCACATTGTAGGAAAAGGTGTGATCAAGGAACTGCGAAAGAACTATCCTGAGTCCAACATCATTGCCGTAGATTACGACCCAGGCGCCAGTGAAGTAAACCAGTTGAACCGTATTAAACTGATGCTGGCTACGGCGCAGAAAAATCTGAAGGCTGAGAATGCTTAATAAACGCATTTGAAATATTTCAACAAAAAACACCGGGAAATGTATGTTGTAAAACCAACATTTTCCGGCGTTTTTCATCTTAAATCGTTATTTCTATGTATTTCTTTACTCGTACAGCGGATACTTATCGCAAAGCTTAGTAACCTCTGCCTTGATATACTCTTTCTTATTCTCAAAGTCAGTAGCTGCCAGCCAGATGCACTCTGCAATCTTTGGCATATCCTCTTCCTTTAAGCCTCTGGTGGTAACAGCAGGTGTACCAATGCGGACACCGGAAGTTACAAATGGGCTTCTTGGATCGTTTGGTACTGTGTTCTTGTTTAAGGTAATAAATACCTCGTCACAGCGGTTCTGCAGCTCTTTACCGGAAATATCCATACCACGCAGGTCTAACAGCATCAGATGGTTGTCTGTGCCGCCTGTAAGGATCTTAAAGCCCTGCTTCTGCAGTGCGTCTGCCAGTGCTTTTGCATTTAATACTACCTGATGTGCATATTCCTTAAATTCAGGTTTTAATGCTTCACCCAGGCATACTGCCTTTGCTGCGATCACATGCTCTAATGGGCCGCCCTGGGTTCCTGGGAAAATAGCCTTATTAAAGTTGAACTTTTCTGCAGCTTCCTTATTCGCTAAGATCAGACCGCCTCTAGGTCCTCTTAAAGTCTTATGGGTGGTAGTTGTAACAACATCTGCGTATGGGATTGGGCTTGGATGCTCTCCAGCTGCTACAAGACCTGCAATGTGGGCCATATCTACCATCAGATAAGCACCTACCTCGTCAGCAATCTCACGGAAACGCTTAAAATCAATGGTTCTTGCATAAGCGCTGGCACCTGCCACGATCAGCTTTGGCTTTGCCTCTTTTGCTTTTCTCTCCAGCTCATCATAATCGATAAAGCCTTCGTCATCTACTCCATAAGGAACAATGTTAAAATACAGTCCTGAGAAGTTTACAGGACTCCCGTGTGTCAGATGACCGCCATGATCCAGGTTCATACCCATAACCGTATCTCCTGGTTTTAACATAGCGATAAATACTGCCATATTTGCCTGTGCACCGGAGTGTGGCTGTACGTTTGCGTAATCGCAGCCAAACAGCTTCTTGGCACGTTCAATGGCGATGGTTTCCAGTACGTCTACATACTGGCAGCCGCCGTAATAACGCTTACCCGGGTAACCTTCTGCGTACTTATTGGTCAGTACAGTTCCCATAGCCATCATTACAGGTTCTGAAACAATGTTCTCAGAGGCGATCAGCTCCAGATTTCTTCTCTGGCGGCCGCACTCTGCCTGAATTGCTTCTCCTACTTCCTTATCATAGGAAGTGATAAAGTCCATAACTGTATTTACCATTGTTCTACCTTCCTTTCAGTATTTACCCATACCTATAGTATTTTGTCAGTTTATTTATCCAGATATGGTGTTTTCTGCGATTATACCCCATAGTCATGTAAATTTCAAGTATTCATTTGCATACATTTTACGATTTTGGCAAAAAATATACAGACTCATATTTCTTCCTGCAAAAAC
>ENA-OVFU01001095-OVFU01001095.1-human-gut-metagenome-genome-assembly--contig:-NODE-1095-length-13638-cov-5.808732_pt1 | contig 13638 bp, 9 predicted proteins | sample MGYA00237764_ERZ505407 | MGnify/ENA primary metagenome ERZ505407 (study PRJEB26158, sample SAMN06016366) | human gut metagenome | biome: human gut; feature: ankylosing spondylitis patient; material...
ACTTCCGGAAGTCCTGTTTCCTGCATAACGCGCATGTGCATTTTACGGATCGCGATGATGCCGGCAAGAAGGTCAGGAGCTTTGTCCGGATCCGGCTGATGGAGCATTCCTTTGTATCCATCTCCGGTAGTACGCGGTTTGTTGGTGTAAACACGCGGGATGATCATTAACTTATCAGAAACTTTGTCAGCGACTTTCTTGAGGCGGTTGACGTATTCGCAGACAGTATCCTCGTTGTCTGCAGAGCAAGGACCTACAAGTACAACAAATTTATCAGATTCACCGGTAAAGATACGGCGGATCTCTTCGTCACGAGCCTGTTTGACTGCTTTTAATTCATCGCTGAGCGGGTATTCGTTTTTCAGGACTTCCGGAAGTGGAAGTTCATGATTGATCTTCATAGACATGATGTATTTCCTCCAGTGTATAGATGGCACCTTTATATATGTGAAAGGTGTTTTTTCAATCTAACACAGTATAACATGTCATAAAGAAAAAATCTAGCAAATTAATGCGTTAAACTGTAAAAGTATCAATTTGTCGAATTTAAGAGTATTTTTGCAAGAAAAAGCCAGGGGGACATATTTAGAGCCACAAACTCCGTCCCCCCCGGTCGATCAATCGAGTGCTTTCTCGCTCATTTCTTCGAGCAGGTTTTTCTTGATGTCATATAATTTCTGAGAAAGATCTACATATACTTTCTGAGGATTTACCAGTCGGCGGGATTCATCCCAGAGAGTGTTCTGTTCTTTCTTGCAGTATTCGCGAAGTTCCATAACTTCCGGTGAAGTGTAGACACGTTTGCCCTCGCGGATTACCGGAACCAGAAGTTCACGAAGCTCATAAGTGCCGCCAAGAACCTTGGTCTTCTTCCAGGTGTCAGATGGGTCGAAGATGATCATGGTTTCTTCCGGATCAAAAACTTCGTCTGCCATACAGATGAGGTCGGCCTTGATCTTACCGGTGGATTTGCTGTAGATACGGTAAACGGTTTTGTTGCCCGGGTTGGTGACTTTCTCTGTGTTCTCGGAAAGCTTGATCTTCGGGATAAAGGTTCCGGTCTTCTTATCCATGATCGCCGCGAGCTTATAGACGCCGCCGAAGGACGGGCAGTCCTTGGAGGTGATCAGGTTTGTTCCGACACCCCAGGAGTTGATGGTCGCACCCTGGTTCTTTAGGCTTGTGATCAGATTCTCATCAAGATCGTTGGAGGCGGAGATCACAGCATCTGTGAAGCCCTCTGCATCCAGCATCTTTTTCGCTTCCTTGGAGAGGTAGGCGAGGTCGCCGCTGTCCATACGGATCCCGTAGAAGGTAAGCGGGATTCCGGCTTCGCGCATCTCCTTGAATACCTGGATCGCGTGCGGGATACCGGAATTTAATGTATCGTATGTATCAACTAACAGGATACATGCAGTCGGATAGAGTCTCGCGTAAGTGCGGAACGCGGTGAGCTCATCCGGGAAGCTCATGATCCAGCTGTGGGCATGGGTTCCTTTTACCGGGACATCGAACATCTGGCCGCAGAGGACGTTGGAGGTACCGATACATCCGGCGATCATAGCGGCTCTCGCACCATAGATCCCGGCATCTGGTCCCTGTGCACGTCTTAATCCGAACTCCATAACTCCGTCCCCGCGGGCTGCATGAACGATCCGGGAAGTCTTTGTTGCGATCAGGCTCTGATGGTTGATGATGTTTAAGATCGCGGTCTCAACGAGCTGGGCCTGCATGATCGGGGCGATGACTTTTACGAGAGGTTCTCTCGGGAACACAACGGTTCCTTCCGGGATCGCGTAGATATCACCCGTGAATTTGAAGTCTGCCAGATATTCCAGGAAATCTTCCCCAAAAAGTCCTGTGGTGCGGAGATAATCGATATCTTCCTTATCAAAGTGTAAGTTTTCGATGTATTCGACAACCTGCTCTAAGCCGGCCGCGATGGCAAATCCGTTTCCGTCCGGATTTGTGCGGTAGAATGCGTCGAAGATGACGGTCTCATTTGCATCCTTTGCATGAAAGTAACCCTGCATCATGGTCAGCTCGTAGAGATCTGTAAGCAGCGTCAGGTTTCGTTTGCTCATAATGTTTCTCCTTAAATTTCTCCGCGGTAAGTGTCAGCGGAATATTAAACGCAGCAGTCCGGAGCGTATAAAAATGCCGGACGATAACGACAGCTTAAGTGCGGTTCCCCCCAAAAGAACCGGGCGGCTGTCAAACGTGTTGTGGTTGATTATATCAGTTCTTGTGCGAAAAGGCAAATTGCGTGTTAAAAAAGTAACGAACACTTCAAAAGAACGTAAAATGTGCCTAAAAAGTTAAGAAAGAAAACAGGAAGACGGCATCAATATGGAAAGATTTCGCAACTCCCGAGGGATTCCCTTGACTTTTAAATACCTTATTACTATAATTATTTTGATACCAAGGTCAAAAGGTCGGAAATCTGATGCAAGCTTGCTTGCAAGAGGATTTTTGACCTTGGGACCCGCCAAAAACATGAATAAGTAGCCATTTTTCGTAGAAAAATGAGCGGATTATGAATGTTTTGAGGATTGTGGAAGCACGTAGTGCGAAACAATCCGGTATCAAAGGGGGCAAAAGACCTTTTGACCCCAACATCATTATTTTGTCTGAGTGTAAAAAAATGTAACTATGAACAGATTCGATGGTTACATTCAGACAATCCATAGAAAAAAGCCATGACGGAGACAGTAGGTTCACAAGCAGAAAGCCAAAGCGAGCCGGGGACGATGGAAGCCCGGTGCTTTTTCGTGAAAGGAAGATCACTCCCGAGCTGGAAGCTGAACCCTGAAAGCGGTACTGCTTTTGGAAAGTAAGTGTACCCGGTGATTCCGCCGTTAAAGGGAACTCATATGTCAGTATGCAGCAATAGGTGGTTAAAAGCGTTATTTTCGCCCTGTTCTCATTGAGAACGGGGCTTTTTTATTACTGATTCAGCATACGACACACAAAACACGAAGAGCATAACAACGAGAAAGTTATGCGCAAAACATTGATTGGAGGAAATGTGTCATGTACGAGAAAGTATCAACAGACCTGAACTTTGTGGACAGGGAAAAACAGGTTGAGAAATTCTGGAAAGACGAAAAGATCTTTGAAAAGAGTATCGACAGCCGCAGAAAAGGAACCCCATACGTATTTTATGACGGACCGCCTACCGCAAACGGCAAGCCGCATATCGGACACGTACTTACCCGTGTTATCAAGGATATGATCCCGAGATACCGCACCATGAAGGGCTATATGGTTCCGCGTAAGGCTGGATGGGATACCCACGGACTTCCGGTAGAGCTTGAGGTCGAGAAGCTTCTTGGTCTCGACGGAAAAGAGCAGATCGAGCAGTACGGTGTTGAGCCGTTCATTGAGAAATGTAAAGAGAGCGTCTGGAAATACAAAGGAATGTGGGAGGATTTCTCCAGCACCGTTGGTTTCTGGGCTGATATGGATAACCCGTATGTTACTTACCATGACGACTACATCGAGTCCGAGTGGTGGGCATTAAAGCAGATCTGGGACAAAGGACTCCTCTACAAGGGATTCAAGATCGTTCCGTACTGCCCGCGCTGCGGAACACCGCTTTCCAGCCATGAGGTTGCCCAGGGATATAAGGATGTAAAGGAAAAATCTGCGATCGCCCGCTTCAAAGTAAAAGGCGAGGACGCATACTTCCTTGCATGGACAACGACTCCGTGGACTCTTCCGAGCAACGTGGCACTCTGCGTAAACCCGAAAGAGACATACGCAAAAGTAAAGGCCGCAGACGGCTATACCTACTACATGGCGGAAGCTCTTCTTGACACTGTTCTCGGGAAGCTTGCTGACAAGGAGAACGGAACTCCTGCTTACGAGATCCTCGAGACTTACACAGGTAAGGACCTTGAGTACAAGGAGTACGAGCCGTTATTCGACTGTGCAGTTGAGATCTGTGAGAAACAGCACAAGAAAGCATACTTCGTGACATGCGCAGATTATGTTACCCTGACAGACGGTACCGGCGTGGTACACATTGCACCGGCTTTTGGTGAGGACGATGCCCAGGTAGGCCGTCGTTATGATCTCCCGTTTGTACAGCTTGTAGATGCAAAGGGCGACATGACAAAGGAAACTCCGTATGCAGGCGTATTCGTGAAGAAAGCGGATCCGATGGTCTTAAAAGACTTAAAGGAAAAAGGTCTGTTATTCGAGGCACCGGCATTCGAGCACAGCTACCCGTTCTGCTGGCGCTGTGACACACCGTTGATCTACTATGCGAGAGAGTCCTGGTTCATCAAGATGACAGCGGTGAAGGATGACCTGATCCGCAACAACAACAAGATCAACTGGATTCCGGAATCCATCGGTAAGGGACGTTTCGGCGACTGGCTGGAGAACGTCCAGGACTGGGGAATCTCCAGAAACCGTTACTGGGGTACACCTCTTCCGGTATGGCAGTGTGAGTGCGGAAAGATGCACTGCATCGGCAGCCGTGAAGAATTAAAGAAGATGAGCCCGAACTATCAGGATGTTGTTAAGAAATACAGCAAGGAGATGGACGGAGACAAGGGAGAGGTTGAGCTTCACCGTCCGTTTATCGACGATGTAGTGATCACCTGCCCGGACTGCGGAAAAGAAATGCACCGTGTACCGGAGGTCATCGACTGCTGGTTCGACTCCGGCGCAATGCCGTTCGCGCAGCACCACTATCCGTTCGAGAACCAGGAGCTTTTCCACAAACAGTTCCCGGCACAGTTCATCTCCGAGGCTGTTGACCAGACAAGAGGATGGTTCTACTCCCTCCTTGCCGAGTCCACGCTGCTCTTTAATGAGCCGCCGTACCAGAACGTTATCGTTCTCGGTCACGTTCAGGATGAGAACGGACAGAAGATGAGTAAGTCCAAAGGAAACGCTGTCGATCCGTTTGACGCCCTGAAGACATATGGTGCCGACGCGATCCGCTGGTACTTCTACATCAACAGCGCACCGTGGCTGCCGAACCGCTTCCATGGAAAGGCCGTTATGGAAGGACAGAGAAAGTTCATGGGTACTCTCTGGAACACCTATGCATTCTTCGTTCTTTATGCGAATATTGATAACTTTGACGCGACCAAGTACACACTGGAGTACGATAAGCTTCCGGTCATGGATAAATGGCTGTTATCCAAGTTAAACTCCACCGTAAAGGCAGTGGATGATGACCTTGCGAACTACCGCATCCCGGAGGCAGCAAGAGCACTCCAGGAGTTTGTGGATGACATGAGTAACTGGTATGTCAGAAGAAGCCGTGAGCGTTTCTGGGCAAAGGGCATGGAGCAGGATAAGATCAACGCTTATATGACTCTTTACACAGCACTCGTGACGATCAGTAAGGCAGCAGCTCCGATGATCCCGTTCATGACAGAGGAGATCTACCAGAACCTTGTAAGATCCATTGACAAGACAGCTCCGGAGAGCATCCACCTCTGCGACTTCCCGACCGTTGATGAGGCACATATCGATGCCGAGCTGGAAGCAAAGATGGATGAAGTCTTAAAGATCGTTGTGATGGGACGTGCGGCAAGAAATACCGCAAACATCAAGAACCGTCAGCCGATCGCAAAGATGTTCGTAAAGGCACCGGAGAAGCTTCCGGAGTTCTATCAGGAGATCATCGAGGACGAGTTAAATGTGAAGTCCGTAGAGTTCACAGACGATGTGAGAAGCTTTACCTCCTACACCTTCAAGCCGCAGCTTAAGACGGTAGGACCGAAGTACGGAAAACAGCTCGGAAATATCAAGAAAGCCCTGACGGAGCTTGACGGAAATACTGCGATGGATACCTTAAACGAGAAGGGCGCTCTGACCTTCAACTTTGACGGAAATGAAGTTGTTCTCACAAAGGATGACCTTCTGATCGATATGGCACAGACAGAAGGTTATGTATCCGAGGCAGACAACACCGTGACCGTTGTTCTCGATACAACACTGACACCGGAGCTTCTCGAGGAAGGCTTCTACCGTGAGATCGTCAGCAAGATCCAGACCATGCGTAAAGAGGCCGGATTTGAGGTTATGGACCACATCTACGTTTACGCGGACAAGAATGAGAAGATCGCGGATCTGATCAAGAAGTACGCGGATGAGTTAAAGAGCGAGGTCATGGCAGACAACATTATGCTCGGCGAGATGGCAGGCTACACGAAGGAATGGAACATCAACGGCGAGGATGTTGTATTCGGCGTAGCGAAAGTGACAAAATAGACGGATGACAACAGGAAAAAGTTCCGCAGCGCGGGGATTTCATGAACAATATTTATGGACAGACCCGCAATGCGGAACCTTCCTGTAAATAAGGGGTTCACATTGACCGGATCACAGACGCGGCCTGAAGAGGCATGGCGCGGGATCCGGCCATTAAGAGAGTATAAAGGAGGACTTTAGGGGTGAGTCAGACAATTAACAAGGATGAACTGAAGAAGACCATTGTGTTCAACGTAAAGAGCATCTACCGCAAAACGATCGACGAGGCGACTCCGGCTATGGTTTACCAGGCTGTCGCACTTGCAGTTAAGGACATGATCATCGACCGCTGGATCGCGACTCATAAAGAGTACGACAAGCAGGATGCGAAGATCGTTTACTACATGTCCATGGAGTTTTTGACCGGTCGTTTCCTCGGCAACAACATCATCAGCCTCTGTGAGCAGAAGGAGATCGAGGAGGCACTCTCTGAACTGGGATTTGACCTGAATTCCATTGAGGATCAGGAACGGGATCCGGCACTCGGAAACGGCGGTCTTGGACGTCTTGCGGCATGCTTTTTGGATTCCCTTGCATCTTTAGGCTATCCGGCATATGGCTGCGGCATTCGTTATCGTTATGGAATGTTCAAACAGCAGATCCGTGACGGATATCAGATCGAGGTTCCGGATGAGTGGTTAAAGGATGGCTATCCGTTTGAGATCCGCCGCGCAGAGTACGCGACGGAGGTCAAGTTCGGCGGTTATGTGGAGACCGAGTGGGACGGAAAGAGAAACCATTTCGTACAGAAGGGCTACCAGTCCGTTATGGCAGTTCCGTATGATATTCCGATCGTGGGATACGGCAACAATGTCGTAAACTCCTTGAGAATCTGGGATGCACAGCCTGTGAATACCTTTAACTTAAGCGAGTTCGACAAAGGTGACTACCAGAAAGCCGTTGAGCAGGAGAATCTGGCAAAGACCATCGTTGAGGTCCTTTATCCGAATGATAACCATTATTCCGGAAAAGAGCTTCGCTTAAAACAGCAGTATTTCTTTATTTCTGCCAGTGTTCAGCGTGCCATCAAAAAGTACAAGGAAAAGCATGACGATATCCATAAATTCTATGAGAAGGCATCCTTCCAGTTAAACGATACACATCCGACCGTTGCGGTTGCCGAGCTTATGCGTATCTTACTGGATGAGGAGAACTTAGAGTGGGATGAGGCATGGGAGATCACAACAAAGACCTGTGCGTACACAAACCACACCATCATGGCTGAGGCTCTTGAGAAATGGCCGATCGAGCTGTTCTCCCGTCTGCTTCCGCGTGTTTACCAGATTGTTGAGGAGATCAACCGCCGCTTTGTAGCTCAGATCCAGCAGAGATATCCGGGTGACAACGATAAGATCCGCAGAATGGCGATCATCTACGACGGACAGGTCCGCATGGCTTACCTTGCGATCGTCGGCAGCTTCTCCGTAAACGGCGTTGCGAAGCTCCACACAGAGATCCTTGAGAAACAGGAACTGCGTGACTTCTATGAGATGATGCCGGAGAAGTTCAACAACAAGACGAACGGTATCACCCAGAGACGTTTCCTTCTTCACGGAAACCCGCTCCTTGCAGACTGGGTAACCGACAAGATTGGAAACGAGTGGATCACCGACCTCTCCAATATCAAAAAACTCTCTGTCTATGTGGATGATGAGAAGTGCCAGCAGGAATTCATGAACATTAAGTACCAGAACAAGATCCGTCTTGCGAAGTACATCAAGGAGCACAACGGCATCGATGTCGACCCGCGTTCCATCTTCGATGTTCAGGTAAAACGTCTGCATGAGTACAAGAGACAGCTCATGAACATCCTTCATGTGATGTATCTCTACAACCAGTTAAAAGATAACCCGAATATGGACATTGTTCCGAGAACCTTCATCTTCGGAGCAAAGGCGGCAGCCGGATACAAGCGTGCGAAGCTGACCATCAAGCTCATCAACAATGTAGCAAACGTGATCAACAACGATAAGTCCATCGGCGGCAAGTTAAAAGTCGTATTTATCGAAGATTACCGTGTATCCAACGCAGAGCTGATCTTCTCTGCGGCTGATGTCAGCGAGCAGATCTCCACAGCAAGTAAGGAAGCATCCGGTACCGGCAACATGAAGTTCATGTTAAACGGCGCTCTGACGATCGGAACCATGGACGGCGCGAACGTTGAGATGGCAGAGGAAGTCGGTAAGGACAATATGTTCATCTTCGGTGCGTCCGCAGATGAGATCATCAACCTTGAGAATAACGGTGGCTACAACCCGATGGATATCTTCAACAATGATCAGGATATCCGCCGCGTGCTGATGCAGCTCATCAACGGCTATTATTCTCCGCAGGATCCGGAACTGTTCCGCGATATCTACAACTCCCTGCTCAATACACAGAGCAGCGACCGCGCAGATACCTACTTTATCTTAAAGGACTTCCGTTCCTATGCGGAAGCACATAAGAAGATCGACCAGGCATACCGCGATGAGAAGTGGTGGGCAAGAACCGCGATGCTCAACACCGCATCCGCAGGAAAGTTCTCTTCCGACCGTACGATCGAGGAGTATGTAAGAGATATCTGGCATTTGAAGAAGATCAAGGTAGAGCTGAAATAATGTAACTGTGAAGGTACTTGACAGTTACGGATAACATAAAAAACAGACCCGTCTCATACAATAGTGATATCAGAAAAATTCGGAAGGAGTTTTTCGGGCAATCCGCCCGGAAGACTTCCGGATCTGAAATCCGGTATCACAGGTGTATGAGGCGGGTATTTTTTATGAAGCGTTTTTTTATGGTCTTATGGATGACGGTCATGATCCCCTATGTGACAACGCTGGTGTGGACAGGCCGGATCCGGACGGATACAGGGACGGAAGTCCCGGCGGAAGAGTTTCTTACCGGAGTCGTGGCGGCGGAGATCCCGGCAGAGTACGGGATCGAGACATTAAAAGCACAGGCGGTGCTTGCGAGGACATATATCTACCGGCTTGTGGATCCGGGGCTGGAACGTATCCGGGAAGAGGAACTGGACATAGATTGTCTCAGCATGAGGGAGATGGAGAAAAGATGGGGGAAAGAACATTTTAGAGAGTATTACGGGAAGATCCGTACCGCGGTGCAGGAGACAGAAGGACTCGTTGCGGAGTACGACGGGGAGCTGATCGAGCCGTTTTACTGTGAAGCGTCGGCAGGAAAAACGAGGGAACTTGCCGCATATCCATATATCCGTTCGGTGGAGAGTCCGGGAGATCTGGGGGCCGGAGAATTTTTATGCGTCCGGACCTTTACGGAAGCGGAGTTTGCGGATAAGATCGGAAGAATCGGCGGGCCGCGTCCGGGAGCGGACGGCATTGCGGAAAAAATTCAGATCATCGAGCGGGATGATGCCGGGTATGTGAAGCGGGTTCAGATCGGGGATATGGATTACAGCGGGGATGAGGTCCGGTATTCTTTGGGGCTTTTATCGTCCTGCTTTCATTTTTCGTCTGCGGACGGGAAGATCCGGGTGTCATCGAAGGGGATCGGCAGCGGATACGGATTCTCCCAGGCTGGGGCGGATGCGATGGAGAGAGAGCAGGGGAGTGAGTTCCGGGAACTGTTGAAATATTATTTTCAGGGGATTGAGATCGTGAAAATTGCGGAGTAAAAGAAGATAAAAGGTGGATACTTCCAGAAAAAAGTATGATTTCGTGTATAACTTCACCGCCGCGGGTAAGAATATTACCGAGGTGATAAACGTGAAAGAAAGAGGAAATCAGCTTTTCAAGGACAAATTTGTCCTTGTCATGCTCGTACTTGGCCTGTTGACTATTGTTGCGGCAGCAGGCGCTGTAAGAATCCAGAAGGGGAGAGAAAATATCGGAGAGAGCCCCTATCTGGAGATCGAAGACCCGGACCATGTGATCGCGGGGGATTCCAACGCAGGAGCGGAGTCCGGCGGCGATACACTGGCGGGGGAACTGGCGGCATCCGGAGATGAAGCCGGGAATGGGGAACTTGCTGGGGACGGCACGGCTGTCGGTCTGGCAGACAATAAGAATGGTGCCGGAACTGGCGCTGATCCCGGCAATTTTGCCGGAGAAATTTCGATGGATACTGGTCTTGCTGATGCATCAGATAGCGCCCTGACAGGCGATCATTCCATGGCGGAAGCCGGTGCCGCTGTCAGCGAATCCCTGGTCCTCGATTTCGCAGACACAGATAAGCTCTCCTGGCCTGTGACCGGAAATATCGTTCTTGGCTACTGCATGGACACCACGACCTACTTCCCGACCCTGGACCAGTACAAAGTCAATCCCGCCAATGTGATCCAGAGCGAGGTCAGCACCCCGGTATCGGCTCCGGCGGACGCCAGAGTGGTCTCTGTTGGGACAAACGAGGAGATCGGTAATTATGTTGATCTCGATTTGGGAAACGGCTATACTGCCGTCTGCGGCCAGTTAAAAGAGATCCCTGTTGTAGAAAATGAATATGTCCGACAGGGGGATCTTCTGGGCTATGTCGCCGAGCCGACAAAATACTACTCGGTGGAAGGCACGAATGTGTTCTTCGAGTTTCTGAAGGACGGCGTGCCGGTGGATGCGCTGGATTTTCTGGAGTGAGAGATCACGATTACACGTAATTTGCAAAGTTAAGCCAAAAAGCCTTCAGGGAAGCTCTCTGGAGGCTTTTTATATAACAGGAAATTCCCTGTTGCATAAAAGGCACTAACGTGCCAAAGATGCATATTCTAATATCAGAACAAATAAAGGAGACATCCGCATATGAATTGCAGAAATTCCGATCTGCCGGATACCGCTATGGGTCCGTCCTGCGGCTGCGGCAGAAGTCTGTCTGATATTTCCGGCCCGGGACCTGTTGTGCGTCCGGTGGCCAACTTTTGTTTTGACGACAATGATCCAAGATTTCCGATAGGAATGGGATATGTTCCGATGCAGATGTGGGGGACCATATATCCGTTAGCCAGAGGTTTTGTCCGGGGAACGATCTTCCCGTCCCTGGATCTTCCATTTGCCGTGGGGAGGTGCAGAAGATGAGGGAACTATATCGATGCAGCATGATGCCGGGAATGCCGGCAGAACCTGTGAGTGACTCCCGCCTGTCAGCGCAGGATGTGATGCCTGCGTGCAGTACGTGTCAGAGCGCCGGGGGCATGACCGTTCAGGATAAAGAGCTGTTGATGCGTCAGATCATGGAAGCCGGTTTTGCGATGGACGACGTTGCCCTGTTCTTAGACACTCATCCGGAAAATCAGGATGCGCTTCGCTATTACAAAGCGGTCCGTGATATGCGTGACCAGTCCATGGCTGCCTATGAGAGGCGGTTTGGGCCGCTGAGATACACCGATGTCACGTCCATGTCCTGGAACTGGGTAACTGAAAAATGGCCATGGGAAGGAGGATGCTAAGATGTGGGTCTACGAAAAAAGATTGCAGTTTCCGGTAAATATAAAGGAACCGAATGCGAAGATGGCGCAGTTTATTATGAGTCAGTATGGTGGACCGTAGTGCAGAAACCTATAATAATGCCACAAACCCTTATTTTATCTGGGTTTGCGGCGCTTATGCGTAATAGTGGAAATGAATTTCTTTTTGCGCCTGGTCAACAACAATATCCGAAATAATGCTGCGGACCGCAGCACCCTTCACATCGTAGCTGACATCTGGATCCGAGAGAAGACTATATACATCTTTGATCCGGTTCAGAACCTCTTCCTCGGACGGAACATCATCCGGAGTGGAAGCAGCCAGCTCTTTTAGCCGTTCAATCTCGGCAAGCAGCTCCTGCCGCTCATTTGCAATTCTAAGTTTATTATCCTTGTATTCTTCAAGGGTGTCAATCCCAGATTCATAAGCATCCCGGATTCTGCTCTCCTTTACAGCAACACGGGATAGTGCTGCATCAAGGATGGAAAGCTCATCGGTGCCTTCGGAAGGCTGCTTTCTGATGTGCTCAAACTCGACAGTCCCCGATTCGATGACAGAGTGCAGGGAAGCCATTAAAGCGGCTTCTGCCTTTCGGACAGAGATCGACGCAGGACCTTTATGGATGCCTTTCGCGTATTTCCAGCATACGAAAGTGTCTCCACGTTTTTTCACACGACCGGCCCGGTTGAAAGAGAGGCTTGCACCGCAGATTGAACAATGGAGCAGACCGGAGAGCCAGTGCTTGCAGGAAGACACGTCCCGCCGATTAGCCGGGCGGTATTCCTGATTCAGGCGTTCCTGCGCCGATTCAAAGCAATCAGTGACGGAGGAACGTACTTCGTGGGTGCCTTGAAAAGAATACCCATTCCATTCAACCGTACCGGCATAGAATTTATTATGCAGGATCCGGGAAACTGTCCGACGTTCAAAAGGTGTCCCGCGCTTGCTGGTCCATCCCCGCTCATTGCATTTTCTGGCGATTCCGGTCATGTCCAGACCGCTGACGTATGCCTGAAAAATATATTCCACGATCGGATACTTCTCTTCATCGATCACAAAGGGCTTTCCATCCCCTACAGCCTTGTAGCCGAGAGAAGGAACGACTTGATATCCATTCCGGAGCGCCTTTTCGGTCATACCGCGGAGCACTTCGCCGGAAAGATTGTACGAATAATATTCGTCAAACCACTCAATAATGGATTCGATCAGCCTGCCGAACATCCCGTCAGCAATCGGCTCTGATACACTTTTGATCTCCACGCCGCATTTTTTCCGGAGGACACCTTTGTAAAAGGTACTTTCCTCCTGATTGCGGGCAAAGCGGGAGAACTTCCAGAGATACAGACGTTCAAAGGGAGCCGGGTTCTGGGATTTTGCGACGGCGATCATCTTCTGGAACTCCGGCCGGTTGCCGGCCTTTCTTCCGGAAATGCCTTTTTTCTCTTCGAAAATATACTCCGGAGGAATAATAAAGCCGTCTTTTTTTGCCTCATCCAGGATCACACGGAGCTGTGCATCGGGGGACAGCTCTGCCTGATCATCGGTGCTGACGCGGATATAGGCAGCGCCGATCCTTAAATTTTGTGCCATAATATATCATCTCCTGTAAACCATATGGATTTAGGGTATAAAAAATACACCCCTTGCCAAGATGTTCCAGGAATGATATAATTCAGGTGTTCAGGCTGATTATATCTTCCCGGAGCATCCGGCAAGAGAAAGTCTATGTGAAGCCGTCCGGTGTTCCAGCACCGGGCGGTTTTGCTATTTATGGGAGTTGCACCGGTGCAACTTTAATTCAAAAGATCCCGGATCCGGATCGTGAGTCCTGGATAGATTCCAACAGGAACATCAGCATCGAAAGAATAAAGGCAGGGGTCACTGTCGTTTTCATAGCAGTAGACGACAACCTTTTCCTTTGCCGGATCTACGATCCAGTATTCACGGA
>ENA-OVFU01001097-OVFU01001097.1-human-gut-metagenome-genome-assembly--contig:-NODE-1097-length-13609-cov-9.688063_pt1 | contig 13609 bp, 12 predicted proteins | sample MGYA00237764_ERZ505407 | MGnify/ENA primary metagenome ERZ505407 (study PRJEB26158, sample SAMN06016366) | human gut metagenome | biome: human gut; feature: ankylosing spondylitis patient; material...
CGCCGGTCTGCTTCTTATGACGGCCCTGCTTCTGGCAGGCCTTGCGGATGGACTCACGGTAGGCGATGCGGGGTGCTTCCAGCCCGATCTCCACGCCGAACTTGTTCTTGAGTTTGGCCTTCACCACGTCCAGATGCTGCTCGCCCAGACCGCCGATCACCTGCTGATGGGTCTCGGCGTTGTTCTCGTAGCTCAGGGTGGGGTCTTCTTCCATCAGGCGGGCCAGCGCGCTGCTGATCTTGCCCTCGTCGCCCTTCTTGGCCACAGTGACGGCCATGAACAGGCTGGGCTTGGGGAACACGGGGGCGGGCAGCTTGACCACGCGCTCAGCGTCGCACAGGGTGTCGCCGGTCTTGGCGCTCACCAGCTTTGCCACTGCGCCGATGTCACCGGCAATGATGCCGTCGGAGTCCACCTGCTTTTTGCCAATGACGGTGAGGGGCTTGGAGATCTTCTCCACATCGCCGGTGCGGGCGTTGGTGAGGGGTTCGCCTGCAGTCACTTTGCCGCTGACCACGCGCAGGTAGCTCAGCTTGCCCACGAACGGGTCGGCCACGGTCTTGAACACGTAGGCGGCGGTAGGCTCGTCCACGGTGCAGTGCAGTTCCACCGGCTCACCGGCGGCATCCTCGGCCAGCGTGCTGGCTTCGTGCTCCGGGCTGGGCAGCAGCTTGTGCATGTTGAACAGCAGCATATCCAGCGCCTGCTGGTTCACGGCGCTGCCGCAGAACACGGGGGTGATCAGGCCGTCCTTGACGCCCTTGCGCATGCCCTCCACGATCTCTTCGGTGGTGAAGGCTTCGCCGCCGAAGAACTTTTCCATCAGCTCATCGTCGGTCTCGGCAATGGCTTCGCTCATGGCCTCGATCAGGCCCTGAAAACGGTGGCCGATGTCCGGCAGATCCACCTGGATCTGCTTGCCGCCCTCGTACTTGAAGGCCTTCTGGCTGAACAGGTTGATGTACACGGGGGTGCCGTCGTCCAGCTTGGCGGGCACCACGCAGGGGCAGACGGTGGAGCCGAACTTGATCTTCATATCCTCAAGGATCTTGAAGTAGTTGGCATTCTCCAGATCGCACTTGGAGACGAACACCATGGTAGCCTTGCCATTCTTGCGGGCCAGCTGGAACGCCTTTTCCGCACCCACAGTCACGCCGCTGCGGCCGGACACCACCACCAGCACGCTCTCGGCTGCGCGGATGCCCTCGTACTCACCGGCCTCGAAGTCGAACAGGCCCGGCGCATCGATCAGGTTGTACTTGATGCCCTCGTACTCCACGGGGACGACCGATGCAGACAGGCTGGCCTTGCGCTTTGCTTCCTCGGGGTCAAAGTCCGAAATCGTGGTGCCGTCCTCGACCCGGCCCATACGCTCGGCAGCGCCCGAAAAATAGACCAATGCCTCGGTCAGCGTCGTTTTGCCGCTGCCGGCATGGCCCGCGATCAAGATATTGCGGATGTTGTTGCTTGCGTATTTCATATCGGTTTTTCCCTCATTTCCGCCGCACGGAGCATTCTCTCCGCTTTTGTGGCATATTTTACAAAGATAATACCACACTCAAAATGATTTTTAAATATTTCGTTTGAAAATTCTGACGAATCAAGCGCCAAACTTCGGGGCAAGGTTTTGTGCAAGTTGCACGGCAGTGCCAAAGTTTATTGTAAAATCCACAGCGATACGCTATAATAAAAGGCAGAATAAAGGCACAAGGAGCATACCAAAATGAAACGCACGGATTACATCAACTGGGATGAATATTTCATGGGCATTGCGCTGCTCACGGCCATGCGCTCCAAGGATCCCAACAGTCAGGTGGGCGCGTGCATCGTCAGCTCGGAAAACAAAATTCTGTCCTTGGGCTACAACGGTATGCCCATTGGCTGCAGCGACGACGAGATGCCCTGGGAGCGGGAGGGCGCACCGCTGGACACCAAGTATATGTACGTGTGCCACGCCGAGCTGAACGCCATCCTCAACAGCGCCCACAATAACCTGAAAGGTGCGCGGGTGTACGTGACGCTGTTCCCCTGCAACGAGTGTACCAAGGCCATCATCCAGTCGGGCATTGCCGAGGTGGTGTACTACGGCGACAAGTACCACGACAGCGATTCCAGCGTGGCGGCGCGGTTCATGTTCAAAAAGGCCGGCGTGAAGCTGACTGCCTATCAGTCCACCGGACGGAAGGCAGAGCTGGAGCTGTGAACTTTTTTCATAGCATCTTGACTTTTGTGTGGGATTGCATATACTAAGGGTAGGAAGTTGGTTAGAACATTCCATTGTATCCACGCACAAAAAAGAGCCCTCTCAGAGTTGCAGCTCCGAGAGGGTTCTTTTTGTGCTTACTTGCCCTTGCGGTGACTCTCAAGCCACTTGCACAGGAAGTGTGCAGCTACCTGTGCTGCGACAGCCACCAGAAAATTGGTTAGAATGGTGTCCATGATATCCACCCCCTTCTGTTGCCAGAATGGAGAAGGGCAGCACAGCCAGTATAGCATATCCGACAGGGTATTGCAATTTTTACAGGATATCATTATAATAGAACTATATCTCGAATAAATATTCAACAATGCTTGCATAGAGAGGGAAATATACAATGAGTCTGAAGAACCGCAGCTTTTTAAAGCTATTGGACTACACCCCTGCCGAGATCGAAGAACTGCTGGACCTTGCCGCAGACCTGAAGGCAAAAAAGAAGGCCGGCATCCGCCACAATGACCAGCTGGCAGGCAAGAACATCGCCCTGATCTTTGAAAAGACCTCCACCCGCACCCGTTGCAGCTTCGAGGTCGCTGCTCACGATCTGGGCATGGAAGTGACCTACCTTGACCCGTCCGGCAGCCAGATCGGCAAGAAGGAGTCCATCGCCGACACTGCCCGTGTGCTGGGCCGCATGTTCGACGGCATCGAGTACCGCGGCTATGGCCAGCAGATCGTGGAAGACCTTGCCCACTACGCCGGTGTGCCGGTGTGGAACGGCCTGACCAACGAGTTCCATCCCACCCAGATCCTGGCCGACTTCCTCACCATCCGGGAGCACTTTGGTCACCTGAAGGGCATCAACTTCGTTTACTTCGGCGATGCCCGCTACAACATGGGCAACAGCCTGATGGTGGGCTGCGCCAAGATGGGCCTGAACTTCACCGCCTGTGCACCCAAGAAGTACCAGCCGGACGCTGCCCTCGTGGCCGAGTGCCAGAAGATCGCTGCCGAGACCGGTGCCACCCTCACCTTTGAGGAGGACCCCGCCAAGGCCGCCAAGGGTGCCGACGTGCTGTACACCGATGTGTGGGTGTCCATGGGTGAGCCGGTGGAGGTGTGGGCTGAGCGCATCAATGACCTTGCCGCCTACCAGATCAACCAGCAGCTGATGGACATTGCAGGCCCGCACGCTGTGTTCATGCACTGCCTGCCCGCCTTCCACGACCACAAGACCACCGTGGGCAAGGAGATGGGCGAGCGCTTTGGCCGCGATGCCATGGAAGTGACCGATGAAGTGTTTGAAGGCCCCCAGAGCATCGTGTTCGACGAAGCCGAGAACCGGATGCACACCATCAAGGCCGTGATGGCTGCGACCCTTGGCTATGTAAAATAACGGATCACAAACAAAAAAGGGAGGCTGCGTTTGCAGTCTCCCTTTTGCTTTGCCTGTTAGGCTTCCTTCAGCTTCAGCACGCCAGCCTGTACCAGACGCTTGCGCAGCAGTGCACCCACGATGCAGCTCACCACGATCTTGGCGAGGTCCAGCGCAATGAACGGGTACACGCACACCGAAAGCGCATAGCCCAGATCGCACTGCATCTGGAACACGAACCATGCGGTGCCCAGCACGTAGCAGGCGGCATCGCCCAGCACAAGGCCGATGCCGGAGATCACCGGCTGGCCCTTGCTCTTTTCGATGAACAGACCGCCGATGAAGGCCAGCAGCAGGTAGCCAACCAGATAGCCGCCGGTGGGGCCTGCCAGCTTGGCAATGCCCGCGCCGTAGCCGGAGAACACCGGCACGCCCACAAGGCCGATGAGCAGGTACACCGCCACGCTCAGGGTGCCGAACTTGGGCCCCAGCAGCCATGCGGTCAGGCAGATGACAAAGTTTGACAGCGAAATGGGAATGGCTCCGATGGGCACGCTCAGCGGGCCAAGCACGCACAGCGCGGCGGCCATCAGCGCAGTGACAGCCATCTGATAGGTGGTCAGTTTTTTGTTTTTCATAGAATAGAATTCCCCTCTGTTAAAAATTTACAAGGCATCTGTGCCCGAGTATAGCGCAGCGGGAGACAGATGGTCAACAATAAAGTTTCGAGGGGGTTTACAATAAAAACTCCCGGCACACTGACCGGGGGACAAAACACATTGTGTCGAGTCGGGAAATGTGATATACTGTCAATAAGGCGCTGATTGCAAAGTTGGTGGTCATGCTTTCTGTCCCGTTATCGCTGATTCTTCTTATCTAGTTTTCTACTTAGGATGAAGCAGAGGTTCCGGGAGGAAACTTTTTTGCAAGTGCCCTGCCCGGAGCCTTGAAGGCGAAGGGAGGGATGTCGGATGACTCTTTTGGAGATTCTCGCATTGCTCACGTTCATTCTCACACTGTTGAGCCTGATCGTGGATGTGATCCGCCTGACCATTGAGGTCGTGGCAAAGTTTTCCCAGAAGAAAGACGATGATAACAAAAAAGATTGACCGCCCTGCTTCCAAACTGTGCGGTCAATCTTTTTGACAAGCGGGATGGAAAGCTGACCCTTGCAGTCAGCGCCCCTTCTGTATTTATTATACCGCATCAGCGTTATTTGTCAAGGAGGTTCCCTATGGGTGGAGGACACGTATCGCGCCCCGATTTCGGGATGCCGCAGCCGGACCCGGCCTACCCACTGACCGAGTTCTACCTGCTTTTGCAGCACGCACTGGACAAAGCGGGCCGCTTTGCGCTGCCTGCGCTGTATGCCCGCGTGCAGGCACCGGCCCGGCACATCTATCTGGACGAGGCGCGGGAATATTTGAGCCTTTCGCCTACCGGGCGGGAGGGGGATATCCGCTTGCTGGCCGAGGGCAGTCTGCAGCTGCTGTACAGTACCCTGCACGTCCAGCCGGACGGTACGCCTGCAGCCCTGCTGCTCACCGAGGAGTGCACCCGCGCCACGGTGGCGGTGCAGCTGCTGCCGCCCTTTGTGTGGGAGGACCCGCTGCCGCCGCTGCCGGACACCCCTGCGGCGCTGACGCTGCAGCTGACCATGCAGGATGTGATGCAGGCCGATACCGACCCGGCAACGCTGGGCAGAAAGCTGGCTGGCACAGCGGCGAACAAGCGCTGGCTGCACCATCCGAAGGCCGAGACCTTCCTTGCAGAACGGGTGGCCCTGCTGCAGAGAGTGTATAAAAGGTGATTTTCATAAATTTTTCCAGCAATGCAATCTTCGGGGGCGTTCAGCCGTGTATAGGGTGAATGTCCCCCGTGGAATACGAATTCCACCAGCCCTGTACAGGCGGTAAAGGAGAGCTTGAAACTATGGGACAGCTGACCAGAAACGAAGTATTTACGCTGGCAGTGCAGAAATACAGCGATGCTGTTTACCGCGCTGCCATACACAACAGCCGATGCACAGCCGATGCCGAGGACGTGGTGCAGGATGTCTACGAGAAGCTCCTGCATTATAACGGTACGTTTGAGAGTGAGGAGCACCTCAAGGCGTGGCTGCTGCGGGTGGCCATCAACCGCTGCCGGGACCTGACCCGCGCAGCCCATCAGAAGGACACCGAGCTGGACGAGAACCTGCCCGCGCCCGATGCGTTTGAGGACGGCAGTGTGCTGGACGCAGTGCGCGCCCTGCCGGAAAACTACCGCAATGCCATCTATCTGCATTACTACGAGGGGTACACGGCGGCGGAGATCGGCCGGATGATGGGCGCACCATCCAACACGGTGCTGAGCTGGCTGCGGCGTGCCCGAGCGCAGTTACATACGATGCTGAAGGAGGAGATCGAAGATGAGGTGGTATGAGTACAAGATGGAGACGGACGACCTCTACGCCCCGGACGATCTGAAGGCAAAGCTGCTGGCCATGACAGACCAGTTGACCGAAGAAGAAAAGGCCCAGCCCATGATGAAAACCGCCGCACCGGTACCGGCTCAGTCCGCCCCGGTGCAGCCGAAGAAGAAACTGATCCGCTTCCCCGCAAAGCGGGTGGGCGCACTGGCGGCCTGCCTTGCTGTGTGCGTGGTAGGCTATGGTGCTTTTGCCACCGGACAAATCGGCCTTGGCGCAAAGAGCAGCAACCCGGCGGCGGTGATGGCGGCAGGCGGCGCGGATCGCGCCGCTGTAGACAGCCCCATGGCAGCCGATTACAGTCTGAACACCATGGCGCTGGAAAGCAGTGCAGACAACGGCACCGCTGTTTATTCGGAGGACGACGCGGCAGCAGCGGCCCATAGCACCGACCACGCAAAGATCATCTACACCGCGAACCTGAGCCTGGAAAGCAAGGACTACGACGCAGCCCGCGCTGCGCTGGATGCTGCCCTTGCTGAAGCGGGCGGCTATCTGGAATCCAGCAGTGAATACTCGGATGCCGGTGACAGCCGCAGTGTCAGCTTGACCTACCGGGTGCCGCAGCAGAACTACGAGAACTTTCTTGCCGCCGTGGCCGAAGCAGGCAACGTGACCTACAAAAACCAGCAGGCCGACGACGTGACCGCCCAGTACATGGACGTGGAGACCCGGCTTGAGAATCTCAAGAACCAGCGAACCCGCCTGCAGCAGCTGCAGCAGCAGGCCGACAACCTCTCCGACCTGCTTGAGATCGAGTCCAGCCTGACGGATGTGCAGAGCCAGATCGAGAGCTGGCAGAGCCAGATGGACTGGTACAACGATCAGGTGGAAGAGTGCACCGTGTACGTGAGCCTGAGCGAGGTGAGCACCTACTCGCCGCCCAGCGAGGGCTTCGGCAGCCGCTTTGTCAGCGCCCTTTCCGCTGGCTGGCAGAACTTTGTGGATGGCCTGCAGCAGGTCATCGTTGCCCTTGCCGGTGCATGGCCGGTGGTGGTGATCGCAGCCGCCGCCTGCGCAGGGTTCGTGGTTTGGAAAAAGAAGAAAAAATAAATCAAAAAAATACTTGACATCCGCCCGCCCTTGTGGTATTATACTTGAGCAGTCAGCGAGAACCGCTGAGAGCACAAAGTAAATATCGCGGGGTGGAGCAGTCTGGTAGCTCGTCGGGCTCATAACCCGAAGGTCGTTGGTTCAAATCCGGCCCCCGCAACCACCAAGCGTTCTGAGATCTCTCAGAACGCTTTTTTGTTGTCTGGATCCGATACGAAGAAGGGGCTGCTGCACATCGTTTTAGCCGAAAGTGCAGCAGCCCCTCTTACTATATCAAAAATTTACACCTACTCGCCGTTGAAATGGTAGCTGCCCACAAGGCCCGCCAGATTGAAGGTCTTGCTGGGGCTGCGCGCGTTCAATGATGGCGGCAAAATCGTACTGCGCAGAGGTGCTTCTTCTATATTTACCATTTACAATCTGCCGTCCTCCACGGCACGGGCGTGCTCGGCGAGAGCAAGGGTCTTTAGTGTCTGGATCTCGGGCCGGGTGTCGCCCCGGCGGGTGAACAGGCAGGTGGGCATGCCCTACATCACCCACGGCTTCCTGCGGGCGGACAGCCGCAACAGCATGGGCTTCATCCTGCTGTACGGCAAAAAGAACGTCTCCCGCTACGGCTTCCGTCACTCGGTGCTGGAGGCCACACGCCGCCCGGTGTGCCATGTCATCCTGCAGCGCTGCGCGGGCAGGGATATGCTGGACGATGCCGCTGCCGAGGCCCAGCTGGCCGAGGCGGATGAACTGTTGACGGCTGTGGGCTTTGTGCAGTATCTGCCGCGGCGCTGGGCAAAGCCTGGCTGCGAGGATAAATTCTGGCAGGGCGCTGCTGCCGGCATGGATGTGCTGGCCTTTGGCCTTTGCGCCTGCACAAAGCTGGACGGCATGGAGACCACCAACACCGGTGACCTGAGCGTTTATCTTGCACACAGTGCGGATTATGAGCAGATCACTGTGTCCACCGTCCCGGCAAAAAAAACGAATAACAGCAGCAAAGCACAGCTTTTCCCAGTCAATGGGAAGGGCTGTGCTTTTTATTCCGATGGGTGGAAAGTTCTTCCGCTTTCTTGTGATCGTGAAGGTTTTTGCCGGATTTTGGTTACGCACCCGGAAAAAGATGGTATGATAAACTAGGTATAATCGGGTGATATGGTAGCCGGAACGTCCTGCTGCGTGAGCGCCCTCAGGGGAGAAAATCGATGAAAAAATATCTCAAAGCGGTCGTGTCCGGGCTGTGCGCCGCGGCGCTGGCCCTTGGCTGCGTGGGCTGCGGCAGCAGCGCCCGCAAGGTGCTGGAATACAGTCTGAGCGATCTTGCCTCTGCCGACCGTGCAACGGTGCAGGAGCGGGTGGCCGCAGGCCAGCCCGCCGCCGACGCGGAAGCGGAGTTCCTCACCGACGAATACTTTGATGCCTGGTATGGGGGCATCTGCACTGCACTGGAGGAGTACGCCGGCTGAGCGTAACGACCGGAAACCGACGGGAAAGGGGAGAAGTGCCATGAAGCCTGCCGAAAAGTACCGTGCGTGGAAAGCGCACCGGCCCGAGAAGCCGATCTTCCGCACCATCCTCTTTTCCATGATGGCGGTGCTGCTGGCGGAGGTGATCCTGCTGTCGACCGGCATCGGCCTGACCAATGTGTCCGGGCGGCTGAACCAGAACGCCAAGCAGATCGTGAACATGCAGGTGCGCAACCGTGCCAGCTATCTGCAGGATATGCTGATCAAGGCACAGGAGCTCACCGACATTTCCACCACCATCAACAACCTGACCCAGCAGATGCTGCAGGACGGCACCATTTCGCTGGACACGATGGACCAGAGCAGCGAGGCCGCTGACCCCCTGATGGAGGCCGCCGCGCCCTATCTGGTGAGTGCACTGCGCGCCCGCCCCGTGACCGGCATCTTTCTTGTGATCAACACCCACGACCTTGCGGAAAAGAAAGTGGGCAGCCCCATGCCCAGCGTGTACCTGCGGGACCTGGACCCGGACGCCCGCCCCTCGGAGCGCAAAGCCGACCTGATGATCGAGCGTTCCAGTGCGGCAGTGGTCAAGAAGCTGGGCATCACCACCGACAAAAGCTGGAGCACTGCACTGAGCTACCGCGGCCTGACCAGCGGCGGCTTTGCGTGCACCGTGTTCCAGACCGCCTGGGAGGATGACGAAAAGCTGGACGCCGCCGACTACGGCCGCTGGCTCACCCAGACCTACAAGCTCACCGGTGACGAGCGCACGGCCATTGCCTACTCCCAGCCCCTCATCCTGCCGGACGGCACCGTGTACGGCGTCATCGGTGTGGAGATCCTGACCAGCTATCTGGAAACCAAGATGCCGTATCAGGAGCTGCAGGACGGCGGGCAGGGTACCTATCTGCTGGTGTCCACAACGTCGGGCCTGTCGGACCCGGAACTGTTCCTGACGCTGATGGCGGGCGACGGACTGGATGCCAACGTCATCGACGCGGGCGTGGAAAAGATCACCTGCCGGCAGACGGACGGCGAACGCTGGCTGACGCTGAACAACGAGACTGGCTATGCGGCGGTCCAGAACCTGGACCTGTACAGCCGCAACGCGCCCTTCTCCAACGAAAAGTGGCTGCTGGTGGGCACGGTGCGCAGCAGCATCCTGTTCCGCTTTGCCCGCACCGTGCAGCAGGTCATCACCTCTGCGGTGCTCCTCACCCTGCTGCTGGGGGCTGTGAGCAGCCTGCTGGTGTCCCGCGGTCTGGCCCGCCCCGCCGAGCAGCTCTACTGCGAGGTGCTGGCAGCCAACGGCAAACAGACCTTCCCCAAGTTTTCGCACACCGGCATCCGGGAGCTGGACCGCTTTGCGGAGGCCATCACCCAGCTGAACAGCAGCCTTGTGACCAACTCCACCAAGTTTTTGCGCATCATGGACATGGCCAGTGTGGAGCTGGGCGGCTACGAGCTGCGGTATGACACCGGCAGTGTGTATGTGACCAAAAACTTCTTTGCCCTGCTGGGTGCCCCGGAGGTGGACGGCAGCAGCCTGACCGTGCGCACCTTTGGAGAACTGCTGGAGCACATCCAGCTGGTCCGCCCCTGCACCGTCAACGCGGAGGGGGACAAGGTGCTGACCGTGGTGCAGGGCGGCCGCACCCGCTATATCATGCTGCGGGTCACCACCGAGGACCGGGTGCAGGTGGGTCTGGCCGAGGATGTGACTGCCGCTACCCAGGAGCGCCTGCGCATCGAGCGGGAGCGCGACTACGACGTCCTCACCGGCTTGTACAACCGGCAGGCATTCCACCGCGTGAGTCATGAACTGTTCCAGAATCCGGAGCGGCTGGGCGTGGCAGCCTTGCTGATGATGGACCTGGATGACCTCAAGCACATCAACGACACCTACGGCCACGACTGGGGCGACCACTACATCCGGAACACCGGCCGCTGCATTGCAGAGCACAGCCCGCCGGGCACCGTGTGCGCCCGCCTGTCCGGCGACGAGTTCCTGCTGCTGTTCTACGGTTATCCCGGCCGGGAGCAGCTGCGCGAAAAGCTGGAAGCACTGACCCGCGCCATGCAGCAGGCCGTGGTGGTACTGCCCAGCGGCAGCGACCTGCACATCAGTATTTCCGGCGGCGTGGCCTGGTACCCGGAGGATGGCCGGGACATCGAGACCCTGAAAAAATATGCAGACTTTGCCATGTATCAGGTCAAGCACTCCACCAAGGGGCAGATGAAGGACTTTGACATCGGTGTGTACAATCAGGAGGCCTACATCGCCCGCACCCGGCGGGAGTTCCACCAGCTCATCAGCGAAGAGCGGGTGTACTACTACTTCCAGCCCATCTTCTCGGCACAGACCGGCAGGGTGCACGCCTACGAAGCACTGATGCGGTCGGACCTGCCCACCCTGCGTTCTCCGGCCACCATCATGAAGCTGGCCCGGGAGCAGGGCGCGCTGTATGAGATCGAGCGGCTGACCTTCCGCAAGGCACTGGAAGAATTTGACAACCTGCGCAGCAAAAATCTCGTGGACCGGCAGGCCCTGATCTTCATCAACTCCATTGCCAGCGTCAGCCTGCGCCGGGAGGACAGCGAGTATATGGACCAGCGCTGGCACGAGCTGCGCCGCCAGATGGTCATTGAGATCACCGAGGAAGAGGAGATGAACCGGGAGGCACTGGAAACCAAGCGCCACGCTCCGGGCTTCTCCGGCATGTTTGCACTGGATGACTACGGCAGCGGCTACTCCAACGAGGGCAGCCTGCTGGAGCTGGCGCCCCGTTTCATCAAGGTGGACATCAGCATCATCCGCGGCATTGATTCGGACCCCGACAAGCAGCAGATCCTGCGCAACGTGGTGCACTACGCCCAGCCGCGCAGCATGCAGATCATTGCCGAGGGTGTGGAAACGGCCGCCGAGATGCGCACCGTCATCGACCTGGGGGCCGACCTGCTGCAGGGCTACTTCCTGGCGCGGCCGGCCGCGGTGCCCGACCCCATTGCCCCGGAGGCAGCAGAGCTTATCCGCACCATTCAGGATGATAACTGCAGCAAGCGCTTCTGAACCGCCCAAAAGAGCAGGAAATTCCATATAGAACTGGAATATCCTGCTCTTTTTATACAGTGAGGAACGCAATTTGGCACCCGGTCAATTTACCTCTGGTGTTTGGCCGGGCGCTGCGGTATACTGGGGTGGAACGAAAAACGGCACGGGAGGTGCTTTGAAAAAAATGGTACAGGTGGATCTGATCACCGGGTTTCTGGGGGCCGGCAAAACGACCTTTCTGCGCCGGTACGTCCGGTATCTGGTGGAGCAGGGGCACAACGTCTGCATTCTGGAAAACGACTTCGGCGCGGTGAACGTGGATGCCATGTTGGTGCAGGACCTGCTGGGCGACCGGTGCGATCTGGAGACCATCAGCGGCGGGTGTGACTGCGACACCCATCAGCGGCGCATGCGCACTAAGCTCATCGCCATGGCCATGCGCGGCTTTGACCGGGTGGTGGTGGAACCCAGCGGCATCTTTGATGTGGACGAATTCTTTGACGTGCTGCGGGACGACCCGCTGGACCGCTGGTACCGCATCGGCAATGTGATCGCCATTGTGGATGCCATGCTGCCGGAAGCATTGTCGCCGCAGGCGGAATATCTGCTGGCCTCCGAGACGGCCAATGCAGGCCGGGTGCTGCTGAGCCGTGCGCCGCAGGCCGGGCCGGAACAGTGCCGGGCAGCCATTGCCCACCTGGACCGTGCGCTGGAAGCCTGCAAGTGCTCCCGCCGCTTTGCCCCGGACGAGATCCTCACCAGGGACTGGGCCGCCCTCACCGACGCCGACCTTGCACAGATCGCCGCCTGCGGCATGCGGCAGGCCAGCTGCGAAAAGCTGCACTTTGATGAGCACAAGGCCTTCGGCTCCCTGTGCTTTCTGGAACAGCACCTCACGGTGGAGCAGCTGCAGCAGGCAGCTGCCCGGCTGTTCGGGGACCCGGCCTGCGGGCAGGTGCTGCGGGTCAAGGGGTTTGCCCCCACCCGGGACGGCTGGCTGGAGTTGAACGCCACCGCCGCCGGGCAGACACTGGCTCCCATCCCGCAGGGGCAGGATGTGCTCATCGTCATCGGCGAGGGGCTGGACAGGGCAAGGATCGAAACGCAGCTTCACCGCTGAGCTTTCAACGAACGTTGTAAAACTGGTGCAAAAAAGGAGAACAGGATCATGAAAAAGAACCCGCAGATGCCCTCGGCGCGGCGCATCCTCGGCATGGTGGTCGGTATTGTGATCATCGGGCTGGGCATTGCACTGTTCAAGCAGTCTCACCTTGGCAACGACTCCATCAGCGCACTGAATATGCGTCTGGCCGAGATGCTGGGCATCTCGCTGGGCGTGCAGAACCTGTGCACGAACATCCTGTTCTTTGCACTGCAGTTCTGGTTCGGGCGCAAGTACATCGGCCTTGGCACCTTTGTCAACGGCATCGGCGTCGGGTTCATTGTCACGGCCTTCTACGACCCCATTGCGGCCCACTTTGGCCCGGCTGAGGCGCTGGGCCTGCCGGTGCAGCTGCTGTGGGTGGCGCTGGCGGTGCCGGTCACGGCGCTGGGGGCTTCGCTGTACCAGACGGCAGATCTGGGCATCGCCCCATACGATTACCTCTCGCTGGGCCTGCGGGACTACACCCCGGTGCCGTACTTCGGCTGCCGCGTGTTCACCGATGCGCTGTGTGCGCTGCTGTGCTGGCTGCTGGGCGGCCTTGTGGGCATCGGTACGCTGATCTGTGCCTTCTGCCTGGGACCCTTCATCCAGTTCTTCAACGGGCTGGTGTCGGAGCGGGTGCTGCGCTACAAGCCGGGCGGCCAGTAAGATCGGGAAATCAAAAAGGCGTGCACCTCCTTTGCGGAAGTGCACGCCTTTTGCTGTGCAGAAATCAGAACTTGAACAGCGGGGTGCCGGCCAGGATGTCGCCCTCTGCCAGCATCTTCAGCTCGCCCAGATCGTCGCCGTTGGTCACGATGATGGCGGTAGCGGTGGGATGGCCTGCGGCGCGGATGG
>ENA-OVFU01001099-OVFU01001099.1-human-gut-metagenome-genome-assembly--contig:-NODE-1099-length-13599-cov-8.839929_pt1 | contig 13599 bp, 9 predicted proteins | sample MGYA00237764_ERZ505407 | MGnify/ENA primary metagenome ERZ505407 (study PRJEB26158, sample SAMN06016366) | human gut metagenome | biome: human gut; feature: ankylosing spondylitis patient; material...
TCTAACGGTTAGGACACATGCCTCTCACGCATGTAATACGAGTTCGATTCTCGTACCCACTACTATCTGATAATTAGCCTTTTACGGTAGCGTAAAAGGCTTTTTTATTGCATCTTGGTTATGAATGATAAATATGAAGAGAGGCTTGGTACGGACCGTATGTTGCCACTTGTGTTCAGGATGGCACTTCCTGCGGTAATTGCACAAATCGTAAATTTGCTCTATAATATTGTGGACCGCATCTATATCGGGCATATCCCGGGAATCGGTACTCAAGCACTTGCAGGTATCGGGGTGGCAGGTTCTCTGATTATTTTGATTTCAGCTTTTTCGGCTATTGTGGCCGGGGGAGGTGCGCCTCTTGCAGCCATAGCGTTAGGGCAGGGCAACCGTACCCATGCCGGAAAAATATTGGGTAATGGCTTCGTGTTATTGCTGTTTTTTACACTTCTGACGTCCGGCTTATCTTATTTGTTTATGGAACCGATTCTTTTGTTTACCGGTGCTTCGGAACAGACGCTCGGGTACGCAACGGCTTATCTTTCGATTTATCTTATCGGTACCCTTTTTGTCGAAGTCTCTGTCGGGTTGAATACTTTTATTAATACACAGGGACGTCCCGGCATCGCTATGCTGTCGATTGTTATTGGAGCGTTGCTTAATATCTTGCTCGATCCTCTGTTTATTTTTGTCTTTGATTGGGGAGTGAAAGGAGCTGCGCTTGCCACTATTATTTCACAGGCTTGCAGTGCTGGCTGGGTATTGTTCTTTCTGACATCCCGGCGTGCTTCTTTGCGGCTCGAGCCTCGTTATATGAGGTTGGACCGGAAGGTTGTTGGAGCTATATTGGCGTTGGGAGCCTCACCGTTTATTATGGCAAGTACCGAAAGCTTGGTAGGATTTGTGCTGAACGGTTCATTGAAGACATTCGGTGATATCTATGTGAGTGCATTGACAATCATGCAGAGTGCCATGCTTTTTGTCAGTGTTCCCCTTGCCGGTTTCGCATTGGGATTCGTACCCATCGTAAGTTATAATTATGGTCATGGAAACCGAGAAAGAGTGAAGGAATGCTTCAAAATAGTGATGACCTTTATGTTTCTGTTCAATCTCGTTTTGATCCTGCTGATGATTTTGTTTCCCTCTGTGATTGCTTCGGCCTTTACTTCTGACGAAAAGTTGATAGAAACCGTAGTACAGGTGATGCCTGTCTTTTTGGCGGGGATGACTATTTTCGGGTTGCAGCGTGCTTGTCAGAATATGTTTGTCGCATTGGGGCAGGCCAAGGTTTCTATCTTTATTGCATTACTTCGTAAGGTGATCCTGTTGATTCCCCTGGCCCTTATGCTTCCATACCTGATGGGAGTGATGGGGGTATATACTGCCGAAGCAATATCGGATGCTGCGGCAGCCATTTGTTGTACGGTCATCTTTGCGGTTCAGTTCCCAAGGATCATGAATAAATTGACGGTCCGTTCCTGACGAAATCCTGTAATACAACAAGGGGAGGCGTCAAGAGTAGATTTACACTAAGTAAGCTTCCAGGCAATGGCTTCATAAGGCCGTAACCACAGCCTGTTACCATGCAATACGGCCGGATACTTTTTATCTTCATAATTATGTAAGATGACAGTCGCTTTTCCATCCATACCCGTTGTCGTCATTCGGAGAAGTATAAATGGGGATTTCTTTCTACAAACACCTTTTAGCAGGAAGATGTTCTTAAATTCTTATGAAACAGTAGTGTACAGAAGGAGGGAGAGGGTGGTCAGGATAGTCTGAAGCTGATCCGGAGGAAAGGGCATAAAAAAAGGCTACTCTCACGAGCAACCAATCTTTGTTAACCTTAAATCTAATACTATGAAAAACACATTGCAAATATACGGATTTGGAGAATATCGGCAAATTATCCGGGTATAAATCGTAATTTTGTAACGTTATTTAGTAAATCCGTTTTTCTTGTTAACATTTGATATGTCCTTTTTAGAGCTTTCTGCCTTCTTTGTCCTGTTTCCCTCTTTTATTTAGGCGATTCCCTCTGCAGATGTAGGTTTTTTCTTTTCATGCAAATCATTTCTTTCCCTACTTTTGTTCACATCAAACTGATATAACTAAAAACTATACGATATGAAGACTTTAACTTTTAAATACTTAAAATTGTTTCTGCTGGCAGTGGCAATGATAAATCTTACTTCTTGTGAGATTGAGATAGATGACTTTTATGATGATGACAATATCGGTGGTTCGTACTATAATAAATCCCTTGATCTTTGCAGTCGTCCCTGGGCAGATACGTTTTATGATGCCGACGGGAACTATTGCTATCAGGAACTGAATTTTTATCTCGATCGCCATGGAGAAGATTATATCCGGGTGGAATATCCCAACGGACGTTATTCCGAATCGGTGTACTCCTTTACCTGGAATTGGGAGGACCGTTCGCAATACTCCCTTCGGATGGTATATGGTCCCGGTGATGTCTCTTATCTCGACGATGTCTGGATTCGGGGGAATGTGCTGAGCGGATACCTGGATGGACACGATAATTATGTTGACTTTACCGGAGTGAGATAACCTAAACTTTTATATAGATAATTGCAGGCGGATTGATATATTCTTGATATATGTCAATCCGTCTTTTCAGTGTTTTTAGATACCTTTGCAGCCCGAAACGGATAAGGTAAAATGACACACAGAATTCAACAGGAAAGCATAAAGAGACGTCTGGCAAAACTGGCTGCTCCTATTTTTATTGAGACATTACTGATTATGATGCTGGGAGCGGTGGACACCATTATGTTGAGCCGTCACTCTGACAATAGTGTAGCCGCTGTCGGAGTTGTCAACCAGATTATTATGCTGACCTTTTTGGTGTTTGAGGTGATCAACCTGGGAACATCCGTACTTTGCTCGCAGTACCTCGGCGCAAGGCTTGAAAAGAAGGTGGTTCAGGTAGTGGGGGTGTCGTTGCTTGTCAATTTGTTGGTTGGTGGAATAATCAGCCTTATTCTGTTTACAATGGCCCGCACCATTCTGCAATGGATGGGCTTGGGTCCGGAACTGATGGCCGACGGTATGGATTACATGCGTATCGTGGGTGCATTCGCTTTTTTCCAGGCTATTTCTCTCACTCTTTCCGCTTCATTGCGCAGTGCCAATAAAGCCATATATCCGATGTTGGTGACGGTAGTAGTCAATATTCTTAATATTATCGGTAATTATTCGCTGATTTTCGGTAAGTTCGGCTGTCCCGAACTCGGGGTGGAAGGGGCGGCTATTTCTACAGCCTTCAGCCGTGGAGTATCTATGGTGATTCTGTTTGTCATTCTGTTCCGCAAACACATTCATCGTTTCCCGTTGGCCTACTTCCGTCCGTTTCCTTTTATCGAATTGAAGAATTTGATGCGGGTCGGTCTGCCTTCTGCCGGAGAGCAGCTCTCGTACAGTTCATCGCAAGTGGTCATTACTTTTTTTATCAATATGCTTGGAGTCGAGGCGCTGGCTACCCGTACTTATTGTGTCAACATTATCATGTTCGTCTATTTATTCAGCATCTCCATGGCCCAGGGAGGAGCTATCTGTATCGGACATTTGATAGGGGAGAAGAAACCCCATGCAGCTTTTCTGCTCGGTAAGTACGTCATGAAGAAATCCGTAATGATTACACTGATTCTTTCCGGTATTATTGCCGCTTCCGGGCATGCTATACTGAGTTGGCTGACTTCCAATCCGGAGATCATCCGTATGGGAGTGATTGTATTGCTGATCGATGTGGTGCTCGAGATAGGGCGTCCCATTAATATTTTTGCGACGAATGCCCTCCGTGCGGCAGGTGATGTGAATTATCCTTTCTATGTAGGATTGGTTGTGATGTGGAGTGTGGCTGTCGGCATAGGTTATTTATTTGGAATTTATTGGGCTTGGGGCATTTGCGGCATGTGGGTTGCCTTTGCTCTCGATGAAAACATTCGTGGAATTATCTTTGTCCGTCGTTGGTATGGGATGAAGTGGGTGAATAAAAGCTTTGTGAGGTCATAAATAGTTGCTATCTTTGCCGACGCTAATGCATCCTTATGCGTTTAACGGATACATTGGCTTATGGATACATTGGTAAATTATTCACATGGAGTGGTTATATAGTCTCTTTATCGAACATTCTGCTTTGCAGGCAGTTGTCGTTCTTTCCCTGATTTCCGCCATTGGGCTCGGATTGGGCAAAATTCATGTTTGTGGCATTTCGCTTGGCGTTACCTTTGTCTTTTTTGCCGGCATTCTGGCCGGGCACTTCGGATTGTCCATTGATCCGCAGATGCTGAATTACGCCGAGAGTTTCGGGCTCATTATCTTTGTATATGCCTTGGGGTTGCAGGTTGGTCCCGGCTTTTTCAGCTCATTTCGCAAGGGAGGGGTTACGTTGAATATGCTTGCCATCGCAGTAGTGATTCTGGGTACGTTTCTTGCGGTTGTTTGCAGCTATACCACCGGAGTTTCGTTACCCAATATGGTAGGCATTCTGTGTGGTGCCACCACTAACACTCCGGCTTTGGGAGCAGCCCAGCAGACGCTGAAACAGATGGGGCTTGAAAGCAGTACACCAGCTTTGGGATGTGCCGTGGCCTATCCTCTCGGAGTGATCGGGGTGATTCTGGCAGTTCTGTTGATCCGTAAATTGCTGGTACGCCGGGAAGATCTTGAAGTACAGGAGAAAGACGATGCCAACAAAACCTATATTGCCGCTTTTCAGGTACACAACCCTGCTATTTTTAATAAAAGCATTAAGGATATCGCTCATATGAGTTATCCAAAATTCGTCATTTCCCGTTTGTGGAGAGACGGCAATGTCAGTATTCCCACTTCCGAAAAGATTATAAAAGAAGGCGACCGCTTATTGGTTGTTACATCCGAAAAAGACGCATTGGCCCTTACCGTACTGTTCGGTGAACAGGAGAATACGGATTGGAACAAGGAAGATATCGATTGGAATGCTATCGACAGCCAATTGATTTCGCAACGCATCGTCGTCACCCGTCCCGAATTGAACGGGAAGAAGCTGGGAGCTCTCCGTCTACGCAATCATTACGGAATCAATATCAGCCGTGTCTATCGTTCCGGGGTGCAATTGTTGGCTACTCCCGAACTTACCTTGCAGTTGGGTGACCGTCTGACAGTGGTCGGCGAAGCGGCTGCCATCCAGAATGTGGAGAAGGTACTTGGAAATGCCATCAAAAGCTTGAAAGAACCCAATCTTGTGGCTGTATTTGTCGGTATCATCCTGGGATTGGCCCTGGGAGCCGTACCTTTCTCAATTCCCGGTATCAGTACTCCTGTCCGGCTCGGACTTGCAGGCGGTCCTATTATTGTAGGCATCCTGATCGGGACCTTTGGACCCCGTTTGCACATGATCACCTATACCACTCGCAGTGCCAATCTGATGCTCCGTGCCTTGGGGCTGTCCCTGTATCTTGCCTGCCTTGGGTTGGATGCAGGTGCCCATTTCTTCGATACGGTATTCCGTCCCGAAGGACTTTTATGGATCGGCCTGGGCTTTGGGCTGACCCTCGTGCCTACGGTGCTTGTGGGGTTCTTTGCTTTTAAGATTATGAAGATCGATTTTGGCAGCGTTTCCGGTATGTTGTGTGGCAGTATGGCCAATCCGATGGCATTGAATTACGCCAATGATACCATCCCCGGAGATAATCCGTCGGTAGCTTATGCTACGGTCTATCCGTTGAGTATGTTCCTTCGCGTCATTATAGCCCAGGTGCTGCTCATGTTTCTTCTATAGCCATTCGGGCGAAATTTATAAATTGTAAATCGTAAAATCGTAAATCATATGACTGCTCAAAGTAATATAACCCCCGAAAGTATCGTTGCCGATCTGCGTTATCTGCAACTGCTTTCACGTAGTTTCCCTACCATTGCCGCTGCCAGTACAGAGATTATCAATCTTGAAGCCATCCTGAATCTTCCGAAAGGGACCGAACATTTTCTGACCGATATACATGGCGAGTATGAAGCTTTTCAGCATGTATTGAAAAATGCTTCGGGAGCGGTGAAGCGGAAAGTGAACGAAATATTCGGCCATACTCTCCGTGAGATCGAGAAGAAAGAACTCTGCACGCTTATTTATTATCCGGAAGAGAAACTCCAATTGATTAAAGCAACCGAAACCGATATTGACGATTGGTACCTGATCACTCTCAATCAGCTGGTAAAGGTCTGCCAGAACGTATCATCCAAATATACCCGTTCGAAGGTTCGCAAATCATTGCCGGCCGAGTTCTCCTATATCATCCAGGAGTTACTTCACGAATCGACCATCGAGCCCAATAAACATGCTTATATCAATGTGATTATCAGTACCATTATTTCCACTCGCCGCGCTGACGACTTTATCATTGCCATGTGTAATCTGATACAGCGTCTTACGATCGATTCACTCCATATCGTGGGCGATATCTACGATCGTGGTCCGGGTGCCCATATCATAATGGATACTTTGTGTGATTATCACAATTTCGATATCCAATGGGGAAATCACGATATCCTCTGGATGGGTGCAGCATCGGGTAATGAAGCTTGTATGGCCAACGTGATCCGTCTCTCGATGCGTTACGGCAATCTGGGGACATTGGAAGATGGGTATGGCATCAATCTTTTGCCTCTTGCCACTTTTGCGATGGATACTTATGCGGATGATCCCTGTACCATCTTTGCACCTAAGACCAACTTTGCCGATTCTACTTATAACGAGAAGACCTTGAGGCTGATAACCCAGATGCATAAAGCTATTACCATCATTCAGTTTAAGCTGGAGGCAAACATTATTAATCGTCGTCCGGAGTTCGGAATGGGGGGTCGCAAGTTGCTTGAGAAAATTGACTTTGAACGGGGAGTATTTGTCTATGAAGGCAAAGAATATCCGTTGCGCGATACCAACTTCCCTACGGTAGATCCTGCAGAACCTTATCGTCTGACTGATGAAGAGCAGGAATTGATAGAAAAGATACATTACTCGTTTATGAACAGCGAGAAACTCAAAAAACACATGCGTTGCCTCTTTACCTATGGAGGTATGTATCTGGTGTGCAATTCCAATTTGCTTTATCATGCCTCTGTGCCTCTCAACGAGGATGGAAGTTTCAAGCACGTGAATATCTGCGGTAAAGAGTATTGGGGGAAGAACTTGCTGGACAAGATAGACCAATTGATTCGTACGGCTTATTTTGATGAAGATGATGAAGAAGAGAAACGCTTTGCCATGGATTACATCTGGTATCTGTGGTGCGGACCGGATGCCCCTTCGTTCGACAAAGACAAGATGGCTACGTTCGAACGTTATTTCATTGCGGATAAGAGCCTGCATAAAGAGACGAAAGGATATTATTATGCTTTGCGTAACAAAGAAGAAATTTGTGACCGGATTCTTGAAGAATTCGGAGTGACAGGGCAGCATACTCATATCATCAACGGTCATGTGCCGGTAAAGACCATTAAAGGCGAGCAGCCGATGAAAGCCGGTGGAAAATTGCTGGTCATCGACGGTGGTTTTTCGAAAGCTTATCAGCCGGAGACCGGTATTGCCGGATATACGCTGGTATATCATTCACATGGTTTGCAGTTGGTGCAGCATGACCCTTTCCAGTCTACACAGAAAGCCATCGAAGAGGGACAGGACATTAAGTCGACTACCTTCGTCATCGAGTTCAATTCACAACGAATGATGGTGAAAGATACCGATAAGGGAAAAGAGCTCGTAACGCAAATTCTGGATTTAAAGAAGTTGTTGGTAGCATACCGGATCGGTTTGATAAAGGAGAAGGTCTGATCAGGTTCACCACAGAATAACACAGCGTCTCACAGAGGAATAATTTTAATATAAACTCTGTGAGACGCTGTGTCGTTTGGCTGTGAATCAATTAGAACAGAACCACTCCTGCTTCCGCAATCACACCTTTGTCGTAGGTCCTGGCTTTGTTATAGTAACGGCTGCCACCGTATCCGCCTGTGACGAACAGACCGAATTTATCCGTAAACCGATACTCCAGGTTGAGGCGTGCCTGCAAGGCATAAAGACGTGCCGGAATGCCTTCCACCTTTTTATTCCGGAAAGTTTCGATGTGCTGATAGCCTAAATCACCGCTTACAAACAAGTTTCTGTAGAGTGGAAGTTCAAGGCCTGCCCGATAGAATAATGCCGCAGAAAATTTATCGTCAAAATCAAGATAGTGTGTGCCTCCACCGAGGATAGTGTAGAAGAGTTTGTTCTTGAAACGTGCACCTACATTGATTTTGGTGCTGTTTCCTCCGAAGACCATTAACTGTACCTTGGTCTGCGGGTTGGCATTGACCAGTCCCAGCTGAAGTCCTTTCATATCCTCCTTATGATAGTTGAACAGTCCGATCTGCAAACCTTTTGCCTTAGAGGCAAAATTGAACAGTCCCAATTGCACTCCGTTCATTTGTCCTCCGGTTACATTGGCAAGTCCGGAAAGTTGCAGTCCGTTCATTTCTTCTCCTACCACGTTGAGCAATCCCGACATCATAAGTCCGTCATATTCCTCACCGGTTACGTTGGCAAGGCCTGCCAATTGTACACCTGCGGCTTTATCGCCTGTGATATTCATGATACCACTCATCATCAGTCCGCGCATATTGTCTCCGGCAATGTTGCTTAAACCCGTAATCAGTACACCCTTTGCTTTGTTTCCGGTGATGTTGACAAGTCCCGAAACAGACAATCCTGCCAGATTGTTGCCGTTTACGTTACTGATACCTCCAATCTGCACTCCATGCATGCTTCCTCCCGCAAGGTTGGCCAATCCGGAAATCTGCACACCGTTCATATTGTTCTGTACCATACTTCCGAAGGCATTGAAGCCTACACCGTGCAACTTATGCATTGCCGAGAAAAGCCCCAGGTTGACATATGTAGTCTGTGTACTGTCAAGTGGTTGCGTACATGCTTTTTTCCATAAAGAAAGATTGATTCCCCCACTTTTGTTTCCGCCTTTATTCTGTGCAGGCAGACAGACTGCAGCCGAAAGAAGAGCTGCTACAAGAATTATTTTCTTCATAAGCTAAATTTTTAGAACGCAAATTACGCAGATTTGCACGGATTATCCTATTAAAATCTATGCAAATCTGCGTAATCGATGTTTTTTTAAGAAAGATAGAGACTGCTTTTATCCTTTTGCCTCTTGATATAAGAAGCGTTTGATACTCTTCTTCGGAGTCTTTTCAAACTCTTCCGGATAGATTTTCATTTTCGAAATCTGGCTGTAGGCAGGAAGCATTTCGTTCAAGGTAATCCGGTTTTCTTCCATCACCCGTTCCATGTCTTCATTTTTCAGACCATGCGCAAAGGCTTCGTCAAAATCCGGATAAACCAGTCCCACCAGTTTGTCATTCTGCTGTACGATAATACTTTCGGCCACGTACGGCAGATTGTTCAGCTTATCTTCTATTTCTTCCGGATAGATATTTTGTCCGCTGGCACTCAATAACATATTCTTGCTGCGTCCCTTAATTGTGATGTTGCCTTCAGCATCTTCTAGGGCAAGGTCACCGGTATGTAACCATCCGTCTTTATCGATCACCTGGGCGGTAGCCTCTTCATTCTTATAGTAGCCTAACATTACGTTCGGACCTTTGCAGACAATTTCGCCTACTACGTTTTCCGGATCGGGTGAAAGGACTTTCACTTCCATGTTGAGTGCTGCTTTTCCACATGATCCCGGTTTGAAGCGTTTCCAGTCTTCATAACAAATGATAGGACCGCACTCGGTCATACCATAGCCCACTGTATAAGGGAAGTCGATCATTCTCAGGAATTGTTCCACCTCCTGGTTGAAGGCGGCTCCACCTACAATGACAGCTTCAAAGTTGCCGCCAAAGCCTTTTATCATCTCTTCGCGTACCGTTGCTTTAATCTTATCATTGATAATCGGCACTTTAAGCAGCAGCTTCATGGTAGGAGTCTCCAACTTCGGAAGTACGCTCTTCTTGATGATCTTTTCAATAATCAGCGGAACAGCCACGATCAGATTGGGTTTCACGTCGGCAAACGCCTGGAAGATAATCTTCGGGCTCGGCATGCGGGTGAGGAAGTAAATCTGGCAACCTACCGCAAATTCATACAGGAACTCGAAGGCCAGTCCGTACATGTGTGCCATCGGCAGCATGGATACGATCTTATCACCTGCTTTCAGTGGAAGTACCTCGAAAGCGAAAGCCGTATTCGACCATAAGCTGCGATAGGGGAGCATTACACCTTTTGAATAGCTGGTGGTTCCCGAGGTATAGTTGATAACAGCCAATTCTTCAGGCTGATCCTTATGATATTCGATATGTTCCTTACGGAAATTTTTGGGGAATTTCTTCCCGAACATTTCGTTGAGGTGTTCACGTGCGTGGGTCAGTCGTTCGCTACGTGATACCAGTAACGTAAAATCGTTCATCATCAGGATACCTTCAAGCAACGGCATGGCAGACTCATTGAGGTTTTCCCAGACCACGTCTCCTACAAACAGGAGTTTGGCCTCCGAGTGATTGACGATGTTGTGTACGTTATCAGCTTTGAATTCGTGTAAGATGGGGACGATAACCGCTCCATAAGTGAGAGTCGCGAGGAAAGTAACTCCCCAATGGGAACTATTTCTTCCGCAAACGGCTATTTTGTCTCCTTTGCGGATTCCGCTTTCTTCAAAGATGATGTGGAGCTTTTCTATTTTGCGGGCTACGTCTTTATACTGTAGGGTGGCACCTTTATAATCTGTCAGGGCGTCCAAATCCCAATTATTCTTAATACTATTTTCAATGTAAGCTATAAAACTTTGTTCCATTGTTTTTTGCACATTTGATGATAAATTGTGCAAATATAGCTATTTAATTGAGATTTGAAAGCTTGGAAGCTATTTAAATTTTTCTTTTGCAGGTTTCACTGTATTCACTACAGGGTACACGGAGGACATAGAAGTTCTGTTTTCTTTTCTATTTTATCACTCTGTATCCTCCTATGCCCTCTGTGGTGAATGATTATCCCAGATACCACTCGTACATTCTCTGTACCCCCTCTTCAATATCGATCTTATGATGCCATCCGAGGTTGTGCAATTTCGACGGATCGGTAAGTTTTCGCATGGTTCCGTCCGGTTTACTGCTGTCAAAAGTCAGTTTACCCTGATAGCCGACTGTATTTACAATCAGTCCGGCCAGTTCGCGGATTGTAATTTCTTTGCCGGTACCTATATTGATGTGGCAGTTGCGGATGTCTTTTGCACCGGCTTTGTAGGTATCTTTGAAGTCCACATGTTCCATTACGAAGACACTGGCATCTGCCATTTCTTCACTCCAAAGAAATTCCCTTAGAGGCGTTCCTGTTCCCCAAAGTGTCACCTCCGTTTCAGTAATGCCGTATTTCCGGAGAATCCGGAGGATTTCTTCGTTGGAGTTGGCACCACTGATGCCTTCTACCGGACGCAGGTTCATATCTTTACGCACGGCCTCCCAATCTCCTTTTTTCAAGCAGTGTGCCAAGTGAATTTTACGGATCATGGCAGGCAGCACATGACTGCGTTCCAAGTCAAAGTTATCGTTCGGCCCATACAGGTTGGTCGGCATCACGGCGATGTAGTTCGTTCCATATTGCAGGTTGAAGCTTTCGCACATTTTCAGTCCGGCTATTTTGGCTATGGCATAAGGTTCATTGGTATATTCCAGTGGAGAAGTGAGCAAGACGTCCTCTTTCATCGGCTGTTCGGCATCCCGCGGATAGATGCAGGTACTGCCCAGAAAGAGTAGTTTTTTCACCTGATGGCGGAAACTTTCTCCGATCACGTTCTGCTGTATCTGTAAGTTCTTATAGATAAAGTCCGCACGGTAGATACTATTGGCCATGATCCCTCCGACAAAAGCGGCAGCCAAAAACACGTACTCCGGCATTTCCTCATCAAAAAACTGCTTTACGGCCGCACCGTCCAATAAGTCCAGTTCCTTATGTGTGCGTCCCACCAGATTCGTATACCCCTTTTCCTGCAGGTTTTTCCATATAGCCGAACCCACCAGTCCGTGGTGTCCGGCTACATAAATTTTTGCGTTTTTATCCATTCTGTCAATCATGTTTAGTCGCAATCATTCTTTTCACTTTGGCCATATCGTGGCGTACCATGATTTTTACCAGTTCCGGGAATGGTGTTTTGCATGGATTCCATCCCAATACGGTTCTGGCTTTGGTCGGGTTACCGAGCAATTGTTCCACTTCGGCAGGGCGGAAGTATTTCGGGTCGACCTCTACCAGTACTTTGCCGGTGGCCGTGTCGATTCCTTTCTCATTGACGCCTTCGCCTTCCCAACGCAGGTTGATGCCTATTTCGGCAAATGCCAGTGTACAGAATTCGCGGACGGTATGCATTTCGCCGGTAGCAATTACGAAATCTTCGGGTACGTCATGTTGCAGGATCAGCCACATACATTCTACATAATCTTTGGCATAGCCCCAGTCACGCTTGGCATCCAGGTTACCCAAATATAATTTATCCTGTTCGCCTTGTGCGATGCGTGCTGCTGCCAGCGTGATCTTACGGGTTACGAAAGTCTCGCCACGGCGTTCACTCTCGTGATTGAATAAGATACCGTTTACGGCAAACATTCCGTAACTTTCACGATAGTTCTTGGTGATCCAGAAACCGTATTGCTTGGCTACTCCATACGGAGAACGCGGATAGAACGGAGTCGTTTCGCTTTGCGGCACTTCCTGTACTTTTCCGTAGAGTTCGGAAGTGGAAGCCTGGTAGATGCGTGTCTGTTTTTCCAGTCCCAGGATGCGGACAGCTTCAAGCATACGCAATGTACCGAGTGCATCCGCCTCGGCGGTATATTCCGGTACGTCGAACGATACTTTTACGTGGCTTTGTGCCGCCAGGTTGTATATCTCGTCGGGTTGTACTTGCTGGATGATGCGGATCAGTGAACTTGAGTCGGTCATATCTCCGTAGTGCAGGTTGACTGTACGTTTCTGTTTCATATCGCGCACCCATTCATCAAAATATAAATGTTCGATACGTCCCGTATTGAACGATGAAGAACGGCGTAAAATACCGTGCACTTCATATCCTTTTTCTATAAGGAATTCGGCAAGGTATGAACCGTCTTGTCCGGTAATACCGGTTATTAAAGCAACTTTTCTCATAAATAAAACTTTACTAAATAGGTTGGTTTTTTTATTTCTCAACACAAAGATATGTCAAAAAAGCTGTATTGCCAAGTGCGGTTTATATTATTTCCATATTATTCACGTCTTCTTGAAATTGGATTTTTCGGCAAATGGCTCTACGATTTATTTGTTTACGTACCCAGTGTATTCCCTTTATTTTTATTAAGTTATAAAGTACGATAGGTAAAATCTGTTACATGCACTTCACCTTCACCTCCTGCATATATGCCAGGACGGAGAGAGAGGAATTCTCCCAATGTATTGTGATGGTAGCCTTGCATGTCAAATCCCCATGGATATTTGTGCCATGTCTTACCGTCGATGCTGTACCATCCGGAAATAATGTTGTCATAATTGCGTAAGCGTACCCATAAGCGGCATTTTCC
>ENA-OVFU01001110-OVFU01001110.1-human-gut-metagenome-genome-assembly--contig:-NODE-1110-length-13499-cov-4.441610_pt1 | contig 13499 bp, 10 predicted proteins | sample MGYA00237764_ERZ505407 | MGnify/ENA primary metagenome ERZ505407 (study PRJEB26158, sample SAMN06016366) | human gut metagenome | biome: human gut; feature: ankylosing spondylitis patient; material...
GGATGAGCTGTCCTTCAATCAGTTTCACTCTGCCAGCGCCTCCTGCATCATCGCCTTCATAATCGGACCCGCCGCGAACGAGCCATACAAATCCACATTGTGCACCACCACGGCAACAGCGATCTTCGGATCGTCCGCCGGGGCGAAGCCGACCACCCAGCCGTCGATGGACGTATTGCCGTCACCGATCTGCGCGGTGCCGGTTTTCGCAGCCACCTGCACGCCGTCGATGGCCAGATTCGGGTTCTCCTTGGTGACCACCGCCTCCATCATCTGCGTGAGCTTGTTGGCGGTGCCCGAACTGAACGCGCGGCTCATCACCTGCGGCTTGGTCTGCGAAATAACAGACAGGTCGGAGGAACGCACGCGATCCACCAGCGTCGGCTGCATGACCTTACCCCCGTTCACCACGGCGGCCGCCACCAGCGCGTTCTGCAGCGGAGTCACCACGGTGTCTCCTTGGCCGATGGACGCCAAAGCGAGCTTGTCGTCGGTCGTGTCGGTCGGGAACTTCGACGCCACGCTCATCCACGGCGTGCCCGTGGAATCGGATCCGTCAACCGTGATCGGACTGTCGAAACCAAGCTTCTTGGCCATGGACGACACCTTGTCATCGCCCAAAGCCACGCCCAGCTGGGCGAACGCGGTGTTCGACGAATACGCCATCGCGTCTTCCAACGTGATCTTGCCGTCCGAACCGTCGGCCTGCGACACCGCGTTCGTCAACTGTGTGACCGTGCCCGGAAGCGTGTAGCTCGATCCGGCCGGAATCTCGGTGTCGGTCTGGTATTCGCCAGTTTCCAGCGCGGCCGCCGCCACCACCGTTTTGAACGTGGATCCCGGAGGATACAGCTGCGAGGTGGCACGGTTGAGCATCGGATTCGACTCGTCTTGCGAAAGCGTGGAATAATTGCCGTTCGCTTCGGACGTGTCGTGGCTCGCCAGCTGGTTCGGGTCGTAGCTTGGCGTGCTTGCCATGGCGAGAATACGACCGGGTTTCACTTCGATGGCCACGGCCGCGCCGTCATTGTTGGCAAGACCGTTGTAGGCGGCCTGCTGGATTTTCGGATCAATGGACGTTTCGATGGTCGCGCCCTTGTTTTCCTGGCCGGTGAACAGCGATTTGAACCGCTGCCATACCAGCTGGTCGGATTGGCCCGACAGCAGCGAGCTACGCGACGCTTCGATACCGTTCCAGCCGCGTTGGCTGATCGAGAAGAAGCCGGTGACCGGCGCGTACAGTTCGCCGGCGGTATAGGAACGCTGGTAGGAGAACGCGTCGTTCGAAGGGTCGGATTTGGCGATGACGGAGCCGTCCGAAGCGAGGATCGCACCGCGCGGAGCGCCATACTCGTGGTAGAGGGCGCGGGTGTTGCGCGGGTCGTTGTTGAGCTGGTTCGCGCGAATCGCCGTGATGATGGTGGTGGACATGCCCAGGATGACGAACAGCGCCACCACGATGGTGAAGAGTTGGCGGAGTGACTTATTCATGCTTGGCTCCCCTCTGACATGCTGTCCGATACGTTCGGAGTGCCCGATGGGGGAGCGGGTGGTACGACTGGCGTGCCTGAAACCGGCGTTTCCGTGGAGATGATTTCAGTGGCTTGCGCGGAGGCCTGCGCGGAGGCCACGCTTCTGCGGGCGCGGCTCTGCTTGCGGGCGCGCAGCGCCTGCATCGCCTCATATTGGAACGTGTCGCTATCGATATCGGATTCGGGTTTGTTCGCCGAGTTGGAAATCACCACTAGGAGTGCTGCCAACATGTAATTCGCTATGAGTGAGGATCCGCCGGCGGCCATGTACGGAAGAGTCAAACCCGTAAGTGGGATGACTAACGTGATGCCTCCCACCACGGTGAACACCTGGAAGGCCATGGTGAACACGAGGCCCGATGCGAGAAGCTTGCCGAACCCATCCTTGATTTTCATCGCAGTGATCATCCCGGCGGCGATGATGAGCAGATAGAGCATCAGAATGGCCATCAGACCGGTGAGGCCCAGCTCTTCGCCAAGTGCCGCGTAGATGTAGTCGGAGTTGGCGATCGGAGTGAGCGACGGGTGACCTTGCCCAAGGCCGGTGCCCATCAAGCCGCCTGATGCCAGGCCGAAAATGCCGGTGACCAGCTGCCAGGAGCCGCCGGGGGTCTTGTTGTATTGCTCGTTGCTGAACGGGTGCAGCCAGGCGTCGATGCGCTGACCCACGTGGCTGAACATGCCTGCGGCCAGCACGGCACCCGCGGCGAACGCGATCAGACCGATGATGATCCAGCTTTTACGGCCGGTGGCCGTGTACAGCATGGCCACGAACATGGCGAAGAACATAAGCGAGGTGCCCAGATCATGCTGCATGACGAGCACGCCCATCGAGGCGATCCACACCACGATGATCGGGCCGAGATCCTTGATACGCGGCAGCTGCAGACCGAGCATCTTCTTACCGCCCACGGCCAGCTGGTCGCGATGGTCGAACAGGTAGGCGGCGAAGAAGAACGCAAGGAACAGCTTGGCGAACTCGCCCGGCTGGAACTGGCCCAGTCCCGGAATCCTGATCCAAATGCGCGCGCCGTTCACTTCCTGACCGACAAACGGCAGCATCGGGGCGAGCAGCAGCACCAAGCCCACCACCATCGACACGTAGGAGAAGCGCCGCAGCACGCGGTAGTCCTTCAGGAAGATGATGAGCAGCGCGGAAAGCACGATGGCGATGCACAGCCAGATCAGCTGACGTTGGGCAACCGCCCAACCTTCGCTCTGGTCAATGCGAGCGATCATGGTCACGCCGGTGGCGGTCAGCAGTAGCACGCAAGGCAGAATCGACTGGCTGGCGTACGGCTGGAAGCGCACAATCAGCCCCCACAGCACCAGAAACAGCACTACGGCCAATGCCAGCATGCCGGCGTATTGCATAGGGAATTCGCCGGCGGTGCGCTGGAACATCTGGATGAACGCCAACGCACTGATTGCCATGGCAATCAGCAACAAAGAAATCTGACGTAGACGGGTAACGATCATTGAGAATCTCCCGTGGCCGCGTTGTCGGCCGCTCCGATACCGGATTTATCCGAGGAATCGGATGAGCTTGACGAACCGGACTTGTCTGACGAGGAGCCGGACTGGCTGGACGAATCCTTGGTGCTGTCCTTGGAATCGCTCTGGGAGCTGTCTTTGGAACTGTCCGGGGAATTGGACGCCTCGGCCTTCTTGGCGGCGTCGGCTTCCTGCTGCTTGGCCAGTTTGCGCATTTCGGTGCGGATAATACCCACATGCGACTGCGCTTCGTCCAACGAACCGACTGTGATGCCTTGGCTCAGCTGGTCACGCCATGTCTGAGGCAGGTCCGCGGTGGCGATATTGGTGGTCTGCACTTCGTGCGAAAGCTCAAGTCCAAAGAGATTGGTCGGCACGCCACGATAAATGGCTACGGTGCCGTTGCTATCTCCCACGTAGTAGTGCGTCTGGCTCCACGTGTACGCGCCCCAGCCAGCGCCGGCCAATGCCAGCACGGCAAGAATGCAGGTAATAATCACCGCAAGCTTATTGCGGCGCTTCTTGGTGCGCGTGGCCTTCTTCTGCTCGACCTGCTCATCGCGGATGGCTTTGGCCACATCCGGGTCGTTGGGGTCGGCGGACAGGCGCCCATCCGGCTTTTGCACCACCGGAATCTCACCGGTATCGGGATTGGCTCGTTCACCGGTCTCCTCGCGGACGGTGGACGGCTGCACCACGCGTGTGGACGACGGTTTGGCCGTGGTTTGCGTGGTCTCCGCCTCGTGCGCGCTGGCGGGCTGAATCAATGCTGCGGCGCGCTGGGCGGGGGAATCATCCTCACGCAGTGCGGGCGCGGTAGCCACCGGCTCGTTGACGATGTCGGCAATCGGCTCAAGATTACGGCTGGCGGCACCGCCGACCAACGGCGTTTGGTGCGGCAGGTCGAACGCATCGGCATCCAACGCCAACGTGGCATCCGCAATAACGGCCGTGACATTATCGGTGCTGCCCGCCCGCAGTGCCATCTGCACCAGACGCTGCGCGCATTCGCCCTGATCGGACAGCGTGGTCATCGTCTCTTCGATGGTGGAATCTTCCAGCACACCGCACAGGCCGTCCGAGCACAGTAGCCAACGGTCGGCGGGGTGGGCTCGGCGAACCGAAATATCCGGGCGCGGGTCAATGTCAAAGTCGCCAAGCACGCGCATCACGACGTTGCGCTGCGGGTGGTTCTTGGCTTCGGACGGGGTGATACGACCGGTGTTGATGAGGTGCTGCACGTAGCTGTGGTCGCACGTGATGCGGCTCAGGCGTCCGTCGCGCAGCAGGTAGGCGCGCGAATCGCCGATATGGGCGATGACCCAGTAGCCGGCCACCAATGCCACTGCGGTAACGGTGGTGCCCATGCCGGCAAGCTTGCGTTCGCGCTTGGCCTTGCCGACGATGGCGTCATGCGCGGCCATAACGGAGGTTTCCATCATGCGGGAGATCGTCTCGACGTTGCCACCGGTGTCATCCTGCTCGATGTGGGCCAGCGACCGGATGGCGATGGAGGATGCCGTATCGCCGCCGGCGTGACCGCCCATGCCGTCGCACATGGCGATGAGATGCTCGCCGGCGAAGGAGGAATCCTGATTGTTCGCGCGCACGGTGCCCACATCGGACACCGTGGTGGAATACAGGAACAGCGGTTGTGAAGCGGCGGATTTTGGCATGCGGCTACCTCAGTTCGAAGGTGGTGGCGCCGATGCGCACAGGAATACGAGCGGGCAGAATGGTGGGGCGGTTGATGCGCTGCTGGTTGACCACGGTGCCATTGGTGGAGTTCAGGTCTTCAATGGCCCACTGCCCGGAGCGCGTGTCACGGTAGACACGGGCATGGTGGGAAGACACGAATTCGTCATCGAGCACCACGGTGTTCGAGGCGGCGCGGCCAAGCGTGATGTCGGCTTCGGCCAGCGGCACGGAGCTGCCGGCAAGCGGACCATCGATGATGACCAACAGGGTAGGCTGCGTCGAGGCGGCGGACGACGCGGAAGCGCTGGGCTGGCGATGCGGGCGCGGCGCAGCTGCCTGCGGCGTTTCGGCCTTGGCCTTATGCACTTCACGCTCACGGCGACGACGCGCGCGCGAAGGTCGCGGACTGAACGTCTCGATGTCCTTGCGCAGCGAACGTACGGCCAGCCAGATGAATATCCACAGCAGGATCAGGAATCCATACTTGAGCAGGGCGAATGTCAGTTCGGTCATAAGTGGACGACTTTCGGGCGTGTGCTCGACTACTCCTGGGCTTGGGCGGAGGCCCAGTACAGGATGCGGGTACGGCCGATGGTGATGGTGTTGCCGTCGAGCAGCGTGGCGGCGGGCACTTGGTGGCCCTCCACGTACGTGCCGTTGGTCGAACCCAGGTCGCGGGCGATCACGCCGTTATCCGTGATGTCGATTTCCAGGTGCTTGCGGGAGATGCCCGGATCGTCGATGACGATATCGCAACCGGAACCGCGGCCGATTACCGTCTTGTCTTTGGTGAGCAGGTACTGGTTGCCGTTCACCTCGAGCACCGGGCTATCCTCGGTCTGCGCATCGGTGGTGACCGGCACGGCATTGCCCTGCACGGATTCGGAGGTGAGGTTGAAGTTGCCCTTGGACAGGTCAAGGTCTTCCTCGAAGATCACGATCACCGGGCCCACGAAGGCGTAATGCTGGCTCTTCGCGTACTCGGTGAGGTTATCGGCCAGTTCGTTGGCCAGGGTCTCGCTACCCCATGCCTCGATACGGTCGAAGTCAGGAGTACTGAGCTTGAAACGGTATTCATTCGGGGCCACCGTGCGGTCACGGCCCACGGGCATGGCCTCGGCGTCAATCTCGCGCTCCAAGGCGCTGGAAAGATCGACAGGCTGCAGGTCTTTGGAGCCAAACTTGGCGAATACTCCGTTGACTGCACCCTCCACGCTTTTTTCAAAACGGTCGAGAACGCTCATAGTCCTCCCTTTCTAATCTTCACCCATCCTACGCGGTGATGGGAATATGAGACAAAAAACCGGTCTTTCACGTGACGATGAGTGCAAAATATCCAAAAATTCAGGGCGGAAATGGGTGCGGCGCACCACCCGAGGTGCTTTACCGGTGGAGCACCTCGGGTGGGATGCGCGTGTTATCGATTTGTCAGGCCAGCGCGTCGCGCAGGAAATCGCGCTGGAGGGTGAGCAGGTTTTCGGCCACGGTCTCGTCATTGGTCATATGGGTGATGCCCGTCAACGGCAGGAAGGTGTGCGGGCGACCCGCCGCCATCAGGGCTTGCGAGAGGCGCAGGCTGTGGGCGATGGTGACGTTGTCGTCGGCGAAACCGTGGATCAGCATAAGCGGGCGCTCGAGTTTCGGTGCGTCCTGCACGATGCCGTTTCGGTAGTAGACATCCGGGTCGAGGCCCAGATAGCGCTCGGTGTAGTGCGTGTCGTACAGCGTCCAGTCGGTGGGCGGGGCGCCGGCGCATGCGGCCTTGAACACGTTCGGCGCGTCCAGCACGGCCAGTGCGGACAGGAAGCCGCCGTACGACCAGCCGATCATGCACACCTTGTCGAGGTCCGGCATGGGAATCGCCTCCCGCTGGCGGGAGGTGGCGCGAAGCGCCGGTGGGTGGTTCTCGGCGTCTGCCTGATCGCCCGCAGCCGGCTGTGCCGCACGTGATTCCACATCGGCGTTGAGCCGGGCGACGGCCTCGGGCAGGGCGTTGACGGCCTCGACCTGATCGGCCAGCGTTACGTCCTTCATATCCTCGAAGATCTCGCGGTCCCATGCCGGGCCGCGGCCGGTGGTGCCACGGCCGTCTGCCGTGACCACCAGGAAGCCTTGGTCGGCCCACCACTGGCCCTCCCAGTAGAAGGACTGCGAGGCGATGACCTGCTGGAAGCCGGGCCCGCCGTACGGCTTCATCAGCACCGGCAGCTTCTCGGCGTGCGCGTACGGGCTTTCCGGGCTCGGCGCGATGATCGCCGTGTACAGCTGGTGCTCGCCCAGTCGCGTAAACGTGACGTTCGGTGTAAAGCCGGGTTCGGCCGCCGTGGACGCGATAGTGGCGCTCTGTTCTCCCAGAATATGCCGCATCTGGGCGCGGGCGGAACGCATATCGCGGCCGGAGACCACGATGCCGCGCTCGCCGCGCGAGGCGGTCCACTGGCCGGGATCGGTCGTGACCGGCGTGATCGTGCCGTTGTAATCGATACTCACCACGTCGAAACTGCGGGCGTCGTGGTCGCCGAATACGGACTCGGTGGCGGCCGCATCGGCCCAAGCGTCCGGCACCTCAGGCGCGATTTCGGGCGCGCGCTGCACCACGGCCAGCACATCCTCGTCGGTCACGGCGAGCACCGTGCGCACGTTCCAGCCAGCCGGCGTGAACGGGCGGCCGTCCATTGTCAGACGGTTGGTGTCCGTGGCCATATCGTTGAGCGAGCACACCAGACGACCATCCGGCGTGTAGGCGGGCGTGCCGTGAACCAGGTCGATCCACTGCTCGTTCGCGTGCTCCTCAAGCACACGCGTGGCACCCAGCGCGGCCCCATCCGCCGCGACTGCCACCTCAAGCACCTGATCGCGGGTCTGACGGCGGTTCTGCACCAGCACCAGCGGATCGTGGCCGCGACGCCAGTTCACGGCGGCCACATACTCGTACGCCTCGCGATCCCAATCCACATCGGCGTTGCCGGTGATGCCTGCGTACCGGTCGTTCTCATCGAACGCCAGCGTGATCACGGTCAGATACACGTCGGCATTGCGGGTCAGCGCGCGCGGGTAACGGCGGCCGGCGTCCGGCTTCTCGGGGTCAGCCGGATCGCTGATGTGCCAGGTCGGCTCGTCGGCGGTGTCGAAGGACTCGAACAGCACGTGCTGCGAATCCGGGGCCCACCAGAAGCCGTCGTATCGGTCCATCTCCTCGCCGGCCACGAACTCGGCCAGACCGATTTTCCACGTGTTTTCGGCCGGATTGCCGTCCTCATCCTCCACGCTCACGCCGTAGACGGCGGTGATGCGGTCACCTAGTTCGCCGCCGATATCGACCAGCATCAGGTAGCTGCCCGTGGTGTACAGCACATGTTCGCCATCCGGGGCGATGCGCGGGTTCAGCACCGGCGTGTACATCGCCGGGTCCTCATCGAGCCATTCGCCGGCCAGTTCACGGGTGTGCGGCTCGGGTGCGCCGGTCTCGTCATTCCAATCGATGTCGGTCAGGAACAGGCGGCCGTTGATGGTGAACACGATGCGATTGCCGTCGTCATCTGCGGAGTATCCGACGATGCCGGTGCCGCCTTCGCGCGCACGCTCGCGGCGGGCCTTCTCCTCGGCCGGCACGTCCTCGCTGTCGGCGGTTGCGCCCAGCAGTTCGCGCGGGTCGGCCAGCTTGGTCTCATGGTGTTCGCCGGACTCGTCGAACCAGCTCAGCCACAGTGCGGTCACCAGATCCTCGGGGCCGTCGGAGCGCAGGAACAGGGCCCGCGAGCCGTCGCCCACGGTCTGTGCGGAGCGCGGTGCGCCGCAGCCGAAGCGCAGCGTGCGCGCCCGGAGGCGTGGGAAATGCTTGATTGCGTCATTGACATCATTGGTTTCGCTCATACCTCACAACCTACGCGCCTGTGCGGTCAGTGGCGCGCAGGCTTGCGACGCATTCCCGGGAATGTGTCGTGGTGTGGGTGCGAGGTGTGGGCGTGAGGCTTGTCCTAAGATGGGAGCCATGCAGGTGACGATGATCGACGAAAACAAGTACGCCGAAACGATGACCGACGTGGTGCTGCCCGCGCTCGAACAATGCTGCGAGGAGGGCTGGTTCGATCCGTCCGCCGCCGAACGTTCGGCCGGGATCGAGCCGCTGTCCGGCATTATGGACACCGGCGGCCGCTCGGGCCAGCTGCACTACCTGTGCTACGACTCCGCCAAATTCGACGCGATTCGCGAGCAAGGCGCCACCGCCACCTTCCGCGGGGCCATCGTCATCAGCCACGGCTTCACCGAGTTCGCCGAAAAGTACGACGAGCTCGTCTGGTACTTCCTGCTTGCCGGCTACTCGGTGTGTGTACTCGAGCATCGCGGCCACGGCAAGTCCGCGCGCGACGTGGACAACCGCTGCATGGTGTGGATTGATGACTGGCAGCGCTACGTGGCCGATCTGGCCGGCTTCGCCGAAACCATCGGCCAGCAGTACGCGGCCGGCATGCCGCTGAACCTGTTCTGCCATTCGATGGGCGGCGGCATCGGCGCGGCCGTGTTGGAGCGATACCCCACCCTGTTCGACAAAGCGGTGCTCTCTGCCCCGATGATCGCCCCCGCCACCGGCATGCCGCTGGGCGTGGCCCGTGTGCTGGTCGGCGCGCTGTGCGGACTCGGCTTCGGCAAGAAGCGCGTGTTCGGGCAGTCGGGCTTCACGCCGGAATTCTCGATGGAAGGCAACGAGGGCGCTTCCGAAGCGCGTGAACGCTGGTACTTCAAGCTGCGTTGCGAGAATAGCGAATACCAGACCTACTGCGCGGCGTTCGAATGGGTGCGCCAAGCGTTGAAGCTCAACCGGGCCATACTGAATCCGTCCGCCTGCGCCGAAGTGGAGACGCCGGTGCTGCTCTTCCAGTCCGGACGCGACATCTGGGTACTCAATAAGCCGCAGAATCACTTCGTCCAACTGGTCAAGGACGGCGGCGGCGAGGCGAACATCGTGCGCTTCCCCGAATCGCGCCACGAAATCTTCTCCATGCCCAACAGCACTTACAAGCCCTACCTCGAAAAGATCCTCGGCTTCTACGACGACCCCATGATTGCCTGCGCCGCGTACTGATGTAGCTCTTCACCCATTGTTCACCGTGCGGTCACCTTGTGGCCCGACCCGCTTTAGATGGCGGGAGAGCCATGGAATTATGGGCATAATGTCTTCTCTCCGCCGCCGCGGTTGCGGCCGCGGTATGTGCCGGCGTGCTCGCGTTGACCGGTTGCACGGCGTTCAATAATTCCGATGACGGCACAGCGGACGGCAACGGCACGTCCGCCACCACGCAGACCTTCCAGCCGTCCGGCGGCAAACCGACTGCCACCCTGAGCATTGCCTCCGGCTCCGAAAACAAGGAAGTCGCCGTCGCCATCCAGAAAGCGGCCGACCAATCCAACGTAGCCGTGACGATGCACTACATGGGTTCGCTGGAGATTATGAACGCGCTCAAGGCCGGCGGCCAGGATCACGACGCCGTCTGGCCTGCCTCCTCGATGTGGATTTCGATGGGAGACACCAAGCACATCGTCAAAGACGCGGCCAGCACCTCCACCACGCCGATCGTGTTCGGCATCGCCAAATCCAAGGCCGTCAAACTCGGCTGGGCTGACGACACCGGCGCCACCAAGCCCGTCTCCACCGCGGACATCCTCGCCGCGGTCAGCGACGGCAAACTCACGTTCTCCATGACCTCCGCCACGGTGATCGACAGCGCGCTCAACGTCTACCAGACCGCGCTCAGGAAACCCAGCTGGACCATTTGGGTGGTCGATTACTCCGGTTCGATGTCTGGAGAGGGCAAGAACGGCGTGGTCAAAGGCCTGAACGCGGCGCTCGACCCGGACCAGGCCAAGAAGTCGTACATCGAGCCCGCCAGCGGCGACGTGAACATTCTCATCCCGTTTGAAACCGAGGCCCACCGCCCGGTCAAGGCCACTGGCACAAGCACCAGCGACCTGCTGCATGAGGCCGATGCCACCGATGCCAGCGGCGGCACCGATATCTATGAAGGCCTGCTGAGCGCGCTCGACGAGCTGCCCAGCGAGTCGGAAGCCTCGCAATACACCACCGCCATCGTGCTCATGACCGACGGCCGCTCCAACTCCGATCATCAGGACGAATTCGAAAGCGCCTATAAGTCGCGCGGCCGTGATCTGCCGATCTTCTCCATCATGTTCGGCGATGCCGATCCCAGCCAGCTGAAGTCTCTCGCCACCCTGAGCAACGCCAAGGTATTCGACGGCCGCTCCGGCGACCTCGCCGCCGTCTTCCGCCAAGCCAAGGGCTTCAACTGATGCTCCAGGTAATCTGTGGATTCGTTGTCGGACTGCTGCTCGCCGGGCTCGGTTTCGGACTGGTCGGCGGCGGAGTGCCCGGCCTGATCGTGGCCGTGGTACTGGCCGCACTTGGGTATATCGCCGCCTCCACGCTCACCGAGCCGGAGCGACGCATCGGCAAAATGCTGGTTTCCGCCTTGCCCAACGGTCAGAAGACCGCCGATACGATCGACGCGGCGAACGCTCGACTCAACTCGATCGCCATGCTCACCAAGCAAGTACGTGACCCAGCCGTCAAAGCCGAAGCCAACGACTTCATCGCCGCTACCAAAGATTTAGTGCAATACGTGACCCGAGACACCTCCGCCTACCCGACGTTGCGCCACTACATCACCGTGTACGGCGAGCAGACCGAGAAACTGTTGCGCTCCTACGTGGACGTGGAAAGTTCCGGCGCACGCGATCAGATAGCCACGGCACGAATCGAAACCATCGAGGCGCTGCAAGTGCTCGAACAGACCGCCGCCGGCGAACTCAGCCGGGCGGTAAGCGCCAAGACGTTGGGCATTACGGCCGACTCCGACGCCATCCAACGGTTGGCCCGCATGGATGGATACGACGACGTCGCACCTTCGCCTGTGCCTTCCTCGGCTGCTGATGAAGGACGGCATGCACCCAGTCAGACTCCATCTGGCGGCCCGGCTCACCAGTCGGACCAGAAAACGGACGCACAATGAAACTCTCCAAATCAAAAATCATCGGACTGATCGCCCTGCTTGCGGTAGTGGGCGTGGTCTGCGGCACGCTGGTGTGGCGGCAATCGCAACCAGCACCGGCCGAACCGACCGAACAGGTGAGCATCACCGGCTACCTGGGCGGCGAGAAAATCGGCCTGTTCGATGACGCCAAGTTCAAGGCGCTCGCCGCCAAGCAAGGCATTGCCATCGACTATCGCAAGGCCGGATCGCCGGCCATGATGGATACGGACCGGAAAGGCATGGGTTACCTGTTCCCCTCCTCGCGCGCGGCCGTCGAATACGGCAATGCGAAAGGCGTCAAGGCCCCCCCCCAAAGCGACATCGTCTTGGCGGGTTCTAGTGATCGTTGCAACACCTGACCTACCGCAAGGAGGGTCAGGTGACCAGAAGCCACCGAAACGAAGACCGTGGCGGGGAACACCGTTGGACGTTCAACGGCGTCGAATATCCGACGAGGAAGCTGATGTGCGAGGCGAGACGCGCCGAGTACGTGCGCCTGCTGGACGAGGAAGGCATGAACTTCACCCAGGCCGCGCACGCGGTCGGCGTCTCGAAACGCACCGGCAAGGCGTGGCGCAACGGCAGGACGCGCGCCACGGGAAGGAACGAGAAACCCCTGGTGGACTGGTATCGTTCCACCATGGACAAACCCAAGACCCTCCATCCGCGCTACCTGAGCCAGGAGGAGCGCATCCAGATCGCGGACCGTCTGCGTCTGGGCGATTCGATCCGCGCCATCGCCCGCCTGCTGGGCCGCGACCCCGGCACGGTCAGCCGCGAGGTCGAGCGCAACAGGAATCCCGAGTCCGGCGGTTACGAGCCTTACCGCGCCCAGCAGAAGGCCGCGGACCGGCTCAAACGCCCCAAACCGCGCAAGGCGGCCGAGGGCACGCGACTGTGGGACGAGATCGCCGCCGGGTTGCGCAGGCATTGGAGCCCGGAGCAGATAGCCAACCGGCTGAGGCTGGACTTCCCGGATAATGGGGATATGCACGCGAGCGTCGAGACGATCTACCAGGCCATCTACCTGCAGGCCAGGGGCGAACTCAAGCAGGAGCTGAAACGCGCCATGAGGCAGGGGCGAACCGCCCGCAGACCCCAAGGCGGCCAAGGCCGCAAACCCCGTTTCCGCGAACCCATGGCCATGATCTCGGAGCGACCCCCGGAGATCGAGGACCGGGCGGTCCCGGGCCACTGGGAGGGCGATCTCATCACCGGCAGCCGCAACAAAAGCGCCATCGGCACGCTCGTCGAGCGCACCACCAGGTTCACGATCCTGCTGCACCTGCCCGACGGGCACGACGCCGAACACGTCCAGCAGGCCATCATCGACAAGATGCAGCACCTGCCCAAACTCCTGCGCAACAGCCTGACCTGGGACCAGGGAGCGGAACTCGCCCTGCACAAACGGATCGGCGCCTCGCTGGACATGGCCGTCTACTTCTGCGACCCGCACTCCCCGTGGCAGCGCGGCACCAACGAGAACACCAACGGGCTCCTGCGCCAGTACTTCCCCAAAGGCACCGACCTATCCGTCTACCCGGAGGACTACCTCGACGCGGTCGCCGAGGAACTCAACGACCGGCCACGCAAAACCCTCGGGTTCATGAAACCAAGCGAGAAGATCATCGAACTGCTCGACGCCGCGTGATAACCTCAACAACCGACAACGTGACCATGGAAGGCCGCTCAAACCTCAGGTGTTGCAACCACCACTAGAATCCGCCCT